>Ga0068852_100000637_pt1 | contig 22921 bp, 25 predicted proteins | sample KBSCornC22_FD_66594 | JGI IMG/M metagenome (GOLD analysis project Ga0068852, IMG submission 66594) | Corn rhizosphere microbial communities from Kellogg Biological Station, Michigan, USA - KBS Corn C2-2 | ecosystem: Host-associated > Plants > Roots > Rhizosphere > Soil ... | reverse complement strand
TCTTGTAGGGTGGGCAAAGGCGCGTTAGCGCCGTGCCCACCATGTTTCAGCGATGTCACCAAGAATGGTGGGCACGCTTCGCTTTGCCCACCCTACGACAGCGCCGGCTAATCCCCTACTCCGTCCTCCGCAAGAACGCCCCGAACGCGCGCGGGCCGTCGCCGGTCTTGACCTCGCCGATCACCTTCAGCTCGGTCGCGTCGATGATATCAAGCGTGTTGCTCTCCCAGCAGGCGACGATGACGCGTTTGCCGTCGGCGGTCGCATTAATGCCCTCGGGATAGTCGCCGACATTGATGCGTTTGACCGGCTTCAGCGTCGCCACGTCGAACACGCTGACCGTGCCGCCATATTGGTCGGTGACGAAGCCGCGCCCCTGCGTCAGCGCCACCGCATAGGGGCGCATCCCGACCGGCACGCGCGCAATCTCGGCACCCGTGGCGATGTCGATCACGGAAACATCGTTGGAGCCGACATTGGCCGTATAGGCGCGCTTGCCCTCGGCATCGATGGTGACGCCGAACGGGCGGGTGCCGACCTTGATGACCGCCTTGCGCTCGCGCGTCGCGGTATCAACCACCGAGACGCTGTCGTCGTCGCGGTCCGCCGAGAGCAGCAGCTTGCCATCGCCGGTCACCGCGAGCCCAGACGGCGATGCGCCGACTGCGATGCTGGCAGTGACGCTGCGCGACGCCGTGTCGATCACCCTCACTGCGGCCGCGTACCAGTCAGCGACATAAACAGTCTTGCCATCAGGCGCGACAGCGATGCCGAGCGGTCCGCCGCCGACCTCGATCCGGCCGGCCACCTGCCGCGTTGCGGCGTCCACGACCGTCACCGCCTTGGCGTCCGGGCTCGTCACATAGGCAAAGCGGCCGTCCGCCGTGACGGCAACGCCGGCCGGCTTGCCGCCAATCGGGATGGTCGCCACGCTGCGTGCGGTGGCGAGGTCCACGACCATCAGATCGTCGCTGAGCTGATTGGTGACGAACGCTTCTTCGGCCGAGGCGCTCGCGATTCTGGCGGCGAGCGCCGCCAGAATCAGAACCAGCGCCAGGACCCGCACGGTCAGCTTCCGCTCTCGATCTTCTTCTTCAGCGCTTCGAGGCCGGTCTGATAGAGCCCCTTCACCGCCTTGACCGAGGCCTCGTCACTCAGCTCCGGCGGCGGATCGTTGTTGGGGAAGCCGCGGTAGAAGGCACCGGCCCATTCCAGCGTCGCGCCCTTGCCGTCGGCGCTCGGCGTCACCGTCAGCGTCGAGGAGTAGTTGTTGACCGGCAGCACTTTCACGTCGACGGCGGTGATCCGGTAGGAATAGGTCATGGCGGCGGCGTCGAACTTGTAAAGCTCCTCGTCGACGATGCCGCCCCCGGTCAGGGTTAGCCGCCGCGTCGCGCCAATCTCGTTGCCCTTCTCGCCTTCGGTCTTGGCGACAGGCGGAAGCCAGCTCATGTCCTGGAAATTGCCGATCACCGCCCAGACCTTGGCCGCGGGCGCATTGATCTCCATGGATTCCCGCACTTTCTGGCGAGTCGGGCCGTGCGCCCAGGCTGCTGACAATGCCATCCCAGCCACCGCAAGCACCGCCACCCCGGCGATCGCACGACCGATCGTCTTCCTCATCTCGTTTCCTCACCGTTTGATCCTACGCGACTACCGCGCGCTAAGCACATGGTAGCGCATTTTCGGGCTGTGGGGAGACCGGTTCATGAGCTGGCCACCACAAGCCATCATTGCTTCGCTGCGCGCTCGCAATGACGACAGAGAGAGGGTGACGGACGACCGTCCCTCGCCTACTCCGCCAGCGTCGCCTCGACGAAGCCGCGCGGGTCGGCACAGAATTCCCGCATCACCCGGTAATGATCCGTTTGCTCCACCGTAACAGGCTCGAGTCCGTATTTGCCGAGCCGCAGTAGCTGCGCATTGGGATAGGCCATCAGCAGCGGCGCATGGGTCGCCATGATCACCTGGCAGATGCGGGAGTCTTCCATGCGACGCAGCAGTTTCAGGAATTCGATCTGACGCGCGGGCGACAGCGCGGATTCCGGCTCGTCGAAGATAAAAATCCCCTGGCGCTGACAACGTTCTTCGAAGAAGCGCAGGAAGCCTTCGCCGTGGGAATGCGACAGGAAATCGGGACCGACCTGGCCAGCATCACGCGCGGCCTTGTCCAGGTAGCGCGCGACCGAGAAGAAGCTCTCGGCGCGAAAGAACCAACCGTTGGTGATCTTCGGCAGCCAGCTCGCGCGCAGCGCTTTGGAGAGCTGGCCGCCCATCTTCTCGCGTGCTTCGGAATGATCGACCGGCATGTAGCCCTTGCCCCCACCAGCATCGTCGTAGCCGGCGAGCGCCGCAATTCCCTCTAGGATCGTCGACTTCCCGGTGCCGTTCTCGCCAACGATGATTGTGATCGCGGCCTCGAAGTTGATTTCGAAATCATCCGGAAAAATGGGCAGGCAAAACGGATAGACCTCGCGATTGAGGCCTTGCGATGGATTGAGCCAGACCCGCTTCAGATACGGCGCCGGCAGGTTGATCGTCCGATAGCCTCTCCGCGCCATTTTCGGTCTCCTTCAGACCAAAGGAACATAACAGGAACACGGCGATTGCAAAGAGGTATCTTGCACCCTCCCTCCGTGCGCAGAGGCTACTCCAAGACCTCCAGCACCAGCTCCATGGTCATCAGCACGGGATTGTCGCCGCGAACCATGCGACCCTCGGCGATGCCGCCGGTGTAGTCGATCAGGGCGACATCCAGCGCCGCCTCCAGCGCGCCGGACGCATCGGGCGCAATCGTGCCGGCAGTTATCGAGAGCTCCGTAGCAAACGGCTCGGTCACGCCGCCATGAGTGAAGCGCGCACCAATGGTCGAGCCGACGCCACCGTGGATCTTTGCACGCGCGATGCCTTGCGCTCGGCAAAAGGTTTCAAGGCAGCCCGCAAAATCCTGGTTGGGGCGCAGCCGCAGCGCGAAGGCGCGGCTCGTCGTGCGCGCACCGGTGCTCGCGGCGACGACGGGTCCGAACAGCTTGAAATTGGTCTCGGGATCGGGCTCGGCCGTGAACATCGCACCGTCGACACCGAAAGCCTGGACCTCGAACGGTTCGGCAATGATGGTCTCGTCCGGCAGCATGTGGCCGCCACTCGCCTTGCCATCCGCCTCGGTCCACAGCCCGTGGCAATGAAAGAACGGCGCGCCGTCGCGTATGCCCAACGTCATGCTGCCGAGCGTGGCGCGCGTCACGCCCGCGGGCCGATAGGTGTCGCTGTAGAACGCCGCGTTCTCGCCGGTCTTCGACAGCGCGGGCATCACATAGGCGAACGGCGCGAGCGCGCCGTGGCCGAAGTTCAGCACGCCGCCGGCAAACCCTTCCGTAGCAAAACCGCGGCGCGCGGCTTCGAGCAGCGGCAGGCCTGCTTGAAGCGTGAACGAAAAGGCGCGCCCCCTCGCCTCCACCCATTGGATACGCTCGGGGACCGGCACGCCCGGCTGCTTGATACTCCGCATGCCCTGCGCTCAGCCCTTCGTGGTCTTGTCGAGATCGAGCAGCCCGCGCGCCTCGAGCTCGTCGCGCACCATGCGTTTCGGCACCTTGCCATAGCCGGATTTCGGCAGCGCCTCCCAGAAGAAGAACCGCTTCGGCATCTTGTAGCGCGGCACCTTCGGCGAGAGGAACGCTGCCATCTCGGCTTCGCTCACCGCCTTCGCACCCTCGCGCGCGACGCAGACGGCAACACCCACCTCGCCCCAGGTCGCATCGGGTACGCCGAGCACGGCGACCTCGCCGACCGCGGGATGCGTCAGGATCTTCTCCTCGATCTCGCGCGGATAGATGTTGGAGCCGCCGGAGATGTACATGTCGGAGGCGCGCCCGGTGATGTAGACGAAGCCCTCCCCGTCCATGTGGCCGAGATCGCCGGTGCGGAACCAGCCGTTGCGGAACGCCTTCGCATTGGCTTCGGGGTTGTCGTAGTAGCCTGCAAGAACTGCAGGCCCGATCACGCAGATCTCGCCACTCTGGTTCGCCTTGAGCTCGCGGCCCTCATCGTCCTGGATCGAGACCTGCATGCCCGTGCGCTCGAAGCCACAGGTGCCGATCTTCGCATGCGGGCCGTCCTCGGGATCATGCAGCGCCGCCGGCAGCACGGTGATGTTGCCGGTGACCTCGCCGAGGCCGAAATATTGCACGATGACCTTGCCGAGCTTCCTCAGCGCAGCCTTCTGGTCTTCGCGATACATCGGCGCACCGGCATAGATGACGTGACGCAGCGAGGAGTGATCGTATTTGTCGGCCGCGGGGTGCTCGACCATCATCTTCAGGATCGTCGGCACCGTGAAGAGATTGGCCACACGATGCGCCTGGATCAGGCGGAACGCCTCGTCGATGTCGAATTTCTCGGTCGGCAGCAACACGGTGCAGACGCCGCGCGCGGTCTGCACCAGCTGATGCACGCCGGCGCCATGTGACAACGGCGCGACGACCAGCGATGCATCCGCTTCTGTCACACCGGGCGTGAGATCGGCGAGATGATTGGTGACGACAAAGCCCATCTGGCCATGCGTCAGCACCGCGGCCTTGGAGCGGCCGGTGGTGCCCGACGTGAAAAAGAACCAGCAGGGATCGTCATGCTCGACCGCGACGTTCTCGACCACAGCTCCCGCCTGCGACGCCATGGCATCAGCCACCGACTTCTCGCCGAACGCAGCCTTGCCATCGATGCTCCAGGTGAATTCCAGCGCGCCGCCTTTCACGGCAGCGGCGTGCTCGGGAAAATCGACATGGCACAGAAACGCCTTCGCGCCGGAGGCCTGTGCGAGATAGGAAACTTCGTCCGGCATCAGACGAAAATTGGTCGGCACCCAGACCGCACCGAGGCGGAACGCGGCGAACATCGAGACAAACATCTCGTCGCCGTTCTTGGAATGAACGAGGATGCGATCGCCCTTGGCGATGCCGCGCGCGGCAAGCGCTGCTGCGAGCGCGGAAACCTGCGCATCGATCTCGCGCCAGGTCCAGGATTTCTCACCCCAGACGAAACCCGGGCGCGATCCATGCCGGCGCGCGTTCTGGGTCAGCATGTAAGCGAGATTCATCACGCGGCGGGACATGCGGAGCGGCTGCATGGGGCTTCCTCTTGGACGGCGAACGGCGCGCTGGCCGCCCGCTTATTGCAGCCCATTTATCGCGATCAAGAACGGCCTCGCAAGGCCGCCGGGCGGGTGTCATCCATGCGCGCGTTCAAGGAATCTTAAACATGATCGAGGCAACCTCAGTTCGTATCCGTGTACAGAGTGTCGCATCATGGTCAAAGCGCCCGCCGTTCTCCTGATATCGCTGGCGCTTGCCGGCTGCGCGATGGCCCCGCAAGCGAGCCTCGCCCCGGATCCTGCCTTCAAGCCCGCGCACTATGCCTGGGATGGTGCGGGCCAAAACCCCAACCAGCCGCGTTCCGCTACGCGGACGACGCACACCGCTGCCCGCCCCGAAAGCGACGGCACCGACGCCGACCAGGACGCCAAGGTCAACCGCTCGCTGGTCATTTGCCAGGGCTGCCTCCCCGCAAAACCGCAGGCTGACGATTCACGGCTCGCGCGAGCGGCCGATTGAACCGAACGACGTCTCCGCCGGTTGACTGAATACCGTGCTGACCTGGTCATTTCGGCCTAAGCGTTCAAGGTCGACGCGGAGACGACTGACGGGAGACATCATGAGCGAAGTCATCGACAACAGGGCCCATCACCGCTTTGAGCTGGAACTGGAAGGCCACCTTGCGACCGAGCACTACAAGCTCGACGGTAATGTCATCACCTTCGAGCACACCGACGTGCCGAAAGAACTCGGCGGCAGAGGCGTCGGTTCAATATTGGTGCAAGGCGCACTCGACCAGGTCCGCGCCAGCGGCCTGAAGCTGATACCGCAATGTCCATTCGTGAAGGCGTGGATCGAGAAACATCCGGACTATCAGGATCTGGTGACGGCCTAACCTCGTTATTGCGAGCGACGTACATCCTCTGGTCGCGCCCTCGCAATCGCGGGTTCAGGCGCCTAGATCAGTGAGCAAGCATTCGCTTCAGAGAGATCAGGCATTTCAGAGAGATCAGCCATGGCGGCATCGGTACGCGACAACAAGGACAGGAGCCGCTTCGAGCTCGATGTCGGCAGTGAGCTCGCCTTCGCCAATTACCGCCTAACGCCGTCGGCCGTGATCATTACCCACACCGAGACGCCTCGCGCGCTGCGCGGCCGCGGCCTTGCGTCCGAGCTGATCAAGGGCGCGCTCGATTTGATCCGCCGCGACGGGCACAAGGTGATCGCGGGCTGCGGCTTCGTCGTCGATTATCTCGACAAGCATCCCGAGGATGCCGATCTCGTCGGCTGAACGCAACAAGGCCCGATCGCCGATAGCGACTTTTGGCAAAAAGTGAAAAACAACCCCATGCACAGTAGAAACGCGGTTGCTCGCCGGCACGGGGTCTAGCCGGCAAGTCATTGCAGCGTCGAGCAAATCGGCGGCAAACCGGCAGGGATCATCCTGGACGCGGCGCGGGTTCGTTTTCGCAACGAGCCGCACCGCCAGTCGGCAGCGATTCAGATCGGCGCAATTTCGTTTTTAGCGAATATTGTTTGACGCGTCGGGCAAAACAGTTGTATTATGTGATGCTGGCCTTTTCCGAAGCGGCGCGAGCCGGACGCCAAGGCGACCCGCGAAGTCCTGGTCTTCGCGATCCTCAGATCAGGCTGAACCAGATACTTCGTGATTTCGGAGGGGCAATTTGAGCGACAGCCCGTCACCGTAATTATCGTGTCTCACTTCAGGGGTGCAGTCCAGCACTGTCACCGTAATTCCCAACTCCACCTACCGCCTCTGCCGAAGCCTCCAGATCAAGGCCCGACCGAAAAAAGAAAACTCGCGACCAAGGCAAAAAAGCCGATGAAGGTCATCGTGATCGCGCGTCCTTGGCACGCAGAGATTACGAGCGCGTCAGCCTCTCCGTAACCTAGTTGCTTCATCCAGACTAACTTGGCCCTCGCTTCTCTTCCGACCAATCCGTTCGACCGGAAGAACATGTACGACGATCCTGCCCTCCAGTAAGAAACGCGCTCCTTGGCCCTCTCCATGTTGATGTAGAAGGCCACCAAAAAAATTGAGACCGCCACTGTGAAAAATACAAATGGTAGTACCTTAGGAGACATGGGCGGTTCTCAGCGTGGAATTACGGTGCCAGTGCACTTAACTCCACTCAACTCGGATGCGGATCTGGTGGCCTGAACGCAAAAGGGCCCGCGATGTCGCGGGCCCTTTCTCAGTTGCTTGGCCTCGACCTATGCTGGTCGCTCAATGCTTGATTTCAGGCGGCAGCTTGCCGCCATTGGCGGCGAGCTTGGACATCACCTGCTTGTGCAGCCAGACATTCATGCTGGCGGAGTCGTTCATGTCGCCGGTGTAGCCGAGCTCCTTGGCGAGATCCTTGCGCGCAGCAAGGCTCGAATCGACGTCGAGGGCCTTCATCAGGTCGACGATCGAGGTGCGCCATTCCAGCTTCTCGCCCTTGTGGGCTGCGACGGCTGCGTCGACGATCGCAGCGACATCCACCGTGGCCGCGGGCGCGGCTGCCGGTGCAGACGATGGCGCCGATCCGCCCGGCGCCGCCCCGGCAGGGGCGCTGCCCGCGGGTGGGCTACCGGCGGGTGCGCCGCCCGCGGGCGCTGCGGAAGCCGCGTGGCTGCCGAAAATTGCGCCCATGATTTTCCCGAAAATGCTCATGTCTGCTCCCCGAAAAGGATCCCTTGGAAAGGCCCGGAGTGGGCACTTATAGCCGAAGTTACGTTGTCGCGCCCGCAAAGTTCAGCGAACCTACAAGCAGCATGAGCTTATCTGCGGCGAAATGACGACCGGATGACGTTATCGAGGTTGCACTGCGGCGACGAATGTCACCCAAGCGTGAGGGACAGGACTCGGAAATGGGCGTACGCTTCGTGTTCAGCTCGCGATGCCACCAGGAATTCGCGTCTGGTTGGACTCGCGAAACCTCGAAAAAGCGGCCGCTCGCGCCGTTGTCGGCGCCAAATTCGGCTGCATGACAAGGGAGCTAGCCGACCATGGCCACACTCTATCAGGGCAATGTCCCCACGACGGGCCAGACCGCAGACGCGGCTGGACCAGTGATCCGAACCATCCAATTGTCCGACCTGCGCGACGCGCTCAGCCGCGGCTGGGAAGACTTCAAGGCGGTTCCGAGCCACGCCATCATCCTCTGCGTGATCTATCCGGTGCTCGGCCTCGTGATCGCGCGCGTTGCAATGGGCTATTCGGTCATACCGCTGCTGTTTCCGCTCGCCGCAGGCTTCGCCTTGATCGGCCCGTTCGCGGCGCTCGGCCTCTACGAGCTCTCCAGCCGCCGCGAACGCTTTGAGGAAGCCAGCGCCTGGGATGCCATGGACGTGCTGCGCTCGCCCTCGTTCGGCGCCATGCTCGGCCTCGGCACGCTGCTGCTCGCGTTGTTCGTGACCTGGGTCGCGACCGCGCAAGCGATCTATGTGGCGGCGTTCGGCTATGAAGGCGTCACCGGAATCTCGGATTTCGCGACACACGTGCTCACGACATCGCAGGGCTGGTGGCTGATCGTGGTCGGCTGCGGCACGGGCTTCCTGTTCGCGCTCGCAGCGCTCTGCATCAGCGCCGTATCATTCCCGCTGATGCTCGACCGCCATGCCGGTGCGTTCGAGGCGATGGTCACCTCGCTCCGCGTGGTCGCCAAGAATCCGGTGCCCATGGCGGCCTGGGGCTTGATTGTCGCGGTGCTGCTGGCGCTCGGTACCATCCCCGCGTTCCTCGGGCTCGCCGTCGTGATCCCAGTGCTCGGTCACGCGACCTGGCATCTCTATCGCAAGGTGATCGTCTCTGAACCCGGCGCACGGCCGGTACCACCTCCGCCGCAGCGTCCGCGCAAGCCGGCGGCCGACTTTCCCGCCAATCTGTTCCCGTGGCGAAACAGGCAATAGGACTGAAGCCAGACGGTCTTGAACGTGATGTCGCTACAGTCGCTCCCGTCCGGATCCCGGCGGGAGCGGTGCTGTCATACGCCTTGCTTTGGCCGCGGTTACATCTGACATTGCCGCCGCCGGTTACTTCACGGAATCAATTACCTCTGATGACCCTGACGATTTCTCGTCTCGCTCTCGCAGCCCTCGCCCTCTCCGCGTCCATCCTGTCCGCCGAACCAGCGCTCGCTGCGGTCGCCTGCGGCTCGGGCAATTTCGACGCCTGGCTTGCCGACTTCAAAACCGAAGCCGCGGCCAAGGGTATCTCGCAACAAGCCATCACCGCCGGGCTTGCGGGCGTCACGCTCGACCAGAGCGTGCTCAACCGTGACAAGTCGCAAAAGGTCTTCAGCCAGACCTTTGAGGAGTTTTCCGGCCGCATGGTGCCACCGCGGATGACGCGCGGCTCCAACATGATGAAACAATACGGGTCGGTGCTGTCGCGCATCGAGCAGACCTATGGCGTCCCCGGCGAGGTGCTGGTCGCGATCTGGGGTCTGGAGACCGATTTCGGCGTCAACACCGGCAAGTTCGCAACGATCCGCTCGCTAGCGACGCTGGCCTATGATTGCCGGCGGGCCGAGCAGTTTCGTGGCGAGCTGATGGACGCGTTGCGTATCGTCCAGCGCGGCGATCTTGCGCCGGCCGACATGAAGGGCGCCTGGGCCGGCGAGCTCGGCCAGACCCAGTTCATGCCGTCGTCCTGGATGAAGTATGCCGTTGATTTCGACGGCAACGGCAAGCGCGACCTGCTGCACAACGCACCCGACGTGCTGGCCTCCACGGCGAATTATCTTGCCGGCTACGGCTGGCAGAAGGGCAAGGACTGGCAGCCGGGCAGCCCGAACTTCGCGGTGCTGCAGCAGTGGAACAAGAGCGAGGTCTATTCCAAGACGGTCGCCTATTTCGCCACCCAGCTCGCACACGCCCCTTAAGACATACACAAACACAAAACGCGTAGGGCCGATCGCTCGCCGACCGGCCCTCTCTTGGATTGCGTTGACCTACCCGATTACTTGCCCATGGTGGCGTGCATCGCCTTGTTCAGGTGCATGCCGCACGCACCCATTTTTCCGTTGAGCATCGAGTCCTGCGCTGAAGCGACTTCCTTCTGCGCGGCCATCTTGCCGTCGCCGTCAGGCATCCCTTCGACCGCGGTCTCGGTCTTCTCAAGATTGCCCGAGCTGCAACCGCCCATGCTGTGCTTGGCGGCCTGAGCCGGCGCGACGGCGAATGCGACGGCGGCAATTGCGATAACCCCGAGTAACTTCGTCATGATGTTACTTTCCTTCTCTTGTTCTTGGGACAGACCCAGCGAGATTGCCGGAATCCGCAGCATGACTTTGCTGCCGACGTGGCAAGTTGCCGCAATAAATTCCCCGCGAGAATCGCGTGATGTTGCGCGTGGCGCAGAGCCGCATGCGAAATTTCTGATTTTCATTACAACTTTTTAATCAGGACTTGCACGCTCGGCGTGTGTGCGTCGCACCATCCGAACGGGATGGCCGAAGTCGAGGTGGCCGGGTGGGTCTGGCGTCGCCGCAACCGCCCACAGATCCGCTGAAACGCAGGCGTCGAGCGAATCTCTGCACCCTCCCATCCCAGGGTGCGACGAGATCATCGAGCTAAATATATGAATATATATTCATATCTATAAATCTCGATGCATGCGAATCACGCATGCCGGACTTGGGCCTACAAGCTGACAGGACGCCTTGCCGGTCACGAGAATGTAACTTATTTCGACAACAATTGGAACTGCAGGAAGATTGGTAAATCCGTGATTTCACGGGAGTTTATCACTTTCAATCAGTGATTTCGTCCTGCCATTGGGCGACGCTGCCAAGAGGTTAATCGTCCCTTATCGTTGCCATGCGTTCTTCGCTTAGCTGCATCGCAACATCGGAACTTTCGCACTGCACTTCGCTCCCCTATATTCATTTCAACGATGACGCTCGGGTCAAGAGCTGAATCGAACTACAGGAGACTACCAATGCTGCTCTCGCTCATCCGCATGATCCAGGCTTTCCGGGACTATCAGCGCAATGTTTCCGAGCTGTCCCAGCTCAGCGATCGCGAACTGGCCGACATCGGCCTCGATCGCTCGGACATCCCGCGCGTTGCCGCCGGTCAGTTTCAGGGCTGATATCGTTCAGCCCTTCACCGGTCGAACCGATAGCGCCCGCCTCGTGCGGGCGTTGTCGTTCCTGAAGGCAGAAAACTCGATCTCGGCGATTCCACTGACCGCTGAAAAGCGCTACCTGTCCGCCCCATGACAGGACCCTTATCCAACAACATTGTGCACGTCATTGGCGCCGGCCTTGCCGGTTCCGAAGCCGCCTGGCAGGTGGCGAAAGCAGGCGTGCCCGTGGTGCTGCACGAGATGCGGCCGGACCGCATGACCGAGGCGCACCGCACCGACGGGCTGGCCGAGCTCGTCTGTTCCAACTCATTCCGCTCGGACGACGCCGCCAACAATGCTGTCGGCCTCTTGCACGCCGAGATGCGCCGGCTCGACTCGCTGATCATGCGCTCGGCTGATGCCAACCAGGTGCCCGCCGGCGGCGCCCTCGCCGTCGACCGCGACGGCTTCTCGGCCGCCGTTACCGAGGCGCTGAACGACCATCCCCTCATCGAGATCGCGCGCGGCGAGGTCAAAGGCCTGCCACCGGCTGACTGGAGCAACGTCATCGTTGCGACCGGTCCCCTCACCTCCGCGCCGCTGGCCGATGCCATCCGCGAACTCACCGACGAAAACGCACTCGCCTTCTTCGACGCCATTGCTCCGATCGTGCATCGCGAATCCATCGACATGTCGGTGGCCTGGTTCCAATCGCGCTACGACAAGGTCGGTCCCGGCGGCACCGGCGCCGACTACATCAACTGCCCCATGACCAAGGAGCAGTATGACGGCTTCGTCGCCGCGCTGATCGCAGGCGAGAAGACCGAGTTCAAGGAGTGGGAGACCAACACGCCCTATTTCGACGGCTGCCTGCCGATCGAGGTGATGGCGGAGCGCGGCCCCGAAACGCTGCGCCACGGCCCGATGAAGCCGGTCGGTCTCACCAATCCGCACGATCCGACGACGAAGGCCTACGCCATCGTACAGCTGCGCCAGGACAACAAGCTCGGCACGCTCTACAACATCGTCGGCTTCCAGACGAAGCTGAAATACGGCGAACAGCAGCGTATCTTCCGCACCATTCCGGGGTTGGAGAAGGCCGAGTTCGCCCGCCTCGGCGGCCTGCATCGGAACACCTTCCTCAACTCGCCAAAGCTGCTCGACGGCCAACTGCGCCTGCGCGCGCAGCCGCGGCTGCGCTTTGCCGGCCAGATGACGGGCTGCGAAGGCTATGTGGAATCCGCCAGCGTCGGCCTGATCGCAGGGCTCTATGCCGCCGCCGACGCGCGCGGCGAGACGCTTGCAAGTCCACCCGGCACCACGGCGCTGGGGTCGCTGCTCGGCCACATCACCGGCGGCCATATCGAGACCATCGAGCCGGGCACGCGTTCGTTCCAGCCGATGAACATCAATTTCGGCCTGTTCCCGCCGCTTGCGAGCGCGCCGACGAAGAAGCCTGACGGCACGCGCCTGCGCGGCAACGAGAAGACGGTGGCCAAGAAACAGGCGATGAGCGCGTTGGCGCTCGCCGATCTCGATCGCTGGATCGCCGATCATTTGCGCATCGCCGCAGCCGCGTGAGATATCGATGAATCTCCCGAAAGACGACGCCGCGGTGCTCTCGGCGCGCTGGACCGAGGGCGTGCTGCTCAAGCGCGACGTGTTCTCCACCGTTGAGCGCGGCCGCTTCCGTAGCGACAGCGGCGAGGTCGACGCCGTGCTGCGACGGCTCGATGAAGTGCCGTGGTGGTCATTCCTGCTGGCGCGGCATCTGTTCGCGCGCGAGAAGCACGCGCTCGCATTGGCAAAGGGCCTCAATGTCGGCCCCGAGCTGCTCTGGGCCGGTCGTCGCGCGTTGGCGCGCGGCTTCGTCGACGGCGTCGCGCTGCATCTGGCAAAGCCTCATGGCGATCTCGCCTATTTCCGTTCGGCCAAGGCGGCGTTGCGCCGGCTCCGCCGCGCCGGGATCTGCCACAACGATCTCGCCAAGGAGCAGAACTGGCTGGTCGGCCGCGACGGCCGCGCCTATGTCACCGACTTCCAGCTTGCGGCGTGCTTCAACCGTCGCGGCCGGCTCTATCGCACCCTCGCCTATGAAGATCTCCGGCATCTGCTCAAGCACAAGCGCTCGTATGCGCCCGAGGCGTTGACGCCGCGCGAGCGAAAAATCCTGGCGAACAAATCCTTCGCTGCGAGCCTGTGGCTTGCGACCGGCAAGAAGGTCTATCGCGCGATCACGCGCGGCCTGTTCAACTTCACCGACCGCGAAGGCGGCGGCCGCCGGCTCGTCAACGACGCGCCGGTGCTGGCCGAACTGATCCGCAAGAACCCCGCCGTGCGCGACACCGCGATCGTCGCCTTTGCCGACCGTCGTTCCGGCGTCGGGCTCTATGCCTTCGTCGAGGCCGATCAGGCGACGCTGGAGGGCGAGCTCCGCAACGCGCTCACCGCCGCGAAGGGACCAAAGCCGCCGGAGCATATCCAGGTGGTCCACGCGCTGCCGCGCGACACCAGCGGCAAGCCGCGCACCGAGATCCTGCAGCTGGTCGCCATGAACCAGCTCGACCTGATCGAGCCGATGATGAAGAACGACCAGGACCGCGCCTTCCTCAAGGACATCCTGGAGCAGCGCAAGAACCTGCGCGATCGTTTCAACTTCGAGGCCGACCTGCCCGCCAGCTAGACACCGGGTCGCGCCGCGCCTTGAAGCGTCCACAATGCCGGTGGAGAAGCCGGTGATCACACTGAGTTGGGAACTCATGACTCGCTGGGGGACTATGAGACGCCGCGCAGGCCTGCTGATCGCAGGTCTGGTGCTGCTGGCAGCCGCGCCTGTGATGGCCGCGGAGTCCCCTGCTGAACAGATCTCCGGCTTCCGGCTCAAGCATGGCGAGGGCCGCGTCACACGCGACACCACGCTCGACCGTATCGCCATGGACCAGGCCCGCGCGATGGCTGCGAAGGATGATCTCAGCCATGACGCCCTCGGCCCCTTCACCAAGCGCGTCGCACCATCAGGCGCCGGCCGTGCCGCCGAGAACATCGCCTACGGCTACGACGTCTTCGAGAAGACGCTCGGACAGTGGATCGACTCCTCCGGTCACCGCAAGAACCTGCTGCTGCACAACGCCTCCCGCGTTGGGATCGCGAGCGCGAAGAACGCCAGCGGCAAGCGCACCTATTGGGCGATGGTGATCGCCGGCGATTACGAGCAGAAGCCGGGCAAAGGCAAGAAGGACAGCGAGCCGCTGGTTGCCGTGAAGCGCGAGACCGCGCCCGCCAGCAAGCCGAAATCCAGCAACTGCCACGTCAAGCTGCTCGGCCTCTGCATCTGAGGCAAAGCTCTCCGCTTGCTCGCCTTCTCCGGCGCGTCTAATTCATTCAGCTGGATCGCGAGAGGGAGAGGCGCATTTGATCGACATCGACCGCATACGCGCCGACACACCGGCCGTCTCCCGGCTCGCCTATCTCCACAATGCCGGCGCGGCCCTGATGCCCGTCCCCATCGTCGCGGCGATGAAGCAGCATATCGATCTGGAAAGCGAGATCGGAGGCTATGCGGCCGCCGATCGCGAATCCGCTCGGCTTGACGCGGTTTACGGTTCGGTGGCGCGCCTGCTGAATGCCGCTCCGAGCGAGATCGCGCTCATGGAAAACGCGACCGTCGCCTGGCAGATGGCGTTCTACGCGCTGCCGTTTCGCGCCGGCGACAGGATCCTGACCGCCGAGGCTGAATACGCCGCCAACTACGTTGCGTTCCTGCAGGTCGCGCGGCGCACGGGCGCTATCATCGACATCGTGCCGAGCGATTCCAGTGGCGAACTCGACGTCGGGGCGCTCCAACGCATGATCGACGACCGCGTCAAATTGATCGCGATCACCTGGGTTCCGACCAATGGCGGGCTCACCAATCCTGCCGCAGCGATCGGCAAGATCGCGCGTGCCCACAACATTCCCTATTTGCTCGATGCCTGCCAGGCGGTTGGTCAGATGGAGGTCGACGTCGAAGCCATCGGCTGTGACATGCTGTCCGCCACGGGCCGCAAATTCCTGCGCGGCCCACGCGGCACCGGATTTCTCTACGTCCGCAAGCCGCTGCTGCAACAACTCGAGCCACCGATGATCGATCACTTCGCGGCGCCCTGGGTCTCGCGGGACCAGTATCAGCTCCGCGACGATGCACGCCGGTTCGAGACCTGGGAGAACAACTATGCAGCCCGGCTCGGGCTGGGCGCGGCCGTCGACTATGCCCTCGGGATCGGCCTCGGCCCGATCGAACAGCGTTGCCATCTGCTTGCCGATAAGCTTCGCGCCGGCCTTGCCACCCTCAAGGGCGTCACCATCCGCGACCTCGGCCGCACGCCCGGCGCGATCGTCAGCTTCACGATGGAGGGCTATGAGGCGGACGCGATCGTCAGCAGCGCCGCTGCGGCCGGCATCACCATCGGCGCGTCCCATCCGTCGAGTACCCGCATCGACGCGGAAATCCGCGGGCTTCCGGAAGTCGTGCGGGCATCCCCGCATTACTACAACACGGAAACCGAGATTAATCGGTTGATTGACCACGTCGCGGGCCTGGCACCGCGATAGCGCGGCCTCAGGTACAGCGCGCGCTCAGTCCGGATGCACCTAGCTTGGCCATGACCTCGTCGAGATGCTCGCTATCGCGGGTCTCGATGACAAGCTGCAGCAGCGTCGCCTTGGCCGGCAGGTCCGAGAAGGTCCGCTGATGCGAGACCTCGATGATATTGGCGCCAGCCTCGGCCAGCAATGATGCGACCGCAGCGAGCTGCCCGGGCCTGTCAGGGATATCGAGTGAGAGCTGCGTCAGCCGCCCCTCGCGCGCCAGTTCGCGCGTCAGCACCGAGGCGATCAGCCTGGTGTCGATATTGCCGCCGCTCAGGACCAGGCCGACCTTTTCGCCGGCGAAGCGCGTGGGATCGGACATGATCGCGGCCAGGCCCGCAGCGCCAGCGCCCTCGACGACGGTCTTCTCGATCGAGATCAGCGTTGCGACCGCGCGCTCGAGCTCGGCTTCGTTGACGAGCGCGATATCGTCAACGAGGCCACGGACGATTTCGGTGGTGATCTTGCCCGGCGACTTGACCGCGATGCCTTCGGCGAGCGTATCGCCGCGCGCCGGCAGATTGCCGCCATGGATGGCGTTGTACATCGAGGGATAGAGCCAGGCTTCAACGCCCAGGATCCGCAGCGACGGCTTGATCGATTTCGCCGCAATGGCGATGCCGCTGATCAGGCCACCACCGCCGATCGGAACGACCAGCGTGTCGAGCTCAGGCACGGCCTTCATGATCTCAAGCCCGACCGTGCCCTGCCCGGCGATGACCAGCGGATCGTCATAGGGGTGAACGAAGATCATGCCGCGGGCTTCGCCGTGGCTGCGTGCAAACGCAGCCGCCTCCTCCAGCGTCGCACCTGTCACGACCACCTCGGCACCGTGATGCCTGGTGTTCTCGACCTTCACCATCGGCGTGCCCACGGGCATCACGATGGTGGCGGGAATGCCGAGCCGCTTGGCGTGATAGGCAACGCCCTGCGCGTGGTTGCCCGCCGACATCGCGACGACGCCGCGCGAACGTTCCTCGGCCGTCAGCGCCGTGAGCCGGTTCAGCGCACCCCGTTCCTTGAACGAGGAGGTGAACTGGAGATTCTCGAATTTGAGCCAGAGCTCGCAGCCACAAATGTTGCTCAGCGTCCGGCTGTAGCTGCAGGGGGTCTCGACGACGGCACCGCGGATCGTATCGGCGGCGGCGTGAATGTCAGCCGGCGTAACCGGAAAACCGCTCGGATCGGGGACAACTGATGGGGACAGGTCAGCCATAGGACAGCATAGAGCATTTGGCCGGTTCGGGCGATAACCGAGCCGCTATTTGGTAAATTCCCGGGATCGTGAAGCCCGCCACAGCGTCCATAGCGTGCGCAACCGCGAGACCTGCTGCGGCGCGAAGGGGTTGCGCCCCGGCCGCGACAAGCGATCCAAATCGGCCCGTGCCTGGCTCAGCGGCAGGAATGCAGCCCGTGCCGATGTCGGCACCTGCGCCAGCAGGGACGACGCAGTTCCCAGGTGCTGCCGCGCTTCGCCGATGAGCTGGTCCAGCACCGCCTGAAGCTGAGGCGTTTCCTTGCCCGCGAACACGTCCTCCATGGCGCAGCCATGGTCGGTCAGGAATTGCTGCGGCAGAAACAATTGCCGATGCGACGCGTCCCGCGGCAGGTTCGTAATCACCTGCGCGATGCCCTGCGCAAGCCCGGCGTGCCGCGCGAGATGCTCGGCCTCATCCGAAGATGCGCCCATGATCCGCGCCGCGAGCGCGAACAAGGACGAACAGGTCGCATCCAGATAGCCTTCGAGCGCCGTCATGGTCGGCATCGGATCGTTGTAGAGATCGAACTGATGCTCGTCGACCAGCAGCGACAAAGGCTCGACCGGCAGATCAAAATCACGGACCGCGCGCAACAGCTCCGCCGCCACCGGATTGCCTTCGGCGCTGCCGTGGGCGAGGCCCGAGAACAGATCTGTCCACCATTGAAAGCGGATCTCGCCCGGCAAGGGTTGGCTCACCTGATCGCGAACACGGACGATCTCGACGTTGAAAGCGTAGAGCGCCAGCAGCGCGCGGCGCTCGGCAGCCGGTGCGAACAGGGTCGCCGCATAGCGCGGGAAATCGTGGCTGCGCACGAGGTCGGCGCAGAAGGTCACGGTGTCAGGCGGCGTCGCAGCGCTGCTCATGGCACGGCAATCAGCGCAGCCGCGACGCGTCGCCGTTCGCCGATCATGATGTTGTAGGTGCGCACGGCCGGGCCGGTCTGCATTGTGTCCAGAACCACCCTCACCGCTTTCAGCGCCTGCCGCAGTTCAGGCGGCGGCAGCCAGGGGCCGGATCCGGTACCGACCAGAAGTGTGTCGATGCTGATGGCGGCGGCGAAGACCCGGTCCAGCGAATAGCGGTCGATTTTGGCGGGATCGATCACATCCCACGCCCAGATCGCGTCGGGCAGGCAGAGCAGCGAGCCACGGTGCGACATGCCGGCGAAGGCGAAGCCGCCCTTGCCATAGGCCTCGATCGGCGCCGAGCGCGGGAAATGGGGAGCGTTGGGGTCGCCGGCCATGAGCTTCGTCCGAATGAGCTGCCTACCCCCGCAAACTCATGCGAGGGCACGCGGTTCGGATCATGCCTTGTTTTTCTTCGCCGGCGGAGCCTCTTCCTTCGCATCTTCGCGATGCTCGCCGACGCCGAGATAGATCAGGATCGGCGCTGCGATGAAGATCGAGGTGTAGGTGCCGACCAGCACCACGCCGAACATCATGACGGCCGTGAAGCTGTGGATGGCGTGGCCGCCGAACAGCAGCAGCGCGAGCAACGCCAGCGTCACCGTGAAGTGGGTGATGATCGAGCGCGACAGCGTCGAGTTGATGGACTCGTTCAGCAACTGCGGCATCGGCATCTTCTTGTAGCGCCGCAGCATTTCACGAATACGGTCATAGATGACGACGGTGTCGTTGAGCGAGTAGCCCAGAATGGTCAGAAGCGCCGCGATGCTGGTCAGGTCGAAATCGACCTGGCTGATCGACATGAAGCCGATGGTCAGCACGATGTCGTGCACGTTGGCGATCATGGCGCCGAGCGCGAACTGCCATTCGAACCGGAACCAGAGATAGATCAGAATCGCGACGATCGCGAGCATGAGACCCGCCATGCCCCAACCCAGCAACTCGCCGGAGACACGCGGACCCACCACCTCGACGCGGCGATATTCCACGGACTCGCCGAGGGCGCCGCGAACCTTGTCCACGGCTGCCTGCTGCGCCTTGTCGCCGCCGGGCTGCTCGGCAACGCGAAGCAGCACGTCCGCCGCGCTGCCGAATTGCTGCAGCTGGACTTCGCCAAGGCCCAAATTGCCAAGGGTCGTGCGCATCTGCGCAAGATCGGCGGAGCCCGACTTGGCCCGCACCTCCATCAAGGTGCCGCCCTTGAAGTCGATGCCGAAATTCAGGCCATGGGTGAAAAACAGAGTGATGGCGAGGATCGACAGGGCTGCCGAGATCGGGAAGCTGATGCGGCGGAAGCGCGTGAAGTCGAAATGCGTATCGTCAGGAACGATGCGCAGCGACGGCATCAAGCCGAGCACGCTGACCACGGTCAGCACGGCAATCAGGACGCCGAGAGAGATGAGAACGAGTTGAGTAGTGGTCACGGTCGGCCTCGGATTCTCAAATCGGCACGGTCTTCGGCCGCTTCCACTGCACCCACCACGCCACGATCAGGCGGGTCATGGTGAAGGCGGTAAAGACCGTGGTGATGATGCCGATGCCGAGCGTGACTGCGAAGCCGCGCACCGGACCGGTGCCGATCATGAACAGCACTGCAGCGGCGATGAAGGTGGTGATGTTGGAGTCGAGAATGGTCGCAAGCGCCCGCTTGAAGCCGGCGTCGATCGCCGAGATCGGACTTCTCCCGCCGCGTAGCTCCTCGCGGATGCGCTCATAGATCAGCACGTTGGAGTCGACCGCGATGCCGACGGTGAGCACGATGCCGGCGATGCCGGGCAGCGTCAGCGTGGCGCTGAGCAGCGACAACAGGCCGAAGATCATCGCGACGTTGATGGCCACCGCGATGTTGGCGAACACGCCGAACAGCCGGTACGTCAGCAGCATGAACACGACGACCAGGATCGAGCCCACGTAGGCCGCGAGCTCGCCCTTCTCGATCGAGTCCTGGCCGAGGCCCGGACCGACGGTGCGCTCCTCGACCACCGTGAGCGGCGCCGGCAGCGCGCCGGCGCGCATCAGGATCGCGAGATCGTTGGCGGACTGGACCGTGAAGCTACCCGAAATCTGCCCCTGCCCGCCCGTGATCGGCTCGTTGATCCGCGGCGCAGAGATCACCTTGCCGTCGAGCACGATCGCGAAGGGCAGCCCGACATTCTCCTGCGTGGCTTGCGAGAATTTGCGGGCCCCGGTGGAGTTGAAACGGAACGAGACGATCGGCTCGTTGGTGCGCTGATCAAATCCGGGCTGTGCATCGTTAAGCTCAGCGCCCGAGACCAGCACCTGCTTCTTGACGACGTAAGGCACCTCCGGCGGGCTCTGGCTCATCAGGACTTCGGAGTCCGGCGGCGCGCCGCTTCGCTGCGCCTGATCCGGCGGCACCGAAGTGTCGACCATCCGGAATTCCATCTTCGCCGTCTTGCCCAGCAGTTCCTTCAGATGGGTGGGATCCTGCAAACCCGGCACCTGCACCAGAATGCGGTCATTACCCTGACGCTGGATGATAGGCTCGACGGTGCCGAGCTCGTTGACGCGCTTCTCGACGATCTGAATCGACTGCTCGATGGTCTTGCGCAAACGCTCGATCATCGCCGGCTCCGACAGCGCCAGGCGGATCAATCCGCCACTGGCATCGGAGACATCGAGGTCGCGCTGGCCGCTGGAGCCCATGAGGCCACCAATCGGCTGCGCAAGATCACGCAACTTGGCGAGGGCTGTCTGGGCGTCCGCGTCCTTGACGCGCACCTCGACGGCGTCGCCCTTCGTTACGAGACCGGTGTAACTGATCTTGGCCTCGCGCAGCACGCGACGGACATCGTCGCGGACCTGGTCGAGCTTTTCCTTCTTCACATAGTTGGAATCGACCTCGAGCTGCAGGGAGGAGCCACCCTGCAAGTCGAGACCCAACACCAGGCGCCGCTGCGCCCAGGTGGGCCAGGTCTTGACCCGCGCCTCAGGGAAGAAGTTTGGGACCGCGCAGAGGCACACGATCAGCGCCAGCAGGATAATCCCGAGCGCCTTCCACCGCGTGAAATACAACATCGACTGGACCTGTCAGATCAGGAGATTTGAGATGATCGCGAACGCGCTCACTTCGCCGTAGCGTCGTCCTTGGCGCTTTCCTTCGCGCTGTCCTTGGCCGGCTCGCCCTTGGCGCGGACGCCGGAGATCATCGACCGCATCTGGCGCACGCGCACGCCGTCGGAAATCTCGAACTCGATCTGGTCGTCATCGACGACCTTGGTGACCTTGCCGACCAGACCGCCCGAGGTCACGACGGTGTCGCCGCGGCGGATGTTCTTCACGAGTTCGGCGTGGTCCTTCACCTTCCTCTGCTGCGGGCGCAGAATCAGGAAGTACATGATCACGAAGATCAGGGCGAACGGCAGCAGCGACATCAACATGCTGTTGGTGTCGCCAGCGCCCGCGGCCTGGGCATACGCAGGGGTAATCAGCATTCGGACGATCCTCGTGGAAACGGGGGAAGCCGGTCAGGCCCTTTAGGCGACCGGTTCGGTCAAATTCGCGCGGACTATAGCGACCACCGCCCCAATTGCAACGCTGCCAGACCGCTCTTTTGGCCACCTTGCGGCGCGCCGTCAGGCCCGATAAGGCTGCATTCTCAGGAACTTCGGACATGCCCAAAAAACCAAGCAAAAGCCCGGCCGGCAAAGGCCCCCGTACCCCTGCTTTGAAGCCCGCCCAGGTCGCGGCAAAACGCCCCAAGGCGGTCCAAAAGGCGGCCTCCAAAATAGCATCCAAAGTAACGCCTAAGACCGCCCCAGACCTCTCCCAGGAGCGCATCGTCCGCGCGCTGGAGACCATTGCGGCCCACCTCGCAGCCCAGGGCGAGCCGGCGGTCAAGCGCGAGTCGTTCGACCGGGCAGACGCTTATGTCTGGCATCCGGACGGGCGCCTGGCGGCAGTGCCGCGGGTCAGCCGCGTCGAGCTGTTCCTGCTGAAGGGCGTCGACCGGATGCGCGACATCCTGATGGAGAACACGGAGCGCTTCGCCAATGGCCTGCCCGCCAACAATGCCCTGCTCTGGGGCGCGCGCGGCATGGGCAAGTCGTCGCTGGTGAAAGCGGCGCATGCCAGCATCAACGCCGATCGCAAAGCGGCCGACAAGCTGAAGCTGATCGAGATCCATCGCGAGGACATCGAAAGCCTCCCGGCCCTGATGGAGAAGCTGCGCGACGCCAGCTTCCACTTCATCGTCTTCATCGACGACCTCTCCTTCGACGGCAATGACGCGTCCTACAAATCGCTCAAGGCGGTACTCGAAGGCGGCATCGAGGGCCGGCCCGACAACGTCATTCTCTACGCCACCTCAAACCGCCGCCATCTCCTGGCGCGCGACATGATCGAGAACGAACGTTCGACCGCGATCAATCCCGGCGAAGCGGTCGAGGAAAAGGTCTCGCTGTCGGATCGCTTCGGCCTTTGGCTCGGCTTCCACCGCTGCAGCCAGGACGAATATCTCGCCATGGTGCGCGGCTATTGCAGCCATTTCGGCATCAAGGTCGACGACGAGGCGCTTGAGCGCGAAGCGCTGGAATGGTCGACCACACGCGGCTCCCGCTCGGGCCGTGTCGCCTGGCAGTTCGTGCAGGAGCTGGCGGGACGCCTCGGCGTGAAGCTGACGACGACGTAGCGCTGTCTTCAAAAGCAGGATCGCCCGCCCCATGACACACAGGGCGGGCGATAACTCCGTTCTTGCGGAGTGAGTGAGAGCCTGACGGAGCCTTATGCCCCGTTCAGGAATTGAAGCGGGTCAACCGGGCTCGAGCCCTTACGGATCTCGAAGTGGAGCTGCGGCGACGCCACCTCCCCGGATTGACCCGACTTGGCAATGACCTGACCGCGCTTGATGGTATCGCCGCGCTTCACCAACAGCTCACTCGCATGGGCATATGCGGTGACGTAGCCGTTGGAGTGCCGAACCAGGACCAGATTGCCGTAACC
>Ga0068852_100000636_pt1 | contig 22926 bp, 18 predicted proteins | sample KBSCornC22_FD_66594 | JGI IMG/M metagenome (GOLD analysis project Ga0068852, IMG submission 66594) | Corn rhizosphere microbial communities from Kellogg Biological Station, Michigan, USA - KBS Corn C2-2 | ecosystem: Host-associated > Plants > Roots > Rhizosphere > Soil ... | reverse complement strand
CGAGACTGATGATCGTGCGGTCGTTCTCGGTCACGCGCAGGAGATCGCGCAGTTCGGCGATCGACTGTGGCCGGTCAGCGGGCTGCAGCGCGAGCGCGCGGTCGACGGCGGTGAGGAATTCGCGCGAGTAGCCACTAAGGCCGGCGGCCGACAACGGCTGTAGCGAGTCCTTCATGATGCGCGAGATCGATGCGGGCGGCGGACAGCCCACGATCGCGAAATGCAGCAGCGCGCCGACCGCGTAGACGTCGGTCCACGGCCCCTGCGGCAGCGCGAAATCGCTGGAGTACTGTTCGATCGGCGCATAGCCCGGCTTGACCACGACCGTGATCGCTTTCTGCAGGCCGGTCACGACTTCGCGCGCGGAGCCCAGGTCCAGCAGCACCGGCGTACCGTCGTTCTTTATCAGGATGTTGTCGGGCGCGATGTCGCGATGGAACACATTGCGCGAATGCAGCAACTCGAGCACATCGAGCACCGGTGCAACGATGCCGCGCAGCCAGGGCTCGTCGCCCCGCCCGCCCATTTCCTTGAGCACCGAGCGCAGCGTCTTGCCGGTGTAGCGCGGCATGACCATGTAGGCCGTGCCGTTTTCTTCCCAGAACTGCAGGACTTCGACGAGACCCGGATGCTTGAACTGGGCGAGCAGCCGCGCCTCGTTGATGAAGCCGTTGAGGCCGGCTTCGAAGGTCTCGCGATTGTGTTCCGAACGAATGCGTACCGTAGTGGTCGCGACGCGGCCGGCCAGCGAGATCGGAATGTATTCCTTGATCGCGACATCGCGCATGAGCTGCAGATCGCGCGCGCCGTAGACAATGCTGAATCCGCCTTCGCCGAGCGTCTCGATGATCTCGAATTCGCGCAGACGCATCCCGGCCATGAGCGCATTGCCCGGCGCAAGCTCCGACTGCGGACCCTTGCCGGAAATGATAGGAGTGACGCGCGCGTTTACAGTTGCGTCCATGCCTGCGGATCGGAGAGGGAGGGCGTCGTATGCAATCTAGGCGAAATGAATGCGCAGTGCAAAGAGTAGGTTTGGCCTTTGTGACTCGGATCCATATTTCAACGCGACTGCGCCGTAATACTGCGTCAATGATTCGTGATGTAGTCGTTGTTTCTGACGGACGCAGTACCGCACAGCATAGTTCCGGCGTTTATCGCGCGAGCGTGCAGGACGTTTCCGTGCCACAGTTCCCGCTTCGAGCGTAGCCTGCGCGCGCTACGCCGCAATGACATCGTTGGTGCGATCTCGCGATGCGCGAATGCGCGTGTCGATGACATCGTGAGCACGTACACTGCGATGGAAGTTGCGCGTTTGCGAAGGCGGATGCGTTTTGATAGCTTCAAAATTTTCTGGGCTTCGCCTGCGCACGCACGGGTGGGACCCGCAGCGACGTGTAGTGCGACAGATAAGCGCCGCAATATCCGAAACACATCGGGCGCGCACGAGGGAGCGTGAATGTCGGCGGTCAGGCTTGAACTCGTGGTGCTGTCTTACAACGGCCAGGCATTGGCCGCGCCGCTGAGCCGCGCGCTCGATGCGCCGGTCAGTCTCGGCCGCGGCAGTGACAACGATCTGCCGTTGAACGATCCGGAACGCCTGATCTCGCGCCACCAGGCGCGGCTGAGCATGGGACCGGGCGGCACCGTCGACATCAGCAATCTCAGCAGCAGCAGTTCGCTGTTCATCAACGGCAACGAACTCGCCCCCGGACGCAGCTGCACGCTGAGCCCGTCGGACCAGTTGCTAGTCGGCCGTTATGTGCTCGGATTGCGTCCGGCCAGCCTGCCCGCGTCGCCTCCGGCAATGCAGCCCGCCGCGCCGGCACCGATGCCCGCACCGGTGGCGTCGCCCGCGCCGCCTTCGCCGATCGCCGCACCGGTTCGACCGGCACCGTCGCGTCCCGTACCGGTGCCTGCGGCCAATCCGATGGCGACGCGGCCACGTCCGGTGCAGACCATCCCCGACGACTTCGACGTGTTCTCGCCGCCGATGCCGCCACCGCCCGCGTACGGACTCCCGGTCGGCGATGTCGTCATCGAGGATCTCAGCGAGAAGGCCGCTGTCCGCGACATGTTTTCGGAGCTGCAGGCGCTCGGCAACGACGTGCTCGCCGAACCGGACCACGAAGCGCGCCAGCGCCAGCGCGCGCTCGACACCAACCGCAATCCGCTCGATCCGCTGGAGATGCTGAAGATCGGCGGCGACGAGAGTGCCGCAAGCGTCTCGCTCGACCACGGCCTCGAGATCGATTCGCTGTTCGTGCTGCCGTCGCTGGTGCCCGAAGCGGGCTTTCCGCCCGCCGCGGCAGCAGCGCCCGCCGCGCCGCCGTATGCGATTCCGCCCGTGCAGATGCCGCCACCGCAGCAACCGTCCGTGCTGTCGTCCGCCTCCGTCGCCGCTCCGGCGCCGGCGAGTTCGGTTGCAGCGGCAGAACGCATGATGGCGGACCTGCTCGAATCGGGACCTGCGCTCGATCCGGCCACGGCGATCACGACCTTCGACAACCTGCCGATCCTTGAATCACCGCCGCCGGCTGCCGTGATTCCGCCAGCGCGCGCACCCGTGCCGCCGCCGCGCCCGGCACCGCCACCGATCGCATCACCGGCGGCGTCACCAGCTGCCGTCAGACCGCCACCCGTTGCACCCGCACACGCTTCACCCGCACCCATTGCATCAGCGCCCGCTGCATCGGCGCACGTCGCCCCTGCGCCGCCCGCGACCGCAGCGGTCATGCCAGCGACGCCGATCGATCAGGATGCCGCGGCGATCCTGCGCGCCGCGTTCGCGCGCGGCTGCGGCGTCGACATCCATCACATCAGCGAATTCACGCCGCAGTCGATGGAGGTACTGGGTCGCATCGTGGCGGCCATGACCGCCGGTACCATACGTCTCATGCATGGACGATCCTCGACCAAACACGAGATGCGCGCGAACGTGACCATCATCGCGACCGACGGCAACAATCCGCTTAAGTTCGCGCCCGACGGTGCCGCGGCGCTGACCCAGCTGCTCGGCCGCGGCTCGCCGGGCTTCATGCCACCGCTGCGCGCGATCGACGATGCGTTCGACGATCTCTCCGCGCATCAGGTCGGCCTGCTCGCAGGCTCGCGCGCGGCCATGTACGACGTCGCGACGATGCTCGGTCCCGACCGCTTCCTCGCCCGCGCCGGTGAGAAGAGCGGCCTCGAAACCATGATGCCGGCCAAGCACAAGGCGCGCCTGTGGGACCTCTACGAAAGCGGCTACCAGGAAATGGTCGGCGAAGCGCGCGAGGAATTCGAGAACCTGTTCCAGCGCGCGTTCGCACGCGCCTACGAGCAAGAGATCGAGCGCATCAACTCGGGGAAGAGCCGGTGAACACCTACGTCGCTGGCAGCGGAGTACGCATCGAGTTCGCCACGCTGTCGGGCCAGGGCGGACGCGACTACAACGAGGATGCCTGCGGCTACTGGACCTCCGACGGCGGCGCGTGCTTCATCGTCTGCGACGGCGCCGGTGGCCATGGCGGAGGCGACGTCGCCTCGGAAACCGCCGTGCGCACGCTGCTGTCGGCGTATTCGACGACACCGGAACTGAGCCAGCAGAACATCGAACGCCTGATCACGCAGACCGACGTCGCCATTCGCTACGGCCAGCAGCTCGCCGGCGGCCTGCGCAAGATGAGCGCGACGGTCGCTGCGCTGTTCTTCGACGGCCATGCGCAGAAAGCGCAGTGGTCGAACCTCGGCGACACGCGCCTGTACCTGTTCCGCAAGCGCGGTGTCCGCCAGCTGACCAAGGACCACAGCGTGGTGCAGACCTTCGTCGACGCCGGCGTCATCAGCGAGAGCGAGATCCGCAACCATGCCAAGCGCAACCTGCTGTTCGCCGCGCTGGGCATGGGCGACGGCGTGCCGCCGACGGCGCTGGAAACCGCGTTCGACGTCAACGACGGCGATGCATTCCTGATCTGCACCGACGGCTTCTGGGAAGTCGTGCTCGAATCGGAGATGGTCGAGAACCTGGCCCGCGCCGACTCCGCCGAGGAATGGCTGCTGCAGATGGAACAGCTGATCCAGCTTCGCGGCACGCCGCTGCAGGACAACTACAGCGCACTCGCCGTCTGGGTCGGACGCCCGAACGAAATCACCATGCCCTGGCCGGACCAGAACGTCGCCAACCTCGCTGCCGAAGCCAGCCCGGATCCTGCGTGAGCGTAGCCGCCATCGTTGGCGCGGCCAACCTGCGGATTCGGAAAGTCTCCACCCCGTTCTCCATAGCGCCCAACAAATGCCTAATCCATTCGAAACGCCGCACACTGAGCCCTCCCCTTCAACGGGAGGGTTGGGAGGGGATGGGTTTCGGGGTGGCGTATGGCGCAGTGCCATAACATCGGACGATGTGCTGGAGCGCGGGCATGCTTTTCCGGCAAACGCGACACCATCCCCACCCAACCCTCCCCTTAGAGGGGAGGGCTTACGGCTCCTGGTTCCACTTGAAGGGTAGTTTCAAGGCTCCCGCTTCTCTTTGAAGGTGGACTTTGGCGCCCCCGGCTCAAGAAACGAGACAACAAAGTCGCACTTCGTATTTTTCGCAACGTTTCCCAAAAAACCTATCGGTGCCCGACGCCATGACCGCCACCCGCTCGCTAGTGCGCTACGTCAGTCTGCTTTCCTGCCTGCTTCTGCTAGGCATGCTCGGCGCCTGCTCCTCGGCGCCGAAGAAACGCAATCCCGTCACGGTCGAAGTCGTCGTGACGGCGAACACCAAGCTCAATCCGGACATCAACCAGCGCCCGTCGCCGGCGGTCGTGACGGTGCTCAAGCTCAAGCGCGCCGCCCCGTTCATGGACGCGGACTATTTCACCCTGGCTGACGAGACCAAGGGCAGCCTCGACGGCGTCGTCGTGCTGCGCGATCCGTTCCCGCTGCAGCCGGGCGCCACGGTCAAGAAGAGCTACACCTTCGATGCCGACGAAGATGCGATCGGCGTGATGGTCGGCTTCCGCGACATGGAGAACAGCGTCTGGCGCGCCGCGCTCGACCTGCCGCCACAGCGCAAAAAGTGGATAAAGCTGCCGGAGTTCCTCAAGAGCGGCAAGCCGACGGTCGAGTACAAGGTCAACCTCGAGGAACGCAAGGTCACCATCGTCGGTCCGCCGCTGAAGGCCAAGTGATCCGCATGAGCCGCCGCCGCGCCACATTCCAGGGAAGGTGAGATGGACCCCTACAAGAAAGTCGTCTGGGCCGAGGGCATGTTCCTGCGCCCGCAGCATTTCCAGCAGCAGGAGCGCTATCTCGAGTTCCATGCGCACCAGCGCAGCCTCGCCGCGGAACCGTTCTTCTGGGGCTTCCGCGAACTGCGTCTGGACGTCGCCGCGCTCGCGGTCGGCAAGCTCGCGATCCAGAACGCCGTGGGGCTGCTGCCCGACGGCACCTCGTTCGCGTTTCCGCTGCAGAGTGCCGCGCCCGAGCCGCTGCATTTCGGCGAAGGCGTCGTGAACCAGACGATCTATCTCGCGCTGCCGCTCAAGCGACCGGGCACCGAGCACGTCGTGTTCGAGGACAACCCGGCTTCACTCGCGCGCTACACCGTCAGCGATGCCGTCGTGCGCGACGAGAATTCGATCGCCGGCGAAGCCGCCGATCTGCAGCTCGGCACGCCGCGACTGCGCCTCGTGCTCGAGAAGGACCTGGCCGACGGCTGGCTCGGCATCGGCGTCGCGCGCGTGATCGAATGCCGCAGCGACCGTCAGCTATTGCTCGACAGCGAATACATTCCGCCGGTTGTGAGCTGCTCGACGTTCGCGTACCTGATGTCACTGCTCAACGAGCTGCACGGCCTCGTCAACCAGCGCGCCGACGTGCTCGCCGACCGCCTGAGCCAGCCCGGCCGCGGCGGTGTGTCGGAAGTCGGCGAGTTCCTGCTGCTGCAGATGCTCAACCGCTACCAGCCGCTGCTCGCGCACCTGATCAATCCGTCGGTGCTGCATCCGGAGCGCTTCTACGCCGCGCTGGTGCAGATCGCCGGCGAGCTCGCGACCTTCATGGAAGCGTCGCGCCGGCCGACGAGCTGGCCGCACTACGATCACGATGATCTGTACGGCTGCATCATGCCGCTGATGTTCCTGCTGCGCCGCGGCCTGTCGACGGTGCTCGAGCAGAACGCCGTGCAGATCGACCTGCAGATCCGCAACTACGGCGTACGCGTCGGCCACGTCAACGACGCGGAGCTGCTGCGCACCGCGCAGTTCATCCTCGCCGTGCATGCGAGCACGCCGCCCGACGCGCTACGTGCCAACTTCCCGACGCAGGTCAAGATCGGGCCGGCCGACAAGATCCGCGACCTCGTCAACCTGCACCTGCCCGGCGTCGGTCTGCGCCTGCTGCCGGTCGCACCGCGCCAGATCCCGTATCACGCCGGCTATCACTATTTCGAAATGGACACCTCGGTCGAATTGTGGAAACAGCTGCAGAACTCGGGCACGCTGGCCCTGCATGTGGCCGGCGAATTCCCCGACCTGGAACTCGAATGCTGGGCCGTGCGCCGCTGACCGGCGGCGTCCGCGGCAGCCGGGGCGCTCGCAACCCCCGGCGGCCGCAACCCGGCTCGCACTGAACTCCTGACAGAAGCGACCATGTCCAACCCCTTCAACGCCGGCAACAACCGCACTTTCGTGATGCCGAGCCCGGGCGGCGCCGCCGCGCCGCTGTCGGGCGGATCGCAGCCCGTCTGGCAGTCGCACGAGCCGGAGATCCCGTCCGGCAACTCGCCGCTGATCGCGATCGCGAATCCGATCCTCAATCTCGTCTACCAGATCCGCACGCTGGTGCATAACGCGGATCCGGACCGGCTCAAGACCTATCTCGCCGACGAGATCCGCCGCTTCGACGCGAACGCCAAGGCGCAGGGCATCCCGGCCGAGCACGTCGTCGCCGCGCGCTACTGCCTGTGCACGGTGCTCGACGAAGCGGCCGCGCAGACGCCGTGGGGCGGTTCCGGCGCGTGGTCCAAGAATTCACTTCTCGTCACTTTCCACAACGAGACCTGGGGCGGCGAGAAGTTCTTCCAGCTGCTGGCCAAGCTCGCACAGACGCCAAGCCAGTACATCGACGTGCTGGAGCTGATGTACTACTGCATCGCGCTCGGCTTCGAAGGCCGCTACCGCATCGTCTCCAACGGCCAGAGCCAGCTCGAGAATCTCAAGCGCCGTCTCGCCGACATCATCAAGACCGCGCGCGGCGTGCCGGATCGTCCGCTGTCGCTGCACTGGCAGGGCAACCCGGCCGAGCTGCCGCGCATCTGGGGCATGATCCCGGTCTGGGTCTCGGCCATCGTCGCGGTCGTGCTCGGCGTCGGCTTCTACATGCTGCTGTCGTTCTGGCTCGCCGCACAGTCGGACAAGAGCTTCCTCGCCATCAGCGCACTGAAGCTGCCGCCACCGCCGCCGGTCGTGCGCGACGCACCGCCGCCGCTGCGCTTCTCGAAGTTCCTCGAGAAGGAAATCCGCGAAGGGCTCGTCTCGGTCAAGGAGAACTCGGAGCAGAGCACCGTGACGATCCGCGGCGACGGTCTGTTCGAATCCGGCAGCACGACGATGCGGCCGCAGTATCGCGAGATCGTCGACCGCATCGCCGCGGCGATCAACGAAGTGCGCGGACGCGTGCTCGTCAGCGGCCACACCGACGATCGCCCGATCCGCAGCGTGCGCTTCCCGTCGAACTGGGAGCTGTCGCAGGAACGCGCGCGCGTCGTCGCCACTCAGCTGGATTCGACGATCCGCACGCCGGGCCGCGTCAGCACCGAGGGGCGCGGCGAAGCCGATCCCCTCGCCGACAACGCGACACCGGCCGGCCGCGCGCAGAACCGCCGCGTCGAGGTCACGGTGTTCGCCTCGCCCGCCGAGCTGAACAAGGAGGTTCGCTAGTGCTGCGCCGTCTGTTTTCGCTGATCTTCAACCGCTACGTCTTCATCGCGCTGGGCCTGTTCGCCCTCGCGCTTGCGATCTGGTATCTCGGCCCGCTGTTCGCGTTCGCGAATTACCGGCCGCTGGAACCGGTCAAGGTCCGCGTCTGGATCATCGTCGGCATCTTCGTGCTGCTGCTGCTGCGCCTTTTGATCCGTTTGTGGAAAAAGCAGCGCATGAACACGCGCCTCATCGACGCGGTCATGGGCCTGCGCGACAACAAGCCCGCGACGCCGAACGACCCGTCGCGCGCGGCCATCGACGAGCTGCGCACAAACTTCGAGCGCGCGCTGACCCAGCTCAAGAAGACGCGCTTCGGCGGCAAGAAGGAAGGCCTGTTCGCCCAGTTCGGCCACAAATACCTCTACCAGATTCCCTGGTACGTGTTCATCGGCGCGCCCGGCTCGGGCAAGACCACGGCGCTGCTCAACAGCGGCCTGCGTTTCCCGCTCGCTGAGGAGATGGGCAAGGAAAGCATCCGCGGCGTCGGCGGCACGCGCAGCTGCGACTGGTGGTTCGCGGACGAGACCGTGCTGCTCGACACGGCCGGCCGCTACACCACGCAGGAAAGCGACGCCGCGGCCGACAAGGCCGAGTGGGAAGGCTTCCTCAAGCTGCTCAAGCGGTTCCGCCCGCGCCAGCCGCTCAACGGCGCGATCCTGACGATCTCGGTCGCCGACCTGCTGACGTCGAGCGAGGACGAACGCATCAAGCACGCGGCGCGTATCCGTGCGCGTCTCAACGAGCTGACCGAGAACCTCAACATCGCGTTCCCGATCTACGTGCTGGTCAGCAAGGTCGATCTGCTCGGGGGCTTCAACGAGTATTTCGCGAACCTCAGCAAGGAGGAGCGCGCGCAGGTCTGGGGCTTCACGCTGCCGCTGCAGCTCGGCGCCGACGTCAACCGCGAACAGCTCGGCAAGCAGATGGAACAGGAGATGGACGCGCTCGCGCGGCGCCTGTTCGACAAGCTGCCCGAGCTCATGCTCGGCGAAAGCGACACCGCGCGGCGCTCGCGCGCCTACACCCTGCCGCAGCATTTCTCCAACCTGACGCCGCTCGTGCGCCAGCTGCTGCAGAACGTGTTCGCCGATTCGAAGTTCGCGCCGACCGCGATGCTGCGCGGCGTGTACTTCACGAGCGGCACGCAGGAAGGCACGCCGTTCGACCGCCTGCTCGGCAGCCTCAATCGCAGCCTCGGCTTCGACGGCCGCGTGTCGCTGCAGCAGACGCCCAAGAGCGGAAAGAGCTTCTTCCTGCAGGACCTTCTGCACAAAGTCATTTTTCCAGAAGCACACCTTGCCGGCCGCAACCGCCGTGCCGAGCGGCGCGAGCGCTGGCTCAGCATCGCCGGCCACCTCGGCGTGATCGCGCTGCTGACGCTCGCCGTGGTCGGCTGGGCCGTGAGCTACAAGCGCAACACCGGCTACATCGATTTCGTCGACTCCAAGACCGCGCTCGTCGACAGTCACCTGAAGACCATGCAGAAAGGCGAAGGCGGCGCGCTGCTCGAACTGCTGCCGGGACTCAACGCGCTGGTCAAGCTCGCCGACGGTCCCAACTTCAGCGTCGGCGATCCGCCGACGAACCTGACCTACGGTCTGTACCAGGGCAACAAGCTCGACGCCGCGGCGCAGGATTCCTACCGCAAGGCCATCGAGCGCGCGCTGCTGCCGCGCATCGTGCGGCGGCTCGAGGAACTGCTGCGCACCACGCCGGAAGACAACCTCGAGCTGACCTACGAGACGCTCAAGGTCTACCTGATGCTCAGCGATCCCAAGCGCTACGACGCGGCCACGGTGGAAGCGTTCCTGCGCCTGGACTGGGAACGCAGCCTGCCGGCGTCGGCGACGCAGGAACAGCGCGACCAGCTGTACGCGCACCTGTCGCGCCTGCTCGATGCGGATTCGGTCGCCTCGCCGTTCCCGGTCGACGTGGAACTCGTGAAGCAGAAGCGCGAGCAGCTCGCGCGCTATTCGCTCGCGCAGCGCGCGTACAGCCGCCTGAAGAACCGTCTCAACAACGGCTCGATCAGCGACTTCACGATCGCCGAAGCTGGCGGACCGCAGTCCACGCTGGTCTTCCGCCGCGCGAGCAACGAACCGCTGACGAAGGGCATACCTGGCCTGTTCACGTTCCACGGCTACCACAACGTGTTCCTGCCCGAAGCTGAATCGATACTCGGCCTGCTCGAGAGCGAGGAATCGTGGGTGCTCGACCGCGTGGCGCAGCGCCCGCAGCAGCAGCTCGAAACACTGACCGAAGGCGCGCTGCAGCGCGACCTCAAGCGGCTGTACCTGCACGAATACGTCGGACTCTGGGAAGCGTATCTGTCGGACGTGCGCATCATCGAGAGCAACTCGATGTCGCAAAGTATAGAAACGGCACGCATTCTCTCCGCCCCGGATTCGCCGATCGCGCAGTTCCTGCGCGCCGTCGCGCGCGAAACCACACTGATCAAGCCGGAGAACGCCAACGACGGCTCCCTGCTGGGCCAGGCCAAGCGCCAAGTCAACACCGCCGCCGACGATCTGCGCCGCACGCTCGGTCCCTCGGTCGTGCCGACGGCCGCGCGCAAGGAGGAACGACTCGAGCGCATCGTCGACGACCGCTTTGAGCCGATACGCCGCCTCGTGCGCACCGACAGCGGCGCGCCGCAGATCGACAACGTCATGAAGCTGTTCAACGAGCTGTACATGAACATGTCCGGCACGCAGGCCGCGCTCGCGACACGCACGACGCTGACCGTGCCGTCGACCGAAGTGCTCACGCGCGTACGCGCCGAGGCTGCGCAGCTGCCGATGCCGTTGCGCAGCATGCTCGAGAACCTCGCCGACAGCAGCAGCCGCCAGACCGACGGCAGCATCCGCAGCACGCTGGGCGGTGAACTCGACAGCTCGCTCGGAGATTTCTGCCGCCGCGCGATTCAAGGCCGCTATCCGTTCGAGCGCTCGGCCACGCAGGAAGTCACGCTCGCCGACTTCGCACGCATGTTCGGCCAGGGCGGCATGATGGATGCGTTCTTCCAGAGCCGGCTCGCACCGATGGCCGATGTCTCCGGCCCGACCTGGGTGCTGCGCCAGCCCGGCGGCTCGCAGGTGTCGCTCAGTTCATTCCAGAAGGCCGCCCGCATCCGCGATGTGTTCTTCCCGTCCGGCGGCAAGGCCATGGACCTGTCGTTCGAGTTCAAGGTGCTCGAGATGGACGCGACGATCGAACAGATGACGCTCGACGTCGACGGACAGGTGTTCCGCTACGCGCACGGGCCGCAGGTGCCGCAGCGAGCGACCTGGCCCGGACCGCGCGCGACGAACCAGGTGCGCATCGTCACGGCGAGCGCGAAGGACGGCGAGAAGTACATGGTCAAGACCGGACCGTGGGCGCTGTTCCGCCTGTTCGACGAAGGCGAGATCCGGCCTGGCGCCGGACCCGAGCGCTTCGTCGCGGCGCTGCTGATCCACGGCAAGCGCATCGTGCTCGAAGTGACCGCCAGCAGCGTGCAGAACCCGTTCCGCCTGCGCGAGCTGGTCAGCTTCTCGTGTCCGGGCCGCATCTGATGTTCGGCGCGGCGCTGACGGGCGAGTTCGGCTTCTACGGCAAGATTCCCGCGCTCGGCGACTTCGTCACGCGCAGCCTGCCGCGCGAGCAGGTCGCCGTCGTCGACGAATGGATGCAGGAAGGACTGTTCGCGCTGCGCTCCATTTCCGAGCAATGGCTGGACAGCTATCTCGTCGCACCGGTCTGGCAGTTCATGCTGCCCGCCGGCATGTGGTCGCCCGCGCCGCTGTGCGGCCTGCTGATGCCCAGCGTCGACCGCGTAGGCCGCTATTTCCCTTTTTTCACCTGTGCAACCTTGAACAACGCCGCAGGCAATGACCCGCACACGCTGTGGCGCGGCATGTCACGCCTCGCGCGCGATCTGCCGCGCGTACTGCACGAACAGCTCGACGCCGAAGCCGCGCTGCAGATGCTGCAGGACCCGGCCATCAACACCGCCGAGGACTGGCGCAACATCGTCAGCCTCAGCGGCTTCAACGCGCACAGCGACAAATCGTTCTGGTGGTCCGAACGCACCCACTACATGCCGCTGCGCGAATACCACCATCGCGGCAAGCCCGATACCGATCTCTTCCTGCGTCTGTTCGGGCACTGAGCGGCACTGTTGGCGGATTGCGCGCAGCACGCCGCGCGCTGCGCTCGAATCGGTTTAGACGGATGGTCCGGCGGAACCCGCGCAGCCCGTGTCGTATGGCCCGGCGAGCGTCTCGGCACAAGGCCATCCGAACGCGCGAGCCATATACCGCGCGGGCATGAAGCCGGGCTGCGCGTCCACGCAACCGGCCACGGGTTGGCACGCCACACCGATACTCAACGAATCCGCCGCAGCTCCTGCTCGATATCCGCGAGCAGCGGCTCGACCGTTTCCTGCGCCTTCTCGCGCGCATTGAGCGCGGTGAAATCGACCGACTGCGCCGGCGCGCTGAACAGCAGCTCGCCATCGCTGGGCCGGTAGGCCCTGAGGCTGAACTGCGCGCTGTAAAGCGTCGAAACATTGCCAAAATACTCGACGTCGGTCGCACCGACCGGAGCCGCATCGAGATAGAACACCGCGTCAGCCTTGCGCGCGTACGCGCCCGGCTCCGACTCGCGCGAACGGCCGCTCGCATGGATCACGCGAAACCCCTGCTCCAGCGCGAACGCCACCAGCGCGTCGCGCGCCGGCTCCACGATCACGCTGTCGCCACTGATCACAATCGCCACCGTCGGCGCACGCCGCGCCGCCGTCGTGTCCTTGCGCGCGGCGACGCGCGGGGCTTTGGAAGACAGCGCTCCCGCCGTCTGGTCCGCCGCGGAAACCGGCACTGCAAAAACCATCGCTGCCAGGGCTAGCGCGAGTGCACCGCCTATCGTCCGTTGCTGCATGACTCCCTCCGATCTCTTGCCCCCCGGCCTGGGCATCATAGGCAGCACGCAGGTGACGGGCGTGCGACCAATTGGCATTTTTGGCCCACAGAACGCCGCATCGCGATGACGTGGCTCGCATTCGACAGGTTCGCGGACCTCCGCCTATAGTCGGCGGCCCGATAGTCGCGAACGATCTGCCGCGCAGGTGATCCGTGAACAGTCATTACAGCGCCGACCATCCGCAGGCTGCATCCGTCCTCTTCGAATGCGTCGCCGGCAGCCGCGCGTACGGCACTGCCTCGGCCGACAGCGACGAGGACATTCGCGGCATCTTCGTTCTGCCTGCGCATGCTTATGCCGCGTTGGTACCCGCGCCGAACCAGATCGGCGACGAGCGCAACAACATCGTCTACTACAGTCTGCGCCGCACGATCGAGCTGCTGACCGCGGCAAATCCGACCGTGCTCGAACTGTTGTACATGCCTTCCGACTGCGTACGCCGCGGCAGCCCGGAGATGGACGAACTGTTGCGCCATCGCGCATTGTTCCTGAGCCGGCGCTGCGCCGATGCGCACATCGGCTACGCCTTCAGCCAGATCAAGAAGGCGCGCGGGCAGAACAAGTGGATCAACCAGCCCAAGCCGGAGCAGCCGCCGCGCAAAGAAGACTATTGCCATGTGATTCCGCGCGAACGACTCGCGCCACGCGGTGAGGCGCCCTGCCGCCCGCTGGCGCTGCAGGCCAGCGGCCTCGACCTCGCCGAACACCATGCCGCGCGGCTGGAGCATGCCCGCGACGTGTTTCGCCTGTACCACTACGGGCCCTCGGCGCATGGCGTGTTCCGCGGCGACGCGCTGGCCTGCGAGTCGATTCCAGCAGATGAAGAGGCCACCCACTTCGCCGGATTGCTGCTCTACAACGAACACGCCTGGAAACAGGCGGTGGTCGATCACCAGAACTACTGGACGTGGCGGCGTGAGCGCAACGAGTCGCGCTGGCGACAGCAGGAAGCCGGCGAGCTGGACTTCGACGCGAAGAATCTCATGCACACGATCCGGCTGCTCCTTTCAGGCAAGGCCATCCTCGAGTGCGGCGAGCCGCTGGTGCGCGTCGAGGGCGAAACGCTGCAACTGCTACGCGACATCCGCGCCGGCCGCTACCGCTACGAAGAGATCCTGCAGATGGCGGATACCATCGTGGCCGACTGCGAGAATCTGAAGACGCAGTGTGATCTGCCCGCCGAGACCGAACCGGCTGCGGCCGATGCCTTGCTGCTGCAACTGACCCGCGACTGGGAGGCGCGCTGCGCATGACACCCGAGATACTTGGCGCATTGACCGAACTCGAACACGAGCGCGGTATACAGGTCCTGTTCGCCGCAGAATCCGGCAGTCGCGCCTGGGGTTTCGCTTCACCCGACAGTGACTACGACGTGCGTTTCGTCTACCGCCATCCGCGTGACTGGTACCTGCGCGTGTTCGAAGCGCGCGACGTGATCGAGCGCATGCTGCCGAACGATCTCGACGTCAGCGGCTGGGACCTGCGCAAGACCTTGCGCCTCTTCGCGCGCGGCAACGTCGCCCTGTACGAATGGCTGGGATCACCGATCATTTATCGCGAGGCGCCGGTATTCGCACCGCGCCTGCGCGAGCTGCTGCCGCGCTACTTCCAGCCGGCGTCCGCGCTGCACCACTATCTCGGTACGGCACGCACGACGTTTGGTGAACATCTCGGCGGCGATGCGGTGCGCCTGAAGAAAGTCTTCTATTTCCTGCGCCCGATCCTGGCCTGCCGCTGGATCGAACATGCGCGCACGCAACCGCCCACTGCGTTCGCCGAACTCGTCGCAGCGGACTGGGTCGAGGCGCACGAACGCGAGACCTTGGCCGAACTGCACCGTCGCAAGCTGCTCGCGTCCGAGAGCGACCGCGAGCGGCTCGACCCGGCGCTCAACCAATGGATGCAGGCACAGCTCGCGTACTTCACGCAGATCGGCCCCTCGCTCGCGCGATCGCGCGACGTGGACAACAGCGAGCTGGACGCGCTGATGGTCGAACTCTGCGGCTAGCCGCTGCGATGGCGCGCGCGTGAACCCACGAGCCGCGTTCTATTCCGCCGGTTTGCCTGCCGCAAGCGGTTCGCCATCCGCGTCATACGCGAGCGGGTAGTAGACATTGAGCGTCTTGAGCAAGGTGCGGCCGGTGTTGCGGATCTCGTGGCGCTCGCCGCGCGCGACGACGAGCAGGCTGCCGGCCTTGAGCTTCTGGCGGCGTCCTTCGACGATCGCGAGGCCGGTGCCGGATACGACGAACAGCCATTGGTCCGCGCCGCGGTGACGGTTGTCCGGCCCGCCTTCGCTGGCGCCCGGCGCGATGACCATTTCCGCCGCCTGCACCTTGCGCTGCGCGAAGGCGACGCGGAATCCCTTACCGAACCGCAAGGTCTTGTGCTGCATGCGATTGCTCCGGAGCGATGACGCTGGCCATCCTCCATGCCGGCGGTGCTTTCGATGTGAATCGCGCGGCGGCATGGACCACACCGATCTATTTGCTCAGCAGAAACAGCGGAGAACGCGTGGTCTAGCGTGCACGGTTCTGCGTCGTGGTGCACGAACACGGACACGCGAAAGTTCCCGCATCGACTAAAGTCGCTTGCAATTGAATAGTGTGCTATCTAATATGCATCGCATGAAGTCAAAGCCTGCCACCAAGCCCAACGCCGCATCGGCACTGTTGCTCGATCAGCAGCTCTGCTTTGCGCTGTATTCGGCCAACCTGGCCATGCACAAGGTCTACCGGCCGCTGCTCACCGCGCTGGGCCTGACCTACCCGCAATACCTCGTCATGCTCGTACTCTGGGAAGACGATGCGCAGACCGTGTCGGCGATCGGCGAACGCCTGTACCTCGATTCGGCCACGCTGACGCCGCTGCTCAAGCGCCTCGAAGCCGCCGGCCTGCTGACACGCACACGTGCCGCCGATGACGAACGCCAGGTCGTCATCGAGGTGACCACCAAGGGACGCCATCTGCGCCAGCGCGCGCAGGATGTGCCGACCGCGGTGTTCTGTGCCGCCGAGTGTTCCAGCGGCGAACTGCGTGCGATCAAATCGGAACTGGAACGGCTACGCGGAAATCTCACGCGCAACCGCGGTGAATAGACGCTGCGTCGAAGACGGTTCGCTCCAACGACTGACCACATCCGCGACTTCGCTACACCTTTAGAAATAGCACGCGATCAAATAGCCAGCGATTGATTTATCGATGACGAACGTAAACGTCATCGATTGACACACGGCATCATCCACACCAAACCCAAGGAGAAAACCATGTCCATCGCCAACGTCCTCTATCGCGCCCAGGCCAAGGCCACCGGCGGCCGTGACGGCCAGGCCACCTCGGCCAACAATGCGCTCAACGTCAAGCTGTCCACGCCGCGAGAACTCGGCGGCGCCGGCGGCGACGGCACGAATCCCGAACAGCTCTTTGCTGCGGGTTACTCGGCCTGTTTCATCGGCGCGCTGAAGTTCGTCGCCGGCCAGCAGAAGATCGCGCTGCCGGCCGATACCAGCATCGAAGGCCACGTCGGCATCGGCCAGATCCCGCAGGGCTTCGGCATCGAAGTCGAACTGAAGATCTCGCTGCCCGGCCTGCCGCGCGAACAGGCGCAGGCACTCGTCGATGCCGCGCATCAGGTGTGCCCGTACTCGAACGCGACGCGCGGCAACATCGATGTGACGCTGACGCTGGTCTGATCCACAGGTGACCGGCGGCGCTCACCCGGCGCCGCCGGTCATTACGCTGTCGCGCGAGCCAACGCGACGGCGTGTCTGGGCATGCCGGCACACGCCGGTCATGCCACCGTTCAGTGCAGACGACGCTTGCCGCGCGGCGACAGCCAGTCGGCGGGCACCGGAGGCGCTGTCGCCACTGCTGATACGGCGTCGCCCGGTTCGGCATCGCTCGATGCGGCCACGTCCGACGGTACTACCTCGTCGTCCTCATCGGGCTCGATCCCCAGCATCTCGGCGGCCTGGCGTTGAGCCTTCGCATAGGCCACGCGACCCGCTTCGCCCATTTCCTCCATCGCCGCCTTGAACTTGCTTTCGAGGTCTTTGGCGATTCGCAGGGCCTCGTCCGGCGCCATGCCTGCCTGTCCGATCAGCGTCGCTGCGATGCAGCGGGCGTCGCTGTTCTCGTCGTCGTCATCGGTGTCGTCGTCGATGTCAATTTCCGGGTTCATCATCTGCAATCCCTCCGGATGGATCGTGGTGGCCCAAGGGTAGCGCCGGACGCAGCAAATGTGACCTTTTTTTCTGTCGGCTGCCGTATGGTGATCGCGCGTTATCCATACGGCAGCCATCGGTGGCCGCCGTCTGTGTCCGCTGCGCCGCTATTTGCCCTCATCGACCCCCAGCGCCGCCAGAAACCCGTCGATATCCGCCGGTGTAACGACGAGATCGAACTCCCGCGCCGGCACGAACACGGCATGGTTGGAGGTGAACACGGCGACGACGGTTTTCTGGCCAGGGCCGGAGAACCGGCGCACGGCGAAGCCCGGTACGTGGAAGCCGCTGCGCCGCATCGGTTGTTCGAGGTCCCACATGCGTGTGCGCGTGAAGCGCCGCACACGATCGAGCCGGATGTCGCGGCGTGCGATCACATGACGGATTGGACCGCCCTGCACGACGAGCGTGTCGTCGTCGAGCTCGATGCGCATCTTGCACGCAATGACGACGCCATAGGTATACAAAATAGCAAAGACTGCAATTGCGCCCCAGGCGAGGACCGGATAATCATGCTCGATGCGTATGAACGGAAGCGCGCAGCCGAACAGCGCGCCGACGACGAGCGCAAACGGCACGATCCGGTTCATCGCGCCGAGATCGAAGACCTTCGGTGTCGTTTCGACGGATGGCTCACTCATTGCGATGCAGCGCATACAACGCGACCGCTCCGCGATCGACATAGCCCAGCCGCTCGTAGACCTGCTTTGCGCGCGTATTGCCCGGGCTCACATGCAGGAATGGCAGCAGTCCGGCGGCGAAGACGTCGCGCGTGACTTGCGCAACGAGGCGCTGGGCGTAGCCGCGGCCGGTGTGATCGGGATGCGTGCAGACGGCGCTGATCTCGCGGTGGCCCGGCAAGGCCATGCGTTCGCCGGCCATCGCGGCGAGACGGTCGCCAATGTAGATGCCGAGGTAGCGGCCCATGCGCAGCGTGTCGCGGCGGAAGTAGCCCGGGAATACCAGCGCGGTGAGTTCGAGCATGTCCGTGACGTGGTCGGCGCCGAGTTCCGTCATCGCCGGACCATCGGGCACGTCCGGCGCGCGCGCACAGAGCATCTGGTCGATGACGCCGTGGTCGTCGAGGCGCCAGCCCGGGACCACGGGCGGGATCACGCCGACGAGATAGTACGGCTCGCGATCCGCCAGCAATCTGGACAGCGCGACACCGCAGCCCACATCGGCGGAAGCAACACCGGCGAACGGCGCGATGTCGGGGTCATAGCAAGCGGCGTGCTCACTGCCGTGGCCAAGCTCGATATGCCGGCCGCGCAGCGAATGCCAGATCGGATTATCGAGCGGCGTGCTCATGACGAGGACGTCTCGGCGCCTGCCACGCGCAGCACTTCCCATTGCGAGGCCGTTGCATCGGCCTCGCGCCGCACGCGGCGGCGGCGCTGCGCGAGATCGCGGACGCGCGCTTTCGCGGCCATTTCCCGTTGACGCTGTCGGCTCGTTCGTTTGCGCATGCAACTCATCCGTGGAAGTCACCGCGGCCGGCGCAACCGGCGCGATGAAAGGCGATCGATTCGGCGGCGGCCGTGCGTCGTCAGCGCGCGGCGGGCAGCAGCCGCGGCTGCTGCTCGAACCATTCCGCGGCCTTCAGCAGGTGGAACTTGCGCTCGCCTTCCTTCAATTCAAGTCCGAAACCGAACTTCGCCCAGCGCAGGAACAGATCCCCATGCGCGCGCTTGTCGGCGAGGCGCAGGCGCGCCTTCAGGTCGAAGCGATCGTTGCTGACGGCGAGGTCGTCGAGCACGATGGTCCCGTCGCGCATCACCGCGCGCGTGGACGCATCGACGACGCCCGCATCGAGCAGGCGCAGCACCCAGCGCGGATAGTCCTTGTTGCGCGTGAACAGCGCGAGCAGCAGGCTCACGTCGTGCAGGCGTGCCGACGCGGTCGCATCGATGCGCAGCGGCGAACCCCATTGCAGACGGCCGCGATCGAAGCGGATGTCGGCCCACCAGTCGCCGGGCGAGGCACGTTCCGGATCGCTGACCTTGACGTTGTGCACGCCCAGGCGCGTGCCGTCGAGCACGAACTCCTCGTTGCCCAGATCGGCGCGCGCGAGCTGCGCGGCGACATCGACGTCGCCGCTGAATTCGAGATCGTTGAGCGCGAGCTGCGCCTGGCGCGCCTGCACCTGCACGCGGCCCTTGCCGACCTTGCCGGCCGGATCGAGCTGCAGGTCGCCGCTGAGCTGACCGCGGCCGCCGATGAAGCGCAGGGCCTGGCCCGGCAGATAGCGATTGAAGCCGCGCAGGTCCGGCACGTCGGCGCGATCGAACACCAGCCGCGCGCGCAGCGAGTCGCGGAATTCGATCACGCGGCCGGTCGAGCGCAGTTCGAGCCGCAGGTTCTTGCCGCGCACCATGGCCTGCTGCGACGACGCCGATTCACCGATCTGGAACTGCTGCACGAGGATATCCACGCGTGGGCGCAGCTCGCCGTCCTCCGTGTCGACGCGGCCGTCGGCGCGCGCACGCCCGGTGAAGCGTTCGCCCTGCACGTCGGCGTGCCACGCCACGTCCGGAATCTTCAGCGCACTGCCCGCGGCGATGCGGCCGTCCTTGAGCAGGATGTTCGCGTCGATCTCGCCGGCGCCGTCGAGCTGCAGCCACGTCGCCTTGGCCAGCAGCGGCCCGAGCCAGGCGAGCGAATCGAAACGCCATTGCACACCGACCGTGCCCGAGACGCGCGGCAGCAGCGGCGGCGCCTTCTCATGCGGAATCACGTGGCGGCCGGCGATCTGCAGGTCGGCCGAAATGCGCCCCTTGCCGGACGGCGGTGGCGGCAGATCGAGCTTGAGTTCGATGGTCTCGGCGACACGCGCATGCAGGTTCGCCTGCTGCGTCCAGTGCTTGCCCGTGCTGTCGGTGGCCTGCAGCGGCACGTCAAGCGTGAGCACGCCCCCAGGCTTGAGCTCGCCGCGTTCGAGCGCGAGCTTCGCGTGCACCATGCCGCCCTCGCCTTTCTGCACCGCGCCGCGCCAGCGCGGTTCCTCGTCCATGTGCACCGCAAAGGCCGGCACCTGGCCGTCGAGTTCGAGCGCCATCGTCGCGAGAGCGAGCCGGTGCCAGCCGGCCGCTTCGTCGCGTGTATGCCGCGGCAGCGCGAAGTGGACGGCGAGCGTCGCATCGCGCAGCCAGTCGATATCGCCCTGGCGTAGCCGCACTGTGCGCAGCGTTGCCTGCGACGGGAAAATTTCCAAAGCGCCACCACGCAGCTGTTTCCACATACCGAACTCGGCGTGGCCGTCGGCCGTCGTCAAGGTGTGGCTGCCCCAGCGCGCTTCGCGCAGGCTGTCGGTGGCGATGCGGTCGAAACGCAACACCCAGCCACCGGGCCGTGGCTCCGCCGGATCAAGTTCGTGCGCGAGGTCGAGCCCGCCCGTGACGTTGTCGGCCCAGGTATGCGGCACCTGAAATTCGCGCCGCAGCAGCGGCAGCAGCGCGATGCGTCCGCTGAGCCGGTCCGCATTCGCGTGCCAGGCGATACGCCGCGCATGCCCGCGAAACGTGGCCTTCCACAGCACGACATGGCCCGGATACAGGCTCAGGCCGTGCTCCCACTGCATGCTGAAGCGATCGGGCTTGCGATTGATCAGCCCCGGCGCGAATCCCGCATTGAGAAACACGTTCGCTGCGATGAGATACAGCACGAACAGCAGGCCCAGCAACCAGCCGATACGACGCAATGCTCTGGCCACGAGTCCACTCCGGCGATAGGCCGGTGCAGCATGCCTCAAGTGGCGGCGGGGACGAAAGCGCGCGTCGGCGGCACGGCGCCACGCGCTCTTCGCGGCGCGGCCGCGTGGACCGCGCCGCCGACGAGAAACGTGGTCATGACATCAGCTCGGAAAGCTCATGTGCCCGACTCCGCCTGTCGCGCAACACTCGCAGCGACCTGACGGCCTTCCTGCTGCGCCTTGTAGACCGCGAGCAGGGCTTCGTAGCGCTCGTGGCCGACGGCCTGCGTGAACTGCCGCTTGACCTGCATGTAGGACGCCTTGAATTCCGGATACGCGGCCGAGGCGCCGAACAGCATCGCGACCTGGCGCGTGCTGAGATTCGACTGCGCCGCGAGCACGTCGAGATTGATCGTGGTTTCCGCCATTGCCGTGGAACCGCACAGGGCCAGGGCAAGCGCGAACAGACGAGCTTTCATGATGACCTCCACTTCAGGCAAGTCGGACTGCGGGCCGACACCGTGCGATCGGGTGGATCGCTTGCCGTCACGTTGTGAGTGACTGCGGAATCATCAGACGCCTTTACCGAGGACTTGGCTGCGCGCAGTGGCGATCACGTCAAGAACCGCACACTGGCGGCACGTCATTGGGCAGGGATGCAAAACCTCAGCGCGATGTTGCCGTTCTCGCCACGCAATTCCTGCAACGCGATGCGAAATGGGCGCGCATGACGCGCGCACCGCCGCGATACACACCATCTACGCGCGAACGCCGTCCCGGCGCTTCGCATTCGCCTCGAAGTAGCTCGGAAACGTCGGCCGCGGCAGATAGCGCCCGGCGCCACGTTCAGCGCGCAGGTCGCCGTCGGTCCAGACCAGCTTGCCCGCGGCGATGGTGTGGCGTGCGAGGCCCTGCACCGTGCGTCCCTCGAAGATGTTGAAGTCGACGTTCTGGTGGTGCGTGCTGGCCGAGATCGTGCGTGTGGCGGCCGGATCCCACACGACGAGATCGGCATCGGCGCCGACGTCGATCGCGCCCTTGCGCGGATACAGGTTGAAGATGCGCGCCGCGTTGGTCGAGGTCACTGCGACGAATTCGCTCGGCGTCAGGCGGCCCGTGTTGACGCCGTAGTGCCACAGCACGCCCATGCGGTCTTCCACGCCGCCGCAGCCGTTCGGGATGCGCGTGAAGTCATCCTTGCCGGCGGCTTTCTGCGGCGCGCAGAAGGTGCAGTGGTCAGTCGCGGTCGTATGCAGATGACCGGCCTGCAGCGCCTGCCACAAGGCATCCTGATGCTGTTTCGGACGGAACGGCGGACTCATGACATGCGCGGCAGCGCGCGTGAAGTCGGTATCGAGATAGACCGAATCGTCGAGCAGCAGATGTCCGCCAAGCACTTCGCCGAACACGCGCTGGCCTTCGCCGCGCGCGCGGGCGATTTCCTGCACGGCTTCGCGCGCCGACACGTGCACGATGTACAGCGGCACGCCGATGACCTCGGCGATGCGGATCGCGCGGTTCGCCGCCTCTCCCTCGACCGCGCTCGGCCGCGACAGCGGATGCGACGACGGCCCGGTCTTGCCTTCGGCCAGCAATTGCTTTTGCAACTGGTATACGAGTTCGCCGTTCTCCGCGTGGACGGTCGGCAGCGCACCGAGCTCCAGCGCGCGGCGGAAGCTGTTCACGAGGATCTCGTCGTCCGCCATGATGGCGCCCTTGTACGCCATGAAATGCTTGAAGCTGGCGACGCCGTGTTCGTTCGCGAGCACGCCCATTTCGCGGTGCACCGATTCATCCCACCAGGTCACGGCGACATGGAACGCGTAGTCCGATGCGGACTTCTCCGCCCAGCCGCGCCACGTGTGGAAGGCTTCGAGCAGCGACTGCTGCGGATTCGGGATCACGAAGTCGATGATGCTCGTCGTACCGCCGGCAAGACCCGCCGCGGTGCCCGAGTAAAAATCATCGCTCGCGACCGTGCCCATGAAGGGCAGCTCCATGTGCGTATGCGGATCGATGCCGCCGGGCATGACGAGCTGTCCGCCCGCGTCAACGATCACGGCACCGGCCGGCGCTTCGAGGTCAGCACCGATCTGCG
>Ga0068852_100000634_pt1 | contig 22962 bp, 12 predicted proteins | sample KBSCornC22_FD_66594 | JGI IMG/M metagenome (GOLD analysis project Ga0068852, IMG submission 66594) | Corn rhizosphere microbial communities from Kellogg Biological Station, Michigan, USA - KBS Corn C2-2 | ecosystem: Host-associated > Plants > Roots > Rhizosphere > Soil ... | reverse complement strand
GTGAGATCAGCATCCGGAAAGTGCTGGGCGCCAGCGCGGGGAATATCATCGGGATGCTCTCGAAAGATTTCCTCAAGCTCGTGACCATCTCGGCACTTGTGGCTTTCCCCCTGGCTTGGCTGGGAATGCATTCTTGGTTGCAAGGCTTTGCATACAGGGTGGAGCTTAGCTGGTGGATCTTTGTGCTGGCCTGGGTCCTGTCACTGGCGATCACGATGCTGACCATCAGCTTCCAGGCCATCCGGGCTGCGCATGCCAATCCGGTGAAAACACTGCGCTCGGAATAGCTCCTGATCAAATATGAACGCACACGAAATTACAGCATGAAAAAAGGGAGACTGGAAGCATTTAGCGACGGGGTGATCGCAATCATCATTACCATCATGGTCCTGGAGCTGCATGTGCCGCATGGAGAGAGTGTAAAGGACCTTGTGCCGCTGCTGCCTGTCTTTTTAAGCTATGTGCTCAGCTTTGTCTATGTGGGGATTTACTGGAACAATCATCATCATATGATCTATGCGGCAAAGACCATCAATGGCGCCATTCTTTGGGCCAACCTCCACCTGCTGTTCTGGCTGTCGCTGATACCTTTTACCACGGCCTGGATGGGGGAGAACCATTTTTCCCGCTGGCCTGTCATTCTCTATGGCGTCGTGCTGATCATGAATGGAATGGCGTATAATCTCCTTTGCCGGCTGCTGGTCAGACAGGCCGGGGAAGGCTCCACGCTGGCTGTGGCGTTGGGAAAGGACTGGAAAGGCAAGCTGTCTGTGGTCATTTATTTACTTGCCATTGCCCTGGCGTTTATCAATCCATGGATCTCAGCCGCCCTGTATGTGCTGGTGGCGATGATATGGTTTGTTCCGGACAGGCGGATAGAGAGAAACCTTTCACCCACCGACGAATAGCGCTTGCAAGTGCAGAAAACCTTCTGTATATTACGGTTTCAATTCGTACCAAAAGAAAACATATCCGATGCCCAGAAAGACCCTGCGCCTGAGCCTGTTCATCTTTGTAATTTTTTCCTTCACCAGCTGTGCTACTATCATTCATGGATCCCGTCAGGCGATGTTCCTCACCTGCGAGCCCCGTGTGGCATCCGTATATGTGGATGGTAAATACATCGGCCATACGCCTATGAATACGGTGCTGTCCAGAAGGAAGGATCACCACCTGAGGATCGAGCTGGCGGGATATAAGCCTTTTGAGACGACGCTGACCCGGCGGCTGGATGGATGGGTATTCGGGAATCTCCTTTTGGTGGGGATTGCCGTGGATGCCGTCAATGGAAGCATGTACCGGCTGAGCCCCAAAAACATATATCCCGAGCTGACTCCCATGTCCACCAGCGACAGCACCAATAGTAAGGAGCTCTCTATCCGGGTGATGCTGCATCCTGCGCCCGTAGAGAGCGGTTCTGGGATTTAATTAACATATAATCATCTGATTACAGATTATTTTAATTTAAATACTAAAATTTAACATTACATTTATAAGGCCATAAGCACTGACATGTAGGGAAAGTTTATTACACAATTGAAAATTCTAAACTACATCTGCTTATGACCTATCAAAGGGTATTGCTCCTTTTGCTCGTCCTGCTATGCGGAGGCATAGTATTTGGGCAGGGACACACGATCAAAGGAAAGATCACGGATGATAAAGCGGCCCCGGTTGGGGGAGCCACCGTGAGAATCAAAGGCACGAATACTGCCACTTCCACCAAATCAGACGGTACTTTTTCTCTTCCATCATCCAGCGCCACAGTAACGCTGGTAGTATCTTCTGTAGGCTTTGCCACGAAAGAAATTGCTGCGAGCGAGGGCTCCGAGGCCAACATTCTGCTGCTGGGGGATTCCAAACAGCTGGGAGAAGTAGTTGTAACGGCGCTGGGTATACAACGGCAGGCCAAGACGCTGGTGTATGCTACGCAAAGTATCAAGCCGCAACAGCTCACCGAGGTCAGAGACCCCAACAACGTATTGAACTCGTTGCAGGGGAAAGTGGCGAATGCGGTGATCACACAGGGCTCCGGTGGACCCGGCAGCGGCGCAAGGATCGTCCTTCGCGGTAATAGAAGTATCCAGGGGTCGAACAATGCCCTGATCGTGGTAGACGGTGTGCCCATCAACAACAGCACTAACGGTACCGCCGGCAGTGATTTTGGTAGTGTGCAAGGTTCCGACGGTGCGTCCAGCATCAACCCGGACGACATCGAGTCTATGACCGTTCTTACCGGCGCATCGGCAGCTGCGCTGTATGGTAGCTCAGCCGGTAACGGTGTCATCGTCATCACCACCAAGAAGGGAGCGAAGGACAGATTGACCGTAAACGTGAACTCCGGCGCTGTAATGGAGAGGGCCTGGGCCCTGCCGAAAGTGCAGAACAGCTACGGACAAGGCAACTCGGGCGCTATTGTAGATTCGTTATTCGGCGCCAGCTGGGGCCCGAAAATGACCGGGCAGAACTGGACCAATTTCCTGGGCAAGCAAACCACGTATTCCGCGCAGCCCGACAATATCAAGGATTTCTTCAACACCGGCTCCAGTTTCAACAATTCCATCGGAGTATCAGGTGGTTCAGATAAAACGCAGACCTATGCGTCTTATACTAACAATACCATCAATGGTATCATCACGAACAACAGCCTTGTTCGTCACACCATGACGGCGCGTGTGACCAACCAGGTGAACAAATGGTTCTCCATCGATGCAAAGGCCACCTATCTCGTTCAGGATATCAAGAACAAGCCTCGTACAGGTGAGGAAAATGCGCCTGTCATCGACATTTACAATATTCCACGTAATGTCAGCCTTGCCGAAGCAAAGAATTACCAGTTCATCAACAACGTGGGTGTACCGCAGCCACTGGCCTGGCCTTCTACGAATGCCGGCATCTATCAGAACCCGTATTGGATGGTCTATAATACCTCGCTGGGCGAGTCGCGCGACCGTCTCATTGGATTCCTGTCCACCAAATTCACGTTGACGCCCTGGTTGAGCTTCACGGCCCGTGCTAATCTCGACCGGACTTTCGATAGGTTGAATGCCAAGTATGATCAGGGTACGGTACTATGGACACCCAATCCCGGCGGCTCTTACCAGGAACAAACCATCGTAGAAACGCAGAAGTGGTTTGACGGTATATTTGAAGGCAATAACAAGATCACAGAAGACCTCAAAGTCAACTACCACGTGGGCGCTATCTATGAGGACCATTTATGGAACAGGTTGACCAATACTGCAAGCGGGTTGGTAGTTACCAACAAATTCAGCCTGAACTATGCCGCCACACCCACTATGTACTCTGAAGGGTCGCAGGTGCAGAACCAGGCTGTGTTCGGACAGGCAAATTTCGCTTACAAGAATGGGTTGTTCGTCGATGGAAGTTTCCGCAATGAGTGGGATTCCCGCCTTGGACCTCCCCATACTTATCAATACTATTCCGTAGGAGGTTCGGCCATTTTCACTGATCTGTTCGCGTTGTCGTCTGCTTTCTCTTTCCTGAAGGCAAGCCTTAGCTATGCTCAAGTGGGCAACGGAGGCCAGTTCGGATTGCTGACCCCCAGCTATAGCTATGGAGCGGGGGCTGGTAACGGCTTCCTCAGCCGCGGCACAACGCTGCCTTTCCCGGATCTGAAGCCGGAAATTGTAAAGAGCACGGAAGCAAGCATCGAGGCAAGATTCATGAACGACCGGGTGGGCTTTACCGCTACATACTATAAGAGCAACTCCTATAACCAGCTGCTGGCAATTCCGCTGCCGTCGGCAACAGGGTATTCCACGAAATATATCAATGCCGGTAATATCCAGAACAAGGGTTTTGAATTTGTGATCAACGCATCGCCGGTGAGAGACCGCGATTTCGGATGGGATATCAATTTGAACCTTGCGATGAACCGCAATAAGGTCATTGCATTGGATCCTCAGATCAAGGTGGTTTACCTGGCCGGTGGTTTTGGCCGCAGTGCGACGCCGCAAGTAGCCGAGGGCGGCAGCTATGGCGACCTTGTGTCTTTCCAATGGGCTAAGAATTCCAGCGGACAGCACCTCGTCAACGCAAACGGTACCCCGCTGACCACGGACGTCTTGAAACAGCCTCAGACCTATATCGGTAATGTTATGCCGAAAGAGACAATGGGAATGACCAATAGTTTCCACTACAAGAGCTTCAATCTTCGTCTGTTGATCGATGGCCGCATTGGAGGCATCATCGTGGATGGAACGGAAATGAACCTGGCTTTCAGCGGAATTCCCGACGCAACATCGAAGTACCGTGAGGGAGGCCTGAACCTGGGCGGTGTGGATACAACCGGCAAGGGGGTAAGCGCCACGATTACGGCCCAGCAATTCTGGCAGAAGGCATCCTATCAACGTTATGGCGTTGCCGAGTTCTTTACGTACAGCGCCACCAACTTCAGGGTACGCGAATTGACAGTAGGATATGACATCCCCGTGAAAAGCGGCATGTTCATTAGGACGGCCCGGATCAACCTGATTGCCCGTAATCTGATGTGGATCTATCGCGGCAAGTCGATCCTGGATCTGCCCGGACTTGGCAAGCGGACCATGTCATTCGACCCGGACATGAGCCTGGGTAACGGCAACTATCAGGGTATCTCTTATGGTACGTTGCCTGCTACCCGCAGCTATGGTCTTAACCTCCAATTCACATTCTAATTAAATAAACAGGTAACTATATGAAAATAAAGCATTCTTTGAACGGAGCGATATATGGTACGCTGTTGGGTAGTATGGCGCTGTTGAGCTCCTGTACCAAAAGTTTTAAAGATATCAATGTCGACAAGAACAAAATTGCCACCGTCGGTCCTGCCGAGCTGCCATTCCTCTTCTCTCAGGCCGAGGATCAGGCGACCAATTCGTACTGGAACTACCAGGTAGCACAGAACCTTTTTGCCGACCAGTACGCCCAGTATTTTGCCTGCGAAGCCACTTATTTCCAGTCAGACCGTTATACCATGCGTCCCGACTGGTCCAAGGCGGCTTTTGACCCCATGTATACCGCGGTGATGCCCCAGTTGCAATCCATTTTTGCGGCTACGGACAGCGCGACCTCGGCCGAGTATGCCATGGCAAATGTTTTATGGGTTTTCACTTTCCACCGTGTGACGGATTATTGGGGCCCTATCCCTTATTTCCAGGCCGGGAAGCCCGGAACGAGTGTGCCCTACGATGCACAGGACAAGATCTACGACGACTTTTTTAAACGTCTGACCGCGGCCGTCGCCGTGCTGAAGACTCATGCCGGCGAGAACCACTATGGTTCCTATGATCTGATCTATGGGGGAGATGTGAACAGGTGGATCAAATTTGCGAATTCCCTTCGCCTCCGGCTTGCCATTCGTATATCGAAAGTGGATCCGGCCAGAGCCAAAACCGAGGCAGAAGCCGCCGTAGCTGCGGGAGTAATGACTACCAGTGCAGCCATCACCGATCCGACGGCTGCCACTGCCGGGGACGATGCGTTCATTCAGCGTAGCGCTAAAAATACGGATGGCAATGGTCTTCAGTCCATGTCGGACTGGAACGAGTTCCGTATGAGCGCCACCATGGCCTCCGTGCTGAACGGCTACCAGGATCCCCGCGAACCATCCTATTTTCTACCGTCATTAAATACCGGCCTGTACTCCGGATTGCGAAATGGCCTTTCCATCGATCAGTTAGGCAAGACGCAAAACCTGGCCGCCAATAATTCCCATGTAGGGCAGCGGTGGTCTTCCACTAATATCGTCGACAAAAGCGGTAATGTTCTGGGATCGGCTAACTCCATCTCTACTGCACAGAATGTAATGGTTGTTGCCGAATCGTATTTCAACCGTGCTGAGGGCGCCATTCTTGGATGGAATATGGGTGGTACTGCAAAGGACCTTTATAACCAGGGCATTACCCAGTCGCTGACCCAGTGGAATGTCACGGACCCAACGGTGCAGCAGAGTTATATCAACAGCGTCAAAACTCCGGTAGCGCCTGGCGATTACATGAACTCTCCGGCTGTATCGACTATTCCTGTTTTATTTAATACAGTGGACAATAATATCGCCCTACAGCAGATAGCTACGCAGAAATGGCTGGCGCTCTACCCGGATGGAATGGAAGCATGGGCTGACTGGCGCAGGGGACATTATATGAAGATGTATCCTGTGGTCAATTCGGACAATCCTGATCTTCCCGATCCCACCACTCAGTGGATACGCAGGCTCACATTCCTGACATCGGAAAAGGAAACCAATGGCGAGGCAGTAGATGCGGCTGCAAAAAACCTGCTGGGCAGCGGTGGTGACAAGATCACGACCCCTCTCTGGTGGGACAAGAATTAACAAAAAAATAGTTTACCTTAATAGGCCGTCTCACAGGTGAGGCGGCCTTTATCAATTTCATATATCTATGTCTATATCTCTTCGTCAGGGGCTCCTATGGCTGGGGCTCATCTGTTCCTGTGCCGGCTGTGGAGGCAACGACTCCCAGGACACTCTTTTTACGCAGCTGGACAAAGACAGGACAGGTATCGACTTCCGCAACACCCTCTTTGACGGAGAGACGCTGAATGTGCTGAACTATATTTATTTCTACAACGGAGGCGGCGTAGCCATCGGAGATATCAACAACGACGGGCTTCCCGACGTACTGTTCACGGGCAATATGGTGCACAACCGCCTGTTCCTTAACAAAGGCAACTTCAAGTTCGAGGATATCACTGCCAAAAGCCATATTGCCGACAAGGAAGGATGGTGTACGGGCGCCACCATGGTGGATATCAATGGGGACGGATTGATGGATATTTATATCTGCCGCAGCGCCGCCGGACTGCCTTCTCAGCGGGTCAACCTGCTCTATATCAACAACGGCGATCAGACCTTTACCGAGCAGGCGGCCGACTATGGCCTGGCCGATCCCGGATTTTCCACACAGGCGGCGTTCTTCGATTACGACAAGGACGGCGACCTGGATATGTTCCTCATCAATCACTCCTTACACCAGTATGCCACGGGCGCGGTAGACAACCCCGGATGGCGCAAGGAACGGCAGCCTGCCTACGAATGTAAATTGTATCGTTGCGACTATGATCCGAAGCTGAAACATGCCGTCTATACGAATGTGTCGGAACAAACAGGTATCCATTCCAATGTACTGACCTTTGGGCTTGGCCTGGCCATATCGGATATCAATAACGACGGATGGCCCGACGTCTATATCTCCAACGACTTCAACGAGCCCGATTATCTCTTTATCAATAATGGCCCATCGGCGGGCGGCGGTCCTGTCACTTTCACGGAGCGTCTCAGCGAATGCATGGATCAGAGCTCGTTGTATTCCATGGGGAACGATGCTGCCGACTTCAACAACGATGGCTGGGTGGACCTGATGACCCTGGACATGCTTCCGGAAGACAACCATACACAGAAGATGCATAGCGGAGCGGAGAACTTTAATAAATTCCAGCAGCTGTTCGGCCGCGGCTTCTATTACCAGTACAGCCGCAACATGCTGCAGAAGAATAACGGCGATGGCACGTTCAGTGAGGTCGGTCAGCTGGATGGAGTTTCCAATACCGACTGGAGCTGGTCCGCTCTTTTCTCCGACCTGGACAACGACGGTTACAAAGATCTGCTCGTGACCAACGGCTATGTAAAAGACTATACCGACATGGATTTTCTGAAATATTCAGCCGACAAGGCGTTGCGGGGAAATGGTGGCGGAGGACAGGAAGAAATGGTAAAAGATGCCATCAGCAGGATGCCATCCAGTCCAAGCGTAACGTACGTCTTCCGCAATACGGGTGGAAATGGTTTTGTAAAGGCTAACAACGACTGGGGGCTCACGCAGAAGACCGTTTCTGCCGGCGCCGCTTATGCGGACCTGGACAATGACGGTGCGATGGACCTGGTGATCAGCAATACGAATGAATATGCGGGCATCTATAAGAACAATGCGCGTACGAAGACGAAAAACCATTATCTGAAAGTGGCGTTGAAAGGAGATCCCGCCAATGGCACGGGCATCGGGTCCAAGGTCAAACTGTTTTGCAAGGATACCGTCTTTTACCAGGAAGCGTTCCCCGTCAGAGGTTTTCAATCATCCGTGGATGCTGTACTGAACTTTGGGCTGGGAGATCATGAGACGGTGGACTCGCTGCTGGTGATCTGGCCGGATGATCATTTCCAGGTGTTGAGAGCGGTGAAGGCCGATCAGCTGATGCACCTGCAGAAGAAGGACGCCATTGGTGTATGGGACTACAAGCCAAAGCCCGTTGTTCCATTGCTGAAGGCGGAAGCAGCCTCGGGACCGGATTACCCTGAGAACAGCTTTAATGATTTCGACAGACAGCCGTTGCTATTGAACTATCTCTCGCGCAGCGGCCCCTGTATGGCCCGGGCGGATATCAACAAGGACGGTGGGGCAGTTATTTTTATAGGAGGGTCCAAAGGACATCCCGCCCATATCTATATACAGTCGGCCTCCGGAGCGCTGCAGCCAACTTTTCAGCCTGCCATCGAACGGGATTCTCTGGCCGAAGATGGAGCGGCTGAATTTTTCGACGCCAACGGAGATGGAATGCCGGACCTTTTTGTCGCGGGCGGCGGATACGAGCTGGAGGAAAATGATCCGTTGCTGCAGGGCAGGCTGTATCTGAATAATGGCAAGGGGCAATTCACAAAGGCGGAAGGCGCTGTTCCTGCATGGCCTGCCAGTGTAGGGGTCGTTCGCGCGGCGGATATAGATGGAGATGGGGACCTGGATCTTTTTTTGGGAGGAAGAGTGATCCCCGGCAAGTATCCTTTATCACCCGGCAGCAGGATCTGGCTGAACGATGGCAAGGGGCATTTTACGGATGGCACCTCGCAGGCGGCGCCCGGTCTGGAGCCCAGCGGCATGGTCACCGATGCATTGTGGATCGACCTGAACAAGGATGGCAAACCGGACCTGGTCACAGTGGGAGAGTGGATGCCTGTAAAGGTATATCTTAACAAGGGAGGGCGGCTGGAAGATGCTTCCGACAAATACATCCATTTCCCTTCCTCCGGCTGGTGGAACCGTATTGCGGCGGCGGACCTGGACGGCGATGGCAGTCCTGACCTGGTGCTGGGCAATCAGGGGTTGAACAATCAGTTCCGTGCCAGCGACAAAGAGCCGTTGACATTATACTATAAGGACTTTGACAATAATGGCACCATCGATCCCGTCTTTTGCTACTATATCAATGGTGTGTCTTATCCCGCTGCTTCCAGGGATGATCTTACCACACAGGTGCCGATGCTGAAAAAGAAGTTCCTGGAATATCACGATTATGCGGATGCTACTATCCAGGATATGTTCAGCGCGGATGAGCTGAAGGATGCGGGGCCTTTGCGGGCAAATATGCTCAGCACCGTATGGCTGCAGAACAAGGGAGATGCAGGATTCCAGCTAAGGGAGCTGCCTGTGGAAGCGCAGTATGCGCCCGTGTACGCAATAGCCGCCGTCGATGTCAATGGGGACGGGCATAAGGACCTGGTGTTGGCTGGTAGCAACCAATGGACCCGTATACGATTTGGCCGGTGGCGTGCCAGTCATGGCGTGCTGTTATTGAATGACGGGAAGGGCGGGTTTAAATATGTGCCGCAGCCGGAGAGCGGTCTGCATTTGAGGGAAGATGTGCGTGGCGTACTGCCATTGCCGGGGAACAGGCTGCTGTTTGGCGTGAATGACGGCCCTGCGGCTATCTACCATTACTAAACTTCGGACAGTATCAGTATCAAAAACGGACAGTTTCATGGGGTAGTGGTGGTCTAAATATCTGAAAGACAGTTTGATGTAAAAATGGCATCTTTTTTCGGAGACACAGGGGATTAATCGCTCCGCCATGTTCAAAAACTATCTTAAGATCGCGATCCGCAGCATCCTGCGGCACAAAGCTTTTTCCGTTATCAACATTGCCGGTCTTGCCATCGGTATGGCGTCCAGCATTCTGATCCTGCTGTGGGTGCAGAATGAATTGAGCTATGACAGGTGGCATAAGCACGCGAAACAGATCTACAGGATCACATCGGCGGCGGATAATTTCAAGACAGCGGTGTCATGTTCGGGTATGCCGCAGGCTTTTCAGGCGGCGATGCCACAGATAAAGAACACCGTGCGTCTTTCGTCTGTCCATAGTACCCTGATCTCGATAGGGGACAAGAAATTCAAAGAGGACAGGACATTCTATGTGGACAGCACTTTCCTGGATGTCTTTTCCTTTCAATTGGTGAAGGGAGATATAAAGACCGCTCTGATGCGTCCCGATGCTGTCGTGATCACCGAGGACCTGGCTACAAAATATTTCGGGAAAGACAATCCGCTGGGGAAGGTGCTGCGAAAGGATAATCGCGAAGACGTGGTGGTCACGGGGGTGCTGGCGAATATCCCTGCGAACTCCCATCTGCAGTTCGATATGCTTCTGCCCTTTTCATCCCCCGACGCCCGTCGTGAATTGAATTCCAATCTATGGGATAACTTCAGCTTCTACGACTATCTCCAGCTGGATGACCATTTCAACGCTACGCCTGCCGCGCTGGCGGGGATGGAGCGTACGATGAACCAGATCTTTAAAGACAAAAAGACAGGCATCCGAATAGACCTGCGCCTGCAGCCCCTGACCCGGATACATCTGCATTCCAATCTACAGATAGACTTGCCTGGACAAGGAGATATCCAGTATGTGAATATATTCTTTATCGTGGCCATCTTTATCCTGCTGGTGGCCTGTATCAATTTTATGAACCTGGCGACGGCGCGTTCGGCGCGGAGGGCAAAGGAAGTGGGATTGCGCAAGGTGGTCGGCGCCGTGAGAAGGCAATTGATCGGTCAGTTCCTGGGAGAATCCCTCCTCATCTCTTTTTTCTCGCTGCTGGCAGCCATGCTTGTGGTATGGCTGGTGCTGCCTTCTTTTGCCGAGTTGGCGGGCAAGACATTGTCCGTGAGCCTTTGGGACTGGAGGCTGCTGTTGACCCTACTCGGTATCTCTATGGGTACCGGGCTTATTTCAGGGAGCTATCCCGCCCTTTTCCTTTCGGGTTTTCAGCCGGTGAAGGTGCTGAAAGGCAATCTGAAAAGTCTGGGAGGCAACCGGCTCTTCCGGAATGCGCTGGTGGTGGTACAGTTCGTCGTATCCATCGTACTGTTGATCGGCACCGTGGTTATTTACAACCAGCTGCATTATATCAAGAACAGGAACCTCGGGTTTGAGAAATCGAACCTGGTGTATATGTATATGCAGGGTAATATGTGGAATAAGAAGCAGGCCTTGTATGATGAATTAGCGCAGAACCCGTTGACCAGTCAGTTTACCGTGACAGACCAGCTGCCGATCAATCTTTTTAGCGGCACCATCAATGTCAACTGGCCAGGTAAGGACCCCAAGCTACAGGTCGTATTCCCTTCCATGCAGGTCAGTGAGAGCTTCTTTGATATCTTTCACATGAAGATGCTTAACGGCCGGCCGTTCTCGAAGGACTTCAAGTCGGATACCAGCAATTTTATCCTGAATGAGACCGCGGCCCGCACCATGGGTATGACGGCGGCCAACGCGGTGGGCCGGCAGATCTCCTTCCAGGATGGGAAGGGAACCATTGTCGGAGTGGTGAAAGATTTCAACTACAAGCCTATTCAGCGGACCATCGAGCCGCTGGTCCTTCAGCTGAACCGGTATGGCGGGGTCATCGTCGTAAGGGCCCTGCCCGGCAGCACAGAAAGCACTATCAAGGCGCTGAGTAAGATAAGCACACAATTCGATCCTGCCTATCCTGTGTCTTATGGTTTCCTCGACCAGGATCTGGCCAATCAATACAAGGGCGAGCAGCAGATGGGCAGCATCTTCAATTTATTTGCCCTGCTGGGAGTCTTTATCTCCTGTCTGGGGCTGTATGGGCTCTCGGCATATATGGCCGAGCAGCGGACCAAGGAAATAGGCGTGCGGAAGGTGTTGGGCGCATCCCTCTTCAACATTGTCCGGCTGTTGTCCACGGACTTTACCCGCTTGATCATCGTCGCTATGATCATTGCCATTCCCCTGGCCTGGTGGGCGGTGAATAAATGGCTGGAAAGCTTTGCCTATCACATCCATGTCGGATGGGGCGTATTTGTGCTGGGGCCGCTGGCAGCGCTGGTCATCGCCTGGATCACGGTGAGCTATGAGTCCGTGAAGGCAGGGGTGACAAATCCGGTGAAGAGCCTTCGGTCCGAGTGAGCCTGCCCATTGCCCTATCTCACCAGTATAAAGCTGCCCTTGCGGCTGAACGTGCCGCCGGACGGGCATTCCATCTCCACGAAATAAACATAGGTGCCGGGGGCGCATTTCTGTCCTTTATAGGTGCCATCCCAGCATGAAGTTCTATCGCCTGCGATAAAATTATCCCGTTCGAATACTTTCTCCCCCCATCGTCCAAAGATGACCATGTGCTTCACGATGGAAATGCCTTTTATCATAAAGACATCGTTTGCGCCGTCACCATTGGGAGTAAAGGCGTTGGGAATACGTACATGGCTTTCCTGGCAGTCGACCGCCACGACTATCGTATCGGAAGCCTGACAATACTGATTATATACTTTCAGCACATATTCGCTAGTGGCGAGAGGCAGACACACCGGCGAGGGGCAGTTGTAGCAGCTGAGGTATTTTTCCGGCGTCCACTGCCAGCGGATGACATCGGCGCTGCCCGTAGCATTCAGCGTTGCATCATAGCCTGCTTCGACCATTATGTTGGGACCGGCATTGACGGTGGGCAGGGGATGTACTGCCACGACAATGGATTTCGTATGTACAAAACAGTGATGGTCGTCGGAGCCCTGGACCGTATAGGTGATATCATCTGAAGGATTGGCGACGGGGTTGGCAATATCCGTGTGATCCAGCCCCTGTGTATCGCCGATCCATGTATAGAGGGTCTCGCCGGTGGCGTTCAGCTGAAGGGTATCACCCGCACAGATCGAGGCCGTTGGCCGGAGCTGCAGGTTACCCGGCTGGACCACCTGGATCGTCAGCGGCGCCGTATTCTGACAGCCGATGTCGTCTTTTACTGTCAGCACATAATCGGTGGTGACTGTGGGGTTGGCGATGGGATTGGAAATAGTGGGATCGCTGAGACCCGTGGCGGGACTCCACTGATAGACACTGCCGCCGCTGGCGGTAATGGGCTGCGAATCGCCCCGGCAAAGTACAGGTCTGGCAGGAGATATCATGGCCACCGGATTGGGCCGGATCTTCACGGGACCTGGTAATGTCGTATCGGTGACGCAGCCGGCATCGTTTTGTACAAGAAGTGTTGCTATATACGAACCGGCTGTCTGGTAGCTATGGGTGGCATTGCCATCGGGGGAGGCGACGATGCTGCCGTCCCCGAAGTCCCAGATATAGTTGCTGCCGTATTGTATATTGGAGGACAGGGTCACCGGATTGCCGATACATGTCTCCGGAGGAACTATGGGTATGATCACGGTGGGCTTGCGGATGATGACAGAATCGATATATTCTCCCTGGAGACCGTTGTATGTATAGACAGTAAGCTTGACGATATAGGTTCCGGGCTTCTCGTATACGTGGCTCGGGTAGTTGACGTTGCCGGCCGTATTGCCGTCGCCGAAGTCCCAAGCCACCGACACCGCGTTGTAGGAAGTGTTGGTAAAGGACACCAGCAGGGGAGGACAGACGCCTGCCACATAGGACGAGTTGAATTGGAAGTGCGAGTTGAAATTCCGCACGATGATGGTCACCGGGGTGGCCGTGGAGCTACAGGGTAATGCCGGATTGGACGCCGACATGGTCGCCGTATAGGTGCCCGGCACGGTATAGGTATGGGATGGATACGGATCGGTCGAAGTGGTTCCGTCCCCAAAGTCCCACGAATAGGTGGTGTTGGTATTTCCGTAGTCATTGGTGGTATTGTAGAAGTATACCGTTGTATTGAGGTGCACATCGGTGCCGGAAGGGTAGAAAGAGGCCTTGGGTCCGTTGACCGATACGTATTGGGAGCTGGGAACATTGGACGAGCATCCCGCAGCGTCAGTGATCTGCATGCTGACATAGTAGGCGCCAGGATTGGCGTAGAGGTGCGTGACCTTATCGCCTTTGGTTTGTGTAAGCGTATTGCCATCGCCAAAGTTCCATGTCCAGGAGAGGATCTTATTATTGGATGTGGACTGGGAAGTATCTTCCAATACCACCGGAGATTGATAGCATAGCTTATCCGCGTCCACCTTGAACCCTCCCACGGCGCCTTTGATGGCCAGGGGCATGATGTTGGTAGTATCCTTGCAGCCGAAGCCGAGGCTGGTGAAGATGAAGCGGATGCCTTGTTCTCCAGCCTTGAAACCCGTCATAGTGCCCGTGTAGGCCGTCGTCCAGCGATAATTGTAATATGGGTCGGAGCGAACGCCGGTGAAGGGTGTACCATCTCCGTACTGTGCGTCCGAGAAATTGTATCCGGTGTAGTAGGAGTAATAGTCATAGACGTTGTCGCTCTGGTATGGGTTCCTGTCAAAATTGGCAATCTGGATATTGACGGTGGTATTGCTGCAGGCGGAGGATTTGTCGCCTGTCAGAAGAGGATTTTGCTTGAGCAGCACGAGGGTCGCTCCGGTGAGGTCCGACGCGGTCAGGGAGCATGTCCCGTTGACGGCTGTCAGAGAAGCGCTGTATACGCCCGTCTTCTTATAAGTGTGGGTTACGGTTGGCTGATCGCCGGGCGTAGTAAGCGTAGTGCCGTCCCCGAAGTTCCAAACCAGGCTGGTAGCTCCCACGGAGCTTTGGGTAAAGGTGACGTCGCCTCTTGTGCCATCACAGGTATTGGCATGTCTGTCGAGATGAGGGAAAGGAGGCTTTACCGTCACCGTCTTGCTGATCGTGGTGTCACAGCCGCCCACGCTGCGGACGTATACCTTGGCTGTATAAGTGCCTTCGGCGCTATAGATATGCGTCATGGCGGAGGAAGAGCCGTAAATGACCGCGCCGTCGCCAAAGTCCCAGGTATAGGAGTTGATGTCCATGGCCGTGGTGGGGTTGGTCGAGAAGGTGGCGGGTGAGTTGCCACACACGGGATTGGGATTGATAGCGAGGTCTAATGTCGTGATCTTGGGGTCGATGATGATGACATTGGAATAGGCCGTGCCTTTACAGCCGCTCTGTGTCACATAGTTGAGGGTGGCGATGTACTTGCCTATATTCGGATAGGTATGTGTGGGAGTAGCATCGGTGGAGGTGGCGCTGCCTGCGTCCCCGAATGTCCAGGTAGTGGAAGTCAGGGGTTCCGACGACCAGGTGGTGAATGACACCGTGATGGGCTGGTTGCACACCGCCGGAGTGCCGGGCGTGGTGTATACTGCTACCGGATTGGGTGGCGACACGCTGTAGACCTTGTAGGAGACCGTGCCTTTACAGCCGCTGGCCGTCGTATAGCTCAATGTCACGTTATAGGAGCCCGTGTTCTTGAACCCATGGGTTGGATTCGGGTCTGTCGATGTGCCGCCATCTCCGAAGTTCCAATTCACAGCCGTGAGGGCTTCCGAAGCATTGGAGTGGAAGGTGATGGTCATCAGCGAGGAGCACACCGAGAGCACCGCCGGGTCCATATAGATATTTACGCTGGGCCTTGTGATAAACACCTGCCCGGTAGTGGTAGCCGAACAGCCGTCGGCATTGGTTTCCCGGAGCCAGACATTGTAGTAGCCATCGGCCGTATAGGTATAGGACGGATTTTGTGTCGTACCTGTAATGTTGGGGTTATAGTAACTCTGATAATTGAAATCCCACTCCCATTTTACGACGCCCGGAGTAGGGTCCTTGAAATTAACGGCCACCGGCGAGCCGCAGGGGGATGCGATGGTCGACGAGAAGCCGGAAGGGTGGGGGACGTCTTTTATGGAAACTGTTTTGAGCTTTGACTGCGGACAGGTGCCGAATGTATTCCTTAGTTCCACCGTATGATCCCCCAGCGTAAAAAAGCCGGTGTAGAGGTTCCCATAACTATAGTTGGGATTGCCGTCGACATACCATTGACCGACATCCGGGGCGGGGGTGCTGGTCGAATTGAAAGCGACGTAGGACCCGATGCAGATGGGAGAGGGAACCGTGAAGTCCGTGCTGTAGCTCGCGACGTTTATCGGATTGGATTGGGTGCTGGTGATGGTACAACCTTCGGAACTGTGTACCGTCAGGCTCACCGTATAGAATCCTTTTTTGTTAAAGATATGCGTGGGATTGAGGGCTGTCGAGCTGGTGCCGTCGCCAAAATCCCATTTATAATCCAGCGTGCCGGGCCCCGCGCTGCTGTTGGTGAACTGGATGGGATCCGACACCTGGCAAAGGACCTTCTTATCCGACGTAAAGCTGGATGTCAGGGCCGGGATGATCGTCACCATATTTGCCTTGTGTACGGTGGTATGACAACCGTAGGTATTGGTCACCGTGAGGCTCACCGGCGCCGTTGTCACGGCGGGATAGGTATGGGGTTGTGCACCCGTGCCGTATTGCTGGGCTGTTGAGCCATCGCCAAAGTCCCAGGTATAATAAGATATATTACCGCTGCCGGGGGTAGCGCTGGGGGTAAAGTTCACCGGCATGCCCAGACAGGTTTTGGCCGGCGATACGGTAAAGTCCACCGTAGGTGGAGAATAGACCGTGACCTGCTGTTGGTAGGTGGACTGACCCGACCCGTCCTGTACCGTCAGGGTCACCGTATACGTCTTTTCCTCCGTGTAGACAGCGCCGCCATCCACCAGCGTGGAGGTATTACCGTTGCCAAAATCCCATTTATAGCTAGCGCTGGAGGAGGCGCCAAATGTCTGGTTCTTAAAATTGATGATCACCGGTGAGCAGCCGCCTGTCTTGTCCATGGTGAATCGCGCGGTGAGCTGAGCGGAAGCGGCCATGCCGGATAGAAATATAGCTATAAGGAGGCTGTGCTTTATAAGATAGGTCTTCGCCGGCTGGAGGTGCATGGGTTTAGGAGTAGACTAAATGTCTGACATTGGGGGACAAGATAGAGATTAACTCCGTAAATATCAAGTAGGTAGGATGCATATTCCTATGGCGGACACAGGGAGTATCGAAAGCGAACAGTCGTGCAGGATCCCTGATATGTAATTTATTAGCTATCATTTGGTTAATTCTCCGGCACTCTTTTGGTGCATTGTCTGTACCATAAAACTTTCCCATGCTTAAAAGCTATCTGAAGACCGCCTGGCGGTTCCTGTTAAAGAACAGGACATTCAGCGTCATCAACATTTTTGGTTTGACGCTGGGCACGGTGTGTTGTATCTATATTTTGTTGTACGTGTCGGATCAGTACAGCTATGACAGGCATCATGCGGATGTAAAGGATATCTATCGGGTCACCACCCGGTATGATATCAAGGCAAAGGGGACGGTTGAAAATATTGCCACTACGGCTGCTTCTACGGCGCCCCTTCTAAAAAAGGATTTTGGAGAGGTTGCTCAGTTCACGCGGGTGTTGCCTTTTGCGGGGATAGAGCAGCAGCTGTTGCGGTATAAGGATAAGACCTTGTATGAGAAGGACGTGGTGTATGTAGACTCCACCTTCTTCGATGTGTTCTCTTATCATTTTGTGCAGGGTAGTGCCGTGGATGTATTGTCGGAGCCGTATTCGGCAGTGCTGGACAAATCCGTATCGGACAAACTGTTTGGAAAGGAAGATCCCATAGGGAAGACATTTACGATGACCAATGCCGATGACGGGAAAATAACGCTTACTGTGAGGGGCGTGGTGGATCAGTCTCTGGGCAAGTCCCATTTGCATGCCACCATCTTCGTCACGATGAACAGCGGCAATTCGGGGAGCTATATGATGCATGAAGACAGCTGGACCCGCAACACCTATGTGTCTTCCTATATAAAGCTCCGGCCGGGTGTGAACCCCCGTGCCTTTGAAAAGAAGCTGCCGGCTTTTGTGGATCAGTATACAGGCAGTGATATGAAGAAGGCGGGGCTTGTGCTGGCCTTGAACCTGCAGCCGGTGACGGCTATTCATACCACTCCTGGTCTCATCGGTATCCAGTTCGACAAGGCGGTGGACCCTTCGTTCCTGAATATCCTGGTCCTGGTGGCGGTCCTTATACAGGTGATAGCCTGTATCAATTTTATGAACCTGTCCACCGCCCGTGCGTCGCGAAGGGCCAAGGAGGTGGGAGTACGTAAGGTGATAGGCGCCGGACGGGGCGATCTGATAAGACAGTTCCTGGGGGAATCGCTTTTTATCACCCTGATCAGTACGGCGCTGGCTATACCTTTGCTGATCGCGGCGCTGCCGGTGCTCAATGGAATCACGCATACGACCATAGTTTTGTCCGCTCTCGATATTCGGGCAATGCTGCTGCTCTCAGGACTGGTCCTTTTCACGGGTGTACTGGCGGGGAGCTATCCGGCCTTTTATCTGTCCGCCTTCCGCGCCATACGGGTGATCAAGGGAAATTTTGCCAATCATATATCTGCATCGGGTATTCGGCGGGGACTGGTCGTATTTCAATTCGTATTGTCCATCGTGCTTATCTCCGGCATCGTAATCATCTACAGCCAGCTGAATTATATCAAGAACAAAGACCTTGGGTTTGAGAAGGAGCAGAAACTGGTGTTCTCGTTGTATTCGCCGGAGGCTGTCGGGAGGACGCCGGCTTTTATGAACGATCTGCGGATGTTGCCGGAGGTAAAGGTCGTCAGCAATTCCAGTCAGTATCTCAGCCGGCCGTATTATTTCAGCAATGGATTCTTTTTACAGGGGCAGAAGGAGTCGGATTCGAAAGGAGTGGAGTATATCATTCCCGATCAGTTCTTTGTGCGGGCCAATGGGATACACATTATCAGCGGACGGGATTTCCGCGCCACAGACTCTTCGAAGATATTGATCAATGAGTCATATGCCCGGACCCTGGGGCTCGATCCCATCCATGCACCCGGTACCATGCTCTACGACGTAGCGCATCGCAGCGCCGAGATCGTGGGTGTCATGAAGGACTTCAACTATGGCACTTTGCACAAACAGATCAGCGGTTTTGTATTGTGGAAGCGGGGGCCGCATGATGATCCATGGCCGAATATTACGGTCAATACCAATACGGCCAGTTACAAGGAGCTGCTGGGAAAGATAGAGGCCATCTGGCATAAGGATATTCCGGGTGTTCCTTTTACGTATTCCTTTTTGGACGAGATGGTGCAGCAGCAATACCAGGCCGAAATTTCCATGTCCTATATCATCGATCTGTTCACCCTCATGGCCGTTGTCATATCCGGTCTGGGGCTTTTTGGACTGGCTGCGTTCAATGCCGAGCAGCGGAGCAAGGAAATAGGTATCCGGAAAGTGCTGGGAGCCAGCGTGGGGAACATCGTGCAATTGTTGTCGAGGGATTTTGGGTGGCTGGTGCTGGTGGCGTTTGTCATTGCCATTCCTATTGCCTGGTGGGCGATGGACAAATGGCTGGAGGGGTTTGCCTACCGGACGGCCATCCGGTGGTGGATGTTTGCCCTGGCGGGGTTGTTGTCCGTGGTGATAGCCGTAGTGACGGTGAGCTCGCAGGCGATACGGGCGGCCGTGGTGAATCCCATGAAGAGTCTGCGAACGGAGTAAGAAGACTCTTCGTCCGAAGGACAATCATTAGATGTTCTACGGGAGGGACTACATTTCTTATAGATCCGACCCGGAGAACCAGATCCCTAAGGGCAGAGTAGGGGGACTTGGAATGCAGGGAAATGTTCCTTATTTTACCCATATGAACAAGCCCTACCAGAATTTCAAACAGTTGCATGCAGAGGCCGCCCGTCTCTTGAAGGAAAGCAAAGATGATGCATTCATTATCGATCACCTGCAGCAACAAGGTGTTGAAAAATACTATGCGGAGATGATACTGGAGAATGTAAGGGAAGACTGGTATAAAAGAAGGCAGCTTCGCAAGCATTTGGTACTGGGGCTGTCCGCGATACTGGCTTCCTTTCTGCTGACTGTCATAGCAGGCGAGAAGGCGCAGACATTGCTGGGAGTGGTGGTAGACGTCTCGTTAGGGATTTATGGCGCCACTAATGTAGCCAGAGGCTTGATCCTATTCTGGAAGTAAGTTATTTGAGCTTGTCGAACGTAAATTTATAACGGGAGCCGTTGGCTTTTACCAGATATATCGTATCAGACAAGGCCGCCTTGTAGACGCTGTCCCCTTTTTGGCTGCCTGGGAGAAGGTCTGGTAATGGTTGAACCATGACATATTGGAAGTGAACCTATACTCCACCTCGGAATTATCCAATTTAAGTATATCCCGTTTGGCAGCTCCCTGGTGAACAATCTTGCCTTTGAGGGCGCTGGAATAGAAGATTTGAAAGTCTTTTTTTTGCCACCTGTTAAAAAAGGGCATACTGATCAGCCAGAGGGCGGGGAAAAAACCCAGCAATGCGATGTTGCGCACATCCTTCTTTTTTAGATTTATCCCCATATAGCGCCCTAAATATAGCCAGAAATATAGGCAGATCGCGTTTAGAAAAAATCCATAAAGAAACCTTACTATATGGAGATTTTTTAAGAAATTTGCAGCTTCTTTAAATTCTGGAAAAATGAGTTCTTCACCTGCTACGTTGTTCGACAAAGTATGGGATTCCCATGTTGTCAAAAATATCGCGGATGGACCTGATGTATTGTTTATCGATCGTCATTTCATCCATGAAGTAACCAGCCCTGTGGCCTTTCTTGGTCTGGAAACGCGGGGTCTGAAAGTAATGTTCCCCGAAAAGACATTTGCTACGGCAGATCACAATACGCCCACCGTCAACCAGCATCTGCCTGTTCAGGACCCGCTGTCTGCCAATCAGTTACGTGCGCTGGAACAAAATGCCGGGAAATATGGCATCTCCCACTGGGGGCTGGGCAATCCCAAGAACGGTATCGTTCACGTAGTCGGTCCCGAGAATGGCATCACCCTGCCCGGTATGACCATCGTCTGCGGAGACTCCCATACCTCCACCCATGGAGCATTCGGGTGCATCGCCTTTGGGATCGGCACCTCGGAAGTGGAGATGGTATTATCCTCCCAGTGTATCATGCAGCCGAAGCCGAAGAAAATGCGTCTCAAGGTCGACGGCAAGCTGGGCAAGGGGGTAACACCCAAGGATGTAGTCCTGTATATCATTTCCCGGCTGACGGCAGCGGGCGCTACGGGCTACTTTGTGGAATTTGCCGGTGAGGTATTCGAGAATATGTCCATGGAAGGCCGTATGACCGTCTGTAACATGAGCATCGAGATGGGCGCCCGCGGGGGTATGATCGCTCCCGACGAGACGACCTTCAACTATATAAAGGGTAAGGACAAAGCTCCTTCCGGCGCCGCCTGGGATAAGGCGCTGGCCTATTGGAAGACATTGAGAACGGATGCCGGCGCCAGCTTCGACGTAGAGCACCATTATAATGCGGCGGACATCGAGCCCATGATCACTTATGGGACCAATCCCGGTATGGGCATCGGCATTACCCAGCATATACCGCAGGCCCAGCAGGCGGGTGGAAGCAAGGCCACCTATGAGAAAGCTTTGGACTATATGGGCTTTCACGAGGACGACGCCATGCTGGGTAAGAAGGTGGACTATGTATTCATCGGCAGCTGTACCAATGGTCGCATCGAGGATTTCCGCGCCTTTGCCTCTATCGTAAAAAATCGTAAGAAGGCCGACCATGTTACGGCGTGGATCGTGCCCGGAAGTCATATCGTGGAACAGCAGATCAGGGAGGAAGGGATATTGGATATATTGACTGCCGCGGGCTTCCAGTTGCGTCAGCCCGGCTGTTCCGCCTGTCTGGCAATGAATGACGATAAGATCCCTGCCGGCAAGTATGCTGTCAGCACCAGCAACCGCAACTTCGAAGGAAGACAGGGACCTGGCGCCAGGACCCTGCTGGCAAGTCCGCTGGTAGCCGCCGCAGCCGCGGTGACGGGTGTGATCACTGACCCAAGAGAGCTGCTGTAAAATCTAACCATCAAATTAAAAGTACCATGGCTTACGATAAATTCACTGTACTCAAGAGTTCCGCCGTCCCCATGCCCATCGAGAATGTGGACACCGACCAGATCATCCCCGCCCGATTCCTGAAGGCTACGGAGCGCAAGGGGTTTGGAGATAATCTTTTCCGCGACTGGCGTTATAATTCAGACAATACGCCCAAAAAAGATTTCGTCCTGAACAATCCCATCTATTCGGGAAAGATACTGGTAGGCGGTAAGAACTTTGGCAGCGGCAGCAGCCGCGAGCACGCCGCATGGGCCATCTATGACTATGGATTCCGTTGTGTAGTGTCCAGCTTCTTCGCCGACATCTTTAAGAACAATTCCCTCAACATCGGCATACTGCCCGTACAGGTGAGCCCTGTGTTCTTAGACAAGATCTTCCGTGCCATCGAATCCGATCCCAAAACGGAGCTGGAGGTAAACCTTGCCGATCAGACCATCACCATCCTGGCTACCGGCGAGAGCGAAAAATTCGAGATCAACAGCTATAAAAAGCACAACCTGATGAATGGCTATGACGATATCGACTATCTGCAGGCCATGCGGGCGGACATCCGCGCCTACGCCGAAAAGAGCATCTACTAACCTATTCACAACAACATGTCTCCAGCAGCCCCACGTCACATTGAAATCATGGATACCACCCTTCGGGATGGCGAGCAGACCAGTGGCGTCTCCTTTTCGCCTTCGGAGAAACTGACGATAGCGCAGCTTTTACTTACCGAGCTGAATGTGGACAGGATCGAGATTGCGTCGGCCCGTGTGTCGGAGGGAGAGCTGGCGGCGGTCAAGGCGATCACAAAATGGGCCAAAGCCAGCGGGATCCTGAACAGGATCGAAGTGCTTACCTTTGTCGATGGGGACGTCTCCATCAAGTGGATGCAGGAGGCGGGCGCCAGGGTCATGAACCTGCTGACCAAGGGATCTTTGAACCACCTGA
>Ga0068852_100000633_pt1 | contig 22982 bp, 22 predicted proteins | sample KBSCornC22_FD_66594 | JGI IMG/M metagenome (GOLD analysis project Ga0068852, IMG submission 66594) | Corn rhizosphere microbial communities from Kellogg Biological Station, Michigan, USA - KBS Corn C2-2 | ecosystem: Host-associated > Plants > Roots > Rhizosphere > Soil ... | reverse complement strand
TCAACATTTATTGTTTCACCCTGCTTAAACGAAATAATATTTTCACTAAGCGTTTTTGATAAAACTACTTTTTCAAAAATGGCTTCGGGATAAGTAACGATTATTTTTCTGTTTCCGCCGGTACTTAGTTTTGTGAGCGCTTCGGTTCGCAGCATTACATGGCTGCTGTTCAGCAGGTAGTAATTTTTTTTATTTTTAAAAGAAGAAGGAAAGTAAAAAACATCTAGCGCTTTGGTAATATTTTCAATTGTATTTTGAAAATATGCCGCTTCTTCTGCATCCCGTAATATAATAAGATGGTTAAGCTGCGAAGTAATTTTATAATTAAACACCGCTGCAACAACAAATTGTGAAGAACTTCCATTGAGGCCGGAAAGATGGATGTGTTGCGGCTTTGACAAAACGATCCTGTCCGCAATTGAAAAAATGCGGGAATCATTTTCATACATATTCATCAACACTTCAAGATTCATTCAAAACTTTTATCCCCTCGCAAAAGTAAGCGTATTTTAAGTTTATTCAATTTGTTCGTGTTTAAATACAGCACTAATATTCCATTTAATTTTTGCTTCTAACCAGGCTAAACAATCTAAATTTTTCATTTAGAAATATCATTTGTATTTTTCACTAAATTATTCTCCACATGGCAGCAGAACCCTGGCGCACGGGAACGGTTATACGAATTGAAGATGAGACTTACAATACCAGACGCTTCTTTATTCAGGTAAATGAATTAGATTCTTTTAATTTTAAAGCCGGCCAATTTGTTACGCTTGATCTTCCCATTCATGAACAGAAAAATAAAAGATGGCGTAGTTATTCTATTGCAAGCTGGCCTGACGGCTCTAACGTATTCGAACTTTTAATTGTATTACTTGATGGAGGCGCCGGTACTACCTATTTATTTAACCATATAAAGGTAGGAAGCGAGCTTACTTTTCGGGGTGCACAGGGTGTTTTTACTTTGCCTGAAAATATTGATAAAGATTTATTTTTTATTTGTACAGGGACGGGCATTGCACCTTTCAGGAGTATGCTTAATTACATGCAACTTCATAATATTTCTCATAAAAATATATATCTCATTTTCGGCGTGCGTACACAAAAAGATCTTTTGTATTATGAAGAAATGAAAGCGCTGGAATCCAAAATGGATAATTTTGCTTACATGCCCACGCTTAGTCGCGAAGGCTGGGATGGACACCAGGGATATGTGCATAGTTTATACGAGGAAATTTGTAAAAAGAATAATGAAGCATGTGAAAGCCTTGAGAATATAAAGCCGGCGTCTTTTTATTTATGCGGATGGAAAGCAATGATTGATGATGCACGTAAAAAAATTGTTGAGTTGGGTTATGATAGAAAAGCTGTCCATTTGGAATTGTACGGATGAATCACAACTACCACAAAAAATTTCATTGCGAGAATAAATATTAAATATGCGAAAACAGTACATTAGGGGCATATCTATCTCTGTGTTTGTGATGGCTATTACTTTTTTTAATTTTACAAATCTCAAGGGATGTGATTGCATAAGAACAATACATATCGTGAATTTATTGGCCTGTGGAATGGGAATAGGTGTTTTACTAACTAATCTCTTTGCCTTATTAAAAACCCGTAAAGGTAGTTCGTGAGCAAGTATTAGGAATGGTTTTTGAACATGAAATTAAAAATTAATAAATGGAACATACAGCTCTTGATGCAACACATAACCGCCCCGAAGGCGACAGGCAAATCAATTCGCCGGTATTATCAATAGATATTTCTTCTTATGTTGAACAGATAAAAAATGAAACCGCATGGCAGGAAGGCGATAAGAATGCCATAACAGTTTTTAAATCTGATAAGATGAGGATTGTACTGGTGGCATTGCATAAAAAAGCTGAAATACAAACTGCCCGTCCTGAAAATGTTTTAAGCATCCAGGTATTGAAAGGTAAAATAGGCGTAATAGCTGACGTAAAACAAACAGATGCCGATAAAGGACAAATAATCGCCTTGCATGATAAAGTTCCTTATAAAATAAAAGCTTTAAAAAAATCCCTCATTCTGCTTACCGTTGTAGAATAATTGAAGCCGGGCTGTTATGTTTAGGAAATTTTTTCCAGTATTAATTTCTTTACCTCATTCAATGCAATTCTTTCCTGCAACATCGTATCTCTGTAACGAATAGTAACGGTATCATCTTCTTTCGTTTGATGATCTATTGTTACACAAAAAGGAGTTCCTATTGCATCCATACGCCTGTAACGCTTGCCAATGCTGTCTTTTTCTTCATAGAAAGTATGAAAGCCCTGCTTGCATTCGTTCATTAATCCTTTGGCAATTTCAGGCAATCCATCTTTTTTTACTAAAGGAAGTATGGCTAATTTATAAGGAGCAATCTTTGCAGGAATTCTTAAAACAACGCGGCTGTCTTCTGTTCCATCTTCCTTATTCCATTTTTCTTCGGCATAAGAGTTACTGATAACGGTTAGGAACAGACGATCTAAGCCAACAGAAGTTTCAACCACATAAGGAATATAATTTCCAATTGGTTTACCATCTTCTTTTAAATCGTTATCAAAATATTGCAATTTCTTTTTGCTTAACTCCTGGTGTTGCTTTAAATCAAAATCTGTTCTTGAATGAATGCCTTCCAGTTCTTTAAAACCGAATGGAAATTCATATTCTATATCAACCGCTGCATTGGCGTAATGCGCCAGCTTTACATGATCATGATAGCGCAGTTTTTCTGCGGGAATACCAAGGCTTTCATGCCATTCTAATCTTTTAGTTTTCCAGTAATTGTACCATTGTATCTCGGTTCCTGGCTTTACAAAAAACTGCATTTCCATTTGCTCAAATTCACGCATGCGAAAAATAAATTGCCTTGCTACAATTTCATTACGGAATGCCTTACCTGTTTGTGCAATGCCAAACGGAATTTTCATTCTTCCGGTCTTTTGCACATTTAAAAAATTTACAAAAATTCCCTGTGCCGTTTCAGGGCGCAAATAAATAGTATTAGCTTCTTCTGCAACACTTCCCAACTCTGTTGAAAACATTAGGTTAAATTGCCGGACATCACTCCAGTTGCTGGTTCCGCTTACAGAGCAGGTTATTTTATTTTCTTCGATTAAATTTTTTAAGCCTTCAAAATCATCCTTTGATAATAACTCGTCCATTTTTTTTAAAAGAGCAAATTCTTCTTCCTTCTTTCCTTCCAAGGCAAGTTTTTCTGCCTGTGATTCTATTAAATGATCAACACGATAGCGCTTCTTGCTGTCTTTATTGTCTATCATTGGATCGCTGAAATTATCAATGTGTCCACTCGCTTTCCAGGTAAGCGGATGCATAAATATTGCAGCATCTATGCCTACAATATTTTCATGAAGCTGCGTCATGCTTCTCCACCAATAGTCTCGTATGTTCTTTTTTAACTGGGCCCCATTTTGCCCGTAATCATACACGGCGCTTAATCCATCGTAAATTTCACTGGAAGGGAAGATGTATCCATATTCTTTGCAATGCGCAATTATCTCACTAAAATTATTTGATTCATTTGCCATAAGGCGGCAAAGATAAGTTTCACATTTAAATCTTTATTAAATGAAAGCATTATTTAAGCTTTTCATTCTTCTTATGCCTTTCCTTATCTCGTAAATTTTTTTTCTCAAAATTTTTTTGTAAAGCTTCTGTGAGGTCAACGCCTGTTTGATTGGCAAGACAGATTAAAACCCACAGTACATCAGCCATTTCATCGCTTAGCTTTGTCTTTTTATCGGTTTCTTTAAAAGACTGTTCACCATAAATTCTTACAATTAATCTTGAAAGCTCACCAACTTCTTCCATTAATATTCCAAGATTGGTTAGTTCACTGAAATATTTTACGCCAACAGTTTTTATCCACTGGTCAATTTTATATTGAGCCTCTTTAATTGTAATTTGTTCATCCATTTTTATATATTTTTAAAATGAAGTAAAGTTTTTTTAAGGGTTGGGGTTTAGTCTCTATTCTTTGAATCTATTATTATAGTTACCGGCCCATCATTAATCAGCGCAACTTTCATATCAGCGCCAAAAATTCCTGTTTGTATTTTCTTTCCCAAATCTTTTGATAGCTGTATAACAAACTTTTCATAGAGCGGAATCGCTATTTCAGCTTTACTTGCTTTAATGTACGATGGCCGGTTTCCTTTTTTTGTGGAAGCCTGCAACGTAAACTGGCTTACCACTAATATATCGCCATCTATGTCTTTTATTGAAATATTGGGCACGCCATTTTCATCATCGAAAATGCGCAGGTTTATTATTTTATTACTTAGCCAAAAAATATCTTCTTCTGTATCGGCGTCTTCAATGCCAACCAATACCAGCAAGCCTTTCGCCATAGAAGTTATTAATGAATGATCAACAGTTACTGATGCCTCAGATACTCTTTGAATAACTACTCTCATAAATGGAATTGGAATTAATTTATGCAAAAAAAAATTATTTCATGCCAAAAATATTTAATTAAAATGTGTAAAAATTTTAAAACCAACGGGAGCAAGGCTTACCAATTGCTGACATTTCTTTTCCACAGGCTGTGCAAAATTTTGACTGTGTTTTATGAATGAGAAAAAATATTTTCGTTCTCCCGCACATAAATATAAATTATTAACCTAAAAATAATATTAGCCCATGCCAAGTAATAACCAGCCCTCATCCGGTCTCCGTTTTCAGCGGCAATTCACCAAAGACGGTGTTTCACCATTTGATATGTTTGAATATGATTACCGCACATCGGTAATAAAAAATACAACAGGTGAAGTTGTTTTTCAAATGGATAACGTGGAAGTTCCAAAAAGATGGAGCCAGATTGCAACGGATATATTGGCGCAAAAATATTTTCGCAAGGCCGGCATACCTCAGCCCGATGGCAGTACGGGAAGGGAAGTTTCTGTGAAGCAGGTAGCACATCGTATGGCACACTGCTGGCGTATTTGGGGCGAGCGATATAATTATTTTGCTTCTGCAGAAGATGCACAGGTTTTTTATGATGAGCTCGTGTATGCAATCCTCAATCAATCGTGCGTGCCTAATTCACCACAATGGTTTAATACAGGTTTACATGAAGTATATGGCATCACCGGAAAGCCACAGGGACATTATTTTGTAGATGCTAAAGATGGACTGTTAAAAAAATCAACTTCAGCTTATGAGCGGCCGCAACCCCATGCGTGTTTTATTTTAAGTGTCGAAGATGATCTTGTAAATGAAGGCGGAATTATGGATTTATGGGTTCGCGAAGCAAGAATATTTAAATACGGAAGCGGTGTTGGCACCAACTTTAGCAGTATTCGTGGCGAAGGAGAAAAGTTGAGTGGTGGTGGCACCTCCAGCGGATTGATGAGTTTTTTAAAAATAGGAGATCGTGCCGCAGGCGCTATTAAAAGTGGCGGCACCACAAGGCGTGCAGCAAAAATGGTTTGCCTTGATCTTGATCATCCGGAAATTGAATCTTTTGTAAACTGGAAAGTAGAAGAAGAAAAGAAAGTTGGGGCTTTAATCGCAGCAGGCTATCCAAGCGATTATGAAGGCGAAGCTTATAAAACAGTAAGCGGGCAAAACAGTAACAATTCTGTTCGCATACCAAATGAATTCTTTCATGCGCTGGAAGCAGACGGTGATTGGGAACTAAAGGCAAGAAGTGATGGCCGCACCATGAAAAAAGTAAAAGCCAAAAAATTATGGAACGATATTAATTATGCGGCCTGGCGTTGTGCAGATCCGGGAACGCAATATAATACTACCATTAATGAATGGCATACTTGCCCGGAAGGCGGATCAATAAGAGCATCTAATCCTTGCAGTGAGTATATGTTTTTGGATAACACTGCATGTAATCTTGCTTCCGTAAACCTTCGCAGGTTTTTCGACGAAAGCAATAACATGTTTGATGTAAATGGGTTTGAATATACTGTTCGTCTCTGGACAACAGTTCTTGAAATTTCTGTACTCATGGCGCAGTTTCCGAGTAAAGAAGTTGCTCAACTAAGTTATGATTACAGAACGCTGGGGCTTGGCTTTGCAAATCTTGGAAGCATGCTAATGGTAAGCGGCATAGCTTATGACAGTGAAAAAGCAAGAGGAATTGCCGGAGCAATTACGGCAATAATGACGGGTGTTGCTTATAAAACTTCTGCCGAGCTTGCCTCGCATTTGGGGGCTTTTAGCAAGTATCAAGAAAACAAACATCACATGCTGAAAGTAATGCGCAACCACCGGGCTGCTGCTTACGATGCAATGGATGCTTATGAAGGAATCGAAATAAAACCACAAGGTATTAATGCAAAATATTGCCCTGATTATTTATTGAAAGCCGCAACAAAAGCGTGGGATGATGCTGTGCAAATGGGCGAACAATTTGGATATAGAAATGCTCAAACCACAGTAATTGCGCCCACCGGCACCATTGGCCTTGTGATGGATTGCGATACAACAGGAGTAGAACCTGATTTCGCTTTGGTAAAATTTAAAAAATTAAGCGGTGGCGGTTATTTCAAAATAATAAATCAAAGTGTGCCACAGGCTTTAAGAAATTTAAAATATACAGAAAGTGAAATTGAAGAAATTGTAAACTATGCAAAAGGCCATGCTACACTAAATGGCGCACCGCATATAAATCCGATTTCCCTTGCTGAGAAAGGATTCAATGGAAATGAAATTCAAAAGCTCGAGGCGGCTATGTCTTCCGCTTTTGAAATTGGCTTTGTATTTAACGTTTTTAATTTAGGTGAAGAATGTTTGCAACGCTTAGGCTTTAAGCCTGAAGACTATAATAATTTTGAATGGAGCCTGCTGGAAGCATTAGGATTTACTGATGAACAAATTGAAGCCGCCAATATTTATGTCTGCGGAACAATGACAGTAGAAGGTGCTCCTTATCTGAAAGATGATCATTTATCAGTGTTTGATTGTGCTAATAAATGCGGAAATATAGGTGAACGATATATTCATCACGAAGGGCACATACGCATGATGGCCGCTACTCAGCCTTTTATAAGCGGGGCCATTTCCAAAACAATTAATCTGCCGAATGAAGCCACTATTGAAGAAATTGCCGATGCTTATAAATTAAGCTGGGAGCTTGGTTTAAAAGCATGTGCGCTTTATCGTGATGGTTCCAAATTATCGCAGCCATTGAGCAATAAAAGCGATAAGAAAAAGAAAACTGACGCTGAACAGGAAGTAGCTGAAGATGCGGTCAGTAAGAATAATGAACCACGTATAGTTGATATGAGCCAACTTACCGTTGAGGATCTATTAGAAGAAATGAACAAGCGGGTGCAAAGCAGCAAAGATACAGGCCTTAAACGTCAGCTTGCTATGATCGTTGAACGCAGGTCATTGCCTGCAAAACGCAGGGGCTTTACGCAAAAAGCAAAAATTAACGGGCAGGCTTTATTCCTTAGAACCGGTGAATACAGCGATGGTACGCTTGGAGAAATATTTATTGATATGGCTAAAGAAGGCGCTACTATGCGTAGTATGCTTAACTGTTTCGCAATAGCTATTTCTATTGGCTTGCAGTATGGCGTTCCTTTAGAAGAGTTTGTTGAGAAATTTGTTTTCACCAGGTTTGAGCCATCCGGCATGGTAGATCATCCAAACATTAAAACAACTACTTCTATTATCGATTTTATGTTCCGCTCATTAGCCTATGAATATTTGGGAAGAAATGACCTGGTTCATGTTTTAGATAAACCCGAAGTAGAGAATCTCGGTAATCAACCGTGGGACGAAAATACGCCTACTATCGGCGAGAGGGTACCGGAACTAAGCGAAGTAAGAGTTATAGGCTCTACTAGCGGTAAGGGACAAACGCTAAAGCCGCACAGAACTGAACATATTAAAAAGGTCAATAGCGGCTATGATGCAGTAAACGCGGCAGCTAAGAATATGCAAAGCGATGCACCTGCATGTAATACCTGCGGACATATTACCATCCGTAGTGGTACTTGTTACAAATGTTTGAATTGCGGAAACAGCATGGGATGCAGTTAAAATAATTTAACAACAAGCTTCAATAAAATGCCACCAGTAACAGGGTGGCTTTTTTTATGTAGCCACTAATTAATTTTCTAAACATAAAAAATAAATCCCTTGATCTTTTCGTTGTTTAATAGCATGTTTGCAAACTGTGTTTTTTATTCGTTTGCTTCTTATCTATTTCCGGTGTAATTTTTAAAAAAAATTGTTATGAAATATTGTTTCTCTATATTATTTTCCTTAATTATGTTTTTACAGGCTTATTCACAAACCGCTCCGCCACTAAACCTCCCAAAAGATGCTAAAATTGAAGGAACCGTAGTAGCTATGAACAGCAAACTTCCGCAGAATAACGAACTGGTTATTTTCAGAAGCCAGAAAAATAACAATGAATTCCAGGCTATTAGCGATTCGAATGGTAAATTTTCAACCCGCCTTCCTGCAGGCGACAAATATGATATTTATATCATGGGCTTTAAAGATTCCAGCAGCGTAAACGTTTTGGATATTCCTGCGCTTAGCCCAAATTCTTATTATAAAAATCCATTCACCGTAAATCTTGAATTTGAAGCTCCGAAGACTTTTGTATTGGATAATGTTGAATTTGATTTTGGAAAATCCACTCTTCGTGCTACGTCTTATGCTACGCTTGATGACCTTATTGATTATTTAAAAAGAAAACCTACTGAACGAATTGAGATTGGCGGGCATACTGATAATATTGGAAGTGATGCAAAAAATTTAGCGCTTTCACTCGAGAGAGCAAAATCCATTGTCGCATATCTTGTAGCAAAGGGAATCAGCAGCGACAGGCTTGAAGCAAAAGGTTACGGCGCAGAAGAACCCATAGAAGATAATAGTACCGAAGAGGGGCGTCAAAAAAACCGGCGTACTGAAGTAAAAATTTTAGGACCGGATCAACCAGCTCAATAATAGATTTGGCAGATGAGTAACTATTCTTTGCTCTTCAGAAAACGCGGCTGAATTTTTTTTAAGCCAATCACTTTGCCTGAATAATTCTTTAATAAAATAGTTGCGCTTTCAGGCTACATCGTACATTTGTTCGTATATGACATCTGCCTTTTTCACATACAGCAAACCTAAAGTTTTACAGGCGTTACGTTATCATTTTATTACCCGTAAAGAAATAAAAATTATGGTGATAGTGGTAAATGTGTTTGCCATAATTTCAGCCTCGTTTTATTTTTTCCATAAAGTAAATGCATATGCATTCATTTTTAGCTCTATACTATGGTTTAGCTTAATGATTTCTTTTTGGTTTATTTTGCCTAATGTTATTTATCGCAAGGCTGCCACCTTCAAAGACCGTTTCAGGGTTCGCTTCGAGCCTCAGCACATGTTTATTGAAAACGAACGTGGCAGCAGAAGCTGGCCATGGACGGCTTTCAGCAGTATGATTGAAAGCCCGTTTTTCTTTCATTTATATTTTGATAGCCGTTCCTTTTTTATTATACCCAAAGATGCTTTTGAGCCGAATGAGATTAATGGAACAAGGGCATTATTGAAAGAAAAAATTAAGTCAAAAATCCATTAATATTTAACGTCGGAAAAATTTTTGTAAGTAGTTGGACTAAAAACGGATTAACTTTTTCACCATTACATAATGTGGAATAGAGACTTCCATAAATTCATTTCCTGAAATTTTATAGCCGAGTTTTTCATAAAAGCCGGTAGCCGTTTTACGGGCATGCATAACTAATTTCTTATAACCGGCATCTCTTGCAACATTTTCAGCAAAGTTCATCATAGAAGCGCCAATACCTTTGCCCTGCAGATTATTCTGCACCGCCATTTGGCGAAGCCGCAGGCTTTCATTATCTATTTTGGTAAGCAGGCAACAACCTAAAATCTTTTCTTCTTCAAAAGCTCCTATCAATATATCCTCCTTTTCTTTTTCAAGTTCCTGCGGATCGAAGGAAAGATGTAAAGGTTTACGCAGAATTGCATAACGCAAATCCACCATTTGTTTATATTCCTTTGTTCCGTGATCTATTTGTTTAATTGGCATAATTAATAAAATGGGGGCGATAACTATATTAAGTAGTGATAAATATACAATATAATATTTTTTGAAATTTCAATTACGAGTAAAAATTACTAATCCCTGTTTTAAATATGAAATTCATAAAGAAAGAGATTTTTTTTCATCACATTTTTTATTTTGATTAAATTTTTTGGAAGCTGTAATTGCAATTCGGGCATTAAAAACCTTGAGATTACTTATTATTTTTTTTTATTACAAAAAGTATATTTTTGTAGCCGTATTAACTAAATTTTACAATCATGCAAGACATTGCAACAAGAGTTAAAAAAATCATTGTTGACAAATTAGGAGTTGATGAGGCTGAGGTTACACCTGAGGCTTCGTTTACTAACGATTTAGGTGCCGATAGTTTAGACACCGTTGAATTGATCATGGAATTTGAAAAAGAGTTTAATATTTCTATTCCTGATGAGCAGGCCGAAACTATAACCACGGTTGGGCAGGCTGTAGCATATCTCGAAGAGCATGCTAAGTAACCTTCTTATTTAACATTGCAGGCAAGCTTATGGAATTAAAAAGAGTAGTCGTAACAGGATTGGGAGCCATAACGCCTTTAGGTAAATCTGTTCCGGAGTACTGGGATGGTTTAGTTAGAGGTGTTTCTGGCGCTGATATTATTCAGCAATTTGATGTTACTAAATTTAAAACCAGGTTTGCCTGCGAGGTTAAAGATTTTGATCCCATTAATTATTTCGATAGAAAGGAAGCCAGGAAACTGGACAGGTTTGCTCAATTTGCTCTAATAGCTAGTGATGAAGCTGTGAAAGATGCTAACATCAGTAAAGAAAACGTTAACCAGGATAGAGTAGGCGTAATCTTTGCAAGTGGCATCGGCGGCATTACTACCTTCCAGGATGATGTAATGGAATTTGCCAGAGGAGATGGCACTCCACGCTTTAATCCTTTCTTTATTCCGAAAATGATATTAGATATTGGTGCAGGCCAGATTTCTATGCGTTATGGATTCCGTGGGCCAAATTTTGCAGTAGTAAGCGCTTGTGCAAGTAGTACTAACGCAATCATTGATGCGTATGACAATATTCGTCTCGGCCGGGCCGACATTATTCTTGCCGGCGGAAGCGAAGCAGTTATTTGCGAAGCGGGCGTGGGCGGCTTCAATGCTATGAAGGCATTGAGTGAAAGAAATGACGATCCAAAAACCGCATCGCGGCCTTTTGACAAAGACAGGGATGGCTTTGTAATGGGAGAAAGCGCGGGAGTTCTTGTATTGGAAGAATTAGAGCATGCGCTCGCAAGAGGTGCTAAAATTTATTGTGAAATAGCAGGCGGCGGTGCAACGGCAGATGCATATCACATCACAGCTCCGCATCCGGATGGCCTGGGCGCAAAAAATGTAATGCATGAAGCTTTAAGAGATGCCGGAATGAAGCCGGAAGATATAGATTATATAAACGTTCACGGAACTTCAACACCTTTGGGCGACATTGCCGAAACAAAGGCTATCCTGAGTGTATTTGGAGATAAAGCTTATGATTTAAATATCAGCTCTACAAAATCAATGACAGGACATTGTCTCGGCGCAGCCGGTGTTATTGAAGCATTGGCATGTATCCTTGCAGTAACCCGGGATGTAATTCCTCCTACTATTAATCATTTTACTGATGATCCTGAACTGGATCCAAAACTCAATTTTACTTTTAATAAATCTCAGGAAAAAAAGGTAAATGCTGCATTGAGTAATACTTTTGGTTTTGGCGGCCATAATGCTTCTGTAATTGTAAAAAAATACAATGCATAAAGCCTAAACACATATGGAAACTCCGGCAAATATTTCGAATAATGAGATCCGTAGCTTTTTAACACGGCGACTTGGTGAAAAGGAAGCCGAAGAGATAATGGATTATATCAATAAAGAAATTGATAAAGAAGTTATTGAAAAAACGCAGGCATCCAAAAATGAAATTAAGCTTTGGCGTGATGATATGAATGCCATTTTTGCTACAAAAGACGATGCGGCGAAGCTGGAAAAAAAGTTAGTAAAAAGAGTATCGAAAGCAGAAGGCACTTTAATTCTGTGGTCATTCGTTTTTTGGCTTACACTTATAATTGCGATGATTGTAATTTTTAAATTGCTGAAATAATTTGAGAAGGTTGCATTACCCTTCTACTTAATGTTTTAATAAACAGGTCTCTTACACCCTCACAACTGATCATGAATTAATTTTTCTTTACCTTAGAAATTAATTTTCTTTTAAATTTCGATTGTGCATTTTTTCAGAAATATTTTTTCTTCAAAGGCAGATAGAGATTTGAGAAGGCAACTCCGCAATGTACTCGGGCTTTCTCCCGGCAATATTGGTTTATATAAAACAGCGCTTAGCCATCGTTCCATACGGGAGGGCGCAGACGAAAATAACGAACGACTCGAATTTTTAGGCGACGCTGTTCTCAGTTCATTAGTAGCCCATTATCTTTTTATGCGATACCCTTATAAAGAGGAAGGTTTCCTGACGGAGATGAGGAGTAAAATGGTTAACAGGAATCAATTAAATGAAATTGCTTTAAAAATAGGATTAAAAAAAATTACATTTTATAATCGCTTTGATAACTCTTTAAAAATTTCGCAAATTTTCGGTAACACTCTGGAAGCAATTGTGGGTGCCGTTTATCTTGATAAAGGTTATAAAAAAACACGTAAATGGGTAGATCTGCACATAATAAGCCCACATCTTTTTATGCAGGATCTTGAAAACCTGGACATCAATCAAAAAAATAAATTATATGGCTGGGCAAATAAAAATGGCAAAAATCTTGAGTTTGAAACGCTGAGCGAAACCATAGAAAATGGCCGCCGCCTTTTTACTATTGCAGCAAAAATTGATGGCGTTGTAATTTCGGAAGCGAAAGCATTTAATAAAAAAGATGCAAGCCAGGTAGCAGCTCAAATTGCAGTTGAAAAATTAGGACTATTATGAAATTCGGAATCATTGGAAGTGGAAGCTGGGGAACTGCACTGGCTAAAATTTTAACTGATAATAGCTATTCAATTAATTGGTGGATAAGAAATGAAAAAGATATAAATCACTTTAAAAGCAGGCATCATAACCCGCAATATTTAAGCTCTGCTTATTTCGATACAAATCTTATTAATCTTAATAGTGACGTAGCCGGTGTAATAAATACTTCCGATTATATAATTATGGTAGTTCCTTCAGCCTATGTGGCCAAAACTCTCAGTGAATTATCAACTTCAGCCTTTCAGAATAAAAAAATAATTTCCGCAATAAAAGGAATATTGCCCGAACAAAATTTATTACTGAATGAGTATTTAAAAAATGAATTTTCATTATCCCTCTCAGATTATTTTACTTTGCTTGGTCCATGCCATGCCGAAGAAGTTGGTGCTGAAAAATTATCATATCTCACATTTTCAGGAATTGATATTGACACAACGAAACTCATTGCATCTCATTTTAAAAATGACTACATCAATACAATTGAAAATAACGATGTCTATGGCGTGCAATATGCAGCGGTTTTAAAAAATATTTACGCGTTAGGGGCTGGGATTGCACATGGGCTTGAATATGGGGATAATTTTCTGAGTGTTCTCATAGCTAATAGTGCAGATGAAATGGCTGGATTTTTGCGAAAGGCCGGGATACAGAATGTAGAGGTAGGAACTATAGAACATACGGTAACGCATACACGAAATGAAAAAAATACCACTAATTATGCGGCGTCGGTTTATCTTGGTGATTTATTAGTTACCTGTTATTCTCTCTACAGTCGCAATCGAACTTTTGGAAATATGATAGGTAAAGGGTATTCCGTAAAATCTGCGCAGCTTGAAATGAATATGGTGGCTGAAGGATATAATGCCAGCAAATGTATTTATAACATTAATAAAAAAATATTAGCCGATATGCCTATAGCTGAAATAATCTATAAAATCTTGTGGGAAAATATGCCGGCGTTGGATGGTTTCAAAAAGATCGAGGAAACTTTGGTTTAAGGTTGATGTTATTTGCCACTTTGAGGATGTAATATTTGTGTTATATCCTAAATAAATTCGAAGCAATTCCATCTGCAAATAATTTTCCCTCATCTGTTAGTACGAAGTTTTCATTTCTGCTTATTAATAATCTTCTTCCTAAATAATCATTTGCACAAGATTCAATTCGCTTTCTTTCCTGTAAAGAAAAATTTGCTTCAATAAAATTTAAATCAAGCCCTTCCATTGTTCGAAGAGATGTCATAATGTATTCATTCAATTTTTGATTGTAGCTAAGTTTTTCTTCTTCGAAAGGAATAATATTATTTTTTATCGATTGAATGTATAAAGCATTATTAGCTACATTCCATCTTCGGCTTTCACCATTGTAAGAATGCGCAGATGGACCAATTCCAAGATATTTTTTCCCTTGCCAGTAACTGCTGTTATGCCTGCTATGAAAATCGGGTTTTGCAAAATTGGATATTTCATAATGTTCATAGCCAGCTGCTTTCAGCCATTTCATAACAAGCAAAAATTGGGTGGCTTGCTGGTCGGTATTAATATCACTTTTCTTTTTTTGAGCAATCATTTTCTGCAAAGCAGTATTTGGCTCTACAGTTAAAGCATAACAGGCAATATGTGGCGCACCTGAATTAATAATAGTGTCAACATTGAATTTCCATTCTTCGTCGGTAAGCCCCGGAGTGCCATAAATGAGATCAACAGAAAAGTTAGTAAACCCCGCATTCTTTACCAGAGAAATGCTTTCTGTCGCCTGTGTTTTATTATGTATCCTGTTCATCCATGCCAAATCGTTTTCTTTAAACGATTGAATACCGATACTCAGGCGATTTATGCCTGCTTCTCTCCAGAGCAATAATTTTTCAATATCGATATCGTCAGGATTTGCTTCCAGCGTTATTTCAGCATCGCCTGATACACTGAAATTATCTTTAATGGCATTTAATAAAATTTTTATTTCAGGATAAGACAAGAGGCTTGGAGTGCCACCACCAAAATAAATAGTTTCTATAATTTCTTTGGGCGTTTCATCGTTTAATATAGAAGAAGATGACAGGTTAATTTCTTTAACCAGGGCAGCGACTATCTCTTCTTTTAGATTAAGTGTAGTAGAAAAGTGAAAATTGCAATAATAACATGCCTGTTTACAAAAAGGAATATGAATATAGATGCCTGCCAAATTTTTTCAGTTGATTATAGGTTTTATTTCATTCAAAATCAGTTTTCATTTTTTCGTTTAGATTTGAATTATTAAATGAAAGTACCAGTATTAAAATCTACAGGGCAAATTTTATTTGGCATTACTATACTCACGTTTTTAACGATTTCAAATACTCTTGCCCAAAAACAATACATTTTAAATTACCTTGTTTCGGGCAAAGATACTTCCAATAAATTACAGCTATCGGCACTGAAGAAGTCTTTTGATGGAAAAGAATTTGCCAACATTTATATAAACACATTGCCGCAGCTGCTCATATCTAAAGGCTTTCCGGCGGCATCGGTTGATTCCGTTTTTTATGATTCCACAAAAGCAATTGTCCATTTATATTTGGGGGAACAATATAAATGGATCGAAATAAATACCGACAGTGTTGATGCTTCTTTATTGGAAATAACTGGTTGGAATGACAGGCAGTTTAAGAATAAAACAATTGACCTTACCCGGTTGCAACGCCAGGAAGAAAATATTTTAAATTATTATGAAAACAATGGTTATCCGTTCGCTCAGATTTCTTTGAATAATGTTGAAATAATAGATAATAAAATAAAAGGGAATTTAATAGTTGATAAAGGACCATTATATCATATTGATAGCATAAGACTTTATGGAAAAGTAAAGATCAAAAATTTATTTCTGCAGCATTATCTTGGCGTATCAAATGGCATGATTTATAACAATAAAAAATTGCAGGATGTGAGCAAGAGGCTGCAACAATTGCCTTACCTGCAGGAGCAGCAGCCGTGGAATGTAACCATGCTTGGAAGCGGCTCCGTTTTAAATTTATATTTACAACCAAAAAGAAGCAGTGAAATAAATGTATTAGTGGGCTTTTTACCCGGCAATACTACTACTGGTAAATCGCAGGTAACGGGCGATGTACATCTGAATTTAAAAAATTCACTAGGCCAGGGCGAAAACATTTTAGTTAACTGGCAACAGCTTCAGCCGCAATCGCCAAAGCTTAATCTGGAATATAATCATCCTTATATTTTTAATTCTTTATTCGGAATTGATTTTTCTTTTAATCTATTGAAAAGAGATTCATCTTACCTGCAGCTTAATGGCATTTTAGGCATCGAATATATTTTATCTGCCACGCAATCCGGTAAAATTTTTTACCAGGCAGAAAGAAGTTATTTACTTGGCGGAGGTGTAGATACAAATAGTATTTTGCTCACGAAAACTTTGCCGCCAAATATTGATGTTGGTTCAGGAAATTTCGGAGTTAGTTATAATTTCAACAATACAAATTATAATGTTAATCCCCGAAGAGGAAATGACTTTGAAATAACTGCGACTGCAGGAATAAAAAAAATAACAAAGAACAATAATATTATTAATTTGAAAGATCCTGCTAGCCCCGCATTTGATTTTAACTCGCTGTATGATACAATAAAATTAAAATCGTATCGCCTGCGTGTAATAGCGGTAGCATCCCATTATATTCCAATTGCCAAACGGAGCACTTTAAAAACCGCTGCCCATATGGGTTGGTATCAAAGCCCGCAAATATTTAGAAACGAGCTTTTCCAAATAGGAGGCTATCAACTACTTCGCGGTTTTGATGAAGAAAGTATTTATGCAAATCAATACGCAGTTTTTACTGCAGAATACAGGTATCTTATAGGTATTAATTCGTATTTCTTTATTTTTTCTGATGCCGGCTTAACACAAACAAGATTCAATGGAGCTGATTATTCTAACACTTTTATAAGTGGAGGTTTAGGGCTTCAATTCGAAACCAAATTCGGATTATTAAATTTAAGCTATGCATTAGGGAAAAGAAATGATATTAAATTTGACATTAGAAGTGCTTCTAAAATACATTTTGGTTATATCAACTATTTTTGAGGAATTAAATGAAAGCATCGAAATATTTTATAACTGCAATTGTCTTTATTTTTTTTAGTGTCCATTCTTATTCGCAGCAAATTTCTGATAGCCTGTTAGTAAATGATACGTCACTTAATAATCCGGCAGATACGTCATCATCTACAAATCATATAAAAAATACAGAGATAACGGATACGGGTAAACGCAGTTCTGATTCATTGCAACTGGCTGTAAAGCCTTTTATAAAATCGTATCACTCTGTTGTTGATTCTTTACTTTTTGCCAATAAGCTTATTGATATAAAACAGCCCAGGGTTTATTTTATCTCAGAAGAAAAACAGCCTGGCGGCAAGGAATTTATTTTTTATACTTTGTGTATTGTGATTTTAATGCTGGCGCTATTTAAAACTTTTTATAAGAGTTATTTCAATAATTTATTCAGGGTTTTTTTTAATACGTCAATACGGCAAACACAACTTGCTGACCAGCTTTTGCAGGCAAAGCTTCCCTCCTTTATTCTTAATATATTTTTTGTCATAAGTACAGGTATTTTCGTGTGGCTTCTTTTTAACTACTATCATCCGCCAAGGCTCATAAGCAATCAATTGTTATTGCCTTTTTGCATAGCGGGCGTAGGTATTTTATATTTTATTAAATACTGCTTTATAAAATTTATGGGTTGGATGAGCGGCATGCAGCAGGCTGCCGATAATTACATCTTCATAATATTTCTGGTAAATAAAATTACCGGGGTTATATTAATCCCTTTTATCGTGTTGCTTGCCTTTGCTATGCCGGTTTGGATAAATTCAATTGCAATTTTTTCTGTATTAGTAATGGCATTATTTTTCCTTTCCCGTTATGTGAAAACTTTTGGCGTTTTAGAATACAGGTTTCCTCTTCAGCCTTTTCATTTTCTTATTTATATTACCGGTGTCGAAGTTTTGCCTATTCTCATTATTTATAAATTAGTGGTTGATTATGTTATCTGACCTGAAATTCAATTCTATATCTCCGGTTTTTTAATGACGATAACAATAATTCTGTGACAAAAAACATAACTTTGCGTTACCGGAACGATTACTATGCAAATAAAGAGTGAATTACAAGAGCCTAAAATTTTGAAAGAGATCGAGAACATTCTTATAACACAGGCAAAGCCTGAAGGAGAAAAGTCTCCTTACTTTGAAATGGCCAAAAAATACAATGTACATTTAGATTTTCAGTCTTTTATAAGAGTTGAGCCTATCTCGGCAAAGGAGTTTCGGAAACAAAAAATTGAAATTTCGGCTTATTCAGCGGTTATCTTCACCAGCCGAAATGCTATCGACCATTTTTTCAGAACTTGTGAGGAACTGAAATTAACAGTATCGCAAAACAAAAAATATTTTTGTATAACTGAAGCGGTTGCGCTTTATCTTCAAAAATTTATTTTATACAGGAAAAGAAAGGTTTTTTACGGAGCCGACGGTACCAACAAAAGCCTTTTCGATGTAATTAATAAACACAAAGAAAACGAACAGTTTCTTTATCCATGTTCTCAATCTTTTGATAGTGAAATAACTAACTGGCTTATTGAAAATAACTGCGAATACGCCACGCCCGTACTATACCAGATTATTTCTAATGATTTGAAAGAAATCCTTGAAAAAAAGCACTACGATATTATTTGTTTTTTTACTCCCCTCGGCGTAAAAAGTTTCGTTGAAAATTTCCCTGCTTTTAAACAAAACGGAACTCTAATCGGATCGTTTGGAGACAATACACGAAAGGCCGTGACCGCCGCAGGATTAAATCCAGTTATCATTGCACCGCAGCCTAAGGCGCCTAGTATGGTTTCTGCACTGGAAAATTATCTTTCGTCATTAAAGAAAAAGTAAGAGTATTGTGTATTTTCTAAATTAGCAACGGTAATTTTTTTAAATCTTCTCTTTCTACTCAGAAACAATTTTAGCTGTTAAAACAGTAATTGATACACTGTCAGTTCCTTTTGGCGCAAAATATTTTGTTTTAAAATTTTTGGATTCGCCAGGATGCAGTACTTCAAACACAGTTTCGTTATCTGTTTCAAGAAGCGTTTTGGTTTTACTATAAAAAAATAATTTTAAGCTCACGTCTTTAAAAATGGCGACTGATGCCTTATTAGTCAAGGTTCCTTTTATAACAGTTTGACCGAATAAATTTTTTTTGTCGTGGCTGCTTGCGATTAAAAAATTTTGAGGATTTTTTTCTTCTTTTGTCTTCATGCTTTCTTTCGTCTTCTCATAACTTTCTTTTTCGGTAATTGCTTTTGTAGAATCGCTGTTACATGAAATAAAAATTGCTGAAAATGCAACCGCCATGATTATTGCTGTTTTCATTGAACTAAAATTTATCACAATAAAATCAATTTTACTGAATAGAGTTGTTAAATAATAAAAACACAGATTAAACTTCTGCAGAGATTAAACTTTTGTACAATTCTTATAAATCTCGGAGCTAGCCGATTAAGCGTTAACTAAAGCCTGAATACAAATACTTCATCCAGCTTACCTTTGCAAAAAAATAAACACATGAAAGCATTTTTAGGAACCGGGCTATTAGGACATGGTTTTGTAAGAGCCATGATAACCAAAGGCGAACAAGTGCAGGTATGGAACCGCACTTTTTCCAAAGCGAAGGAATTGGAACAATATGGTGCAACCGCTTTTGAAGACATCATTAAAGCTGTAAACAATGCTGATGTTATTCACGTTGCGCTAAAAGACGATGCTTCGGTTGATGAGGCATTGAAAGCGGCTGGGGCAGGTCTCACAAAAGACGCCATCATTATAGACCACACAACAACATCAATAGAAGGAGCAAAAAAAAGAACAGCAGAATGGCAAAGCAAAGGCTTTTTATACCAACATGCGCCTGTATTTATGGGGCCGCAGAATGCCTTGGAAAGTACCGGTTATATGTTAGTATCTGGTAACCAGGAGCTGATTAAAAAACTCGAACCTCAGTTGTCCGCCCTGACAGGTAAGCTGATTAATTTCGGGGAAGAACCTGGCAAAGCAGCAGCGATGAAATTAACTGGCAATCTTTTCCTGGTTGCCTTCACGGCTGGCATTGCGGATGTACTTTCTTTTGCATCTGCATTACATATTTCCGATAATGAATTATTGCAGTTATTTGATACCTGGAATCCCGGCAGCGCATTACCCGCAAGACTAAAACGGATGGCCGGAAATAATTTCAGCGATCCTTCATGGCGACTTGACATGGCAAGAAAAGATACGGGACTATTTATCCAGGAGGCAGCAAACAAAAACGCAACACTAACAGTAATTCCTGCCGTTGCAGCCCTTATGGACGAATGGATAAAAAAGGGACATGGCAAAGATGATTGGTCCATTATCGGTAAAGTGGAGGAGAATAGCTCTAAAAAATAGCAGCAATAGATGGTGATTTGAATAACAAACTATTGATTCCTTGTGTTTTCAAAATGTGTTCCTGATATAGTAGTAAAATATTCTTACTATAAAATGATGTGATGACAAGATATATTAAGATCAGGAACAACAAGTGGTTTCAATACTTCTCTAATCAATAATATTGTTAAGCCGTAAACAGCAGAAAGTAAATCATTCACATTCTTATTAAGAACATATTGTAATCTTTATCTTTTAACAATTTTAAATCAGATAAATATTAACACCTTTGCACACATCAATAATCTTATAACAAGCCTATAATCTATGAGCCTTTTTAATTTTTTTACACAGGATATTGCAGTTGATCTCGGCACTGCCAACATACTCATCATTCACAATGACATGGTGGTGGTAAATGAACCTTCTATTATTGCATTGGACAGGAATAATCCAAAAATTGTATTGGCCGTAGGCAAAAAAGCATTGATGATGCATGAGAAAACCCATGACAGCATTAAAACCATCCGCCCACTAAAAGATGGTGTTATTGCCGATTTCAATGCCGCGGAGTTAATGATCAGGGAAATGATTAAAAAAATCTATCCCAAAAAACAAATGTTTTCGCCGGGCTGGAGAATGATGATTTGTATCCCGAGCAGTATTACTGAAGTGGAGAAGCGGGCTGTAAGAGATAGTGCCGAGCAGGCAGGCGCTAAAGAAGTGTATCTTATTCATGAACCTTTGGCTGCAGCGCTCGGCATCGGGATTGATATATCAGAGCCAGTTGGAAACATGATTATTGATATAGGTGGTGGAACCACCGGTATCTCAGTTGTAGCATTGGCAGGTATTGTTTGCGATCAATCTATTCGTATAGCCGGCGATGAATTTACTGCCGATATTATGGAATCCATTCGACGATATCATAGTCTTCTAATAGGTGAGCGCACTGCCGAACAAATAAAAATACAAGTGGGCGCCGCTATGAAAGGCATTGATAACCCACCTGAAGACATGGCGGTTTATGGAAGAGACCTGGTAACGGGTATTCCCAAACAAATAACAGTAAGTTACCAGGAAACAGCAGAGGCCATGGATAAATCAATATTTAAAATAGAAGAAGGAATATTAAAAGCCCTGGAAACAACGCCTCCGGAACTGGCTTCTGACATCTATCGCCGCGGCCTTTATTTAACCGGCGGAGGAGCTTTGCTTAGAGGATTGGATAAAAGGATTGAAGCAAAAATTAAGCTTCCGGTTCATGTGGCAGATGATCCGCTTACGAGTGTAGTAAGAGGAACGGGACTTGCCTTGAAACAATACAATACCTATCCTTTTATAATGAGATAACTTTTTTATGGGGATAGGTGGGATGACGTAACATAACATAACTGCACATTGCCCAAGCTGATGGTATCACCATCATATAACTCTTGTTGTCCGGGTTTAAACGGAATAAGATTTTAATTTAAAATATGTTTTCGCCATTATTACTTCTTGGCTTATTTCGCTTAAAAGAAAAATTCTGGCTGATGAAGCCGGAATTTTTCTTTTAATTATTATTTTGAAATTATCTTTTTATACTTCTACCTGCTGCATCTTTTGCACCTTCTTTCTGTCATCTTCATTGAGAATTACTTTACGCATGCGAATGGCCTTAGGTGTTACCTCTATACATTCATCATGCTGAATATATTCCATACATTCTTCCAGCGTCATCAAAGTCTTGGGAGCAATGCGTGAAGCATCATCGGCACCGCTTGCACGATGGTTGGTTAATTTTTTCGGCTCTGTTGCATTCACTACCAAATCACCCGGCTTTATGTGCTCAGCAATTATTTGTCCGGTATACACTTCTTCTCCCGGATCAACAAAAAACCTTCCGCGATCCTGTAATTTATCAATTGAATATCCGGTAGTTTTTTCCTGGTTTTTTGATATTAATACGCCGTTACTTCTGCCGGGAATATAACCCTTCCATGGTTTGTATTCAAGAAACCGATGCGCCATTACTGCTTCGCCGGCAGTATTGGTAAGCATATTGGAGCGAAGGCCAATCAAACCTCTGGAAGGAATTTCAAATTCAAGATGCTGCATTTCACCCTTGCTTTCCATTATAATCATTTCACCTTTACGCTGTGTAACAAGGTCAATAACACGGCCACTGTATTCTGCAGGCACATCAACTACCAAATTTTCGTAAGGCTCGTGCTTTTTGCCATCAATCAATTTTGTAATAACCTGTGGCTGGCCTACTGTAATTTCATAACCCTCCCGCCGCATGGTTTCTACAAGTATGCTAAGATGCAAAATACCGCGGCCATATACCATGAAACTTTCAGCACTATCGGTACCGCTTACACGAAGAGCAAGATTTTTTTCCAGTTCTTTTTCAAGCCTGTCTTTTAAATGTCTTGAGGTTACAAATTTTCCGTCTCTACCGTAAAAAGGCGAATTATTAAT
>Ga0068852_100000627_pt1 | contig 23092 bp, 29 predicted proteins | sample KBSCornC22_FD_66594 | JGI IMG/M metagenome (GOLD analysis project Ga0068852, IMG submission 66594) | Corn rhizosphere microbial communities from Kellogg Biological Station, Michigan, USA - KBS Corn C2-2 | ecosystem: Host-associated > Plants > Roots > Rhizosphere > Soil ... | reverse complement strand
GCCTGGACGTCGGTCGTCTGGTCGCCATTCTTGACCTGGATCCTGTCCTTGGCGGTGAGCGTGCCGACGCCCTCCACCACGGTGACCTTGTTCTTCTTCATCAGGCCCTTGACGCCGGCATTCAACTGCCCGGCCACCTTGCGGCTGCGATCGACGATCTTGGCGAGATCGAAGCCCGGCTTCTCGACCGACAGGCCGTAGGCCGAGGCGTGGGTCATGTAGTGATAGACTTCGGACGTGCGCAGCAGCGCCTTGGTCGGGATGCAGCCCCAGTTGAGGCAGATGCCGCCCAGCCGCTCGCGTTCGATGATCGCGACCTTCATCCCCAGCTGCGCCGCGCGGATCGCCGCGACATAGCCGCCGGGGCCGGAGCCGAGAATTGCGAGATCGTAGGTGTCAGCCACTGGAGCCTCTTCTCTTCAGAATGCCTGGAAATTCGCGCCCGATATAGGGTGCGTTTAAGTTTCGATCACCCTCGGCCGGCCGTCCTCGCCGATCGCGACGAAGGTGAAGGTGGCGTGGGTGACGCGATCGGTATCCTCGCCCGCGCGGATGCGGCGCCAGGCGGAGACGTCGATCTTCATCGAGCTGCGGCCGACCGAGACGACATCGGCATAGACCGAGACCACGTCCCCGACCTTGACCGGGCGATGGAAGGTCATGCCGTCGACCGCGATCGTCACCGCGCGGCCACGCGAATAGCGCGCCGCGACCGTGCCCGCGGCCGAGTCCATGATCGACATCAGCCAGCCGCCGAAAATGTCGCCATACGGATTGGTGTCGGCCGGCATGGCGACCACCCGGACGGCAGGTTCTCCGGCCGGCAGTGCCGGATCGTCGCTGCTCAAGCGAGCATGCCCAGCGGGTTTTCGACCAGCCGCTTGAACGCCGCCATGAAGGCCGCGCCATCGGCGCCGTCGATCGCGCGATGGTCGAAGCTGCCGGTCGCGCTCATCACGGTCGCGATCTGCAGGCTGTCATTGACGACGTAGGGCCGCTTCTCGCCCGCGCCGATCGCGAGGATCATCGCCTGGGGCGGGTTGATGATCGCTTCGAACTGCTTGATCCCGTACATGCCCATGTTCGACAGGCTGGCGGTGCCGCCGGCATATTCGTGCGGCTGGAGCTTGCCGTCGCGGGCCCGCGCGGCGAGATCCTTGATCTCGGTCGCGATCGCGGACAGCGACTTGGTGTCGGCGCCGGTCACGACCGGCGTGATCAGGCCGCCGGGGATCGACACCGCGACCGAAATGTCGGCGCGCTTGAACTGGATCAGATGGTCGCCCGCAAACTGCACGTTGCAGACCGGAACCTCCATCAAGGCCGCCGCCTGCGCCTTGATCAGCATGTCGTTGACCGACAGCTTCACCCCACGGCTCTCCAGCCCCTTGTTGAGTTCGGTACGCAGCTTGAGCAGCGGATCGAGGTTGATGTCGACCGTCAGATAGATGTGCGGCACCTGCTGCTTGGATTCGCTCAGGCGGCGCGCGATCGTCTTGCGCATGTTGGAGAGCTTGATCGTCTCCGACGGCACGCCTTCCGGCGCAGGCGTGGGAGCTGCAGCGGTCACCGGGGCGGCGGCCTGCGCGGGCGCCGCCGCGACGGGCTTGGCAGCACCGGGCTGTGCGCCCTCCACGTCGGCCTTGACCACGCGCCCGTTCGGGCCCGACCCCGTCAGCGCGGAAATATCGACGCCTTTCTGCTCGGCGATGCGGCGCGCAAGCGGGCTCGCCTTGACCCGGTCACCTGCGGCGGCTGGAACGGCCTTGGGCGCGGCCGGCGCGGGTGCCGAGGCCTTGGCGACCTCCGGCTCCTTCTGCGGCGCGACCGCCGCCTTGGCCGGCGCGGTATCCGCCTTGGGCGCCGGGGCGGAGGCATCCTCGCCTTCGCCGGCGAGCACGAGAATCGGTGAGCCGACCTTCACCCCGTCGGTCCCCTCGGCGACGAGCAATTTCTGGACCGTACCTTCGTCGATCGTCTCGAATTCCATCGTCGCCTTATCGGTCTCGATCTCGGCAAGGATGTCGCCCGATTTGACCGTATCGCCTTCTTTCACCAGCCATTTGGCCAAAGTGCCCTCCTCCATCGTGGGGGACAGAGCGGGCATCTTGATTTCAATCGGCATGGGCGACGGGCCTCTATCAGGCAGGAAACAAGCGGGCGTCCCTTTCGGACAGCAGGTGCGGCTGGTCAAGGCTCGCTTGCCAGGATCGGCGGAACGCGCGACATCATGGGCGCGATGCGCACCTATCTGGCCGTGATCGACGACAAGCCCGAGGCGCGGACCGCGCTCCGCTTCGCCGCCCGCCGCGCGGCCAAGACGGGCGGCGCCATCGCCATCCTCGCTCTGATCCCCGCGGCCGAATTCGTCCAATGGTCAGGCGTGCAGGCGGCGATGGAGGAAGAGGAACGGTTGCGGATCGAGGGCATGGTCGCCGAGGCCGCAGGCGCGCTGATCAAGGAAACCGGGCTCAAGCCCGACATCATCCTCCGCCAGGGTGAGCCGGTGGCGGTCGTGCGCCAGCTTCTGAAGGAACGGCCGGACGTCGCGGCGCTCGTGCTCGGCGCGGCGGCCGAGGATGGGCCAGGCCTGCTGGTGGAGCATTTTGCCGGCGCCGCCGCGGGCACGATGAGCTGTCCGGTGATGATCATTCCGGGATCGCTCGGCGATGAGGCGCTCGACCGGCTGAGCTGAGCCGCGGCCCTTTCCAGAAATCCGAGGTTCGGATCCTAATTTCACCAATGCAACATTGCTGCGCTTGTGGCGCGCGCAGCGCTTCCATATGCGTGGGGACATGGCCTCTGGCTTCGATCCCGCTCAGCTGCTCGCCACGTTCAAGACGGGGCATATCATCGCGCTTGGCCTGCGCTTCGCGGATCACGGACCCGATTGGTGCGAATTCGCGATCGATTATGATCGCCGGCTCGTATCCGACGCGGCCACGGGCGTCCTGGCCTCCGGGCCGATCGTCTCGCTGATGGACACGGCGGCCGGTTTTGCCGTGTGGGCGAAGCGTGGCGGATTCGCGCCGCAGGCGACGCTCGACCTGCGGCTCGATTATCTGCGCCCGTCGCGGCCGGGACAGACGGTGACGGGCCGCGCCGAATGCTATCGCCTGACGCGGCGCATCGCCTTCGTGCGCGGGCTGGCACATGACGGCGATCCGGACGATCCGATCGCGCATCTGACCGCGACCTACATGATCCTGGGCGAGGGCCAGGCATGAGCGCGGTGACTTTGCTGCCTTATGCCGATTTCCTTGGCATCCGCATCGCGGGCGAACGCGATGGCGCGCCGTTGCTGGTCATGCCCTTTTCCGAAGGCCTCTTGAACCTGCAGGGGGCGATGCATGGCGGGGCAATATCGGGCCTGCTGGAGATCGCCGCCATCGCCGCGATCGATGCGACGCTGGAGGAAGGCGAGGATCCGCGCTCGGTGTTCAAGCCGATCACCGTGACGGTCGATTTCATGCGCCCCGGCGCGCCCGCCGATGTCTATGCCTGCGGCGAGGTGGTGCGCGTCGGCGGCCGCATCGCCAATGTCGCGGTGAGCGCCTGGCAGGACGATCCCGACCGTGCGATCGCAGCGGCGCGGATGAACCTGGCGATCACGCCGCCCGAGGCCGATCAGGAGAAATGATGCGTTACTGGATCCTGCGCTCCGAACCCGACGCCTATAGCTGGGACGATCTGGTGCGCGATGGCGGTACCGAATGGAACGGGGTGCGCAACTATACCGCGCGCAATTTCCTGAAGGAGATGCAGCCTGGCGACCAGGCACTCTTCTATCATTCGAACACGGAGAAAGCCGCGGTCGGGATCATGGAGATCGCGCGCACTTGGCAGCCTGACGGCGACGATGGCAAATGGGCAAGCGTGGCGGTGAAGCCGCTCCGCAAGCTCGCCCAGCCCGTGACGCTGGAGGCGATCAAGGCCGAGCCCGGCCTCAAGGCGCTCGAGATGCTGCGCCAGTCGCGCCTGTCGGTCACGCCCGTCCGCGACGACGAATGGGCTCGCTTGCTGGAGATGGGCGGCTGAGGCCATCGCGCCGTCGGGCCGATCCGCTTATCCTGCCTTTCCATCCACCAGCCGGCCGAGCATGTTGGCCAGCAGGTCCAGCTCCGCGGCGGACAAAACCGCCAAGGCCCCGTCCTCCGCCGCCGCCAGCCTCGGCCCAAGCTCCGCCAGCCGATTGCGTCCGGCCGAGGTGAGCACGACCAGATAGGCGCGACGATCGCTGGGATGCCGTTGGCGCTCGACCCAACCGCCTTGCTCGAGCGCGTCGACAAACAGGACCATCGACGATTTCTCGATTCCGGTGGCCGCGCACAAGGCCGCCTGCGTGCTGCCCTGCTCCGCCAGCATGCCCAGGATCGCGACATGGCCGAGATGCAGCCCGCTTCCCTCCAGCACCGCCGCCACGCGCTGCCGCACCGCGCCGTGCGCCCGCGCGAGCAGGAAGCCGAGGCCGGTGCGCCGCTCATTTTCGGTTTTCGTCATCTCAATAATCTACTATTAGATTATCTATAAATCAACGAATCGGGAAAACGTGCCATGCGGTGGCTGATCCTGACGGCATTTTTGCTCTCGCTCCCCGTTGCCCCTGCGGCCGCGGCCATATCCGCCAACCCGCTCGGTGTCGCCTGGAGTCCGGTCTACGGCTTTCCGCCCGCCAAGGCTGAAACGTTCATGCCGCAGGCGCGCGCACTGGGCGCATCTTTCTCTCGCCTCACGCTCTACTGGAGCCAGATCGAGCCGGCCCAAGGAGTCCATCGCTGGGACGAACTCGATGCCTATCTGGCTCAGCTGCGCTCGCCCGAAGAGGCCATTCTGACGATCGCGGGCGCTTCGCCCTGGGCGACGCGCACCAAGGCATGGGTCTTTCCCTCGTCGCCGGCAACGGATGCCGGCCGTTACGCCGCCTTCGTGGGCGAGGTCGTCCGTCACGCGAAGGGCAGGATCCGCTATTTCCAGGCCGAGAATGAGCCGAACAACGCCTTCTTCTGGGCGGGCTCGGCCGACGACTATGCCGCACGACAGCGGCTCTTCTATCAGAGCGTCAAGGCGGCCGATCCGAAGGCGAAGGTGATCCTGGGCGGATCCGATGGCTTGTTCGATCCGAGCGACGCCGATCCCTTCCCCGGCCAGGACAAGGACATGGCCTTCGTGGGGCAAGTGCTGCGCGCGGTCGGCAAATCCTACGACCTGTTCGACCTGCATCTGTACGGCAACCCCTACACCATCCCGGCGCGGGTCGCGGCGGTGCGCCAGATGATGCGCGCGGCGGGCGTCGAGCGGCCGATCATCGCGGCCGAGTCCAGTGGGCCGTCCTTCTTCGAATTCAAGGCCAATCGGCGCTGGGCCGGGATGCTGCAGGGCCCGGCAGCCGGCCCTCAAAGCGTGAAGGCGTTGCGCACGCATGCCGATCTCCCGGTCGAAACCCGCATGTTCCTCAACCCCGACGATGCCGCGGCCACGCGGCAATTGCTGCGGCTCCAGTCGGAAGACCTCGTGGCACGGACGCTGATCGCGCTGGCAAGCGGCATCGAACGGACCGCCTTCTTCCAGCTGGCGCGGGATCCGGGCGAGGCCGATGCGCCCAATATTGTGCTGTATGGGAGCATGGCGCTGCTGGGGCTTCCCGCGGCTGACGGTACGCGCCCGCGCTTACCGCTTGCCGAGCGATACCAAAGGCTGAGCGCGTCCTTGCATGGCACACGTGGCGTCACACGCCTCACGCAGCCGGGTACCCCCGATCTTTACGTCTTCCGGATCAGCCGTCGCGGGCGTTCGGCGCTCACGATCGCCTGGCGGCGGCCCGCCATGCCGGGGCAAGCCGCGTCGCCGGTCGCCGTCACCTTGCCCCGATCAGGCCACGCCGCATTGCGCGCCATGACGATCGAAGGCGACCCCGCCGAGGCACGCATCGACACGGCCGGCATCCACCTGATGGTGTCCGACATGCCGATCCTGATCGACGCCGATCCGGATCTCAGTCGGCGATGACCGGCATACCGTCCAGAAAGGCCCGCACGGCCGCCGCTTCACCTTTGCCTTGTTCCAGCGCTGCACCCGCGACATCGGGGCGGCGGCGGACATCCATCGTCTGCTCGCCGATTGCCGCAGCGCAGGCCGCGTCGGGCCAGAGCAGGTGGACGCGCTTGCCCGCCGCTCGCAGCCGGGCAAGCTGGGGTTCGAGCCGGGCGGAGATCCGCTCGCGGCGCGGCCCGGCTGGGGCGAAGACCGTCACCAGAAGCTCATCATAGTCTTCGACCAGATCGACATTGGCCGCCGACGCGAAGCCGCCGTCGATATAGGGGCGACCTTCGATTCCGATCGGCGGGCTGATCCCGGGCAGACTGCAACTGGCGGCAACCGCGCGGTCGAGCGACGTGCCGCAATCACGGGTGAGCAGGCGCACGCTGCCGTCGAGCGCGTCGACTGCCACGCAGCCGAAGCCGCGATCAGGCCATGCCCGCGTCCCCACCAGGGCTGCGAAGCGCGCGGCGGCGGACTCCTCGCTTTCCGTGGACTGCGCCAGGGCATAGGCGCCCACCTCCGCGCGCGCCGCGGCCGGATCATCGGGCCGCGACTGAGCCTTCGCGAAAAGCTCGGGAAGTTTGGCGACCGCCGCCGGATCGAAGGGCCGCGCCCCGGGCGGAGCCACGCCCTTGGCCTCGTGGAGGATCGCCGCCGTCATCGCGGCCGGATCGCGTCCTTGCGCCAACTGCGCGCCGACGATCGCCCCCGCGGACGTGCCGAGGATGAAATCCGCCTCCGCTATTCCCGCTCCGGCCTCGTCGAGGCCGGCGATCAGGCCGCATTCCCAGGCGACCGCCAAGGCCCCCCCGCCGCTCAGCACCAATGCACGCATCGCCTCTCTCCTTATTGCGCCTGTTTAGCGGGGAGCCGGGCGGGAAGGCCAGCCGTGCCAAGGGCGCGCGGGATTCGAGACAGTTTCTCGGGCGGCCGGGATCGCAACACGATTCGTCGCGGACATGTGAACGGCGGAGCGCCTCGGCCGGACGGAGGCCACGGTTCACCAGGAGGCAAACATGGTTGCGAAACATATTCTGTTCTGCGTTGCGGCGCTCGGGCTGGCCGGAGTCGCCCAGGCCACATCGATCCCGGATCCGACCGGTGATTTCCTTCCATCCTATACCGGCCCGCACCAGGCAGACCTGGACGTGACCAGCCTGTCGGTCAGCTTCAACAGCATGACCAACAGCTTCCTGATCCAGAGCACGATGGCGGGCACCATCAATTCGGGGCTGCCGGGCTTTTATGTGATTGGCGTCAATACCGGCACGGGCGTGATTGCGCCGTTCGGTTCGATCGGCGCCGGGAACGTCCGCTTTAACCAGGCGATCAGCGTCCAGAAAGACGGTACCGCCAAGGTCGGCGCGACCAGCCTTGCGCCCGGATCGGTCACGATCGGCGGCAATGCGCTGAGCCTGATCGTACCCTTGTCCCTGCTGCCCAGCACGGGCTGGGATGCGGAACATTATGCGTTCAACATCTGGCCGCGCAGCGGCACGGTCGGTGGGCTGGCGACGATCAGCGACTTCGCGCCTGATAATTCCGACCTGTCCGCCGCCCCCGAACCCGCCGCCTGGGCGATGATGGTAAGCGGATTCGGCCTGACCGGCATGACCATGCGCCGCCGCCCCAACGTGCGCCTTCGCTTCGCCTGATCGCTTCGCCATCCCTTCCGCCGAAAGAGGGATGGACGACCGGCGGGACCTGTCTGCAGCGTCCCGCCGGTCGACAATCCGGTACGAGTAGCGTGCGCCTAACCGCGGGATCGCCCCTTAAATCGTCGCCTCGATAGGTTTATATGCCGCATCCCTCCGAAACGGCGCGCAGGGCTCGTGCGGGGACAGGATGGAGACGGATGATGCGGATTGCGTCGATGCTGATCATGGCCGCCATGCTGGCGGCGCCCGTCACCGCACGGGAGTCGATGAAGCAACGTGGCGAGGCCGAGCTCGCCAAGATGCTGAAAGGCTATGTACCCGGCAAGCAGGTACGATGCGTGGAACTCAGCGACATCACCAATCAGACGGTGATCGACGGCACGGCGATCGTCTATTGGGGACTGGGCGGCAAGGCCTGGGTCAACCGGCCCAACGGCGCGGAATTCCTGCGCGAGGACGATATCCTCATCTCGAAACCCTTCGGCGGACAGACCTGCCGGCTCGACATCGTCCACCAGCGCAGCCGCTCCTCGCACATTCCCGGTCCGGCGGTCGGGCTCAACGATTTCACTCTCTACACGAAAGTGAAGACGCGCTGACTATGCCGCTCCCGCCATCGGGAGGACATGGCGTCAAGCCTTGGTCGCGAGGATGAGCCGGCCTGATCCCAGGCGGTCGATGACCTGATCCACCAGGTCCTGCTGAAAAGCGAAGCAGCCTTCGCTGCGTCCGATCGCGCCCTTGGCCGCGAGCTCACGATTCACATACCAGGCGCCGTGGACGACGACCCCACGCGGCTCGGCCTGATCATTGTCGGGATCCAGGCCCGCGATCCGCCGCGAACGGCCATGCGCGCCGAAATAGACGTCCTTGGTCAGATAGGCACCCGCCGACGTGGCTTCGGAGCCCGGCAGGTTGGAGAAACGCTGCAGCCAGCCGGTATGCGCCGGATCGGAGCCGCGGCCATGCGCGACCAGGAGGGAGTCCATGCGTCCGTTGTGGAGGTCGATCAGATGGAAGCGCGGCGTGCTGCTATTACGGCCAAAATCGGCGACGCCGACCAGGTCGCGATTACGGATGATCCCGGCATGACGATCCAGCGCCGCGTTGGCGCGCGCGATCAGCGCATCCGCACCGGTCGGACGAAGCAAGGCTTCAGCCGCCGCGCGCCCACCCAGCAAAGCACCGGCCGTCACGGCGGCACCCGCCGTGAGGAATTGTCTGCGATTCATCTATCCCTCCGCTCGAGCCGACTTATAGCGTCGTTAACCTTAACAAGATATTGATTTCTCTTAAGGAAAGCAGACCCAGCCGCGGCTGCCGGATCACGTTGCTGCAAGCGCACATCCCGGGGAGCTGTTATGCAATGGATATGGAGCAGCGCTCCGCCCGAGGGGGCCGATACCCCCTGATCGATGCCGCACGTTGGACGTGCGCGGCGGTCATCGTCTTGTTGGCCGGTCCCGCCGCATCGACCGACCCCCCGTCCTGCCCATCCACCCCGACGGCGACGACCCCGCTTTCTTCCATCGCGCATACCGCCGTGATCGACGATTGCCTGACCGTCGACGGCCCGGAGATGACGGCGCGCCTGCTCGACAGCCGGATGTCGATCGGCGTCAGGGTGAATGGCAGCGGCCCGTTCCAATTCCTGGTCGACAGCGGTGCCGACCGATCGGTGATCGGCGCGGCGCTGGCCAAGAGGCTCGGTCTGCCCGCGAGTGAAGTGGTCCGCCTGAACGATGTCGCAGGCGCGACCAATGTCGGCACCTTCCTCGTCGACAGCCTGAAGGTGGGCGACAGCACCACCTTCGCCGTATCCGCGCCGGCCTTGCCCGAACAATCGCTGGGCGCGCAGGGCATATTGGGCGTCGACGCGCTGGCCGGCCGCCGCATCATGCTCGATTTCGAGAATGACAAGATCACGCTGGAAGAAGCGACCGCGCCCGAGGCGATCGCTCCGGGCGAGATCGTCGTGGTCGGGCGCCGGAGACATGGTCAGCTGATCCTGACCGAGGTGCGGGTTGAAGGCCTGTCCATCTATGCGCTGATCGATACCGGATCCGACGTGACGATCGGCAATATCGCCCTGTTGGAGAAGGTCGCCGGCAGCCGCCACCCACCCGATCAGCTTGCGGTGATGCTCAACAGCGTGACCGGCCGGTCGATGCCCGCGACCTCGGTGCTGATGAGGCGGATCGACGTGGGTGGCTTGCACATCCGCAATCTGCGCGTCGCCTTTGCCGATGTCGCACCGTTCGCGATGTTCGGGCTAGCGGACCGGCCGGCCTTGCTGCTGGGGACCGACGCCCTCAGCGGCCTGAAGCGCATGAGCCTCGATTTTCAGAAATATCGGGTGCGCTTCCAACTGAAGGGCTGAGTCTGTTTGAAAACGCGGAAGGGGCGCATTTTCAAAAACACTCTGAATCCGCAGTGGCCATTCATCCACAGGAAATGATGAATGCGGGATTCTCCCTCTCCAAGCATTGTGATATTGATGCTGGTGGAGAGGGAATGAACGCACCGTTTAGCTTGAGCCAGGGCAATATCCTGTTGCTCTCCCGACCGGAGAGCTTCAGCGCTGCTTATATCAGGCGTTCGCTCGAAATGTGCGGCATCGCCGTGGTCGTGCCGGATGGCCCGCCCGAACAGGCGCTTGCCAGCCTCGATCCAGCGGAATGGCTGAACTTTTCCGCCTGCATAGCGGTCGATCTTGGTCAGGCCTTCCTCCAGCTGCTACCGGCGCAGGGGCGCGACCTTCCCTTTCTCTTCATCGGCGAGAATCCGGGTCAATGGTTCGGCGGCGCCTATAGCTGGCTCGCTCCGCCCTTCGCCGCTTTCCAGGTGATGGAGGTGCTGGGCGACATGATCGCGCGCACGAGCGCGGCGATGCAGGCGTCGATCGACGCGGCCGCCGCGGACCTGCTGCAAACCGGCACGCGAAACGGATAGCGAAGATGGAGGCGCCGCGCGCGCCCGTCAGGCCGCATCGCCGAGAACCAGCTGGCGCGCCGCGCTGACGTAGGTGCGGCCGACTTTCTGTTCGCTGCCATCTGCCATGCACGCGATCCAATTGCCGCCGCGGTCGCGGCGAAATCGGGCGATGAAGTCGCGCCGCACGATCGCCGAGCGATGAATGCGGATGAAATGCCGTGGGTCGAGACGGCGCTCGAGTTCGGCGATCGTCATGTGGAGCAGGTGGCTCCGCGCAGCCAGGTGCAGCCGCATATAATCGCGTTCCGCCTCGATCCAGTCGATCGCATTCGCGTCGATCCGGACCATGTCCGACCGGAACGGGACCCACAATTCCGCGATATAGTCGCTCGGCGGAGGGCCGGCCGGGCGCATGTCCAGCGCGCGGCGGACGGCACGCCGCAGCCGCTCGGTCGTCACCGGCTTCAGCAGATAGTCGATCGCGGCGGCGTCGAAGGCGTCCACGGCATGGTGATCATAGGCCGTAACGAAGATGACGAGCGGGCGCGGGCACCGATCCTCGATCATCCTCGCCAGGCTGATGCCGTCCAGACCGGGCATGGCGATGTCGAGCAGCACCAGGTCGGGCCGCTTGGCTTCGATCAACGCCAGCGCCGCGTCGCCGTCGCCCGCCGCACCGACGATGCTGAGTTCCGGAATATCGGCGCCCATCATCTCCAGCCGCTCGATCGCGAGCGGCTCGTCATCCACGACCAGCGCGGTCAGCGGCGGCTCAGCGGCCATGGCCGAGCGGCATGCTGATCCGTGCCCGATACCCTTGCCCCGGCACCGGTCGCGCGTCGAGATCAGCTGCCTCGCCAAAGCGGGCCGCGAGGCGATCGCGAACATTGCGCAGGCCCAGTCCCCCGCCGGGCCGGCCCGCGCCGCGGGCACCGTCGCCATCATCCTCCACGCTGAGCAGGATATGCCCGGGCTGGTTGCGCGCGGTGATGCGGATCGTCACTCGGCCACGCGAACAGGCGACGCCATGCCGCACCGCATTCTCGACCAGAGGTTGGAGGATCAGCGCCGGCACGCAGACCGACAGCAGCGCGTCGGGAATGTCGATCGCAACCGCGAGCCGTTCGGGAAAGCGCACCGTCTCGATATCGAGATAGAGCTGCTGGAGATAGATTTCCTCGGACAGCGGCACGTCCGCCGCCGGATCGCCCGCCAGGCTGGTGCGGAAGAATGCGGCGAGATTGCCGATCATCCGTTCCGCGGCCTCGCGGCGTTCGCCCATCACCAGCGACGACAGCGAATTGAGCGTGTTGAACAGGAAATGCGGATTGATCTGATAGCGCAGCGCCCGCAATTCGGCGGTCTGCGCGGCGGCCCGCAGCGCCGCGGCGCGCCGCTCGAGCGCGCCTATCTCCACGCCATGGCAGAGCAGCAGATAAAGGGCAGCCCAGGTTGCGAAGTAGAAATAGCCATCGACCGCATCGCCGGTAATCGCGACCATCGGTGCCATATCGGCATCGGCCGAGTTCGGGGCAAGCAACTGAAGGACGCCGCGGCTATCCTGTCCCTCGGCAAGTGCCGTGATATTGCCGAGCAGACCGGTATCGAAGATCGTATAATGTACGGCGGCGAAGACGAAGGCGGCCGGTACCGCCAACAACGCGGCCGCGATGATATTGCGCCGAAAGGTGGAGGCGGTCGCGCGGCGCAGCACCAGATAGAGCAGGACCATGGTTCCGGCGCTGATCAGCGTGACGATCGCGCGCTGGCCGAGCGCCGCCAGCACAGCATCGCCATCCTTCACCACGAACGAGCGCAACGTGACGATCGAGAAATAGAAGGCCCAGAAAGCGGCGATCGAAGCCAGGGCCACTCTGGGGCGCAACATGGCGTCGTCGTCCTTTTCCATGGCTTATCCTAGCCGCGACCTGTCCCCGCCGGAAAGGGCCCGGGGCACGGCACTCCCACGCTCGTCGAAGCCTTTCCGCCGTTGGTCGAATGACGGTCGCGACCCCGCGGCCGACCCGCCACCCGCCGTCCGGGAGCCGTGGACCATCCGGCTCGGCGGGAAGCGACATGAAGCAAATTCCGAATGGGATCGGGCTCTTTTTTGCGGCGGCGGCGTCCCTGCCGAGCCCGGTCGGGGCGCAGCGGGTCAACGACAATGCGGTGGCGCAGGCCGCGGACGCGTTCGGGATCAATGTCGGCGGGGAAAATCTGGGGCTTTACGATCCAGGCAACGTGCGCGGCTTCTCGCCGACGGCGGCCGGCAATATCCGCGTCGATGGCCTGTATGTCGACCGCACCGGGAATATGACCAGCCGCCTGGTCAATGGATATCGCATCTTCGTCGGCGCGTCGGTGCTCGGCCATCCCTTCCCCGCGCCGAGCGGCATCGCCGACTATACGATCCGCAAGCCGGGCGAGCACGATATCCTGTCGGTCGCCGCCAATGTCGATGACTGGGGCAGCCGTTTCGTCGAGCTGGACGCGCAATTGCACCGCGTGCTGCCGGGCCTCGGCCTCGCCGGCGGCATGGGGCTTTATCGTTACGACCAATGGTATGGCGGAACCTCGCACACCTTCTCGTCCGCGCTGAGCGGGCGCTGGAAGCCGGGTTCGGGGCTCGAGATCCTTCCCTTCTGGAGCCGGATCGACGATTCGCGCGACGAAGGGCTGCCGACCCTGCTGCTGCAAGCCGATGCGCATCCTCCGCGGACGGGACACGCGCATCGCTTCGTCGGCCAGCATTGGGCCAAGGCGCGCGAGCTCGTCTACAATGAAGGCGTGATCGCCAATGCGGCGATGGGCCAATGGCAGCTTCGCGCCAGCGTGTTCCGATCGATCCACGACATCCCGATCTCCTATTCGCCACTCTTCCTCGCCAATGACGATGCGCCGGTCGCCGCGCGATCGATGATCGCCGAACGCAATCAATCGAGCAACGCGACCAGCGGCGAGGTGCAGCTGTCGCGCAGCTTTTCGGAAGGCAAGCGACGGCATCTTTTCTATCTCGCCGCCTGGGGCCGCGACCACCGTCGCGCTTATGGCGCATCCGATGTTGCGGATCTGACGCCCGGGCCGATCGATGCGCCGGCCTTCGTCGCCGAGCCCGATTTCCATTTCGGTGCGCAAACGCACGATCATGTCCGCCAGCTTACCGTCGGCCTTGCCTATGAAGGCCTGTGGACCGGGGTCGGAGTGCTCAATCTGGGCATCCAGAAGACGGCCTATCAAAAGACGGTCGCCGCCCCGACCGGTGAGCTGCCAAAGTCGAGCGACCGGCCGTGGCTGTTCAACGCCTCGTTCGGGCTGCAGCTCCTGCCCAGGCTGATGCTCTATTCGGGGATCAGCCGCGGGCTGGAGGAAAGCGATGTCGCACCCGCGGTTGCGACCAATCGCAGCGAAGCCCCGCCGGCGATCCGGACCAGGCAGGTCGATGCGGGGCTGCGCTGGACGATCGCGCCCGCCATGACCCTGGTCGCCGGCGCCTTCCGGATCGAGAAGCCTTATTACGGGCTCGATCACGATCGCATGTTCCGTCAGCTTGGCCGCATCCGCCATCAGGGGTTGGAACTCTCGCTCGCCGGCAGCCCGCTCAAGGGGCTGAGCATTGTCGGCGGCGCGGTGCGGCTGGACGCCAGCGTGGCGGGGCACGAGGTGAACTCGGGCCGGGTCGGACGACGGCCGGTCGGATCGTCGCCGCTGACGGTCATCGCCAGCGCGGACTATCGCCTGCCCGCATGGCAGGCGCTTTCGGTCGACGCCAATTTCGAACGCGACGGCAGGCGCATCGCCACGGTCGACGACCGGCTGCACCTGCCATCGCGCGCGCTGCTCGACCTGGGCCTGCGCTATCGGCTCAGCGTGCTGGCCAAGCCCGCGGTGCTGCGATTGCAGGTCCAGAATGTCACCAACAGCTTCAGCTGGGACGTGGCCGGCAGCGGCGCATTGCAGGTCCACCAGCCGCGCCAAGCCTCGGCCAAGCTGAGCGTCGACTTCTGAACGCGGCTGCCGGCGACCGGCGTGCGCGTCACACCAGTCGGTTGCGCGCGATCAGTTCCTTGTACCAGGCGGCGCTCAATTTCGGGATCCGCTTCTGCGTCGCGAAATCCACATAATGGATGCCGAAGCGCTTGGTATAGCCGTCGGCCCATTCGAAATTGTCCATCAGGCTCCACAGGAAATAGCCTTTGACGGGATAGCCTTCGGCGGTCGCGCGATGGAGCTGGGTCAGGTAATTGCGCAGGTACATGACACGGTCGCTGTCATCGACGCGGCCCTGCACGATCGGATCGTCGGCCGAACAGCCATTTTCCGAAATGTAGAGCGTCTTCGGCCCCCACAATTCGCTCGCCAGGCGCGGGCCCCAATAGAGCGCCTCCGGCCCGACATAGAGCCAGGGCGACGCCATGCGCGGGCTCTGCTCATAATGGGGCAGGATGACATAGCCCTTGGGCGCGGACGCGTCGGCGCGGACATAATTGGGCGTGTAGATATTGAGCGCGACGAAATCGAGCGGGCTGGAAATCGCCGCCATGTCGCCGGCCTGGACCTTGGGCGCGGCGGCCCCCTGCTCGCCCAGGTAGGAATCGAGATATTTGCCTTCCATGATCGCGGTCAGGAACATGGCATTCTCTTCGCGCATCGCCTTTTTGGTCGCGGCGATATGCTCGTCCGTCTCGATCGCGGGCGTGAAGATGGTGGTGTTGTCGGCAAGGCCCACCTGCGCCCCCGACGCATGCGCGCGGATCGCCCGCACCGCCAGGCCATGCGCCAGCACGCCATGGTGCCGTACCTGGTTCACGCCGGCGGGGGGCAATTTAAGCCCCGGCGCGTGCTGCCCTTGCGCATGGCTCAAATCGGTGAAGCAGCGCAGTTCGTTGACCGTCATGAAATTCTTGACGCGGTCGCCCAATTTACCCGCCATGAAACCGGCATAATCGGCGAAGGCGAGCGCGGTGTCGCGATTCTGCCAGCCGCCCGGAAGCGCCGCCGGCAGATCCCAGTGGAACATGGTGACGTAGGGCTCGATCCCGTTCTCGAGCAGATTGTCGACCACCTTGTTATAATGATCGACACCCTTCTGGTTGGGCTGGCCGCGGCCGTCGGGGAAGATGCGCGACCAGGCGAGCGACATGCGATACATCGCCACGCCCAGGTTCTTCAGCAGCTGCGTATCTTCGGCGTAGCGATGATAGGAATCGCACGCGACGTCACCCGTATCGCCGTTCGCGACCTTGCCGGGCGTATGCGAGAAGATGTCCCAATTGGTCGGCCCGCGTCCGTCTTCCTTCGCCGCGCCCTCGATCTGGTAGGCGGCGGTGGCGCAGCCCCATTTGAAGCCTTGCGGAAAGCTCAGGTCGGTCGGCGCCGCCTTGGCCGCCGTCGTCGTGCCGCCGGCGGCGAGCGCGGTCGCGGCACCGAGGGCCTTTCCGATCTCGCGGCGATTATATGTGGTCATGCCCCTCTCCCGATGATTTCGGGGGTCTGCTTATCACCTCCGCCAAGGAGCGCGAGCGGCAAAAGTGACGGAAATGCACGGCCGGTCGCATGATAACGTTTCCATTGAATATCGGTCGGAAAATCGCCGCGCCGAGCGGCCCGATAATTGCCGCGACCACGCACAAATCTTTCTGAATGCCGGCTGCCAATGTCGTTCACGCCGGGCGCATCCGACTCGGCGTAGACCTGCTTCGTCCCGAGGCATCGGGCCGATGAGGAGAGAGTAGATGCGTACCAAATTGGCGATTGCCGCGGCCGCTGCCCTGACGGCGATCGGCCTGCCCGCTGCGGCGCAGGCGCAATATTATGACCGCTCCGGCTATAGCGCCGATTACAATTACGATTACGGCCGCAGCTATTATGGCGATTATCGCCATCATGATTGGCGCGACCGTGAGCGTTGGGAGCACCACCGCGAACGCGAGGCGCGTCGCGCCCACCGTCGCTGGGAGCGCGAGCACCGCTATTACGACCGCTACGATTACTATCGCTAACCTATGGACCTGGTCCGGCGCCGGTCCGTCGATCGGCCCCCGGGCGGGACTAAGCGCTCTGCGCTCCAGAACGTTGTTTTACCGCGATTTTCGAGCCACCACATGATTCCATCTGGCTCCAAATCGCTCAAGTTCGAGAAAGGATTGATGCCATGAAGACCATGCTTATCGCGGCCGGCGCTGCTTCGCTGGCATTCGCGGCCGCCCCGGCCTCGGCGCAGAGCGCAGGCCATATCTTGCGGGGTGCTGCGATTGGTGCGGGCGGCGGCGCCCTATTGGGAGCGGTCGTCCCTGGCCTTTCGGTCGGCAACGGCGCGCTGATCGGCGCGGCGGCGGGTGGCCTCTACAATACGCTGCACCACAGCCACCATTATTATCGCTACCGGCACAGCCGCTATTATTACTATCACGGTCACCACTACCGCCGCTGATGCAAAAAAAGGGGCGCCTGACCGGCGCCCCTTTCCGTGACTGCGATGGAAGGGCGCCATTCGGCGCCCTTCGCGTATCAGCGGCAGCGAACGTCGCTGTTCTGATCGATCGCCTTGCCCGCGAGCGCGCCGAGCGCACCGCCGATCAGCGTGCCGGCGACGCGATTATGCCCACCGTCGATGATGTTGCCGAGCAGCCCGCCACCGGCCGCGCCGACGATCAGTCCCGTGGTGCCGTCGCTCCGCTTGCAATAATAACGGCCGTCGGACCCGCGATACACCTCGTCGGAGGCCGTCAGCCGTCGTTCGGGATAGTCGCCTTGGCGGTAGTAGCGTGATGCATCATAATCAGTGGCGAAATTGCCCCCAGGCGCATTGCCATAGCCATAGCCATAGCCATAACCGTCACCGCCATTATGGCGCTGCCAGCGGATCCGCTGGCTCAGCTGATCGAGCTGGCTCTGGATATAATCATAGTCCGACTGGGTGAGACGACCGTGATGTCGGTAGCGCATCTGGTCCGCGGTGCGGCGGATCCGGCTCAGCTCATAACGCGAGCGGCGCGCCTCGCGCCGGTCGAGGCTGCCGTCGGCTATGCCGCGATCGATCCGGCGCTGCAGGAAGTCGATCCGCTGATAGGGATCGGTCGGCGCATCGCGCCAGAAGGCGTTGCGATCCCAGCCATTGGGACCATTCCAGGGCTGCGCGGCTGCGGGCAGCGTGCCGACCATGGTCAGCGCTGCGAGCGCCGCCATGGAGGCGGTCAATGATTTGATTTTCATCGTTCGTCTCCTCTTGCTCCCGCCATCTCGAGGGGCGGGACGAGGAGTCCAACCGACCAAAAACCAAAATGGTGCCATCGTCGTAAGGGTTGCGGGGCCTGGCTGTTGGCCAAGGCGGCTGGTTGCCGCAACGCATCTCATCCGATCATCAAGACGCTTGCCCCTCACGGATTCGCTCCGGCAGAGGGGATCCGAATGACCACCAATATCGACATGGGATCGGGCGCCGGCGGCGACCCCGCGGGCATGGACCTGGAGGAATTGCTCGCCAGCCGGTTGCTGGTCCAGGGCAATTCGGGATCGGGCAAGTCGCACCTGCTGCGCCGCCTGCTCGAGCAGAGCGCGGGCCTGGTGCAGCAGGTGGTGATCGATCCCGAAGGCGACTTCGTCAGCCTGGCCGAACGCTTCGGCCATCTCGTGATCGAGGCGGCGGATTATACCGAGGCGGAATCGGCCAGCATCGCCGCGCGCGTACGCGAGCATCGCGTCTCGGTGGTGCTCAATCTGGAGGGACTCGAAGTCGACGCGCAATTGCGCTGCGCCGGCACCTTCCTCAATCGCCTGTTCGATGCGCCGCGCGACCAATGGTATCCGGTGCTGGTGGTGGTCGACGAAGCGCAATTGTTCGCGCCTGCCGCCGCCGGCGAGGTCGGGGAAGAGGCGCGCCGGGTGTCCTTGGCCGCAATGACCAACCTGATGTGCCGCGGCCGCAAGCGCGGGCTCGCCGGCGTGATCGCGACCCAGCGCCTGGCCAAGCTCGCCAAGAATGTCGCGGCCGAAGCCTCCAACTTCCTGATGGGGCGCACCTTCCTCGACATCGACATGGCGCGGGCCGCCGATCTGCTCGGCATGGAGCGGCGCCAGGCGGAGCAGATTCGCGATCTGGAACGCGGGCAGTTCCTCGCGCTGGGGCCCGCGGTCGCGAGGCGCCCGATCCTGGTGCGGATCGGCGCGGTGCAGACCGGCGGACGCGGTGCGGCGCCCAGCCTCAAGCCGCTGCCGACGCTCGGCGCGCAGGATGCGCAGGCGCTGTTGTTCGATGGCCTCGAAGAGGCGCCGCCACCCCCTCCTCCACCCCCGCCGGCCGAGCCGGTCGAGCATCTGCTCCAGCGGATCGACGAGGCCGATCCCGACATGGCGGCGCCCACGACGGACGCGGACGCGCCCGATCCGTGGCCGATCATTGATGCGGTGCTGCGCGACATCGTCGCGGACGAGGATGCCGCGCTGAGTGCGCCGGGCTCGCTCTATCAGGATTTCGCGTTGCGCTGCCGGATGCAGGGCGTGCCGAAGGCACCGCTCGCGCCGCCGGAATTCGCGCGACGGCTGGCGCTGGCGCGGGCCGGGCTCTTCTCGGACGATCTCGCCGACGAGGGCTGGGCGGCGGCGCTCCGGCTGGCGCAGCAGGTGCCGGAGGATATGCTGGGCGTGTTCATGCTGATGGCGCGCGCCGCCCGTGAAGGCGCACCCTGCCCCTCCGAGGACGAGATCGCCCGCGTCTACGGCACCAGCTCGCTCGGCCGCGCACGCCGGCTGCTCGGCTATATGGAGAGCAAGAATTATCTCGCGCTGCGGGTCGATCTGCGCGGACGGCGCACCGCCGCCATCCCGAGCCTCGGCTGGACCACCGCGCCGGAAGAGACCGCCGTCGCCTGATCGGCCGCCTCCCGGAAAAAATTTTCCAGGCGCCCGGTCGAATCCGTTTCGCCTCGCCCGTCTCCGCTATGATCCCGCTCGACCTTGCCGAAGGCGAAGTGGAAAAAGGCTGGCTCCGCGCGCGGCAGAGCCGGTTGGACGGCTGACGTCGCTGGTCCGGGGTGGTCCTGCGCCGGATCGCCTCATCCTTTTCCCGATCGGCGCGTTGCCGCGCTCAGGACAAGGAGCCGGATCATGTTCGCGGATTATAAGGAGCCCGTCCCGGGCGATCGGTCGCACGTCAATGTCGAGCAACCCGAAGACATGCTCTACTGGACGAACGCGTTCGACGTCGACGAACCGACGCTGAGGGGCGCCATTCAGGCGGTCGGCGACCTGCCCGACGACGTGAGGGACTATTTAGCCTCGCGCAAGGCATCGCAGGCCGCCTGACGATCAGCCGGCCGCGCCGTTACGATGTTGGGCCGGGTCAGCAGATCGGTGAGCGCAGTGACGATGCGCGTCATGACGAAAGGCTTCTGCATCACCACGCTGTGCGCCACCCCTTCCCTGTGCCAATCGCCCGCACTATCCCCGGTCATGTAAACCACCGCAATTTCAGGATGTGTCCGCCGCGCATGCCGTGCCACTTCCCATCCGTTGGGACCTTGGCCGAGCCGGATATCGGTGACCAGACCCGAAAGATCGGGCGCAAGGCGGGACATCAGATCGAGAGCATCGAGACCGCATCGCGCCACGTGGACGTGGTAACCGGCATGTTCCAAAGCATCATGCGCGACTTCCAGGATGAGATGTTCATCCTCGACCAGTAAAATCTCGAACGAAGCATTCAACGCAACTTTACCCCTCTCCGGAAAGATAGTTGCGGAAAAACAAGAGGCTATATGGCAAAATGGCCACTATCGGACGGTCAGGCTCGCCAAATCATCATGGGAACTAAAGAGTCCGTCCGAAGTTTGGCGGCGGAGAGTTGGTAGCGCGGGCTTTCGCAAGATGCTGGACATTGCACCGTATCGGCACATGCCGATCCGCTTGCCTCAAGCCGAGGCGATCCGTCGCGCGATTGCGGAAAAAGCGGCCGAATCCGCGGCGGGACCGGTCGACCATTTTCTCGATCTGATTGGCCCGGTGGAACCGGCGCTTGGGCGCGGCGCCTGGCCGGAAACCGCCTGGCGGCTGGCTTATTACCAAGGCACGCGCGACGAACATGAAGCGATCGAGCGCGCGGTCGGCCATGTTCAACGCGCCACGCCCCTGATGCGCGTCAGCTAGCGCGATTTGGCGCCAGACGGGACTCATTTGGCGGTTCGAAAACTCCAATAAAACAACACCCTATGGCGTCGCGGAACGGTGGAAGCCGGTCTGCCGCAAGGACCGACGCGATACCGGAACTCGGCCCAAATCGCGCGATCCGATACACGGGAACCCCGTGTCGGGCGGCCCGTTACGCAGCCGTTCGAATGGAGCCAACTCGAAAGGTTCATCATGCTCGGCACGATCCTGATTATCATCCTGATCCTGTTCCTGATCGGCGCCCTGCCCACCTGGGGGCATAGCCGCAGCTGGGGTTATGGCCCCTCGGGCGGACTGGGCCTTGTGCTGATCATTATCGTGATATTGGTGCTGCTCGGACGCATCTGAGATTCGCGAAAAAGGGGGAGGCCGGTGGCACGATATCTGATGGTCATAGGGGCGGCGCTGGCCACGTTCGGCACGGCCGCGCCGGTCCTGGCGCAAAGCGTCGACAACGACGTGCGCTGCCTGCTCGCCGCCAACGTCTTTGCGCGGCAGGAGAAGGAGCCCGCCAAGAAACAGCTGGCGGTCGCCGCTTCTCTTTTCTACCTGGGTCGCCTCGACGCGCGAATGTCGATCGAGCGGCTCAAGGCGGCGATGCTGGTCCAGGCCAAGGCGATGCCGGCCTCGAGCCTGGGCCCGACCATGACCGCGTGCGCAAAGCATCTGTTGGAGCTCAATGTACCCGCCGCCGGGCAGCCAGCCCCGGCCCCGTCGAAACCCAAATAGGGACGACGGCTTCCTCACGCGCTTCACGCCCGCGCGCCGGCTTGGCGGGTGCGCCGGCTCGCTCTCGCGCCAGCTCGAACGCACGCGATCGAGCGCCGCGAACGGATGGTGGCTCGGCGCTTGGCGGATTGGCGGTACAGGCCTAAGCGGGACATATGCTTATGTCTGCCGCCCCGTCGCGCCCCTGGCGCCGCGAAACGGTCGCGACCCTGCGGTTGGCGGGGCCGCTCGTGCTCACCAACCTCACGCAGGCGGGAATCCAGGCGACCGACGTGGTGCTGCTGGGGTGGCTTGGGCCCCGCAGCCTGGCGGCGGGCGCGCTCGGATCGAATCTTTATATCGCCTTCCTGATCTTCGGCATGGGGCTGGTGACCGCGGCCTCGCCGCTGTTGAGCCGGCGGATCGGCGCCATGCCCCACAGCGTGCGCGACGTACGCCGCACCGTGCGTCAGACGATGTGGGCGGCGGTGACGCTGGCGGTGCCTGTCATGCTGCTGCTGTGGCACGCCGAAGGCCTGCTGATCCTGCTGGGGCAGGACCCGCAGCTGGCCGCGCAGGCGGCGCAGTTCGTGCGCGCGCTCGAATGGGGGTTCGTGCCGGCCCTCTTCTACCTGGTATTGCGCGCTTATGTCGCAGCGCTCGAGCGGCCGGCCTGGTCGCTGCTGATCGGGGCGTTCGGGGTGCTGTTCAACGCCTGCCTCAATTACAGCCTGATCTTCGGCGCGATGGGCTTGCCCCGGCTGGGGCTGGTCGGTGCGGGCATCGGTAGCGCGATCACGCAGACGATGATGTTCGCAGGCCTTGCGATCGTGGTCGGCCGTCACCGCCGCTTCCGGCGCTATCGCCTGTTCGGCCATTTCTGGCGCGCCGACTGGCCCCGTTATGCCACCGTGTGGCGGCTGGGCGCGCCGATCGCGATGACGCTGGGGCTGGAGGTGACGATCTTCAATGCCGCGGTCTTCCTGATGGGGCTGGTGGGCACCGCCGCGCTGGCGGCCCATGCGGTCGCGATCCAGATTGCGAGCTTCACCTTCATGGTCCCGCTTGGCCTGTCGCAGGCGGCGACGGTGCGCGTCGGGCTGGCGCTTGGCCGGCGCGACATCGCCGGCATCAGCCGCGCCGGCTGGACCGCCTGGATCCTGGGCGTAGGCTTCATGACGCTGACGGCCTGCTTGCTCTGGACGATCCCGCGCCCGATCGTCGGCCTGTTCCTCGACACGCGCAGCCCTGCTGACGCGGAGGTGGTGCGGCTGGCGATCGCCTTCCTCGGCATTGCCGCCTTGTTCCAGATCGTCGACGGCGCGCAGGCGGTGGGCGCGGGCATGCTGCGCGGGCTGCACGACACCAAGATCCCGATGCTGTTCGCCGCCTTCGGCTATTGGGTGGTCGGATTGGCGGTCGCCTTGTGGCTCGGATTCCATCTCGGCTGGGGCGGGGTCGGAATCTGGATCGGGCTGGCGAGCGGGCTGGCGGTCGTGGCGGTCCTGATGCTGGCGCGCTGGATCCGACGCGATCGGATCGGGATGGCGGTGCAAGCGGACTGATGGCGAAGGAAACGCGCGCGACAAGGG
>Ga0068852_100000626_pt1 | contig 23146 bp, 30 predicted proteins | sample KBSCornC22_FD_66594 | JGI IMG/M metagenome (GOLD analysis project Ga0068852, IMG submission 66594) | Corn rhizosphere microbial communities from Kellogg Biological Station, Michigan, USA - KBS Corn C2-2 | ecosystem: Host-associated > Plants > Roots > Rhizosphere > Soil ... | reverse complement strand
TGATAGAGCAATTGGCCGCAGCGGCGACGCGCGCCCATTCCTTGGTTACCTTGTCGATCGACCCGCTATCGTTCTCGCTCACCCCATGAGAGGAAACGAACGGATCGATATCGAGGTGATCAATCTGCCGATCGCGCAGTTCGGCAACCAGCGCATCGATAAACGGGCGATGCAGGGTGAACCCTCTTTCGCGTTCCTCTGTCGCCAGCTTGAGGATTTGCGGTTCGTATTCTACCGCGTCACCCGGCGGGTTCACGACAGCGGAGTCAAGGAACAGCCTGCCCTCTATTTCCTCTGGCTGGATTTGGTAGAGCAGGCAGAAGGCCTGTAGCATGCGCTCCATATGCAGACGCGAGTCTTCAAGGTTCCAGTACCAGACCTTGTGCGGGCCGTTCCAGACACGTTGGCGGAAGCGAGCCACCCCACCCGCCATATTGATCGCCCGCGCCATGATGTATGTCGACTTGCCCGACGCCCCAGGCGCGATGATCGCTGATAGCTGGCCACGTTGCAGCTCATAGCCATAGACCCATTGCTGGCGCGGTAGCTCGATAGCCGGACGCCAGACGTAGGGCGTTGCCCTGACCTTGATTATCTCTTGACCAGGTAACGTGATGATTTGCGCGCCCTCCAAAGCGCCCCGTCCTTGCTCTGCCGCGTCCATCTATTTCCTCTTATCCCGTAGAAGGTCGTTCCAGTCCTTGTAATCTTCGGGCGGGAACGACTCGCGCACCGATAAACCTCTTTCCGCCAGGGCCAGCCCGGCGGCGCGCACCGCTTCGCGGCCCGCCCCATCATTCTGCCCGCATAGGGTGACTGTCCGCACGATCGGCGGCAATGGAACATGCGGCATCAGCGCCGTGCCGAACGCCGCGATGCATGTCCGTTCGGGCATCATCTGGGCGACTGACAAGGCATCCTCAGGCCCTTCCGCCATGTTGACGTGTTCGCCAGCGTGACTAAGCCACATTCCCCCGCCCCGGATTTTGCCGAGCGACAGCTTGACCGCCGCCTTGCCAAGCGTCGGATCGTTGCGGGCGAAATAGACCCGCTGGATACCGACCACGACACCCGCGCCATCCATCGAAGCGCACACCATGCACTCGCGGGGGTCGGACCATTCGCCGGTTTCCTTGTCCTGGCGCATCGGCAGCGTTCCGATACGAACGGAGGGCGGCAGATCGATCGTGATCCCGCGCGCGGCAAGGTATGTGTCGACAGGATCGCCAACCCGAACGGCTTGTGAAATCGACCAGAAGCGTTGCGCATCGGCGAGCTGTTGAAGCCGGACGCGGTTATCCTCCGCACAGAGCTTCGCGCGCTCGGCCGGATCGACCGGCGGCAGCGCCGCCGCGCCGAGCCATTGCAACGCGCCGAGGAAATCCAGGCCAAGATGGCGCTCGACTAGATCCACAATGTCGCCGGACGCCGCGCACCCGAAGCAATGATACATACCCTTCGCGTCGTTGAACCGCAGCGAGGGTGTGCGCTCATGATGGAACAGGCAGAGCCCGACCATTTCGTGACCGACTGGCTTGAGCGGCTTGGCCACCCATCGCGCCGCCAGATCGGATATGTTGTATTTCGCCTTCGCCTCTTCGATCGCGAGGCGATCATATCGAGACGCAGCGCCTTGCCTCACGCGGCAGCGTCCAAATGAACGCAATGCTCATCGGGCACGATGACGCCGAGCGCGCCCAGGGCGACGACCGCATCCGCCGGCACCAATGCGAGCGGCCAATTGGCAGGGTCCGACAGGAAGCCAAGCACCCGCTCATAGGTGGCTGTCAGCATGTCGTTGCGCTCGAAGAGCTTTGAGTTGTTCATGGCGCGAACGCCCAGCGTCTTCAACGAGGCGTCGGGTATCGTCCGCTGCCATGCGACGACCCACGCATTGGCAACCGCTTCCAGCTTTTCAAGCAGGTTCATTCATCAGCCTTTCGGTAAGGGAGGGGTGGCGTACCGCAGATCATAGTTACGGTCAATTGTCTGTGATTGCAGACACGCGCCCGTTGACGCGGGCAATTGTCTGTGGCAGTAATGCGGCTCGGCGGTGACGGGCCGCCTGACAACGGGAGTTACAATCATGGCTAAAAACAACGAGTTGTGGTACTATCAGGTCACCTATGCCGCCGCGATCCAAGACGCGGCAGAGAACGTAGGAAAGCCGCGCCGCCGCGCGCTGGCCCTCGCCGTGTTCGCACAGCGCAGCGCTCGCCAGCTCGGCTACGCTGTCGCCTGACCACCACGAAACGGGAGAATTTCGATGAATGCCATTACGCTCAATCCGCCCACGATCCACAACCCCGGCGAAGCGCTGGAAGACATGGCGAACAGCATGGGCACGACCGGCGCGCTGATCATGACGGCGCTCGGCCAGCTCGAAACGGTCGAAAGCTATATCGCCAACGGATCGATCGACGCGGCCAAAAGCGCCATCAACGACACGTGGGCGACGATATGGGCAGTGTCCGACCGCAACAAGATCGACAAGGAAACCGCCTTCGCGATCAGGGAGAAGATGGACGCCAACCGCGCGCCGATCCTGAACCCCAGCGAGGCATTGCGGTCCTACCTCTCCATTTCGGCCATCAAGCCCACATCGGACGCCGAGTCCGATGCACACGGCGAAATGGCGTCGGCGGCGCTGTGGACATACGCCGATGAATACCCCGCGACGATCGCGGATGCGGTCACCAAGTTCGACATATTCCGCAAGGAGGGCGTGTTGGTCGACGCGCGGGCCGTCGAGATCATCGGGCGCGACTTGTCCTATCTGGCGGGCATGGCATCGCAGCATTGACGCCACCTAGAGGGGCGGCATGATCGCCGCCCCTCGAATGGCACCAGTGCCGACAACGGGAGAATACCAATGACTTTCACCATGTCTTTCGGCTTCGCCATGAAGCGCAACGCACATGCGGAAGCGTACAAGGCCTTCGACGTGCTGGCGGACGCTGGCGCGGACGGATCGCCGGAATATGAAGCCGCCAGCGCCGCCGAGATCGCCGCCTTCAACGAAGCCATGAACTTCCCCGCGATCAACGCCGCCGACGTGAGCGGCAAGCTGGCCATGATGGCCGACGCCGGATCGAACGTGGCCGAATGGAACGACTATCCGAAATACATGGCCGCGATCCAGGCGGACATGCTCAATCTGCAACGTCCCTGCGTATCGCCGGCAATGGCCGACGCCTTCGCCGCCTGGGCGGCGGCTTGGCTGGCATTGAGCGACGGTGAGGACGACACCCAGCAGGCGGACATTGACGCGGAGATTGCCGCCAGCAAGGCCCTGTTCGCGCTCCCCTGCGTCTCCCCCGGCGATTACATGGCCAAGGATTATGTCGACCGTCTGAGCGAGGATGGCGGCTACCCCGGCGGCTTCCACTTCCTTATCAAGAACTGGCAGGAGGAAGGCGAAAGCGCAACCGTTGCCGACTTCCGCGCTGTCGACCTTGGCCGCTGCATGCTGGCGCTCGGCCGTACTGACTTCGACCCCGAAGCATGGATTATCGCTATGCGCGCAGTTGGTGGCGGGTTCTACGTTATGATCGACGGGGCCAAGCGCAGTTTTTGGCAGGACGCAGACGTTGCCGACGAAGCGCCCGAGTGCCAGCACATTCGCCACCGTATCCTACAGGAATTGCTGTGTGGCCCATTCGGTCAGGACCGCATGCGCGCCGTCGTTGCCCTGATCATGACCGACTATCCCGAACACGTCATGGACGTTGGCCCGCGTGAGGTCGCGGCATGAAGAACGAGACGCCCGCTATCAAGGGCGCGCAAGAATGGCTCGACCAGTGGGCGAGCATCGGCGGGGCGGTCACCATATCGCCCGCCGGTGTGCTTACCCCTTGGCGCTACAGCCACGTGGACGAGCAGCAGGATTGGGGCCGTCGTTGCGCCAAGGCCGAGGTAGCGGAAAAGCTCCTAGGCCATCTGTTGACGCACCCCGAACTGCACGAACCCATGCGCGTCATCCTATCAGCCAAGGCCCGCAAGATGGCGCGGCCATATCTCAAAGGCCGCTTCAATGACGTGTAGCATGTGCATGCATTGGGCAGGCATCGGCGGCGGCTTTGGCCGCTGCCATGCCCACCCGCCCACGATCGTCGCCAGCATGGTCCCGGCAGCGATGGCGGTCGACCAGATCGCGGCGAAGCTGGCGGCAGCGACCCAATGGCCAATGACAGAAGGCGATGACTATTGCGGCGACTACGCCGAGCCGTCGCCCTGCTAGGGAGGTAACAATGTTTCTCGACCCAGCCACCATGAGCTTTCCGAAGCGCGCTCCGTTTACTCCCGTCACCGACCTTGACGAACGCCGCCGGCTGCATGCGCAGGGGTATCGCGATCGGGAGATCGCCGAGTTGACCGGCGCAAAGCCCAACACAATCACAGTATGGCGGCTCAAGGAAGGGCTCCCTCCCAATTCGCCGGAAGGATATCGCGGACGCCTCACGCCAGCGCAGACCGAGGCTCGGCTAAAGCTGTACTATCTCGGATGGTCGGATGCTCGCATCGCCAAGCACGAAGGCATACACCGTCGCAATTTCGGCCATTGGCGCGAAAGCAAAGGACTGCCGCCCAATTTCGCGGTTGGCGTGAATGAGCGATGGAGAGAAGGGAAGGCATATTACGGCCCCCGCGCCGACCCGATGATTGCCAACCTGTTGCAGGCGATCGGGCGGCACGTGCCGCCAGAAATCGCCGACGACGCCGCGCAGGATATGCAGATCGACTTGCTAACCGGCGACCTCGCCCCCGACCAGATCAAGACCCATGCACGCCGGTACATCAATCGCGTGTGGGAGAATTACACATCGCGCTACAAGACATGCTCGCTTCACGAAGATTTGGGCGACGATGGGTTTACGTTGCTCAACGTGCTGCGCGACGAAAGCGCGAGCGACTGGCTTGAGGAAATGGGCGCGACAGTATGGTGACCGATATTCAGGATATCGACCGCGCGAGAGCGGAGCCATTCCGCCTGGGGAAGAGCGAGGACTTCGACCTATTCCACGCGGCGCTTGTCCGTGCATTCGCAGAGCATAGGGAGGAAGCGGAAACACGGATAGCGGAGGCCTATTCAGAAGATCGCCGGTATGAATAGCCCGCAGGATTGGCGAGCGCCGCCACCTAACCACCCGCCTTGGGAAGCCCATGACGGCAAGCGCCGCCCGCGCACCGGGGAGCGCAAGCTGTATGTCCGTATCCGGGCCTTATCCCGATCGCATGTGGAGCAGCGCCAGGACCCCCAGCCCGCCCATTGGTGGAAGCGTTGGAGCCATGACGGCGGACCCGGCGATATCATGGAATGGAGATTTGCCGAGTGAACAGCGCCGACTATCGCGCCGGTCGCAGGGCTGGGCTTGCCGAAGCCATTGCCCTGTTGACGATCGAGGAAGGCAAGTGGGCAGAGAAGATGGCTCGCTACCAATCCGGCCGCACGTTCCAGGCGCAGAGCATTCGCCACAAGGCATATCAGATCGCCGCCCGCCGTGTTCGCACGGCGCTTAACGCCCACGAAAAGAAGGACCAAGCGAGGGGCGACGATACCAGCGCGGCCATGCGGGCCGCACTGGCAAGGCTTGGACTTTGATGGAGCAAGAGCATGACCGGCAGGATCGAACAGCGTGCATGGATGCCGATCGAAATCGTTGAGCGTGCCCGCGACCTATCATGCGGGCAGTTCAACGACACAATTTATGAAACGAAACAGCGCCTTGATGAAACGCACGCTTTCCTTGTGCGAGCCCTGGAGGGAGCCACGTACCCCAGACCGCAGATTGATGGCCATCGAAGGAGTGACGAACCATGACCGATCTATTCGCCTATAAGCCGCCACAGCCGCCGCAGGAGGCCCATGCGAGGGCGAGCGACCCCGACACCAGCCACGAGGCCGCAGAGTCGCTGTCGCCCCGCTTACGGCAGCTACAGGGGCTTGTGCTGGACTATGCCGCCAGCCAGCCCGACGGCTTTACCGATGTGGATCTAAACCGCCACTTCGACACCCATGGCTCGACCTATCGCACGCGGCGCTCGGAGCTTGTCGCCAAGGGCTATGTCCGCGACACCGGCGAGCGCCGCGCGTACGGCCCCGACGGCAGCGGCCGGCGTCACGTCATCTGGCAAATCACCCTCGAAGGGTTGAAGGCCAACCAGTAACCGATACCGCTTTCCCGTTGCGGTATTCGGCCAGGGCCGGGCCTGCGCTCCCGTTAGCAGGCCCGGCCCGTTTCCCAGGAGGGAAGATGGACGACATTCTATGCATCGTATGCGGTTGCGACCCGGAAGGGGTATGCGACTTCACCAGCTACTATGGCGCGTATTGCCCGCTCAATCCCTGGGCTGTCCCGCTGCCGCCCAGCGCGCCAGCGAATGACGAGCCCATGTTGAGGGTATCAGATGGCCATGACGATTGACGCTTGACCACCAAGTAACTTGGTGCCATATGGACGGCGACGAACAACGGGAGCCTTTCGGATGACCACCGAAACCAACACGCCGCATTCCAAGATTTGCCCCGAGTGTGGGCAGCTTTTCGAGACGACCCACGCAGGCAAGGTGTTCTGCACCGACAAGTGCCGCGACTCCTACGGCAATGTCGCCTTGAAGCGTGGCAAGCCTGTCATCCCCCTGCTCATCACGTGGCGTCGTCATCGCAATAGCGCCACCGGCATGCGCGCGCTCCGCGAACTTTGCCGTATCGCCAGCATGTACATCGAGGAAGATCGGGAGTCGGGCCGCGAGTGCGGCTTGCAGCTTGAGGCGCTGTGGAGCGGCTTTCACCTTTCCAAGTTCGACCGCCCGACCAAGGCGAAGAAGCAAGCCGCCCTCTGACCGGGGCGAACATCAACGGGAGAATTGACATGACGACTGTACGCACTCGCAAGAACGCCGCCGGAACCAAGCCGATCAAGGGCGCGAGCGACGAATATCGGTACAAGCTGTACCTCGCCGGCTACACCGACGGCGCGATTGCCGAGAAGGTGGGCGTAGGGTGCCGCAGCATTTGCGACTGGCGCAAGGCCCGCAGCCTGCCCGCGCATGCTCAGTGGGCACCGCAGACCATCCAGCGCAAGAACGTGACGAGCCCCCGCCGCGTTGGCGGCTTCTACATCGGTGACGCGCTCTATCAGCGGATCAGCAAGGCCGTTGGCCGCAAGCTCCCGCCGCAGATCGCCGATGACACCATCCAGAATATGTATGTGGACGTGTTGAGCGGTAAGATCGCGCCCGAGGAAATCGAGGCGCTGGCCTACCGCTACGGCACCCGCACCATGGAAACCTATTGGAGCTACTATGCTCCGCGCTCGCTGGACGATTACGGCGACTTCAAGAATGACCTGTACGACCGCGTTGCCGACGATCGCCACAGCGCGTGGTTGGAAGAAATGGGCGCGTCGTTTTTCTAGGAGAGCAATGGGATGACTACCCTACTTTTGAAATCACCGGCCTGCGAAATCGGGTGTGCGCAATGCCACATGGCGTGCGCGATCCTGCCCAGCCGCATCGCTTGGTGGGAAAAGGAAATCGCCGAAGCGATCCCGCGAGGCGACGAGCGCTACACCGCGCTCGCGCTCCAAGCACATGAAGCGCTTGTGAAGAAATACGCCGAGAGCCCCCGCGCGTCGATCGCGCGCGGGGCGATGAACTAGGAGGAAGGACATGAAATTCTATCTAGTCGAGGGGCGCTATGTCGCCACCCAGGCGGCAGCAGGAAAGCACCCGTTTACAGCGGTCGACATTCCGACCGATCAGAAGGGCCTTATGGCATTACTCAACGGCATGTTGGACGAACTGGCCAAGACGCATGACACGGCCGGGTTAGCTGCCAGCGCGCTTATCATGGCATGCGAGGAACCCGAGCCCGACACGGTACGCGAGCGGCAGCGTCAGGATATCACGATCGAGGAAGCTATTGCGGAGTCGGACTATCCGCGCGCGCTCGCGCTGGCGCACCATATTCACCATCGCTTGATGGAGCATGGGCGCGCGATAGGAGCGGGACAATGACGACATATCACGTTCGCGGTTTTTATAATGCGAATGGCCGCGCGCCGGGAGCCATGGCGCTACAGACATGGAACCGTGGCGAAACGTCTAGAGACTTGGAAATAGCAGTTTTCCAAGGGCGGGCAGATATCGGCCGTGTCGAATGGGCAACCAGCCAAGATGGTCCATGGGTCGATGCGTCCGAGACGAACCACCAGGAGAAGCCCCATGCTTAATCCCACCCCCTTCGCTCGCCACGCATTCCCGCTCACGTCTGCCCCAGACGGCACCTTGGCCATGCTGCCGATCGTTCCCTACGGATATGGCGTTCACGCCGTCGACCACGGCAGCGGACTCCTACGCGCTGGCGAAGTTGTCGTGTTCGACCCGCGCAGCATCAGCGCGGAAGGCTTGATAGCCGACGCGCTATATGTCGCGGAGTATCAGACCAAGCGGCACGCATCGCTGTCCGACCGCCTGCATATCGATCGCCATATCGTGCGGTTGACGCAATCCGTTCACGACAGCGAGCTATGGGTGTTACAGCCGGTGCCCGCGTCGATCGGAAAGGTGTTCCGTGGTATTGATGGCCCGATGCTGGATCATCTGGCGGCGGAAATCCTGCTTGGCCGGATCGTCGGTATCTACAATCCGGCAGCGTTAGGAGGTTGACGATGGGCACGCCCAGGAAGCCCATGACCACGATCGACGCTATCGCGTGCGCCATCGGCGAACAGGAGGGGTTTTCCTCCGTCACCGTCATGAAGAAGAACTTTCGCCCCCATGCCGAGCGCGCCGCTGCGATCATGTGGAAGGGCGAAGCCGCGATCAGTCGCGCACTGATCGCCAACGGATGGGTTCCGCACACTGGCGAGCCCTGCCCGATCGACCCCGACAGCTACCCCAATGTGTTGCTCGCGGACGGCACGCCCGATTGCGAGCGCGCGTCGGACTTCGATTGGGATTGGAGCAATGCGGAATATCCCGACGCCTGGGTAATCGCCTATAAGCCAGAGCCGGTATAGAAGGAGGCCCCAGTGTTCATTATCGGCAGCGTTGAGAAATTCTTTCCCGGCTTCATGCGGCGCGAATACACGCGCAACATGATCGACGGGCACGGCGAATATCTGCCGTGCATCATCCATGGACTTCGCGTGATCAGGGGCCGCAGCCTTGAGCTGCAATGCGTGCTTACCGAGTATGGCGCTGGCGCTGGCTTCCTCGCGCCGATCGAGGCCTTTTGCTGGCGTGTGCCCGACGCGCCCAGGACCAAGGGCTATCCAATCGACATGACATACATTCAGCCCTGGGATTGTTTCAGCGATACCTTTGGCGTGCACGAGTTTGAATTTCACCGCCGCATGCGCGCCTTGATCCTGCCGGATCGGCGTGAGGCCCGCTATCGGTTCAGCATCGACTTCGCCGGCAGCTCGCTTGCCGAGCTGTCCGAGCAGCATAAACATCTGCACATATTCGAAATGGCGGATGGATCGATCGGGGCGTTCCCGAACAACCGCGTCCTATGGGTTGAGCCCGCCATGTGGGATCAGCCCTTTACCGAGCGCCCCGACTTTATTGCCCTTAGCGGGGAGTGGATGGCGGAATAGCGCTGTCTTGCGCCGCGTAGAAATCCCGGAGCCACGCCGCGTTGTTGGAGCAGGCGAATAGCTGTCCCTCGATACGGACGATATAGCCACTGATCAGGCCTTCGCGCGTGCGGACGGACGCAACGTATTTCAGATGCTCCGCTTTGGCTTGGTCGACCGTCGTTACCGTCGACCAGTCGATAGCATATTCCGCCGGGATGGCGGGACGATCGCCAGCGGGAACGCATTGCAGCCGCTCGGCCGGCGGCTTGATCGGAACCGCTATGCGCTGCGTCGGGTCACATGCTGTTGCCAGCAGGGAACAACACATCAAATGGGCTAGAGCCATCCTTTTGAGCAGCATCGAGCTTCGCCTTTTCCTGTTCGACCTTGGCCGTGAAATCGACCACGCGGGGCAATTCGTTCTTGTCGGCGGCAGCGGTACCCACCGCCGCTTTCTTCAACGCCGCATCACTGGCGGCTTTCCACTTTGCATCGGTCGCAGCGACACCGGCATTGTACCGGCCATGACCGTAGATCGTGACGGCAAAGTAGATCCCCACCAATAGCACCAGGGGGATAGCGACATAGGCGATCAGCTTGGCCAGCTTGTCCGACAGACCCCAGCGCAACAGCAACCCGAAGATCATAGCCCTACTCCCTCTCACCGATCCTATCGGCTTCATCGCTGGCAGCGCCGGCCACCGCGTCCGCCGCATCCTGTACGGTTTGTGGAGCGGGAGCGCCGCCAGCAAGCGGCGCAGACGCGGCAAGCTGATCGGTGACTTTGCCCAATTGGGCGGACATGGAATAGCCCCGGATCGCCGAGACGATATCTTTGCCGAAGGTCGCGAGCCCAGCCGCGACGACGCCCACCAGTGTCGCGCCGCCAGCATCGACGCCGTGATATATCGCGGCAATGGCAATGGCGATCATGCCGACGACGGACAGGCCGGCGATGATCAGCAGGCCTTTCTTTTCGGCTGAGTCCGTGCCGGTCATACCATCGCCCTCGCCAGCTTCACGTGATAGTTGTTCTGCTCATAGGCGCGGCCATTGTAAGCCTTGGCGAAGGCGCGGCAGTCGTCGGGATTGGTCGACAGCGCCGCCAGCTCATCGGTCAGGCCGAAATGCTCGATATACCGGCAGAACAATTCGTAGTGCCCAGCTTCCGACGTGACGGTTGAATAGGCGAGATCGATAGGCGAGGCATAGCCCAGGTCGTGCCAGTAGGTTCCGAGAACCTGAAACTTGCCCCAGCTCGCGGACGCGAAAGCCGCGTCGGGATCGGCAGCGCACGCGCGGCCGAGCTTATCCCAGCTATCGTGATCGTAGCCGCCGCGATTGGGATCGCTGTAGAGCGTTACCCCGAACTTGCCGACGGTCAGACGCCAGAAGATATGGCGCTCATAGAGAAGCTTCACGCGGCCTTGGCGATCATAGCCAGAGCCGGCGCTTTCCACGCTGGCAGCGGCGCGGACGTTCTTCGCCCCGACGCCAAGTCTTGTCGCGAAACAGGTTACTTGGTCGTCAGTGATGGCGGCAGCTTGGAGATTGGTGAAGGCGGACACGATCGCGGCGCGTGTGGCCTGCCCAGGCTTGCCATCGACAGTGATCGACTGGCCATGGGCATTGAGCCAGGTCTGAAGGTCTTTACCATTCATCGTCCGACTCCCCCGAAATAGTCGCGCGCCTGTCGCTTGGCCCGCTCGTTATTGATCCAGTGCCGGTGAACCCGGTAGATACGCGACAGGAAATATACGGCGAGCCCCATGTGCAGGAGCGTCACGCTCCAATCATCGAAGGGGGTTTGTTCGCCGAACACGCCCTTGCCCAGGATGGGGCCGATACGCATCAGCATCCCCGCAGCAGTTGCCCCCATGCCGATCCGCTCGCCAAGAATGAATTGATCGGGATAGGCCCCCAGCTTGTAGGCGACGATCATCGAAACGACGATCGCCGACGCGATGTTGATGCTGGCCCAAATCATGGCGCTGTCTCCGGTTTGTCGTTTGTCAGGAAACGCCGCACGCGGGTAATCGCTACCGGGATCAGATAGTGGGCGGACGCTCCTAGAAACCACATGGTCGCACCATAGACCTTGATATTGACCGGGCCGCTACCGATCCACTTTGCCACGGCTTCCGCCGCGATCGATCCAACAAAGATCGCAAAGGTGAAACTCACGATAAGCGACAGGATAATATCGAGTGTCGTCATGGAGCGATAGGGCCGAAACGAGAGCGATGACACGCTGCCAGCGGACGCGCCGAGCACAGCCCACAGCCAGAGCATGAAGGATGAGCTAGGTTCCCCGTTCATCTATCACACCTTTCGACTGTTTGCGGGCGCGGCGCACCTTGAGCCCTGCGTGATACGCCAAGCCGATCAATGCAGCGATTGAGATAATCCCGAACACCCCGCCCTCCCAAAACCAAGAACAATGCGACCTGTGCCAGAAAGGTAATATCGAGGAACCCGGAGTAGGTTTCGAAATCATAGACCCGCAGCCAATAGGCGGCGTGTAGAACCTCCTGACACATGACGCTGAGCAGCAGCGCCCAGCCCCACCAATACCGATACGCCGTAACTATGGCACACGCTCCAAAAATTCCATCCATTATGGACCAAAGGTCTTTCGAATTGAGCAGGCCGGGGAATAGGTTAGCGGGTTTGTACGGTGTCCAGGACAGGACGTAGAGCAGCCAGTCTGCAAAAAGCAGGGCGGCGAGAGGTAGAGCCTCCCGCCGCCCCGACGATGCGAGCGCCGCGAACATAATTGCTGTGACGCAAAGTGCGCCGTTCAGGATGGCAAACGGCCAGTCCACAACCGATCAGCCGTCAGGATCGGTATGGCCACCGCCGCCGCTGTCTTCGAGATTGGTGGCCGGCGTACAGCCGGCCTCTTCATAGATCGCCCGGAGCTTCGCGAGCGTGCCGGGGCTCGGCGCGACTTCGATTGCACGGCGGATCAGGTCGCAAAATTCTTCCATTGTTGTCACTCCGCTTGAACTGCCGGAACGTCCGGCTCCGCTTCGACCACGCCGCTCGCGTTGTCGAAATCCCCCGTCAATGCCGTCGCATCAGGAAGGCTGTCGAACTCCTTTCGGCGCTGCGCTTCAACCTCTGCCATCGCGACATGGTCCTCCAGTACCCGGCGGCGCAATTCGATCTCTTCGGGATCAGTCGCGAGCGCCAGCATTGCTTCCATATGGCTAGTCAGAAACGACATATCTTACCTCACACATTCGCAGGGGTTGGACGGCGGAAGAAACCAAGGCGGACCCTCGACCGCGTCTTGTTCGCATTCTGATCGATCACGATCGAGCCGGGCGCGCCGGCAGTGAGAGTAGTGAGCTTGGCGGTTTGAGGGGCAAGCGCATTTATCTCGACCGGCGAAACCAGATAGTCGCCGACAGCCAAGCTCGTCGTGATCGTTGAGCCGAGAACGGAGTCCGTGGCAACGTTAGAGATCGTCGTCGCAGCGGTGATCGAGCCCGACACTGCACCAGTCGCATTCGCCGTCATTACCGCCGTATTGCCGTTGACGCTCAGAACGGTCGTGCCAGCCGGGATATTAGCATGGGTCAGCGGGTCGCCCGGCTTGAGCGACCCAGTTACTGCGGTGAGGTTCGGCGAGCCGTTGGTGCCGGTCGCCGTCACTGCCGCCTGGAAATCGCCGAACAGCGGCGTGGCAGGGGTATAATTCCGGGCATGCAGGAGCATGAAATTGCCCGTCACCAACGATACCGGGAACAGCAGGCTCTTGACCCCACCGACCGTCTTGTAGTTGTTTCTCGCCACGGCATAGAGCGTGTCGGTCGCATCGTCATAATAGCGCACCGCCCACACCATTCCTGTCGTGCTTTCGAGCAGGACAGAGCCCGGCCCGAAGCCTTGCAGATCGGCGCTGGTGGTTTGGGTCGAGCCGGTGAAGACAAGCTTGATCTCGGTCGCATCCGCGCTGACAAAGCTTGGCACGGCAGAGACTTTACTGATCAGATACGGGTCGGCATGCGGTACCGGTAGCTCTTCATAGTTGACGCCAGACAGCGCCCGCACCGTCTTCACCATCGCCGGGATGCAGACCGATCGATCCGAGAACCGGAAGCCGCTTACGGTGACGCACGTCCTTGCACCGATCCCGGTGTTCAAGTTCCATTGGAGGAATTTCAACCGCTGATCTTCAACCCGATACTCAAGCCCGGTCAGGATCAGGCCGCCGGCCGTGGCATTGTTGAACGCCGCTTGATACAACGGGATCGCAACGCCGCCAGCGCCGCTGTCGTAATTGTAGATCTGGGTGTTGATGAACTTCGCGCCCTCGACAAAGCACCCGAACACGCCATCGACGTTGATCCGGCAATTGAGGAACACCGGGCCGCCGGCACCGCCTGACGCGGAGGTTTCGGCGATGTTCGGGTTTCCGTCGAAATAGTTGTAAAGCTGGCGAGGCGCGCGACCGCGCGCGTCGTTGACGCCAGAGAACGACCATTCGCAGGCGATGAACACCGGGCTCAATCCCGCGACATAGGCAGTGCTGCCAAACACCTGACCAAGCCGGAATTGCCCCTCCGAATAGCAGGCGTTGAACACCATCGGCTCGCCATAGGAACTGTCAGTTCGGAACACGTCGACCGAGGCACCGAAGCCGCAGGTATTGATATGGCCCGCCTTGAAGCTGCCCGACTGAACCCCATGCGTGTTGTTCGTGATCGCGCATTGCAGGACGCCGAAGTTGCACGACTGCATGTTGAGGCTGCGAAGCTGGTGGTTGCCCGCGCTGAACCCGAACGAGCATTCGGTGAAATTGCAGCGCTCGCACGACAGGAAGTCATCCTGCGAGGGATTGGTGCCGGGCTTCATCATCAGCCCGACAATGGCACCTCGGAAGTAGCAATTTCGGAACGTGGCGAAGCTGCCGTAATAGAAGTTGCCATAGGCTTCGCTGGCCGGGTTCATCAGCCATGCGGGACGATAGGGATTGCGATAGGCAACGTACAGGCCACCATCGAACCCATCCCATGCCCCGAGGTAGCGCCAGGTTACGGTGCCATCGACAACAGTGGGGGTGGTGGCAGAAGGCCCGGTGCCGGACGCCGCCGACGTGCCGGCGATCTTGCAGCTATAGACGTTGCCGTTCGCTCGAATCGTCTGGCGAAAACCATATGCGGTACTTTGGTTCCATAGGCCCGATGACGGCTTTGCGCCGTCATAGGCCCCTATCGTGACGCAAGCATATGGGCTATATTGGCTATCCTGCGAAGCGCGGCGAGCAGGATCGAACCACGCCGTTTGATCGAGGCTGTCATAGCCGGCGGTTGGCGCGGACGACGGATAGGCAATTGTCGACTCCAGCAGGAATTTCCCCAGCTTGCCGACGAAGGACACGCCCTCCCACATGATGTCGCGGTCACCGCTGACGTTCAGGATGGGGTCAAGATCGGTATCGCAGACAATCGTCGTTCCTGGGAACGCGGAGCCGCCCGCATACATTTGCCCAGCGCCCTCAAACACGCCGCCGACATAGCCACCCTGGCCATAGCCATGCTGCAAGCCACGAGATACGCGGTGAGTACCTGGATTAATGCGGCCTTTGCACTTCCTGAAATAGCAGCAGTAATCGATGAACGCCTGGAGATTAGCCCATACGTCGGTCCCCGACATGACATTGTTATAATCCTGCCCGCCGTCGCCGGGCGTCCCGAACATGCCAGACCACGGCTCAGGCTCGGCCAGCGTGAACCAGCGCCCGTTCGCACTCTTGCGCCGCCAATAGCTTTGCAGTGCATCCATGGATGCTTGCGCGGTCGCCAGTGGCGTCCCCTGATCGACAGACCCGCCGACCCCAGTCATAAACGCCTGCATCTTGGCGGTATATTGCGTCTGCTCCGGGTCGAGTACGTACCGCGCCGACTGCGTGCCCGTTGCAGAACCGGCCGCCAGCGTGTCGGTCGTGATCACCATGTCGAGTCCGACCGGGATCGTGAACGTTTCGAAGTCGCGCCAAGCGCCGATGGCCAGCGCATTGCCGCCTGGGTCGCCCTTGTCCCCCTTGAAGATGGACTTTGGCTGCATCGACGGTGCGCCATAGGCGTCGAACGTGAACACGTCGTTTGCACGGGCGGCGGCGGACGGGAGGATGAAGCCGGTTTCGCCGGTCGGAACCCGAACCGAACGATTGACCTGATTAAGCAGATAGAGATCGCGGATAGCGCCACGATCCAGCCCCTCAGTCATCACCGGCGCGAGAAAAGCGCGTTCATCTTCGAAGCTGATGCTCTGCGTAAATACCGGGTTCGATCGAACGTAATGCGGCAGCGCCGAGGTTGCGGGGGCGGAGAAGAAATTAACCGAGCCGCCGGTGTCCGCCGGGCTGCCGGTATCCGTCAAGGTGACCGTATAAAGAGAACTTGAAATGATGGTTTCGGATGCGTCCGCATTGACCCTCACGAACTGGACTTCCGGCCCCGCCGCCGCCTTGAACGTGAAAGGGAAAATAGCCGTCGATCCATTAGGATAGTACGGGCCACTCTGGGTCAACGTATTCGGAACCGTCATCGCATTTCTCCCTTTGGGATTGCCCTACCAGAACGCGCCGCTACTAGCTACTTTTGATCCTTGCGTCGGCCATGTTCCAGGCCGGATACCACGTCCGTAACACCCTTTGGATGCTGTCCGCCAGTGGCCACGCCATAGAGATAATCGACCGATGCACCGGCCTGCCCGGTAGGCAAGCCGACGAAATAGCCAGGCGTCTCGATTGCATGTTGCAGCCACTTGTCGGGCAGCGCCCCGTCATGCGCGCCCTTGTAGAAATCGCCCATCAGCGAAGCCGCCGATACACCAGCGCGGATGACTGGGTTATTGGCGCGATCGAGCGCGTCCTTGAGCGACGGGGCCTTGCCGGATGACACTTGCTGCGCGCCAGACGCCATATCGCGCACGAATGGGATACCCGCCCATAGCCCGAAGAAAATATGGCTCATCACCCAGCCCATATAATCGCCGATGCTATCGTTCTCGCTCGGCCAATCCCAGTCGCCAGTGAGCATGGCCGACATGAGAGGCGCGGCGATCATCGAATAGAACGAGATTTGCGCGGCCTTGCGATAGTCACCTCGCATCGTCGCGCGCACCGCCATGCGCTGCTGCTGATAGAGCGCGTTGAAATAGGAGTAGAACATGGTGGCGACACGCCAGCCCTCATTGCTATCCTGAATTGAGGCAAGGTCTTTCGCGCGGCCGGCGGCCTGACTGATACGCACAATCTTGTCGCCATAGGCCGCCGCGTCGGTTTCGTTCATGCCTTCCGACAGCGCCTTGCGGTACGCGCCCAACCATGTCGGGATCGCGACCATATGCACGTCAATCTGCCCGATCCCCCAATAAGCCATGGACCGCACGGCATCGAGCTTGGAGGCCTTACCCTGCATCTGCCGGAATGCCGCCGATACATCGCGGTCAAACTCTTGCGCGCGCCTCGCCATTTCCGGCGATGCGGCAAAGACCGCATCGCGCGCCTCGCCGCGCTTCGATACCCATTCCGCCATACCGGTCGCGACCCACTTGCCACCGATCAGCGCTGCCGAGTTGTTGAGCCCGGCAAGCTGCGCCTGCATCGTCGTGAACCGGAAGCCCAGGCCAACCATCGTGGCGTTGATACGGAACTGCCGTAGCGCCGCCTCCCAGCCCGCCAGATCGCGGGTATTCATCGCGGCCTCATTTACCTGTCGGCGCAACCAGGGCTCGATTTGCGCCTGCAATTCCGGGCCGAGCTTCGCGCGTACCAGCGAGCGGATTTTGTCGTTGCGCGTGAACTTGAGCGCGTCCCGGATATAGCGGCCATAGGCAATCCGGGTAGCCACGCGGTTCACGTGATTGAACAGGACGCCTTCGACCGAATAGAGCAATGGCGCGGCAGCGCCGGTGCGCGTGATCGTGTGCCCCTTTGGTGTCGAGACATAGCGGCCATGCTGCCCGAAGAACTCTTCCGCATCGCGCGCCGCCGCATCCCGGATATTCTCCGGTGTGCGGGGATTGTTCGGGTCATAGACGACCGGATAGTACCCGCCATTGATCGGGCCGAAGGGCGTTTGCACGACGCGCGGTTTGACCTTTTCCGGCACGACGCCGGTTAGATCGCGCTCAGTGCGCGCAATGTCAGGCCAGAGCTTTTCGACATTCTGCCAAACCGACTCGACAAAGCGCCAGTCGTTTTCGGTCAGCTCGCGTGCCAGGACCGCTTCCACTGTCGCTTGGTTCCAGCCCTCGCCCCGGAGCATCTTGTCCAGGTTGGACTCATTGCCGGTGTTGAGCGCGACCGCCAAAAGCTGCGAGCGCGTGAACACGGTTGGCTCGCCGGTCAGAGGGTGAAGGAACTCCGGTATCTCGACCTTTTCCAGATGGCGCGCGCGCTCCGCTTTCGGCATCGACAGATAGAGCGACCCGAGCGGTTTAAGCACGTCTTCGACAAGCTGAGACTTCTTGTTGGCCGCTTCCGTCGCGCCACGGATCAGCACACGATTGAACACCCCATTGGGGTTGCTGTCGTCCATATCGTCCGCGATCGACTCGACCTTGACCAGCTCGGCGTGAACGCGGCGGATATTCGACCGCTTCGGGTTGCGCTCATTCGATACCGGCAGATCGGGAACGTTCTTCGCGCCCTCGACCGCCTCATTCAGCAATTCGGCAAAGTCGCGTTCCTCGCCCAGGACGAGAAGCTTTTTCTTTTGCCGACCTTGATTGGCGATCGACGTAACCACGTCGTCAAGCGCGGTCAGATCGCCATAGGTCATCTGCGACCAGTTGACCTGCTCCGAATTGGCGAGCCGTGGCGGGATATAGATTTCCTCGCCCAAATCCTCGCGCGACTTGACCCATGCGTTGAACGACTCCCGCTCGGCCAAGCTGCGCTGCGTGCGCGGGAGAAAGTCGTAATCCTCCAAAAGCTCATGGATGCGATCAAGGTAATCTTGATCCATCGTTGCCAGGGTCTTCGCCTTGGCGAGTTTCCCCAGCCGGCGAACGATCTTGTCGACTTCATCCTTGGCGGCCTTCGCGGCCTGCCAGCGGGCGTGATTGAGTAGCTGTAGCTGTTTCTGTTGAAACGCTTCCTCTATGTCGCCTGCCAGCATGGCGCGCTCGGCCGCGCGCCCCGCCTTCGCCTCGTTACGGCGATGCATCGCCAGCGCTGCCGCTGACGCCTGTTCGGATACCTTGCCCTCGCGCACCGTGCGCTCGGCCCATTCCTTCGCAAGCTGCCAGGGCGTGGGAACATCGCTTGAGCGGCGAGCCAGGGCGCGAAGCTCGGATGCGAGGATGGTTGACCGCTTGTCGCTATGGATCGCGGCAAGGGCTTCCTCTTCAATCGAGCCGTCGTTGAGGATATCGCCGTGCCGATCGCGCATCACTTGATCGGTTTCGAGATCGACCGCCTCATTGAACGCCGAGCGCTTGTCGCCTTCCGCGCGCAATTCGTTCTCGCGCTTTTGGATCCCCATAAGGCGCTGCATCAGATCGTCACCAGAGGTGAGCCCGACAGCTTCCGCCAACACATCAGGATGCACGCCGCCGCTGTCGACCACCGTAGGCGGTACACCCTTTGGCACCAGCGCCAGCGCGTCCGAGCCGTATTCGTCAACGATCGCCTTGCGATCGAGCGGAACCCGATCGCCATCGCGGCCACGCATCTTGTTGAGCGCAACGAACTCAGGGCGCTTGGCGATCGACGCCGCGACCCCATCGCGCACCGACCGGCGCTCATCCTGCCATTCCTTGGTGCGCTGGCGGCGGATGGTTTCCATGGTGCGATACAGGAGCGCGTCGAAAGCGTCGTCGCGGGTTTCCGTCACCGTGCGCTGATATTCGGCAAATTCGGCATCGGTCATGCCGGCCTGCTCTGCCGACGTGAATAGCGCCTTGTCGCCGATATCGTTCGCTTGATCGGCAATCGCGTCATCGGTCGCGATCAGGCGATCCATGACGGCGCGCACGTCCTTATTGATCGGCGACTTGAGCCGCTGGGCGAGCTGATAGATGCGCAGCAGCCAGCCACGGAAAGCATCGAACGCCGCACGCAGGCCAGACGATGGAGCCTTGCCTTCCATGAAATAGCGCTCCATCCCGCGCGCCCACAATTCGTGGGCGTCGGTCGGGATAATGCCGTCATCGCCGACAGTGTGGCCGTTGTCGCCGAACCACTTTTTGACCGCTTCCCAATCGGCTTTCAGTTGATCGCTCGCGCCTTCCGCTGTCGCGTCCCGCTTCAATTCCTCTACCCAGAGGTGGCCGCTTTCGTGCAGCAGCGTCGAGAGGTCCGCATTCTCGAAAAGGCGGATGACGTTTTCGCCGTTGGCGTAGATATCGAGTCGCCCACGCTCCGTCTGATTTAGGATGCGAGCGTCGTTCGGATCGAATGTTCCGGTATTGAACTTGCTCTTGATCTGCGTCGGGCCGAACGGGACATAGACCGGATGCATTTCGGTGCCGCCGCTCTTGCCGGACCAGTCGATAATGCCGTCATAGCCTTGCTCGCGCATGATCGCCGACACGCTATCGGGAATGCGCGTCCATACCCACTGGCGATCGGCGGGGTTGTTGAATTGGTCGACCCATTCGCGCAGCGTCCAACCTTGCTTGTTCCAGATATTCGAGAACGAGGAATAGGCTGACTTGTCAGTTTCCGGCTCTTTGTCGGCGGCATCGTTGAGCGCCTTCGACAGGCTGTCGGGAACTTGGTTGGTCACCAGCGGATTGCGCATCGCGATCCACACAGGGATGACAGCCGAATAGGTCGCGTTCGGATCGTCAAAGAACACTTCATTCATCGGCATGCCGGCCAAGCGCAGCACGTCCATGAACTTATGTTCTTCACCGAACAGCGCGCCAGAGGACAGCCAGCTTTCGACCAGCGCCTTGAGCGGGTTTGCGGCCCCTCGCTTGATCTCATGATCATAGCTGCCGACGCCGCGAGTTTCGCCCTCATCGCCCAGGACGATGTTTTCCCCGGTATCCTCGTCCAGCTTCACGCGCGGGGCCAGCTTGCGCATATTGACGCGCACTAGCGGCGGGAGGTTATCCCAAGCCTTGTCGATCGCCACCGGCTTGCCGCCGATGGTTACCTTGAACCAGTTTGCGTAATTATGGTCCTCTTCATCGATCGACGTATCTGGCTTGCTTGTGGAGTATGACGACGCCAGCCCCGGGTCGGACGTGAAATACTGCATTGGCCCGGCTGTCGCGCGCTCTGGGCGGAACTGATCGCCGATGCGATCAGGCCGAGCCGTGCCATGATAGGCCTCGACCACGACAGCCTCACCGTTTTTGAACTGGCGGGTTGCCGCGTCATTCGAGGTGACGACAGGCGCGCCACCCGACCAGCGCTCAAATGCTGGGCTAGTAGTGCTGGCATCCTGGCTAAGACCGCGCTCCGCTTCGCCATGGTAAGAATTGATCGCGTCGATTATCTCGGCCTGGGTGGCCGTGTCGGGATCGAGCCCCCGGCTTTCCAGCATCGCGCGCAGATCGTCCGCAGCCTTGCGAACTTCCGCATCGGTCGCGGTACCGCCTTCCGCCGCGTTCGCTTCCGCATAGGTCGGGCTGTTGCCGCGCAGCTCGCGGTCCATCGCCTCGTAGAGCGTTTGCAGATCGGCCTTGTCCGCATAGCCGCTCTGCTCACTTTCGCGCCCTACCAACTCCGGGAAATATCCCGCGTCGATCGCGGCCTGAAACACTCGCTCAGGCGAGTTTGCCGTTTCGCCCTTGGCCATCCCGGCCAGCGCCCCTTGCCCTTCATCGGAATGAGCCGCGATTAGCTTGCGGCGGAAGGACGCTTCGCGGTGCCACTTGTCGAAACCGAGCGACTTGAGATCGCCGTTGCGATCCTCGATACCGCCGCGCTTCGCGATGAACTCTAAGAGAGACGGCCCGCGCCGAGCCTTATCGGATGGAGCGGCCTTGTCGCGGCGCATCGCATTGATAAGCACATCGGTTCGATTGGCTTTGCTATAGGCCTTCACGCTTTCCGGCGCATCGCGGACGATATCGACGTTGGCCGCCTTATAGGCCTGATAGGCATCGCCGAGCTGGGGGCTCGCCTTGGCGCGAGCTTCATAGCGCGACGACCATAGTTCGGCATAGGCGCGCGCAGGGCGCACGCCAAAGCCGGCCGCCCGCGCCTTGTCGAATACTTCCTGATAGACACGCGCGACCGGCGTGGTTTCCTTCATCTGTTGGAGCGCCTGTTGCGCGGCTTCGCGCCCACGTGCCTCCATTTCGCCCGCGTGGGCGTCTTCATAGGCCCTGGCTTCCGCAAGGCTCAGTCCGTCCGCCCGGCCGCGTACATGCTCTGCCAGCGCCTCCCAGGCGGACGTACCAGCCAAATGCGATACATAGTCCGACGTGTTGACCACCACGTCACCGCCAGTGTGCAGGCCTTGGTCGATTTGCTGGGGGATGCTCTTGTCGAATGAGAACCAACCATTCTCGTCGTGCCAGTCCATATTGTTCGACTGGTAGAGCGAGGCGATGGCTTCCGCCGGGATATAGAGCTTTTCGACCGGCGAGCCGTCAGTTTGCAGATGGAGGAACTTGGCCCATGCCGACGGGTCGCGCTTGCGCGTCAGGCTTTCGCTCGCATTGTCGGACAGTTTGTTAAGGAACTCGCCATCATATTCGGCCTGGGCAATGCGCTGGCTGTTGATCGCGCGATGCACGCCGAGCCCAGCACCGCCCATCATCAGCGATTGCAGGACGGTAATGCCGAGCGTTTCACCGGCAGCGCCGCCGCGCTCGGACCAGAACTGGCCCCAGGTCTTATCCGGGTTGGCGATGGCCGTGTCGACCGCATCCTGTCCGAAGGTCGCAAGCTGCTCACCGGGAATTTCGGTCAGCAGCTCTTTGCCCATTTCGCCGAGAAAGCCTTTCATCTCGCGCTTACCGAACGCGGAGACGAGATAGCCCATCGGCAGTATTTCAGTCAGGGACTCTATGCCGCCTTCGAGAAAGCCGCCGGCCAGCGCTTCGCCGGGCGTGGCACCGCGCGCCAGATATTTGCCGTAGCTCTGCGATCCCGTCGACAGCCCGGCATAGGCGATAGCCGGGCCGGGGTTCTCGGTCAGGATCGACGCGGCAAGGCCGGGAAGGTTTTGTATGATGCTGGTAAAGGCACCGTACGTGATGCGCCCGGTTTCATTCTGGATATTGGGATAGGACAGGTTTGCGTCAGCCGACGCTTGCGCCGCACTGCGGCGCAATTCGGCGCGGGTGCGAACCGCAATCTCCGGGTTGAGCTTGGCGGTTCCAAGTAGCAAGTCCGGTTTTAAGACGTTGATACCGCCACCGGCACGTTGCGCCACCCAATTGAGCGCTTCGGGAATTGCCGATGCAAAGCCAGCGCGCATGGCGCTGAATTGGTCGCCGATATTGCCGATCAGATTGCCAAGCGTCGGGGCGGGGCCATTCCATGCCCGCAACACCGGGCCGTTGTATTTCTTCACCGTGTCGGCGGTGCGGCCAAGGCTGTCGAGATCGTCCCGCCCGATCGCTGCCATACGCGG
>Ga0068852_100000622_pt1 | contig 23230 bp, 25 predicted proteins | sample KBSCornC22_FD_66594 | JGI IMG/M metagenome (GOLD analysis project Ga0068852, IMG submission 66594) | Corn rhizosphere microbial communities from Kellogg Biological Station, Michigan, USA - KBS Corn C2-2 | ecosystem: Host-associated > Plants > Roots > Rhizosphere > Soil ... | reverse complement strand
CACGTCTACAAGATGGATTACGGGCGCATGCTGCAGGAGCATGCCGCGCGCGGCGCGGCCCTCACGGTCGCCTGCGTGGAGGTGCCGATCGCCGATGCGAGCGCCTTCGGCATCGTGCAGGCGGATAGTGGCGGGCGCATCGTGGACTTCCACGAGAAGCCGGAGCATCCGGTGCCCCTCGCCGGCAATCCGGCACGCGCGCTCGCCAGCATGGGCGTCTATGCCTTCGATTTCGCGTTCCTCGCCGAGGAGCTGCGCCGCGACGCGGCGGACGTGCAATCGCGCCACGATTTCGGCCGCGACGTGATCCCCTATCTCGTGGAGGAAGGCGCGCCGGTTTTCGCGCACGCGTTCGAGGCGAGCTGCGTCGCGCCGCGCGGCACCGGCGGCTACTGGCGCGACGTCGGAACGCTCGATGGCTTCTGGCAAGCGAACCTCGAGCTCACCGGAATCGTGCCGCCGCTCGACCTCTACGATCCGTCGTGGCCGATCTGGACCTACCAGGAGCAGATGCCGCCGGCCAAGTTCGTCTTCGACGACGACGAGCGCCGCGGGCACGCCCTCGACTCGCTCGTCTCGGGCGGGTGCATCGTGAGCGGCTCCACGGTACGGCGGTCACTGCTCTTCACGAACGTGCACGTGCACAGCTATTGCCAGGTCGAGGATAGCGTCGTGCTTCCGAACGCCGACATCGGCCGCGGCAGCGTCGTGCGCCGAGCGATCATCGACAAGGATTGCCGCCTGCCGCCCGGCTTCCAGGTGGGGGTCGACGCGGCCGCCGATCGCGCGCGCTTCACCGTGAGCGAAGGCGGCATCGCGCTGGTGACGCCCGAGATGCTCGGGCAGCCGATCCACCAGGCGCGCATTCCATGGGCGCCCGAGGGATCCGCGGGCGCGTAACGAAGTCCGCGCTCAGACCGTCGCGCGGCGCCGCTGTCCCTCGATCAGGCGCTCGTTGCCGATCGCCTGCACCACGTCCACGAGCCCGTTCGCGGCCGATTCGAGCAGGTCGTCGAGGGCGACGATGCCGATGAGCTCGCCGGCGTCGTTCATCACGGGCAGCCGCCGCACGCCTCGATCGCGCATCACCTTGAGCGACCACGTCGCGTCGTCGCTCTCCAGGGCGAGCGTGGGATGGCGCGTCATCACCTCCTCCACGCGCACGGACTTCGGATCCAGCTCGGCGGCCACCACCTCCACCACGATGTCGCGGTCCGTGATGATGCCCACGGGCTTGCGCGCCGCGTCGACGATCACGATGCTGCCGACGTGGTTGGCGCGCATGAGCTTCGACACGGCGCACAGCGACGCCTGGGGCGTTGCCGTCACCACCTGGCGCTTGCAGACATCCCCGGTTTTCATGGCCGCTCCTCGCATTGGACCCGGTCCAAGCGTACGCGACAGCGCGCCGCGCCGTTTGACGCGCGGCAAGCTTCGCGGCTCAGCGCGCGAGGGAGCGGATCTCGTTCAGCAGGAAGTTGCCGACACGCTTGCCGCGGTTGTGCAGCACCTGGACCAAGCTCTCGTCCACGAAGTACGTGAGGAGGATCGAGTCGCGCGTGCGCACCTCGGGCCCCACCGGATCGACCGAGTGGTAGGTGTCGCCGCCCACGGCGAACGCGTAGCCCACGTTCGGCGAGAAGGACATCTGCGCCGCGCGCTCGTACTGCTTGTCGGGCTTGCGGCGGTGGAACACCGTGCCCACGTGCTCGATCGAGCGGTCACGCGGCAGGTAGAGCTGGATCGTCATGCCCTTGCGCCGCGTGTCGGGGTGGATGCCGATGCGGTAGCCCGCCACGTCGCGCGTGAGGATCGGGATGGGGTACATGCCGACGTCGCGATATGCGGCACCGAAGCGCTTCTCGAGGCCCGGCGCGAGGCGCCGGCGGAATGCCTCGCGCACCTCCGGCGAGCAAAGCGCGCGGCCCACGACGTTCCACACGTCGCGCTTCTCCTGCGGCAGGTGGCGGATGAACTCGGGAAAGAGGTCGAGCTTCGTGCGCGTGATGTCGCCGCCGTCGGTAGGCATGGAGCGCGCGCGCCCGGACATGCGCCGGTAGTCGCGCTTGTCGGGCATCGCCTCCATCATGGCCGCGTAGATGTCCTCGGGGAACACGTTCCCCAGCTGCAGGTGATGGAACGGCTCGGCGAGGGCCGGCGCGCCGTCGATCGCGCGGACCACGTGGGCGATGGTGCGCTCGAGGTCGCCCTCGGACAGGGCGGTAGGGGCCGTCGTGGACATGGATCCGTGTGCAGCGGAATAGTTTGCCGACAAATGTATCACCAAGCGGTGCCGCGCGCCGCCTCCGCGGCGCCGGAATCCGCACGCTCATTACACCATCGTTCAATTCCTGAGGGGGGGAAACCGGGGGTAATTTGGTCCTTACGATCCGAGTGACTCCCAGAGGTCTCCATGCAGGCACGCACGCCGATCCTGAACACCCCGATGCCCGACGCGCAACGCATTGCGAATGGTGAAGCGGTGGGGATGCCGGAGCCTGCACCGCGTCCCGGCGCGGACGCGGCCGCCCTGCCGCATCGCTGGTCCGGCCTGGCCCCGCATCGCCTGAAGCGCGTGCTCGCGTGCATCGACCTGCGGCTCGCGGAGCCGATCCACGTCTGCGAGCTCGCCGAGGAAGTGCACATGAGCCCGTTCCACTTCACTCGCATGTTCAAGCTCGCCACCGGCCACTCGCCCCACAAGTTCATCACGCTCAAGCGCGTCGAGCGCGCGAAGGAGCTGCTCGCGACGAGCGACATCCCGATCGCGGCCATTGCCTGCGCCGTGGGCTACCAGACCCAGGCCCACTTCACGGGCGTCTTCTCGCGGCATTCGGGCGCCACGCCCAAAGTCTTCCGGGTCGCGAGGCGCCAGGCCGCCGCGGCGCAGCCCGGCGAGGCCTGACGCGGGCCCGTACCCGGCACGGCGCCGGCAAAGCTTGACGGGAGCTGACGGGCAATAGGGCCGAACGGCCCTACACCGACGGGCAATTCCCGGACACGATGCGCCTGGTTACTCTGGCATCGTCGCCATTCCGTCCGTACCGACATGCAACGCGATTCGAGCGTGCCGGCGGCCGAGACCGCCCTCGCCCCCGCTGGCGATGCTTCGGCGCAATCGCCGCAGCCCGCCCCCACTCCGCCCTGGAGCGGTCTCGCACCGCACCGGCTCAAGCGCGTGCTCGCCTGCATCGAGGCGCGTCTTGCCGAGCGCATCCACGTGACCGACCTGGCGCGCGAGGCCAACATGAGCCCCTTCCACTTCTCGCGCATGTTCAAGCGCGCGACCGGGCGCTCGCCCCATCAATACGTCACGCTGCAACGCGTCGAGCGCGCGCGCCAGCTGCTCGCGGCGACGTCGATGCCGATCGCCGAGGTCGCGCGATCCGTGGGATTCAGGACGCAGGCGCACTTCACCGGCGTCTTCGCGCAGCACGCCGGCACCACGCCCAGGGCCTTCCGCATCATGCACGCGCGTGCCACCGGGCCGGCGCGGCAGGCGGGCGGCGAGGCACACGCCGGGCGCGGCGAGCAAGACGGCACCGACTGAGCCGCGGCGCGGGCGCTATTGCGCGCCGGCCAGCTCGCGCACGTGGGCCGCGACGCTGCGCGCGAGGTGGAACAGGTGGTAGCCCCCCTCGAGGCAGGAGACGATGCGCCCGCCGCACAGGCGCTCCGAATCCTCGCAGAGGCGGCGCGTGATCCAGGCGTAGTCGCCCTCGACCCAACGCAATCCCGCCATGTCGTCGGCGCGATGCGCATCGAATCCCGCCGAGATGAAGATCGCCTGCGGCCGGAACTCGTCGAGCCGCGGCTTCCACACGTATTCGTACGCCTCCTGCAGCGCTTCTCCGGTGGCGCCCGCGGGCAGCCCTACGTTGGCCATGTTCGGCCCGAGCGCCGTCTCGCCGCTGAAGGGATAGAGGCCCGCCTGGAAAGTGGACACCATCAGGACGCGCTCGTCGCCGGCGAAGATGTCCTCCGAGCCGTTGCCGTGATGCACGTCGAAATCGACGAGCGCCACGCGCTCGAGGCCATGCACGTCCAGGGCGTGGCGAATCCCGACGGCGACATTGTTGAAGATGCAAAAGCCCATCGCCGCGTCGCGCGTGGCGTGGTGTCCGGGCGGGCGCACGGCGCAGAAGGCACGCCCGGCCTCGCCGCGCAGCACGAGATCGGCCGCGAGGACGGCCGCCCCCGCGGCGTGCAGCGCCGCGCGCAGCGACGCCGGGCCCATCGCCGTATCGGGGTCGAGCTGCACGTAGCCCTCGCTCGGGGCGAGAGCGATCATGCTTCGCACGTGGTTCGCGGTGTGCGCGCGCTCCAGCTGCTCTTCCGTCGCCGCCGGCGCATCGTACGGGATGAGCAATTGCATGAGCCCCGTCGCGATCAGGTGGTCGGAGATCGCGTCGAGACGCTCGGGGCATTCCGGATGGCCGGGCCCCATCTCGTGGGCCGCGCAGGCGGTGTGCGTGATCCAGGCGCAAGTCGTCATGGCGAGGGCGGCGCGGCGCGCGAGACGTGCGCGGGCTTCGCTTTCGTCAGGCCGGGACGGCCGCGGGTTCCAGCGGGCGCACGAACTCCCGCCCGAAGCGCTCGACCGCGGCCCAGTCCGTGTACTCGTGGTCGCGCGACGTGCCGGTATCGCCGCCGGCCGTGCCCGAGATGAGCCGCACCATGAATTGGACGAAAGGGTTGCAGCGCGAATAGCGCAGCGCGCCGGCGAAGGTCGCGGTGGCGCGCGGCTGCCAGCCGGTGCGCTCGACGAAGGCGAGGACCACGGCGTCGTGCCGTGCCACCAGCGCGGCCATGTCGTGGTCGCCCAGCGGCACGACGCTCAGCACATGGCCCGAGCGCGTGAGGTGCGCGCCGACACGTTCCGCGATCTGCGCGGTCTGTCCATCGAACGCCGAGAAAAGGATGAGCACCTTGTCCATGCCCCATCATCGTCCGCGCGCCGGGCAGCCCCTTGATACGCATCAAGCCTTTCCGCGGGTCGGCCGCCGTTGCCGGGCGCCCCAAACGCAGTGATCATGCCGGGTATGGCGCGAACGAGGCACAAGCTCGCGTGGGCCGCCGCGCTCCTGGTTTCCATCGTCGCGCTGGCGCTCGCGTGGTATTTCCTGCCGGTCAGGGCCGCCATCGACGCGTTCCAGCGCTGGCTGGGCGCGATGGGCCCATGGGGCGTCGCGCTCTACTGCGTGCTCTTCGTGGTCGCCATCGTGGCGCTCGTGCCCGGCTCGGTGCTCTCCGTGGCCGCGGGGCTCACTTATGGCATGTGGGGCGCGCCCATCGCCGTGCTCTGCGCGACGGTCGGGTCGGTGATCGCATACCTGATCGCGCGCCACCTCGTGCGCGACACGGTCGACGCGTGGATCGGCCGCAGCCGCCACCTGCGCGCGGTCGAGGATGCGGTGAACGAGGAAGGCTGGCATGTGGTGGCGCTCGTGCGCCTCTCCCCGCTGCTGCCGTTCAACATCCAGAACTACCTCTTCGGCATCACGCACATCCGCTTCTGGCCCTACGTCTGGGCGACGCTCTTCGGCATCCTTCCCGGGACGGTCTTCGACGTGTACCTCGGCAGCATCGGCAGCCGGCCGCTCGACGAGCGCTCGCCGCTCGAATGGGTCGTGTTCGGCTCGGGCCTCCTCGCGACCGCCGCGCTCATCTGGCTGGTCGGGCGCAAGGCGAAGGAGCGCCTCGAGTCCGGCGTCGACCTCAGCGGGCCGCCGCGAGATATTCCTCCAGGCGGGCCCTGACGGCGGGCCACTCGCGATCGATGATCGAGAAGTAGACCGTGTCGCGGATGCGGCCGCTGCCCGGGATGATGCGGTGATTGCGGAAGATGCCCTCCTGTTGCGCGCCCAGGCGCAGGATGGCGTTGCGGGAGCGCTCGTTCAGGGCGTCGGTCTTGAGCTCGACGCGAATGGCACCCAGCGTCTCGAAGGCGTGGCGCAGCAGGAGCAGCTTCGATTCCGTGTTCACGCCGGTGCGATGCCACGCACGGCCGTACCAGGTCCAGCCGATCTCGAGCCTGCGATCGCTGCGCGAGATGGCGGCGTAGCGCGTGCTGCCGATGGCGCGTCCCCCGCGTCTCTCGATCACCGCGAACGGAAGCGATACGCCGCGCGCCTGCTCCTCGAGCGCCTCGTCGATGTACGCCTCCAGCTCCGCGCGATTCGTGACCTGCGCCGGAACCCACCGCCAGAGGTCCGGATCGAAGGCCACGGCTTGCAGGTCGTCCACGTGGCGCAGGGCGAGGGGCTCCAGCCGGACGATGTCGCCCTCGAGCATGATGGGTGCAACATTCATGGAGAGCGAAGCGAGAAACGGGAGATCCGAATGGACGCGCAACTCTACCACCTCGAGGGCTGTCCCTACTGCCGCCGCGTGCGCGAGTTCATCTCGCATCGCGGGCTCGAGCCCTACGTCGACTGCCGCGAGGTGTCCGAGGACACGCCGTCGCTGCGCCGGCTGCTGCAGCTCACCGGCCGCATGCAGGTTCCCGTCCTCGAGGTGGACGGCGAGCCCATCGTGGGCAGCGACATCATCATCGACTGGCTGGACGAGAACGCGCTCACGCTCTCGCACGGGCACGTGCAGTCGGCGCCCGCGCAGCACGACGGGCGCGGGCATCGCGCGGCTTAGCGTTCCGGCTTTCCCTTGGGAAAGGGTGAGGGTCAACGCGCCGCGAGGCGGCGCGGGCTCCAGCGCGAAGGCGCTTCGAGCTCCTGGCGGTCGCGCGCCGACGCGCGCGCGAGCACGAGGCAGCCGGATCCGAACCCGGTGCACCCCCGCGCCCCGCTCGTGCGCGCGCAGTCCTCGCAGCGGCGGGCCAACCCGAGATCGAGGGTTCCGACGGGACCCGTCACGAGGGGCTCGAACATGGGCTTCTCCTCCAGCGATTCGATGGAGGAATGCTAGCCCTCGCGCCGGGCGCGATCTTGCCGCGCGTCAAACCGCCTTCGGCGGCACGGCGTCGTTCTTGCGCGCGCCGCGCACGTTCGTCGCGAAAAGCCCGGCCTGCAGCACGATGAGCGCCCACGCGTGGTCGTGCCAGGCCCACGCGATCCAGAGCACGTTGGACAGCATGAACACCCAGAAGCCCCAGCCGCGCTTGCGCTTCGACTGCGACGCCACGAGCCACGCCGCCGCGAGTGTCGCCACCATCGCGGGCCACTGCAGCGCGTCGATCAGCGCTTCCATGGCTCGCTCCCGGGAGCCCGGGCGCGCTCCGGGTAAAATGCGCGCAAAGGTCGAACCGCCATGTCCTCCCTGCAAAACCTCTTCGAGAAGAATCGTGCATGGGCCGAGCGCATCACGCGCCGCGATCCGGAATTCTTTCCGCGCCTGTCGCGCCTGCAGCGCCCGAAGTACCTCTGGATCGGCTGCGCGGACAGCCGCGTGCCCGCCAATGAGATCGTGGACCTGCTCCCGGGCGAATTGTTCGTGCACCGCAACGTCGCCAACATCGTCGTGCACACCGACCTCAACTGCCTGTCCGTCATGCAGTTCGCCGTGGACGTGCTCAACGTCGAGCACATCATGGTCGTGGGCCACTACGGCTGCGGCGGCGTGCGCGCGGCCCTGGAGCGCCAGCGCCTGGGGCTCATCGACAACTGGCTGCGGCACATCGTCGATGTGCACGTGAAGCACCGCGAGAGGGTCGACGCCGCGGGCGGCGTGGAGGCGCAGGTCGATCGCCTGTGCGAGCTCAACGTGATCGAGCAGGTGGACAACGTGTGCCAGACCTCGATCGTGCGCGACGCCTGGGAGCGCGGCCAGGACCTCACGGTTCACGGGTGGTGCTACGGGCTGCGCGACGGGCTCATCCGCGACCTGCGCTACAACGCATCGAACGTCGACGAGGCGCAGGGCTTCTATCGCAGCGCGGTCGAAGGGCTGTAACCCCCATCGCATCCCAGACCCGGGAGGATCCATGAAGCTTCGCCTCGAGCATCTCGGCGCATCGCTCGCCGCCCTCGCCTGCCCGGTCTGCCTGGGTGCGTCCGTCGCTCCGGTCGGCGCCGAGCACGGCATGGTGGTCACCGCGCAGCATTACGCCTCGCAGGTCGGCGTCGACGTGCTGAAGCACGGGGGCAACGCGATCGATGCCGCGGTCGCGGTGGGCTACGCGCTCGCGGTGGTCTATCCGGCCGCGGGCAACCTCGGCGGCGGCGGCTTCGCCACCATCCGCTTCGCCGACGGGCGCAGCACCTTCATCGACTTCCGCGAGCGCGCCCCGCGCGCCGCGAGCGCGAACATGTATCTCGATGCCAAGGGCAACGTGATCAAGGGCGCGACGACCAAGGGTTACCTCGCGGCCGGCGTGCCGGGCAGCGTCGCGGGCCTCGAGCACATGCGCGAGAAATACGGAACGAAGAAGCGCGCGGAGCTCATGGCCCCGGCGATCGCCTTCGCCGAGCGCGGCTTCGTCCTGGAGCAGGGCGACGTGGACATGTTTCTCACCGCGACCGAGGACTTTCGCAAGGACGCGCCCAGCGCCGAGATCTTCCTCGAGAAGGGTGAGCCGTATTCAACCGGCGAGCGCGTCGTGCAGAAGGACCTGGCGAAGACGCTGCGCCGCATCGCGCGGCTCGGCCGCGATGGCTTCTACCGCGGCCCGGTCGCCGAGGCGATCGCGCGCTCCTCGAAGGCGGGCGGCGGCATCATCACCGCGGAGGACCTGGCCGCGTACCGGGTGCGCGAGATGGCGCCGGTGGAGTGCGACTATCGCGGCTATCACGTGATCTCCGCGCCGCCGCCGAGCTCCGGCGGCGTGATCGTCTGCGAGATCCTCGATATCGTGGAGGGCTATCCGCTGAAGGACCTGGGCTTCCACGGCGCGCAGGCGCTGCACTACCAGATCGAGGCGATGCGCCACGCGTACGTGGATCGCAACAGCTACCTCGGCGATCCGGACTTCGTGAAGAACCCGATCGAGCACCTGCTCGACAAGAAGTACGCCGAGGCGATCCGCGCCACGATCGACCCCGACCGGGCGGCGGTTTCGCAGGAGCTGAAGCCGGGCGTGGCGCCGCACGAGGGCACCAGCACCACGCACTTCTCGATCGTGGACAAGGACGGCAACGCCGTCGGCCTCACGTACTCGCTGAACGACTGGTTCGGCGCGCGGGTGACGCCCGCCGGCACGGGCGTGCTGCTGAACGACACGATGGACGATTTCACCGCGAAGCTCGGCGTCCCGAACATCTACGGCCTCGTGCAGGGCCAGGCCAACGCGATCGCGCCGGGCAAGACGCCGCTCTCCTCCATGAGCCCGACCATCGTCACGAAGGACGGCAAGGTCTTCATGGTGCTCGGCACGCCCGGCGGCAGCCGGATCATCACGGTGGTCGCGCTCACGATCATCAACGTGATCGACTACGGCATGAACATCCAGGAGGCCGTCGACGCGCCGCGTTTCCACCAGCAGTGGCTGCCCGACGTGACGAACGTCGAGCGCTTCGCGCTCTCGCCGGACACCGAGAAGCTCCTCGTGGAGAAGGGACAGAAGCTCGGGGCGCCGCAGCCCGCGAACCACGTGAGCGCGATCATCGTGGGCGCGCCCGCCGCGGGCGCGAAGCCCGTCGGCAGGAACACGCTCTACGGCGCGAACGATCCGCGGCGCAACACGGGACTCGCCGCGGGGTATTGAGCGAAGAAGCCGGCGACCTAGCGCACGCCGCCGGCGCGGCGCAGCATGGGCGGGCCGTCATGCTCGTGGGCGCGCGCGTCGACCTCGAAGGGCGAATCCTCGTAGCCGAACGCCGCGAGGTCCGCGAGGTGCATCGCGAGGAACGGCGCGATGCCGCCGCACGCCTCGTACTGCGCGACATGGCGGAACTCGTGGCTCAGCAGCCGCACGTTGTCCTGGTAACCGCGTACCACGACCACGGCATAGCCGAGGGTCATGCCGAGCGCCGAGGATTGCGACAGTCCCACCTCGAGCGCGGCCGCGCGCAGCTCGGGCTCATCGGGCAGCGGGATGCGATCGACGACGAGGATGCGGATCTTCGCCGGCTCGCGCACGCCGCTCGCGCGCGCGATGCGCTGCTGCGCCGGCGTGAGCGAGACGCCGTGCGCGCGGCCCTGGGCCGAGAGCTTCTCGGCCCAGGTGACGACGCGCGGGGCCATGACGGAGAGCTGGGCAGCGAGGGCGGGATTCTTCACGGGCTCGGCGAGCGTGGGCGAGGCGAAGACCGCGGCAACGAGCGCCGCGGCGATGAGCGGGGTGGACTTCAAGAACGTTGTTCCTCGAGACGGTTCGGCGCCTGGGCGCGTTCACGCATGCCGTAATCGCGCATCACCGACGCCACGCGCAGCCGGTAATCGGCGAAGATGCCGCCGCGTCCGCGCGCCTGGGCGCCCCGATGCGACTCGACCTCGCGCCAGCGCCTGACGGCTTCCTCGTCGCGCCAGAACGAGAGCGATACGAACTTGCCCGGCGTGGTGAGGCTCTCGAAGCGCTCGACGGAGATGAACCCATCGATCTTCTCGAGATCCGGCTTGAGGCGCGCGGCGAAATCGAAATACTCGGGCGCGCGGCCCGGCGCGGGCCACACCTCGAAGATCACGGCGATCATCCCGACTCCCTTGCGAAACGGCTCCCAGAAGATAGCATCTAAAGCGGCGCCTGCGGCGGCCGCGCGCCCTCGCGCGGTGTTGCAGGTGCCACGAAATCCGCCGCCATGGCGATCGCGCACCCCGCGACCGTGGCGAGCAGGCGCTCGACCAGGATGGACGGTTCGAAGGGGCGCCCGAACTCGAGCAGCAGGACCACGAGCGGCGTCATGATCGCCGAGTAGACCAGGTAGTTGCGCACCTTGAGCAGCGGCCTCAGGCCCGCGAAGAGCGCGATCGCGGCGAGCACCGCCCAGGTCGCGAGGTGCGAGGCGAGAAGCGCCGTGCCGAGGATCACCCCCGCCATGGTGCCGAGCGTGCGCTGCAGCGCCCGCACGTGCGCGCCGGCCGTCGCGCGCGTGACGACGAGAGAGGCCGTGACCACGACCCAGTAGGCGTGCGGCGAGGGCCAGAACGCGCGCACGGCCTGCGCGGCCGCGAGTGCCGCGACCAGGCGGACGGTGTACGACCAGGCCTCGCGCCGCGATGCCGCGCGCACGAGCCTCTCGGGCCACGGCAGGCGCGTGGCGGGACTTGCCGGGACGGGGGCCGCCGCCGCGGCGGTCGCGCGCGTGGCGAGGTGGAACGCCGTCGACAGGACGAGGGCCACCGCGCCCGCCCACACGGCACCCGCACCGAACGCGCCGACCATGCGCGCCGGGCCGCCTTCGGGCCACGTCGAGTACGTCGCGATCGCCATGAAGATGGTGAACTTCGTCGTGGCCTTCACCGCCTCGCGGCTCGTGGACCCGAGCGCCGAGGCGAGGGCCGCCGCCGCGACCATCGCGATCGCGCCCGCGACGCCCTCGCGCGTGACGAACGTGCCCAGCACGACCGCCGCCATCACCGCGATGAGGCAGCGCAGCACGTCGGCCACGCGCTGCACGACGCTGCCCGTATCGCCCACTTCCGCCATGGCGAGGCCGCCCATGGCAGCCGTCATCCCCTCGGCCGTGTGGCCCGTGGCCGCGCCGGCGACGACGGGCACGGCGAGCCCGATCGCCGCGGCGAGGATGCGCGCCGCGCCGACCCTTTCGGCTCTCGACCAGTGCAGGATGCCCGTCATCGCGACTGCCTCGGCGCGCTCGCGGCCGCCTCACCCGACCGCGCGGCGAAGGCGCCCGCGACGGCGAGCGCCATGCCCGCGAGCTGGACGCCCGAGAGCGCTTCCCCGAACGCGGCCCATGCGATGAGCGCCGCCACCGGAGGCGAAAGGTACAGCAACGGCGCCACGCGCGATGCGGCGCCCCTGCGCAGCAGCGCGAGCATGATCGAGATCCCGCCGACCGAGAGGCCGAGCACGGCCCACGCGAGCGCGGCGAAGAGCGCGGCGCTCGCGTGGAACGCGTGCGCGGGCTCGAGCAGCCAGGCCACGGGCAGCGTCAGCAAGAACGCGCCGATGAACTGGATCGCCGCGTTCACGCGCAGGTCCATCACCGGCTTCGAGCGCTTCTGCCACAGCGTGCCGAGGGAGAGCGAAAGGGTGGCGCCGAACGCGACCATGAGCGGACCGGGCGGCACGGCATGGCCGGCGCGCAGCCGCGGCCACACGATGAGCGCCACGCCCACGAAACCGATCGCGATGCCGGCCCACTGCCGGCCCACGAGCCGCTCGTGCAGCAACGGGCGCGCAAGGAACGCCGTGAGGAGGGGCGCGAGGCCCGTCACGAGCGCCGTGATGCCGGCCGGCAGGCCGTGCGCGACGGACCAGAACACGCCGCCGATATAGAAGCCGTGCAGCAGCATGCCCGCCCCCATCGCGTCGCGCCATGCGCGCGGATCGCGCGGCCACGGTACGCCGACGGCGAGCGAGAGCAGCGTGAAGACGACGGCGCTCGTCCCGTGCCGCGCCACCAGGAACGTGAGCGGGTCCGCGCGCCCCGACACCACGCCGGCCACGATGAAGCCGGTGGCCCAGATGACGACGAACAGCGCGGGGAGGATTCGCGTCAGCACGCTGGAGCGTGATGCGAGCGGTAAACCCTTGGAACACGGATGAACACGGATAAGAACGGATAAACACGGATAGAAGCGAGAGTTTCGTGCCAATGGATCGCGCAGCCACGAATGACCTGATTGCCTTTATCCGAGTTCATCCGTCTCTATCCGTGTTCATCCGTGTTCCAAAGGTTTGTTGCCCGCATCGATCCCCGGCAGTCTACCAGCGAAAGCGCGGCCTTGACAGTAACTGCCTAGGCAGTATAATGGCGGCTCGAGAGGATTCCGCCATGGCCATCACCCAGCTCAAGCCTTCCCGCGCCTTCGACATCCGCGACTCGCTCGGCTACCTCGTGAGCCACGTGCGCCAGGAGTGGATCGGCGCGCTCGAGGTCGAGCTCAAGCCCTTCGACCTCACCGCCGCGCAGTACATCGTGATCGTCAACGTCGGCAGCGCCCGCGCCCAGACGCCGGTGGACCTCTGCCGCGTGATGCAGTACGACACCGGCGCCATGACGCGGCTGCTCGACCGCATCGAGGCGAAGGGGCTCGTGCGCCGCGCGGCGCACGGCGCCGACCGCCGCTGCGTCGTGGTGGAGCTCACCGACGCCGGCCACGACCTCTATCCGAAGCTGGTGCACGTCGTCATGGACATGAACAAGCGCGCGCTCAAGGGCTTCACGCGCGACGAGGCCGCGCTCCTCGAGAAGCTGCTGAAGCGCGTCGCGCTCAACGTCGCGGCCTGAGGCCGATTCCTGCCGCGGCCGCGATGGCGCGGCATCCGCACCCGAAGAGAGACCCCCATGAACCCTTCCCGACTCCACCCTGCCCTGCTTGTCGCCGCGGTGGCGCTCGTCGCCGGGTGCGCCTCGATGGGCGACTCCCGCACGCGATCGGCGATGCGCGAGCCCGCGACGCTCGAGGCGGCACGCACGCTCGAGGCCCGCGCCGCGGAAGCGGCGTGGCCGGCGGGCGACTGGTGGAAATCCCTGGGCGACGCTCAGCTCGACGCGCTCGAGGGCGAAGGCCTGGGCGCGAGTCCGACGCTCGCGCTGGCGCAGGCCCGGGTGCGCAAGGCCGAAGCGCTCGCGCAGGAAGCCGGCGCGGCGTTGACGCCACAGGTGACGGGCAGCGCCTCCCTCACGCGCGACCGCTTCAGCGAGAACTACATCTTCCCGCCGCCTTTCGGGGGCGCCTGGTTCACCCAGCCCAGCGCGCGCCTCGACTTCAATTACGAGTTCGATTTCTGGGGCAGGAACCGCGCGGCGGTGCGCGCGGCGCTGGGCGAGGCGAAAGCCGCGGAGGTCGACGTCGCGGCCGCGCGCCTCGTGCTGTCGGTCGCGATCGCCCAGGCGTACCTCGAGCTCGAGCGCAACTATTCGCAGCGCGACGTGGGCCTGGCGACCCTGGACCAGCGCGTGAAGCTGCGCGACCTCACCGCGCAGCGCGTCGCGGCCGGGCTCGACTCGCAGCTCGAATTGAAGCAGGTCGAGACCTCGATACCCGAGACGCGCGAGCAGATGGCGCGCCTCGACGAGGCGATCGCGCTCACGCGCAACCGCATCGCGGCCCTGGTCGGCGCCGGACCCGACCGCGGCCTGGCGCTCACGCGTCCGCACACCCACGCCGTGCACGCGGGGCTGCCCTCCACGCTTCCCGCCGACCTCCTGGGCCGCCGTCCCGACATCGCGGCGCAGCGCCTGCGCATCGAGGCCGCGGGAGCGGACATCGACGTCGCGAAGGCCTCCTTCTATCCCAACGTGAGCCTCGCAGCCTACGTGGGCCTGCAAGCGCTCGGCCTCTCGCAGTTCCTCTCCGCCGGCAGCGCCATCGCCGGCGCCGGCCCCGCGCTCTCGCTGCCGATCTTCGAGGGCGGGCGGCTGCGCGCGAGCCTCGCCGGCAAGCAGGCCGACTACGACGTGGCCGTCGAGCAGTACAACGGCGCGATCGTCGAGGCGCTGCACCAGGTGGCCGACGAGCTCGCGTCGATGCGCGCGCTCGAGGTGCGCCGCAACGAGCAGCGCCAGGCGCTCGCGTCCGCGCAGGCGGCGTACGACCTGGCGCTCGTGCGCTACCGCGAGGGCCTCGGCAACTACCTGCAGGTCCTGTCGGCCGAGACGCCGCTCCTCGCGCAGAGGAGCCTCGGGGCCGACCTCGACGCGCGCGAGCGCGTCCTTTCCGTGAATCTCATCCGCGCCCTGGGCGGCGGCTACGAAGGAGCGAAGTCATGAGCGACATCCCGAACGACGACGGTACCCACGGCGACGGCACGCGGCCGAACGGCAAGCGCCGCAAGCTCGTGGCGGGCGTGCTCGCCGTCTTCCTCGTGGGCGGCATCGCGTACGGTGCCTGGTACATGCTCGTGGGCTCCAAGCAGGAGTTCACCGACAACGCCTACGTCGACGGCAACGTCGTGCTGATCACGCCGCAGGTCGCCGGCACGGTGATCGCCATCGGCGCGGACAATACCGACGCGGTGAAGGCGGGCCAGGTGCTCGTGCAGCTCGATCCCGCGGACGCGACGGTCGCGCTCGAAGGGGCCGAGGCCAACCTCGCGAAGACCGTGCGCCAGGTGCGCAATCTCTTCGCCACGTCCTCGGGCCAGCAGGCGAACGTGAAGCAGCGCGAGTCCGACGTAGCGCGCGCGAGGGAAGACCTCGAGCGGCGCGAGAAGCTCGCGTCCACCGGCGCCGTGTCCGGCGAGGAGATGAACCATGCGCGCGACGCGCTCGCCGCCGCGCAGGCGGCGCTCACCGCCGCGCGCGAGCAGGCCAACGCCAACCGCGCGCTGGTCGACCAGACCACGGTGCAGGACCACCCCGATGTCCGCGCGGCGGCCGCGAAGGTGCGTGAGGCTTACCTCGCCTACACGCGCACGCGCATCGTGGCTCCGGTGTCGGGGATCGTGAGCAAGAGGAGCACGCAGCTCGGGCAGCGCGTGAACCCCGGCGCGCCGCTCATGGCCGTGATTCCGGTCGACCAGATGTGGGTGAACGCGAATTTCAAGGAGCCGCAGCTCGCGAACATCCACATCGGCCAGCCGGTGAAGCTCACCGCCGACGTCTACGGCGGCAAGGTCGAGTACGACGGCAAGGTCGTGGGCCTCGACGCCGGCACGGGCGCCGCCTTCTCGATGCTGCCCGCGCAGAACGCGACCGGCAACTGGATCAAGGTGGTGCAGCGCGTTCCGGTGCGCGTGGCGATCGATGCCGCGCAGATGCGCGAGCATCCGCTGCGCATCGGCCTCTCGATGGAAGCGACGGTCGACATCCACGACAAGAGCGGCGCCGTGATCGCGACGGCGCCGCGCTCGGCGCCCGCGTACACGACGCCGGTCTTCGACACCGACCGGCACGACGCGCAGCAGCTCATCGACCGCATCGTGCGCACCAACACGAACGGTGCCGCCGCCGTCATCTCGACCCAGCGCCTCGCCGGGTCCAAGCCGGGCGCCGGTTTCCACCCCGCGAGCTTCACGATCCGCGCATCGCACTGATGAGCGCCCCCGTCGTCCACCCGCCGCTCGAGGGCCTCGACCGGCTCTTCATGACCATCGCGCTCGCCGGCGCGAGCTTCATGGTGGTGCTGGACACCTCGATCGCCAACGTCTCGATTCCCGGGATCTCCGGCGAGCTCGGGGTCTCGCCCTCCCAGGGCACGTGGATCATCACCTCCTTCGCGGTGAGCAACGCGATCGCCGTCCCGCTCACCGGGTGGCTCGCGCGGCGCGTCGGCGAGGTGCGCCTCTTCGTGCTGTCGATGCTGCTCTTCTCGCTCGCCTCGCTCGGCTGCGGGCTTTCGCCCAGCATGCCGGTGCTCATCGCATTCCGTGTGATGCAGGGCGCCGTGGCGGGGCCGATGATGCCGTTGTCGCAGACGCTGCTCCTGTCGATCTACCCGCAGGACAGGCGCGCCATGGCGCTCGCGATCTGGTCGCTCACCACGCTGGTGGCCCCGGTCGCGGGCCCGATCCTGGGAGGCTGGATCACGGACAACCTCCACTGGCCGTGGATCTTCTACATCAACGTGCCGATCGGGATCTTCTGCATGTGGCTCATCTGGGGCCGCATGCGGGAGCGCGAGAGCAAGACGGTCAAGGTGCCGATCGACCGGGTGGGACTCGCGCTTCTCGTGATCGGCGTGGGCGCGCTGCAGATCATGCTGGACAAGGGCCAGGAGCTCGACTGGTTCAACTCCACCACGGTCGTCGGGCTCGCCATCGTGGCCGCCCTCTGCATCGCGCTCCTCGTCGTGTGGGAGCTCACCGAGGAGCACCCGATCATCGACCTGCACCTCTTCCAGGATCGCAACTTCACGGCGGCCGCGATAGCCGTGAGCACGGCATACGTGGTGTTCTTCGCGACGGTGGTGATCCTGCCGCTGTGGTTGCAGACGCAGATGGGCTACACGCCCACGTGGGCGGGGCTCGTCATGGCACCGACGGGCGTCCTCGCCATCGTGACGACACCCTTCATCGGCAAGAACATGAACCGGCTGGACCCGCGGATGCTGGCGACTTTCGGCTTCATCGTGTTCGCGCTCTGCGCCTTCCTGCGCGCGAAGTTCGAGCCGGGCGCCGACTTCCACACGCTCGCGATGCCGCAGTGGATCCAGGGGATCGCGGTGGCGTGCTTCTTCGTGCCGCTCACGACGATCGCGCTCTCGTCCATGCGCCCGCAGCAGATGGCGAGCGCCGCGGGGCTCTTCAATTTCCTGAGGATCCTCTCGGGCGGCGCGGGCACGTCGATCGCGACCACGATGTGGAACCGGCGCGAGGCGCTGCACCATGCGCAGCTCGTCGAGAACGTGACGGCCTTCAGCCCCGCGGCGTCGAGCTACCTGGGCCAGTTGCAGGCCGGGGGCAACGATCCCACGGCCGCTCTCGGCATCGTCGATCGCGTGATCAACGGCCAGGCCTATTCGATGGCGACCGCAGACCTGTCGTACCTCGCGGCGTGGATCTTCATCGCGCTGATCCCGCTGCTCTGGCTCGCACGGCCGCCCTTCGGGCACGGCGGCGCGCCGGTCGCGGCCGACTAGCTCAGGCGATGAGCCGGGTGGCCGCCGTCGCGGCCGCTGCGGCGACGCCCGCGCACGTGAGCGCGGTTCCGGCCATCCACTTGATGAGCCGGTGTGATTACGCCGCGCTCGAGGGCTCGCGGCGGCGGATGAGCCGCGGCGCGGCCGCGGGCACCGGCGAGGCGCGCGCGGAATTCGCCCTCTCGTCGGCGACGGTGAAATGCCCCACCGCTTCCTGGAGCGCTTCGGCGTCGCGCTGCAGGCGGTCCGACGTCGTCGCGACTTGCTGCGCCGAGGAAGCGTTGCGCTGCACGACGACGTCCATCTGTGTCACCGAAGTGGCGACCTGCGCGATGCCGCGCTCCTGCTCGACGGTCGCCGCGGCGATCTGCGCCATGAGCTCGCTCACCTCCCGGACGTCGTCCACGAGGACGCCGATCGAGCGGGCCGCCTCCACCACCCGCGTCGAGCCGTCGGAGACGTGCGACACCGACGTGCCGATGAGCCCCTTGATCTCGGTCGCGGCATCGGCGCAGCGCTGCGAGAGCGACCGCACCTCCGAGGCCACGACGGCGAAGCCGCGCCCCTGCTCGCCCGCGCGCGCGGCCTCCACCGCGGCGTTCAGGGCCAGGATGTTCGTCTGGAAGGCGATCGAGTCGATGACGCCCACGATGTCGGCGATGCGGCGCGAGCTCGTGGTGATGAGGTCCATCGTCTCGATCACCCGCTGCACCGCCGCGCTCCCCGATTCGGCGGCCCCCGCGGCCTGGCGCGCGAGATCGTTCGCACGCCGCGCGTGCGTCGCGTTCTCGCGAACGGTGCTCGAGAGCTCCTCCATGCTCGCGGCCGCCTCCTCGAGGCTCGCCGCCTGCTCCTCGGAGCGCTGCGACAGCGCCGCGGTCTCCGTCGAGAGCGCATCCGAGGCCGTGGCGACCGATGCCGCGCGGGTGCGCACGGAGCGCACGATCGACGTGAGGTTCGCGTGCATCGCGCCCATCGCGGCGAGGAGCTGGCCCATCTCGTCGTGGCGCCCCGCGGCCTGCGCCACGGTGCGGTCGAGGTGCCCTTCGGCGATCGCGTTGGCGGCACCGACCGAGAGCGCGATGGGATCCGTGATGCCACGCACGAGGCGGCGCAGCAGCCACATGGTGAGGGCGAGCACGATGAGCGCCGTGACACCCCCGGCGAGCATGAGCTCGCTGCGGCGGCGCTCGCTCTGCTGCTCCTGGTCCACCAGCGCGGTGAGCGACTGGCGCCGCCGCTCCGCCGACTCGTTGATCGCGGCGCGCAGCGACTGGATCTCGGAGCGCAGCGGCATGACGGCGGCGATGCCGGCATTGGCGGGGATCGCGCTCGCGACCGCGTCGAGGCGCTTCGCGATCGCCGCGTCCTCCGCGAAGGTCTCGCCGAGTGCCTGCTCGTCGGAGCGGGTGCGCTGCAGCGCCGCGATCGAATTGCCGCCGATGCGCCCGGTGTCGACGGCGTCGGCGACTCCGTCGACGAACTTGCCGAAGCCGTTCACCGCATCGAGCGAAAGATCGTAGGCGCGCAGCGCGACATTCACGCGCTCCGGCAGGTCGCTGCGCGCGACCGCCTGGTACACGACGAGCGCCAGCAGCGGCAGGATCGCCACGCCGAACTGCAGGTATAACCGCTGCCGCAGGGCCACGGGATCAGTACTTGCGAACGACCGTGACGCCCGCCGCCGGGGCCGTGACATACCCCACGCCGCCGGGATTCGCCTTCACGTTCGCGACGACCTCGAGGTCGCTCGACTTCACGGCCGGCGCATTCAGCCCCTCGCGGAATCCCTTCTTGGTCCAGAGCGTGGAGTACTTCGCCGCATCCATGTGCAGCACCTTGGCGAGGAATTCGTTCTGCGCGGCGGAGTTGTCGAAGGGCGCGAGCTTCACGCCGCCCGCGAGCTGCTTCTCCCCGATGAAGACGTCGCGCGCATCGTCCGCCGAAAGCGTGAGCGATGGATTGCAGATGAGGTAGATGTCCGCGATGGCGGCCGCGGGCGCCATGAGCGACGCGCAGAGCACCACCGGGAAGAGGGAACGTTTCATGGCCGCCCCTCAGAACCGGATGGCGAGCACGGCGCGCAGCTCGGAGTACGACTTCTCCTCGCCGAGGATCTCGCGCGTGCGGTTGCCTTCCAGTTGCACGGACGTGTTCGGGTTCAGCAGGTAGCGGATGCCGAGCACGTGGCGCGTGTACGAGCGGCCGCTCTCCTGCGCCGCGAAGTACGGGTCCGCCTGGTCGAGCGCGGCCTTCTCCCATCGGTAATAGGGCGTCCACACGTCCGCGAGCGTGTAGCCAAGGTGCACGAAGGCGGCCCAGCTCGAGTGCGTGCCAGTGTCGCCGGAGAGGTCGGCGTTGCGGAAGCGGTAGTACTCGCCGATGCTCTCCCAGTTCTTCATGTCGAGGTAGTAGTACGCGCCTCCGAAGGCGAGGCGCGTGCGGCCGAGCTTCTCGCCGCCGCTGTAGATGTCGACTTCCTCGCGCAGCCCGTGGAGCCCGACGAGCAATCCATCGGCCGCGCCGCCGAAGCGATAGCCGAGGTTGCCGCCGACCGCGGTGTTGGTGTTGTCGTCGCGATAGGCGTTGAAGTCGAGGATGCCGTCGACGATCCGGCTGCCGTTGGCGAGCCACGCGTCGTATGTGAAGCGGCTGCCGTCGCCCGTGTTCACGTGGCCCACGCCCCAGAGGCCCACCGTGTGCGCCGGGAGGATGCCGCCCTTGTCCTCGAAATCGATGAAGCGCGGGCGCGTCGCCGAGGGCTGGATCTGGATGCCGTGGTGGAACGCGTTGTTCCAGTAGCCATACGGCGTGTGGAAGCGGCCCGCCCATCCGGTGAAGCTGTCGCTGAACGTGTAGCCGATCTGCAGGCGCTCGAGGTCGGTCGCGACCTCCCCGGTATCGGATTCGATCTCGAAGTTGAGCTCGCCCAGCATCTTCACGCGGCCGAACTCGGGCGTCATGAAGAAGTCGAGGTTGCCGAGCGCGAAGCCCGAGCGCCGGTTGTCGGGCCGGTCGAGCGTGGTGTGGTGGTATTCGACGTCGGCGAAGCCGTGCAGCGGAATGCCGGCGAGGGCGGTGCTGGCCTCGCGCCCCGACGACATCTGCGCCACGCTCCGCTCGAGGGTTTTGATGCGTTCTTCCTCGGCAGGCGGCATGGGTGCGCCCGGCGCCATCGGCGCGGGCGCGGCGGCCGCCGTCGTCGCGGCCGCGTTCTTCGATCTTTCGAGCTGCTCGACGCGCTTCTCGAGCTTGTCGATCACGTGCAGGCTCTGCTCGAGCTTGCGCTCCAGGTCACGGATGCGTTCGGCGTCGCTTTGGGCGAATGCGCTCGCCGGAATGCAGAGCAGCGCAGCCAGCGTCGCGATTGCGAGCGTGCGCCGGCCTCGGCGCTGTTCGTCGGGGGCTTCCATGCCGGACCTCCCTGGATCTTCAGCTTGTCAAGCCCACGCTACCCCCTTGAATTTATTAAGCCTGTGTCAAAACGCACAAAGTCGACAGGGGCGTCGATTACCGGCGTAATGGCGTGCCGGGGAATTTTCGACCGCCGAAACACGCGCGCGACTCGCGGGGACGGCTCGGTGACGGCAAAGTCCTAACCTCGCAAAATCGAGAGCACGTGCGAACCACAATGCGAACCGCGGCGCCGCGAGTCCCGGGCCACGCGGTCTTCTTTCCCGCCGCGGCGGCCTATGCCGCGGCCGTGCTTCCCGCTTCGGTGCTCGCGATGCTGGGGCACGCGCCCTTTCTTGCGGCACTCGCGTCGCCGGCCGCGCACGCGCACGAGATGCTCTTCGGCTTCACGCTCGCCGTGATCGCCGGCAACCAGCTCGGGCCGACGCCGCGTGCGCGCCTCGCGCTGCTCTTCGGGTGCTGGCTCGCCGCCCGCGCCGGATTCATCGCATGGCCCCACGCCATCGGCACGGCAGCGCTCCAGGGCGCCTTCGCGCTTCTGCTCGCGCGCGAGGTGGTGCCGCGCCTTTTCACGCGGGCGAAGAAGCTGCGCAACCGCGCGCAGCCGCTCGTGATCGCGGGCATCTCCGCGTGCAGCGTGGTGCTCTCCGCCGCATTTACCGTGAGTGCGCCCGCGGTGCAGCACCGCACCGCGTTCGTGAGCGTGCTGCTGCTCGCGCTCCTCATGCTCTTCATGGGCGGACGCATCATCGCACCGGCCGCGGCGGGCGCGCGCTACCGCCAAGGCGGCGACATGGGGCCCCGGGTGCAGCCACGGCTCGAAGGCGCGCTGATCGTGCTGATGCTCGGCGCGATCGTGGCGGCGGTGCTCACCGCGCTTGCCGCGACGCCGGACGTTGCAGCCGGGCTCCTGCTGCTTGCGGCCGGCGGCGTCGCCGCGGTCCGCGCGATGCGATGGAGGCTATGGCTCGTCCATGGACGCCCGGATCTCGTGTGCCTCGGGATCGGCTACGCCTGGCTCGTCGCGGGACTGTCCACACTAGGAGCGGCATTGATGGCCGGCGCCCATGCCGTCGAAGCGGTGCATGCGATCACGGTCGGCGCGCTCGGCACGCTCACGATCAACGTCATGGCGCTCACGCAGGCGCGGCTGGCGCGGCGCGATCCCGCGCGCGAAACGCTCCCCCTCGTGGCGACCGCCTTGGTGACGACGGCGGCGTTCGCGCGCATCGCGGCAGGCTTCCTGCCCGGCGCTGCCCATTCGCTGCTCGCGATCGCGGCTTGCGCGTGGAGCGCTGCGTACCTGGTGCTGCTTGCGTTCCTGCTGCGCACGCGGCGCGTGGTTCCCCCACTGAAACCGGGGACGCAGTCCGAATTCGAATGTTGAAATCCGGGACGCAGTCGCAATTGGGCCCCCAACTCGAAAGGCCTCCGCGCGGAGCGTATTACCCTGGAGATAGCATGAATCGCACGAAACCGTTCCTCGAGTGCTGCGTCGGAGCGGCAATGGGGCAACCCAGCAACGCGAAGTGAATTCGGACTGCGTCCCCGATTTCAGCATTCGAATTCCGACTGCGTCCCCGGTTTTGCCCCGGTTTTGTCTCCGCTTCCGGCGCGGCGTTCGCATTTCGCGAAGGCCTCCTTGCCCGAATTCCAATTCCTCGGGCCGAAACGCGCATGGTGTGATGCGGTCAACTGGGCATTGGAGGAGATCAAATGACCGCACGCAAAGTCCTGGTGTTCGGAGCATCGTACGGGTCGCTGATGGGCATGAAGCTCGCCCTCGCCGGCCACGACGCGGCCCTGGTGTGCCGTTCGCGCACCGCCGACCTGATCAACCGCGAAGGCATCACCGTTCGCATGCCGGTGAAGGGCCGCGAAGGGCTGGTCGACGTCAAGTCGCGCGAGCTGCCCGGGCGCGTGGATGCCACGACGACCGGCGCGGCGCGCCCGGATGAATACGACCTCGTGGTCCTCGCGATGCAGGAGCCGCAGTATTCGTCGCCGGGCGTGCGCGAGCTGCTGGAGGAAGTCGCCCTCTCCCGCGTGCCGTGCCTCTCGATCATGAACATGCCGCCGCCGCCCTACCTCGAGCGCGTCCCCGGCATCGACCCCGCGCTTTGCGAGGAGAGCTACACCGACGCGTCGGCGTGGCGCAGCTTCGACCCGGCGCGCATCACGCTCTGCAGTCCCGACCCCCAGGCATTCCGCCCGC
>Ga0068852_100000617_pt1 | contig 23332 bp, 20 predicted proteins | sample KBSCornC22_FD_66594 | JGI IMG/M metagenome (GOLD analysis project Ga0068852, IMG submission 66594) | Corn rhizosphere microbial communities from Kellogg Biological Station, Michigan, USA - KBS Corn C2-2 | ecosystem: Host-associated > Plants > Roots > Rhizosphere > Soil ... | reverse complement strand
CTTACGAGAAGGTAGCGGAGTTTGCAAAGAAGGGCGGAATTGTACTTGCAACCGATCGGTTGCCCAATACTGCGCCGGGATACAAGGATGCGGACGCAATGACGGCGCGAGTGAGGGAGATTTCGAGCTCCCTGTTTCATGGTCAGATCGCGACTGCGCACTTTGTGCAGGATGAACACGCACTGGGAGCGGCGCTGGCGAGAGCACTCAAACCGGATTTTGCTGCGGAGCCTGCAAGCCCGCAGATCGGGTTTATTCATCGGCACCTTGAGTCTGGTGATCTGTATTTCGTGGCGAATACAAGCAACCGGCGGCGCAACGTTCAGGCGTCGTTCCGGTCCGGGGCCAAGTATGGGGAGGAGTGGGATCCGTTTACGGGGAAGATCGAAGGGATCGCGGATACGAAGCGAGTTGGGCTTGAACTGGAGCCATACGAATCGCGGTTGCTGTACTTTTCGACCGAGCCTCTGACGCCTGGGGCGAAGAAAGCGAATGAGCAGGAGAAACGGATCAAGATATCCGGAGAATGGCGGTTCGCGGCTGGCGACGAGTTGGACAAGATGGTGGGTCTGCGCTCGTGGGTCGATGATCCGAAGCTGCGGTACTACTCCGGGACCGCCACGTACTCGAAAACCGTGAGCGTTCCTGAGTCGTTCATTCCAAGCGGCGGGTCCGTGTTTCTGGATTTTGGAGAGGGAACGCAGGTGCCGCTGCCAGATCCACTCCCCAACAACAACATGCGGGCTTATCTCAATAGCCCGGTGCGTGAAGCTGGGGCGGTTTACGTGAATGATGAGCTTGCAGGCTACGTGTGGCATCCGCCCTTCAAGGTCGACGTGACGAAGGTGCTGAAGGCAGGGGAGAACAGAATTCGGATTGTGGTTGGAAATACTGCGATCAACGAGCTTGCAGGTACGGCGTTGCCGAATTATCGGCTTCTGTACAGCAAATATGGAGTGGAGTTCATTCCCCAGGACATGAAGGATTTGAAACCGTTGCCTTCGGGAATCCTAGGGCCGGTATCGCTGGTTCAAAGTCCAGGAAAACAATAGCCGCGGAGCCACATATTCAAGCCGCGATGGGTGGAACGGCCGTGGCGTTTTATTTCGAGCAAGGCCATTGCGCTTTCGAAATTGGTGTAGTTCGATTTTTTCCGGAAATCGCCGCTTGGCGGGCTGAGCACATCTTTATGTCTGGCTTTGCAATCAAAAGAGTTGAAACCTACTTTTGGAGTTCAACCAGATCATGCTTACCGCGAGTGAAGTTAATCAGATGAAGTATGCGCAACCTTCGGCGGATCGGGTTTTGCCGGTGTTTCTGGAGCGGTGGAGTCCGCGGGCCTTTGCGGATCGGGACGTATCGGCTGCGGATTTGAAGACGATCTTCGAGGCGGCGCGGTGGGCTCCGTCTTCGTATAACGAGCAGCCGTGGCGTTTTTTGGTGGGGCACAAGGGGTCGGAGACGTACAACAAGATTCTGGATTCGCTGGTGCCTTTCAATCAGGACTGGGCGAAGAGCGCTCCGGTGCTCATTCTGGGAGTTGCAAAGACGCGTTTCAGCCACAATGACAGCCCTAACAACTACGCGGCGCACGATCTTGGGGCTGCGATGGCGCTAATGGCGGTGCAGGCGACTGCCTTAGGCTTGGCGGCGCACCAGATGGCGGGCTTCGATTGGGTGAAGGCAAGGGAATCATTCGCAATTCCTGAGACTTACGCCATGGGATCCGTTATGGCGCTTGGCTACCACGGCGAATTGACGGATTTGCCGGAGAAGTTCCAGGCACAAGAGCAGTCACCGCGAAGCAGAAAGGCTTTGAGTGAGATTGTGCTTGAGGACTGGGAGCGGCCGGCGGATCTGGGCTAGGCGTCAACTGAGTTAATACCTTCGTGCGTTTCAGGGCGAGATTTAGCCCGTAGAGTGGAAGTCTGAGGTAGAGGTTTGCCCGCAGCTTCTTCAATGAAACCAGCGCGAAAGCGTGCACCGACCCGCCGTCCGCGGCATCGATATAAACCGATCAAGTTGGGGAAGACGCGGAGGATAGTGCAGGCGTCGGCGGCGATTCTTGGTGTAGCGGGCGTGCTGGTGCTGTGGGCGGTAGTCGCTCGACGGATTGCACCGATGGCCAACACGAGCAGGGATCACTTCGATGCGATTCTTGTTCTGGGGCACCCGGCCGATGATGATGGAAATCCGGCACCGGAACAACTCGCTCGAGTCACAGAAGCAGTGAGGGAGTACGACCGGGGGGTCGCTCCCCGTATCTTGTTCACCGGAGGTGCGGTGGCCAATCAGTTTGTTGAAGCGGACGTGATGGCCCGCACGGCGGCAGCCCAAGGGATACCCCCATCTGCAATCTTTGTAGAAACGAAGTCACGGGACACGATCCAGAATGCATGCTATTCAGCAAGACTGATGAGCAATCATGGGTGGCGGTCGGCGGAAGTGATTTCGAGTGACTACCATCTCCCGAGGGCGAGCATGATTTTCAGTCACACTGCACTGGAGTGGCGGATGCATGCCTCACCACCTTTGCAGCCGGGAGACGCTGGATCGGAAACTCCCTTCCTCGAGGTTCTAAAGACGATGCGATATCTGGTTTACGCGAATTGGGCGGAGCGGTGCGAGCCTTAGACCAGAAGAGCCGCGCCTGCTCGCAAGGGCTATTTCACGGCGTCTAACACTGAGGTTCCGAGAATTGTCCGTGAAAGGTATGGTCCTGTAAGCTTTTGAAGATGCGTCTTCCAGTAAGGTTTTGTTTGTTTTTGGCGGTCCTCGTGGTGGGTCTGCCGGCGATGATTTCTTGTGCCCAGGGCCAGGTGCAGCCTCCCAGACAGAGCACAACTTCCCAGACAACGGGCAATGGGACCTATATTGTCTCGGATCCGCTGGCGAATGTGCGTTACGACAACAAGTACGACGTCTCGCTGGGTTTGGCGTATGACCACATGAAGGCGGGCCCCACTCTGCTGGAGGGGGCAAATCTCGGTGGGTTGGATCTTTCGGGATCGTTCTGGTTCAGCAGACATTGGGCCGTGGAGGGCAGCGGACGCGCTTATGTGGGAACGAGTGGCGCGGCGCCCAACTCATTTTTGAACGGCAATGGTCAAAATGAGAGCATTCAAGGGCCGTTCGTTGCGCAGTACTTCTTTGTGGGCGGGCCGGAGTGGCTTGGACCGCATAACAAGCATGGCGCTCTGATAGCACATGCTTTGTTTGGCGGAGTCTATGGCAAGTTTGAGCAGGACCTTCGCGGGCAGCCGCCATCGCTGGTGGGTTTCTATAATGACCAGGTGGCGCCGGCGGCGATTATCGGCGGACATATGGATCTGAATCGCTCGCCGAGGTGGGTTTTCCGAATCACGCCGGATGCCGTGATCACACGCTATGGGACCAATTACGGCGCGAAAGCGACACAGACCGACGTGAACTTTGCGATTTCAGTCGGGGTGGAGTATCGATTCCGGGCGAAGCGGAGATAGGGATCTGAATTCAGGAGAATCGGGCCGGGATTTGCGAGATACCGCAAGTCCTGGCCTTCCCTTTTTCGAGGATATAAAGAGCGGGTAAGGGTGAGACGCTGCAGGTGTTTATCGCCGTGTGGTATTCTTCGCCGTTCAGAGGGGGTTCGGGCAGAATCGCTTACTGAAACATGCCGTACCGGATAACGGCACATTGGCATCGCGCTGAGAGAGTTCCGGGAAGACACGCGATAAGGCAGGCTCATACGGACATGAAAGACACTTTGGGTGTTTTGCTTGCGGGGGGAGCCGGTGAGAGGCTGTTCCCGCTAACCCGTGATCGCGCCAAGCCGGCAGTTCCTTTCGGCGGCCACTACCGAATCATCGACATTACGCTTTCAAACTGCATCAACTCGGGCCTGCGACGGGTGTACGTTCTGACACAATACAAAGCGCTCTCATTGAATCGCCATATCCGCGAGGGTTGGACGGGTATTGTGGCCCAGGAGCTGGGTGAGTTTTTTGAGTTGCTGCCTCCGATGCAGCGGACCGGCACGAACTGGTATATGGGAACCGCGGATGCGGTGTACCAGAATATTTATTCGATCGGCAGCGAACAGCCGAAGCACATGATCATCCTGAGCGGGGATCACATCTACAAGATGGATTACAGCAGGATGCTCGATTACCACCGGGAAAAGAAGGCCGAAGTGACGCTGGCGACGATTCCTGTGGAGCCGGACGAGGTCTCCCGTTTCGGCGTGGTGGACGTGGGAGATACGGGCGAGGTCCAAGGGTTCCTGGAAAAGCCAACGAGTACGACCTTCCGTTCGCCGTTCAACCCGGACAAAGTTGAAGCGTCAATGGGCGTGTACATCTTCAACACAGAGATCCTGCTGAAAGCGCTGATTGCGGATGCAGAGGATCCAAACTCGAAGCACGATTTCGGTCACAACATTCTGCCCAATATGCTGGGCAAGAGGAAGATGATGGCCTATAGCTTCGTGGACGAGAATAAGCAGAACGCGCTGTACTGGCGGGATGTGGGCACGCTGGACTCGTACTACGAAGCGAACATGGATCTCTGTTCGGTCGTCCCAATTTTCAATCTTTACGACAAGAGCTGGCCGATCCGCACGCGTGTGCGGCAGTATCCGCCGGCGAAGTTCGTATTCGGAGAGCCAGGACGAACCGGCATGGCGATGAATTCGATCATTACGGCCGGTGTGATCATTTCCGGCGGCACGGTATCAAATTCGGTGCTTTCGCAGGATGTGCGTGTGAATTCGTACACCGAGATCGACGCGAGCATTATCTTCTCGCACGTGCAGATCGGGAGGCATTGCCGGATACGGAGGGCGATCATCGACCGTGATGTGCACATACCGGAAGGAACGGTGATTGGATACGACCCCGTCGAAGATAAACGGCGGTACTTTGTCACGCCTTCTGGGCTAACAATCGTGACCCGAGATGCGTCGCTGTTTGAGAATCCGGTGGAGCCGGAGTTCGGGAACCGCTACTGAGAAGATCAAGGCTCAGGTGCCGACGGGAGCCTTTTTCGTCGAGAGCTTGTTGAGAAGGTCTGCGATAGAGCGGATTTCCAGAAGTATGCCTTTGCGCTTGAGCCGTGCGATGCGCCGTGGATCACGGATGACAATGTAGGTTTCGAAAAACTGTCTGATCTGTTCGAGCGTGCGCTCACGGGCGACAATGCTTAACTGCGTGCGGAAGTAGAAGAGACCGCGTTCGGGCGGACGTTGCCGGAATTTTGCGGCGAAGTAAGCTGCGTCAAGCATGTCGTAGTGAAGGACGTTGCCGACGCGGAGGTTGCGCGGCTTTCGACGAAAGCGCTTCCATCCGTGTGTAGCGAAATCGAGATCGGGGGCGACACGAGTTCGGATAAAGGCTTTGTTACTGACGTAAGCGAGGAAGTAGGTGCCGGGGATGCGCTGGTTTGTGGCGGGATCGCGCATCATGCGACGCATGGCTCCAGCGAAGAGGATCTCGTAGAAGAGCCAGTCGTACCAGGCAATGAGTTTCGGTGAGCGCGTAATCCGTACAAGGGCCGCACGGGAGTATCGCCAAAGGAATTCAGAAGCGGGGAATCGATTGAGGAAGTAGACCCAATCGATGAATGGGTTTTCGGTTTCGGCAGCACCGGGAACGGCTTCGACGTTGGGAAGGAGAAGCTGGTCGATCTGCGCGGGAACTCGTTCGAGGAATCGAGGGATGTGGTTTTCAAGATTCTGCCCGGCACGATCCATCAGGATCAGCTCATCGGCATCGATGCTGACCAGCCATTCGATTCCATCTTTGGCCGCGTCGAGAGTTGCGTAGTAGGTGTTTGCGATTTTGCGAACATCGAGATCCACATCCCACCACGGAAGAATGGCGGCGAGCCAATCGGGCGGGTGCGGGAGTTCATCGGGGCGATAGGATTTCCGCGCGATAACCTGCGGATAGCTGGCGACGAGGTCCGGCGCATTGTCGGTGGTGTTGTCCCAGAAGATATAGATTCGGGTGCAGCCCGCTGCAAGGTGGTAGTCGATGCCGGAGGGGAGCAGTCGGGATTCGTTCTTGACGGTATATGAAATTGCGAACGTTCCTGACGACAAACGGGACCTCGATCAGGTGGGCTTGTGCTTCAAGATTACAGCAGCGAAGATCCGGGGGAGACGAGCTGCTTCAGAGGTGCTTGCGCATGAAGAGAGTGGCCTGAGGATTATCGTTGTAGCGTTCGCAGCGCTCATATCCGCGCTGCTCGTACAGTGCGATTGCGGGCTTAAGGTCGTCGTATGTGTCTAGGTAAATCCATTCCAGGTTCAGGTTTCGAGCATGTTCTTCGAGCGCATCAAGGAGGAGAGTGGCAATGTGGTGTCCGCGAGCGGCGGGACGCACATAGAGCCGCTTGCACTCGCCCGCGCGGGGAATCGAGGAAAGATTGCGAAGGACCACGCAGCCGACTACCTTGTCGTGGACTTTGGCGAGCCACATCCCTGAACTGGGTTCAGTCAGCAGTGCCTGGAGTTCGCCGGGTTTGTCCCGCTTGATCACGTGAACGGCTTCGTAGTATTCGTCCAGGATTTCGAGGGCAGGCTTCGAGGGCTTAGTCAGGCATTCGATGGAAACGGCTGGTTTCTGAGGACCGGAAAGGATTTGGTGGGCCGTTTTGAGGCACTCGACTAGATGGTTCCGAGTGTCCGGTTCAACGGCGTTCAGGATGCCTGAAATATGGCGATCAGAGCTTTCGTTGAGGATGACGACCGATCGTTCTCCAGCAGCAGTCAGGGTCAAAAGTTTCTCGCGAGCGTCGGAAGCAGAGGCGGTCTGGCGAATCAGTTTTCGGCGGGTGAGCGAGGCCAGCTGGCGACTGATGTATCCGCGGTCGAGGCTGAGCGTTTCGCGGATTCCGGAGGCCGTGATCTCGGGATGAGCGCCAATTTCGTAGAGGATACGAGCCTCTGTCAGAGAAAACTCGCCGTCGAGGTGATGTTTACGGAGAAGACCAAGCCTAGCCGTATAGAAGCGATTGAATTCGCGGATAGCGGAAATCTGTTGAGTAAAAACGGGGGAATTGCCTTCCATAGAGGCATCTTAGCATATAGTTGCTTTAGGCAACTAAATCCGAAGATGTTCACACGTGATGACTTCAACAAGCTGGTCCTCCTTGCCGCAAGCACGACAGGTACCGTGTTGGGAACCGCGCAACAAAATCATGCGTATAGGCCTCCATGGCTTGTGCAGGTACATTAAGCTGGAGCGTGGCAGGAATGATGGCACCGACGGTGCCATCACGGTGCAAGGATCACGCCACGAGCCACAGCGCTCCGAAGGCATCCGGATACAGACAAGTTGAGGGGACCTCGCGCAAGCTGGCCGAGACACCAAGAACGCCGATTACCCGCCATGGTCAGGAACCAAGAACGATGACGCCGGACGTGTTGGAGATCGACTGGTCGCAAGTCGTCCGCCGGTGCATGGACGGAGATTCCGGCGCCTGGGCCGATCTGGTACGAACCCACCATCGAAGGGTATATGGGCTCTGCTACCGGTTTACAGGTAATGCCGCTGACGCGGAAGATCTTACGCAGGATGTCTTCCTGAAGATCTATTCCAATCTTTCCAGCTTTGATATGGCGCGGGGCAGTCTGCAGGTTTGGATCACGACGATGACCCGGAACCTGCTGGTGGACAACTTCCGTCGTACGCGGAATCAGAGGGCCACGGATTCGCTGGACGCAGGGTGGGATGAAACCGACGAGTTGAGGCCTGTGGACAGGTTGCAGGCGAGTGGTGCTTCACCGCATGAAAAAGCAGCGCAGAAAGAACTTGCCAAGATGGTGCAGGGGGCACTGGCCAAGGTTTCTGTAGAGCTGCGCGAAGCAGTGATTCTAAGGGATTTGCAAGACATGGATTATAAGGAAATCGCCCAGGTGCTGGGCATACCGGAAGGGACGGTTAAATCCCGCATCAGCAGAGGCCGCGCGGAACTAGCGAGGCTTCTGGAACGTAGTAAGCGGGAGGTGATGTAATGGCAGACCGCGGAAACATTCCGAACTCTCCAGCATGCGGGCAGTGGGAGACGCTGCTCGCGGATGCTCTGGACGGGCTGCTACGGCCGCAGGATGAGGCGACCTTTTCCTCGCATATGGCTACCTGCGCGGCGTGCACCGCGTTGTTTGAAGAGGCTCGACAGGGGCGTGAGTGGCTGGAGTTTCTAAGCCCGGAACCAGAGGTCCCGGAGGGTCTCCTGGATAAGATCCTCGCGCAGACCGGGCCGGGACACACTTCAGAGTACAAGCTGGCCACGGCAGGCAACGTGGTCACAATGCCGATTCCGGCGTGGCAGAAGCCGGGAGTGATGGGTCGGGTTCGGCGGTTTGCTGAGCCCCGGCTGCTGATGACGGCCGCGATGGCGTTCTTCTCGATCGCATTGACGCTGAACATGACCGGTGTACGGTTGACGGACTTCCGGCTGTCCAATCTGAGGCCGAGTGCAATTCGTTCTTTCATGGAACGGCGGTTGACCATGGCATCGACGCCGATCATCCGCTACTACGATCACCTTCGGTTGGTGTATGAGGTTGAGTCGCGCGTGAAAGAGATGCGGCGCAACAGCCAATTGCAGCAGCAACAGAATCAGACTCAGCCAGCACCGGGAGAGTCAAAACAAAACCCTAATCGGAAAGACGGCGGGTCCCGCGTCGATCCTCCGCAGCAGTCCGGTACGCCGGAGCAAAGCGGGACGCCAGCATCAAGGGACTCGGATTATTTGGAAACTTCCGTTACGCTTCACGACCGGCAAGACCCCCGGGCCATTGAATCAGATGGTGTGGGATTACAGTCCGCGCATTCCGGCAGCTCTCAGCCCCAGCGACAAAGAACCGTCGCGGGGGACCCCTGCAGAACGCAACCCGGTTACGACATGGCAGTACGGGAAGGGAGCACAGTATGGACTGCGTAAATCATCAAGGAGTGGCAGCAACAGCGTATTGCCAGAATTGCGGGAAACCGCTCTGCGCAACGTGTGTTCGCAACGCCGGCAACGGGCAGATTCTGTGTGAGCCGTGTCTCATGGCCTGGCAGAGCGTGCAGCAGCCATTTGTGGCGCAGGCGAGCGGGCCGAATCCTTCCGTAGCGGCTGTGCTGGGAATCATTCCAGGCGTCGGCGCGATGTACAACGCGCAGTACTTCAAAGGCCTGATTCACGTCGTGATCTTTGTGGTGATCATCAGCATCACGACGCACTATGGGTTGTTCGGACTCTTCATTCCGGCATGGGTGCTGTATCAGTCTTTTGAGGCGTACCACACGGCGAAGGCGATTCGTGACGGCCAGCCTCTGCCAGACCCGCTTGGTTTGAATGAGGTAGGGAATTGGTTGAACCTGGGCGGGCCGCAGCCCGGACAGCATCGGCCGGGTATGCCGGGTATGCCGGGGCAGCCGGGCGGACCGATTAATCCACCACCGGGAGCAGCACCTGGAGGAGCGCCAGGCGTGGGTGGGTATCAGCAGGTTCCGTATACGCAGTACCAAGCTGCGTACACACCTCCTCCTCCGCTAGGGTTCGTTGATCCTGCCGTGCCGCCACCGCCGCCGGTTCCTCCGGTGTTCTGGAAGCGGAAGGAGCCGATCGGAGCACTGATCCTGATCGGGTTTGGATTACTGCTGCTGATGAACCAGCTTGGATTTTTGGCAGAGCGTGTGATTCACATTCTTTGGCCCCTGATCTTTATCGCGATCGGTGTATGGCTGGTGGTTCGTCGGATTGGGGATACCCCGCAGATTCCGCCGCAGGGACCTGGAAGTGGGACGACTGGAGGCGCGCAATGAACCGCTACATTTTGATTCGACGTTTACGAGGGCCGGCAATTCTGGTGCTGCTGGGAGTTATTGCGCTTCTGCACGAGTCTGGGCTTGTTGAGTTCTGGAGCCTGTTCTTTCCGCTACTTCTCATCCTTATTGGAGTGCTGAAGCTGGCGGAGCGGGCGGCACTTGCGGCGGCAGGGGATGAGGTTCCGTACGCAGGCTCTCCCTATCCGTATGGGGCAGCGGCTCCGATGGCTGGAGGTGCGACTCCACAGAACAATACCAGCGTCGTTCCGGTTACGCAGGACTACACCAGGGGTCCTGAGGGAGGGCAATCATGAGCAGCGTTCCTCCACCGAATATTCCTCCGGGCGGATACGATCCTCGTACGCAGTGGCGGGTCTATCGCGAGCAGCAGCGAGCAGCGTGGCGTGCTCAGCGAGATGCATGGAAGGCGCAGCAGCACGCATACAAGGCGAATTATCAGCACGCATATGGACCTCGAGTTCCATCCGTCGTCGGCCCGTTGATCCTGGTTGCGATTGGTATTGTGTGGTTGCTGATTTATTCAGGGCACATCAGTGCTTCGAGTTTCTGGGCCTGGTACGGCAGATGGTGGCCGTTGATGCTGATTGCAGCGGGACTGGCCATGCTAGCGGAATGGGCGCTGGATATCCGGCGCGAAACTCCGGTGCGACGGGGCACAGGATTCGTCGGGGTTCTGATACTGCTGGCAATTGTGGGATTCGCGGCGTCGGGTTGGACTCGTGGACATTGGGGGAACTGGCGAGGGGACTGGGGCGATCACGACGACTTCTTCAACGTGTTCGGGCTTCCGCAGCATGATTTAGACCAGCCACCTCAGAGCATGCAGATTCCAGAGAATGCAACGGTGCAGATTGAGAATCCGCGTGGGGATGTCAGCATAACGTCGGGGGAATCGGCAAACATCGAGGTTCAGGCACACCAGGTTGCATTCGCTGGTTCTGATGAGGAAGCCAAAAAGATCTTCAACGCCGAGCAGGCGCGAGTGACGGTGAGTGGAAGCGCCGTGCTGGTGAAGTCGGACGGGAACAATAACGGGAGAGTGAACCTGACGGTTACAGTACCGAAGTCGGCGCATGTGAGTGTGCATTCTGGACACGGTGATGTGACAGCCGCAAATCTGAATGGCGGCGTTAACATCAACTCAACTCACGGCGATGTACACCTGAGCGTGATCAAAGGTTCGGTGCAGGTACATTTCTCGAATGACCGCGGGGATTTTTCGGCGCACCAGGTGGATGGGGACATCACGGCTGAAGGCAACTGCAACGACCTAACCCTGTCCGAAGTCAAGGGCAAGGTGTCAATCAATGGCGAACTCTTCGGCGATGTACACATGGAGAATGTTGCCGGGGCAGTGCATGTACACACGTCAGTGACTGAAATGGATGTGGCATCGCTGCCGGGAGATCTGACACTGAACTCCGACAATCTTCGTGTGACGCAATCGAAGGGGCAGGTACGGGTTGTTACGCACTCGAAGGACGTCGATCTGACTCAGATCTTTGGCGACACCTATGTCGAGGATCGTGATGGACGAATTGCAATCGAGCCCGCCGGGAGCTACGCCGTCGAGGCGAAGAACCGCAAGGGCGATGTGGAGCTAAGACTGCCACCGAATGCACACGCATCCCTTACGGGAAACACGCGCAATGGCGACGTGGTGTCGGATTTCCCACTGGCAATCAGTGGGGATGAGAGCAAGACCGTCAGCGGGACGATTGGTGCGGGTGGGCCGAAGGTGACCTTGATGGCCGAGAACGGAGACATCCACATCAAGCGTGGAGATGAAGCACCCCCTGAGCCTCCTGCGGCTGCAGCTTTGCCTGCCGCTCCGAATGCGCCGCACCTGAAAGCGCCGAAGGTTCCGGCGGCGCCCGTAACACAGTAGCGGGTGAAAAGGGATCGAGACACCAAGGGGCAAGAAGACCGAAAAAGAGAAATTGAGCCAACAGGGCGAGACAAACAAAATCCAGGGGTGCGGACGCGGTCCGCACCCCTTTTGCTTTTGTGCCAGAATTGCCTGGCTATTCCGTTCGAAGGGCTCGTATGGGATCGAGGTGTGATGCGCGCCATGCCGGGATCATGCAGGCCAGAGTCGCAACGAGCAGGAGCAACGCAGCGACAGATGCGAAGACTACAGGGTCGAAGGGTTCCGTTTGATAGAGCATGGATCGAATGAGACGCACGGCGAGCGCACTTGCGCCTAGACCCAGCAGCAGTCCGATGAGGGCGGGGCGGAGACCATCGAAGAGGACTGTACCGAGAAGCTGTTCGCGGCGCGCTCCAAGTGCGATGCGGATTCCGATTTCGGATGTGCGCTGAGTGACGAGATAGGTGAGAACTCCGTAGAGGCCCGCGGCGGCGAGAACGAGTGCGATCACGGCGAAGGCGAGGATCAGCAGCGAGTCGAATTGAGAATCGATCGTTGCTTTCGCAATGGATTCGCGAATGGTTCCCACTCCAGATACCGGAAGATCGGGATCGAGACTTCCAATGACCTTCTGGATCGGCATGGCAAAAGCGGAGACATTCGAGGATGAGCGGACGATCAGTGCGACATTGACCCAGTCATTCCCCAAGATTGGCCAGTACATCTGCCCCATGATTGGCTGCGTGATGTTCCAGCGCGTATCGCCGACGATCCCGATGACCTCACCAACTCTGCCATCCACGGTGATTTTGATGTGTCTTCCAATCGGGTCTTCGCCGGGGAAGCACATCTCGGCGGCTTTCTGGCTGATGATGACCACGTTTGCGCGATCCAGACGTTCATCGGATGTAAACACGCGGCCGCGGATGATCGGGAGATGAATGGCAGAGAAGTATCCCGGATCTGCACCGCGGATTTGCAAGTCCAGGCCGGTTCCCTTAGGGAGCGTAGGGTGCTCAACGACGGTTACAAGGTCATCGCCGCCGTAACCCTGACCCGGAGCGGCACTGACTAGGCCAGCGGATTGCACCCCGGGCATAGCACGCACCTGCGACAGGACACTCTCGAAAAAGGCAATGCGCTGGACGGGTGTTTTATAGCGCGCTTCTGGAAGGCCGAAGTGCAGCGTGAGCACATTGTCGATCGGCACACCGACGTCAGTAGAGCGCAGACGCTGATAGCTCTTGAGGAGCAACCCAGATCCGACGAGAAGAACGACTGTCAGCGATACCTCGAGAACGAGGAGCGTGCGGCGAAGTCCGGCGCGAGCCCGACTACTCGCCAAAGTACGTGACGAGTCCTGAAGTCCGTCGAGTACATCTTTGATTTTGGAACTGAAGGCGCTGATCAGGCCGGCGAACAGAGCGGTTGCGAGGACGGCCAAGACGACGAACCCTATCTCCACCGCACCTATATGGATAGCTTCGATGCGGTTCATGTCATGGCGAGTTTTAACGAGCCACTGGATCGCAGCTCCAGCGAGAAGGAGGCCGAAGGCACCACCCGCGACAGAAAGCAGCAAACTCTCGAGGATGCGCTCGCGCATGATCCGCAGCCATCCACCGCCGAGAGCAACGCGGATGGCGAGTTCCTTGCGACGAGATGCAATCCTGGCGACGAGAAGGCTTGCGACATTCATCGAGGCGATGAGAAGGACGCATCCGGTCGCAGCAAGCAACGCATACAGTGGAGTTTTGTAGTCCTGGACAGCATCGTCGAGCATAGATCGGCCGATCACAGAGGTGTGAACAGCGGGGCCGGGATGGCCGGTTTTTATCTCCTTCTGTACTGCTTGCAGACGACTGACAAGTGCCTGAAGCGTGATGCCCGGACGGAGCCGGGCGATTCCGATTGCCTCGTGATCCTCAAAAGTGGTCATTAAAGCCGGCGGGAACTCATGAGCGATCGGAGTCCAGACCTGAACGGTATTGCCGCCGAACGCACCGGAATAAACGAATGACTCGGGCATGATGCCGATCACCGTGTAAGGCTTTGCATCCAACCATATTCTTCTGCCGAGAACGGACGGCTCGCCTGCGTAGCGGCGCTGCCAGAATGCATTGGAGAGAATGACGGTGGCTTCGGAACTGGGTGAATCGTCGGAGGGTCCGAAGGTACGGCCAAGGGCGGGATTGACACCAAGGACGGAGAAGAAGTTCCACGAGCACATGCCAGCCTCGATCTTCTCCGGCAGCTTTCCTCCTTCTGCGGAGACGCTGTAGCCCTGGAAGGGCGAGACCAGCGCCATGTCTGCAACGCCTTGCGATGCGCGTTGCCACTCGTAGAAGCTTCCGGCATCGATCGGCATGTATCCGTGTTCGCTGCTCTGAGCAGGTTCATGCTCGTAAATGGAGACGAGTTTGTCAGGCTCGGGGTAGGGCAAGGGATTGAGCAGAACGCGGTGAACGAGAGTGAAGAGTGCCACGTTGGCGCCGATGCCGAGGGCGATGATGAAAACGGCGATGGAAGTGAATCCAGGCGCATGGACGAGTGCACGTGTGACGTGACGGATGTCGCGGAAGAGTGAGTCGAGCCAGACTCCGGTCCAGGTTGAGAGTGCTTCATCGCGAAGGAGGGCTGGGTTGCCGAACTGGCGGAGGGCGGCTTGGCGCGCGTGTTCCGCAGACATGCCAGCGGAAATGTTTTCGTCGATCTGGCGCTCGAGATGATATTGGAGCTCATCGTCAAGATGCATAGAGGCGCTGCCACGCCGGAAAAGAGAAAGAAAAGCCATTCGGGTTCGCGCGACGAGACGCATGAGATGCTCCTGAGAACAAATTGTTTTATGCTTCGCCAACAACCAGGTTGATTGCCGTTGAGAGGCGATTCCAATTGGCGGTTTCCTTTTCGAGCTGAGAACGGCCAGCGGTGGTCAGCGCGTAGAACTTCGCCTGGCGTCCGGTTTCGCTTTCAGCCCACCTGGCTTTGATCCAACCCTGGTGTTCGAGCCGGTGCAGGGCGGGATACAGAGAGCCTTGCTGTACCTGAAGGACCTCGCGGGAAAGCTGTTGAATCCGCTTGGCGATGGCCCAACCATGGAGAGGTTCAAGGAGGAGTGTTTTAAGAATGAGGAGATCGAGGGTTCCCTGAACGAGATCGCTTGGTTTGCCCATGCCTAGATTATCTACAAAGGCGATTGTAGATAGTCAAGGTATCTGTGATGAGATGCAACTGAAGCTGACTTGATGGAGTCTACGTACTTGCCGGGCGTGTGATCTTTGGGTATATGCTCCAGCACAGGGAAGGGGCAGGAGAGACGGGTATGAGGCAGACACCGATCCGCGTGATTACGGTTGAACGGGAGTATGGTTCTCGAGGCGGAGAGTTTGCCCACGACCTCGCGGACCGGCTGGGTTGGAGGTTGCTTGATTCGGAGCTGGTGTGTGCTGCAGCGCGGAGAGCGGGAGTTACGCCGGAGCTGGCGGCCAAATATGATGAGCGGCTCGATCCCTGGTACTACCGATACGGGAAAGTATTCTGGCATGACACGGCGTACCAGATGACCGGACTCTCTGAGGACCAAGTGTTCGACTCGGAGCGCATGCTTGCGCTAATCCGCGAAGAGATTCTGGAAGCTGCGAAGACGGGCAATTGCGTGCTGGTAGGGCGCGGGGCGGCGTGCGCCCTGGCTTGCCAACCGGGATGCTTCCATGTCTTTGTGTATGCCACTTTGAAATCGAAGCGCGACTGGTTTGCGCAGGCATTTCCGAAGGAAGCGCCGCATGCGGAACAGAAGCTAGCCGAGCACGACAAGCGGCGCGCAGCGGTGATACGGAAGTTTTACCAGCAGGAGTGGTGCGCGCGCGGGCTCTATCATATGCTGCTGAATTCGGCGATGGGAACCGACGCGATGATTGCGGCCGTTGCAGGGGCGGCAGAGCTAGAGATCGCGCAACCGATTGGAGCAGGAAGCTCGATCGGGACTGTTGCGAACTGCTAGATTTCGACGCGGGGCACGCGTTGAGCGATACGAGTGAAAATCTCCCACGGAATGGTCCCAGCTGCTCGGGCGTGATCGAACGAAGAGATTGTCTCTTCGCCTTGTTTGCCGATCAAGATGACTTCATCTCCGGGGGCGACGTCCGGGATTTCTGTCACGTCGAGCACCGTCTGATCCATGCTGATGCGGCCGACGATTGGGGCGCGCTGACCACGGACGAGCAGAGAGAATCGGTTTCCCAGTTTGCGGTCGAGACCATCGGCATATCCGGCGGCGATGAGTGCGATGCGCATGGGCTCAGTGGCGACAAATGTTCCGTTATACCCGATTGCTGCTCCTGGTTCGACCGACTGGACGCTGACGACCTGGGACTTCCATGAGAGGACAGGTCGAAGAGCAAGACGAGCCTGACCGAGTGACATGGGCTCGGCGGATGTGACCTGTGCGTCAAACTCCGGAACAAGGCCATAGAGTGCGAGGCCTGGACGCGTGAGCGCTTTCATTTCAAAACGGGCGGCGAGCTTCGCGATTGCACTTGCCTGTCCGGCGACGAGAGCAGCGGAGTTGCCGACGTTGAGAATGCCGGGATGGATGCCCGCGGACTTGATGGTAATGAGCGCTTCGTTGAGTCGCAGAAACTGATCTTCGGTAACGCGATTATCTGCTTCATCTGCGGCGAACAAGTGAGTCATGACTCCTTCAATGCGAAGGGGGAAATCCCGGCGAAAGCGAACGAGAAGAGGCGCAAGAGCCTCCGGCAGCACGCCTTGACGGCTCATACCGGTGTCGATTTCGAGGTGGACGGAAATCGATCGGACACCCAGTGAGCGTGCGGCTTCTTCGAGGAGGTCGAATTGCCAGGGATCCCAGACAACGGCGGTTAATTTGTTGCGAACTACATCGTGGCCCTGATTTGGGTAGACACCGCTGATAACAAGGATGCGCGCATCGGGGCAAAGGCGGCGCGCTTCAATTCCCTCTTCAACACTGGTGACGCCGAGCCAGTTGAGGCCTGCACATACTGCAGCCGGCCCACAGAGGGCGAGAGAGTGACCATAGGCATTGGCCTTGACGATAGCGAGTAGATCAACCTGCGGGCCAGCCAGTTTCGAAAGGAAACGGCAGTTGTCCTCGAACGCACGGGTGGAGATCTCGACCCAGCAGGGGCGCGTTTGCATGAAGCTGCTCAAGTAATCAGTCTAGGGCAGGCTGACGATACGGGTATCGCATTGAGTGATTTGGAGAGTTTCCTATTCAGCTACCTGCGCGAGCTGTGATTCGGTAGGCGGAGCCGTGAACAGGCTAACGGTGATGAGTGCAGCAACCGCGACAAACAGTGCGGGAAAGATGGCGTCGCGATCGGCGATGATGTGGGGGAAAAGACTTTTCACACCGGGAAGATCCCATGCGAGAGTGACGATGGTTCCACCAGCGATGGCGGAGACTGCCCCCCATGCGGTGACGCGCTTCGAATAAAAGGCGGCGAGTACGACCGGGGTGAGGGAGGCTGAGTAGATGGTGTAGGCCCAGAGCATCTTTTGAAGGATGCTTTCTGCGTAGATGGCTTGATACAGCGCCCAGCAGCCGAGGAGCACCACGGCGAGCCGCGAGATGATGAGGACCCGCTTATTGGAGGCGTTCGGCGCGATGTAGCGAACGAATACGTCGTTCACCAGGTTGGTTGCCGGAGAAAAAAGATAGTTTGATGCGGTGGAGATGACCTTGGCGAAGACGGCGCCGAGGAGGAGGGCGCCAAGGATTGCCGGAAGGCCGTGACGAGCTGTGTATGGAATGATTTCGCGTGGGTGCAGAGCGACCTCGCCGGTGGGATAAAGCGCCCGACCAAATACCGCAATGGCAACGATGAGGGTTTCAAGTACCAGCGTTCCGATGATCCATCCGATCACGGAATTGCGCGCGTCCTTTTCGCTCTTTGCGGAGAAGAACTTTTGATACATCACCTGGTTGCCGAGCATGAGAAGCATGGTGGGGACGAGGAACTCGAGGGCGCGGACCAGGCCCATGGCGGGGGACTGCACAATCCCTTGGGGTGAGAGTCGATAGTTGCCGAACAACTCGAAATATTGCGGGGGCAGCTGGGAGTGCAACGCGGACCAGCCGCCAGCCTGGTGAAGGAGGTAGGGTGCGGAGATAATGCAGATGCATGTGACGAGAGAGCCGATTGCGACATCCATGTACGCCACGGACGACATGCCCGCGAGTGCCGTTGTGACGATGACGAAGAACGCGATGATGTATGTGCCGAGTTCAGAGGTTACGGTATCCGGGAAGATGAGGTGGAGAACGTCACCGCCTCCCTTGAACTGGTAGCTGGTGATGCCGACGTAGGCAAAAAGGATCGCGAGAGTACCGAGGACACGAGCCGTCTGGTTGTAACGTGCCTCGAGAAGATCGGGCAAGGTGAATTGCGCAAATTTGCGAGCCCGCGGAGCAATGAAATAGATGAGCACGAGGCCGAGCCATCCACCGGCTGGCTGCCACAAAGCCGCGAATCCATTCTTGTAGGCATTTTCCGCGCCAGCGAAGAGGGAACCGGCGCCGATCCATGACGTCAGCAGGGTGAGGACGAGAACCAGTGCAGGAAGAGAGCGCCCGGCCACGAGGTAATCGGCCTTGGTCTTGACACGGGTAGCGCGATAGATTGCGACCGCAAGGAGCACCGCGACAATGATGGCCAGGACTGCGACGTAGAGTTGAGACATCCTGAGGCTCCTGAGTGTGTAGAACTGCTTCCGAGCGTGCCGTAGCAGAGCGCCTGCCCTGGTCCTGAATCGTAGGAAGGGTCTAAGCGCCTGAGTGGTGGGAACTTGGAAGGCTTTGAGCGGCCGTATCTCGTATGGGAGCCAGTGTATAGGATGGGGCGCCAAAGCTAAGCGGGGTTTGTGCTCAGAATTTGACCGAGGCAAAGGGCGTTGTTAGACTGTGAATGCGGGGTGGAGCAGCCCGGTAGCTCGTTGGGCTCATAACCCAAAGGTCGCTGGTTCAAATCCAGCCCCCGCAACCAAAAAGCTATGTTCTATCAAGGGCTTCCAAATTCCGAGTTTGGGAGCCTTTCACTTTGTGAGCAGTTAGTGGACCAGAATCGAGATTGTTTCCAGCTTCCGTGACTGCCTTCGCAATCTCATTGCCCAGTCCTTTTGCCGCATCCTCGTTTGCCTTCCAATCGAGTGTGTGGCCGTAGACATCCAGCGTGAACGACCCAGTGAGAGCATGTCCGATTCGCTCCTGGATCGTCTTTAATGGAACCCGCAACGAATCCATGATTGACACGTTGAAGTGCCTGAAGGCGTGATAACCGGCCTTTGTCATCTCCAATGCCTCTAGGATTGGCGCAAGGCGTCTGCTCCGCTCCACATTGATGTCCAGAGGGCTGCCTGTGCTCACGGTGAACACGAAAGAGTGTCCCAGAGCCTTCTGCAGGCCAATCTGCTTCCAAAGCAGTTCAGCCAACTGAGGCGATATGGCAATCTTCCTGACGGAATTCTGAGTCTTTGGTGCCTGCTCTTTTCCGCCCCAAACCGACTGTTCAATGGTGATGCTGTCCAACGCAACGTCCTGGATGCGAAGTCCAGCAAGTTCACCCGCTCGAATGCCTGTCTCAGCAAGTAGCCAATACAGACACCGTTGCGACCCGGTCACAGATGCAATGATCTTTCCAACATCTGCAAGCCGGAAGAATCGCGGTCTCTTCCTGACCGCTTTGGGCAGCTTCGGTTTCGGAAGTGTCGAGTCAACGAACTTCTGTGCGAGAGCAGCCTGCCAAATAAGGCTGATCGTTCCCCACATATTTCGTATCGTCTTTGGCTCTCTGCCTTCGCGGGTCAATCGTGAGATGAGACGCTGAACGTCTCCCGCATCAATCGTCCGCATTTCCTTTGTGCCGAACTCTGCCTTCAAAGTGCGTAGCTGAGTCCGAACGCTGCTCTGTGTTGACGGCTTAGAGAGGATCAAATAATCTTCCTCCCAAATCTTCGCGAATCCTTCAAATGTGGCAGTCTTACGTTCCCGCGATGGGAAGCTTGATTGTTGATTCACGCGGTTGATGTACGGCTGAAGCAGATTCTTCGCTTCATTCTTCCGCACTGGCGTCCCGTCTTCCTTACGCGACGGCGACAATACAATGCGAATCCGTTTTCTCCGCTCGACGCCATGACCATCAAGCGCATACTCGGAATATGAGCCAATCCATTGCGTCTTTGTTGGGTTTAAATACACTGTTCCTCGTTGAAATCTCCGACGTGACACGGTGGTACCGATGCCTTTCCGTGCTGTCGAATCAGTTGCTGCTGCGGACAGTGTAGCAACGTCTGCCTTACTCTTGGATTTGGCCGTGGATTGTCTGGCCTTCGGGAAGAAATTTCGGCGCGGTCCTTGCTTTGAGGCAGGTGACGCCGAAAGGCTGGGCAATATCGCCTGCGGAGTCTTTTCCAACTCCACTGGAATGGTCTCTACGGATAGATCGAAATTCAATTCTTCTCCTAATAGTCTGCAGAGCAATGCAAAAATGCCACCTGAAGGCCAGGTTCGGCGCATCAGGTGGCAATCGGTTGCTATCGCGTTGATTTCAAAACTGTGTAAAAGTGAACAGATTCGACTTTCTCAAATGAGTAAAGTCTGAGTTGATTTCGCCCAAGAGCGGGACGCACGACTTGGTTCGTCTCGGGAAGAAGCCCATCGTTCTCAGGTGGGCTTCTTCTGTTTCTCAAGTGCTGATATCGGCCCAGTCGCAATCGATGATTGCGTCTGGCTGTGTCTTAAAGCTGCCAACAGGGACTGCCACACGCTGCATGATGAGCGACTTTGCAATTGGACGCGGAAGTCTGAGTGCAACCGATGCAGGCAGTTTGCCGATATCGTGATTGAGACGGATGAGCAGGGGCGGATTATGGCGAATGGAACGTCTTGCTCTCGCCATTAAGCAGCCGCAATCTTGAGGGCCTGAATTGCACCAGCCTGCAGCGATGCGCTTCCAACGCGCGTGCTGACGACGATTGCACACTCGTTGAACTCTGCGTACCGCTCCCGAAGCGTTTCAACGCGCACCTCGCTTGAAAGGACCTGAAGCCCATCGAAGAGCGAACCAAATAGGATCGCCTTGGCGTTGGCCGCGAACACACCAGCGGTCGGGCTTGGCAATGTCTGGTTCAGGACAATTGGACGACCGAGCAAGTAATCGAGGCCACCATCGGTTGAGGGAGTGAAGTAAGGCCGCCCGGTCGAATCCTTGAGACCCGCAAGATAATTCCGTGTCTTGCTCGACATCTGCCAAATCGCCTTCGGAAGATAAGCAACATCGAGCGAATCATAGGTGTTCGTTAGGTCCGTCCAGCCAATACCTGCAGCGATGGTTGCTGTGGTTGTGGCAGTCTGCGCAATGTTGATGAGACCAGGATTGTTTGGGGTCGTTGTGCTAGCGGAATCGGTTCCGAGTGTGAGAAGAGTCTCAATACCGCGTCCGACGCGAGAAGACGTCAGGTTAGTCAGCAATTTTTCAAGATCGAAGAATGAGTCTGAGAGCAATTGGTTAGAGAATCGCGTGGCCCCAGTTGTGAACAAATCTGTCGATACGAAAGATGAACTGAACGTGGGGTCAACCTGTGGCAGAGTGGCACTGCCCTCAGTGACCAACGTGAGACCATGCGTGTTATCGGTCACGCGAGAGATGTGTTCCCCGCGTCCGTTGGGACTAAAGCGAACGTTCGCGTAATCGAACAGAGGAGCATAGTACTTCAGGGCTTCCGAGAGAAACCCGCTGAATTCCTGCGGGACGACCGCGCCACCTCCCCCGGCAACGGTGCTGATAATGTCGCGATGTTCCTGAATACGGTCGTCGTATCGTCCCTGGAGGTACGAACGCCATGCTGCATTGAGTTTCGAACGACGCTGTTCGCGAGGCTCAGGAGTGACCGGAACGGGAACGACAGGGGCAGGCGTCGGGAGACCTGGCATTGCCCGCTCAACCTTTTGCAGCATTTCCAACATTTCGCCATGCTCGTCGATCTCAATCAACAATTGACGATGCTGTTCTTTCTGCTCTGGAGTTTTCAGCCCGTTTTGTACCAACTCCGTGGCGTCGGCTAGAGCTTTATTGCGCTTCTGCGTAATTTCAGAAATCTTATTCATTTAATCGAATCTTTCTATGGTTGAAGACACGTGTCGGCATAGAACACGGGAGCGATCCACCCGTGACCCAGGATTGTGAGAAAGTTGTGTGGTGTTAGCTAGGAAAAACGGAGACGGCGGAGAAGGAGATCAAGATGTGCCTGCCTCAGTTGCATCGGGCACGCCTCGCCAGATTCTTCATCGCGGCAGTTTTCATCATCACAATTCGCATCCGAGCAGCCAGAACATTCTCCGGATTCACATTCGGGGCACGTACACTGACACTCCTCATCTGAAGACTCATCTTCATCATCAAAGTCGTCATCTTCGTTTCGGGTTAGTTTCGACCGCAACGACGGAGGGCAGGAGCGTACGTCAACGTGGGGTGCCAGATATGCTGCCCAAGTTACGGGGCTGAGTTCTGATACATTGATGTCCCACAATTCGCGAATGAGGCGACCGTCCGGTGTGTTGATCCACTTGTCACCACCTTGCTCGATGTTGAAGCCGAAGCTCACGCTGTCGACAGTGCCATCTTTAACAGCTTGGAATGCGTTCTGCCCAAGTGGTGAGTTGGGCAGCGTGGCCACGAAGTCGAGACCAGCCCTGTTCAAAGAGAGCTCCATCGCACCCGTCTTTACGCGTGCCAGCGGCTGCGAAGGGTCGTGCTGCCACAAAAGAAACATGTCAGCATTACGTTGCAATGACTTCTGGACTGCCTCATATTTACAAATCTCGGTAAATCCTCCCAGGTCTTGCGATTCGCTCCCGAAGACAATGGCAGTACCAGCGAGTTGGTTCGAGGACCCGTCCGCTGACTTGCGGACTTCCAATCGCGCGGATTTATAGCTGCGTGTCTCTGGCTTACCGGACCGGACCTCTATCTTGGTCGACTTACGTTTCTGTTTCCTTGATTTAGCTTTCTTCATTCAAATAGTTCTCGTTTCTCTATGCTGTTCGTATCGCCGGGCTTGCGGAAAGTGCGGCGATGCCATCATCCGGTCTCTGACAGTCATGGCCTCAGCCAGACTGTCGACGACTGGCCTGTATGCTGCGCGGGGGGATAGTGACCCGAAACTGCTTTGTTTCCGGCATGAATTCAATAAATTCGTACGGATTTGGTTCCTTGTAGGTCGGTTGTGCTGTACTCAAACTGTGCTCCTGCTGATGTGTGTTGGCGCGTGAGTAGTCACGGACGCGAGAAAGAGACTTCGCGCCCAGGATGGTGCAGAACTATCTGCGGATTTCGGGCTTGATTTGCGGTCTAAGGATGATGTAAAATACTTATAATCAATTAGATAAAGACTATTAACCCTGAACATCTCATTTGGCGGTCCGGAAGGATTTAATTCGCGGTCGTGCGAATTTCGCTGCCGGACGGTCCTGAGCACAAAAAGTTGAAAATCTCTAGACACCCGTATGCCCTTGATACCGAAGGAATGAATCGGGCGACTGAGTGGTTCTGGGTTTGTGTCGTGAGCTACTGTGACCACCTTTCGCGTGCAGTAGGTGACATAG
>Ga0068852_100000615_pt1 | contig 23368 bp, 29 predicted proteins | sample KBSCornC22_FD_66594 | JGI IMG/M metagenome (GOLD analysis project Ga0068852, IMG submission 66594) | Corn rhizosphere microbial communities from Kellogg Biological Station, Michigan, USA - KBS Corn C2-2 | ecosystem: Host-associated > Plants > Roots > Rhizosphere > Soil ... | reverse complement strand
CCCTTCAGCGTGCCGTCGTGGCCGACCGCGAAGACGAAGGTCGGCCGGTGCAGCCGGTCCTTGAGACGCGACGCGACGATGCCGACGACGCCTTCGTGAAACGACGGATCGAAGACCGCGACGGCCGCTTCGAGAGAGCCTGTCAGGGCGAACGCGCGCTCGACCTCGGCCTCGGCGTCCTCGCGCATTCCCGCTTCGAGCGTGCGCCGCTCGCGGTTGATCCCGTCGAGCAGGGTGGCGAGCTCTTGGGCGTGGCCGGCGTCGTCGGTGAGCAGGCACTCGATGCCGAGCGTCATGTCGGCGAGCCGCCCGGCGGCGTTGAGTCGCGGCGCGATCGCGAAGCCGAAGTCGCCCGCGCTCGCCTGCCGCGGATCGCGCCCGGCGATCGCGAACAGCGCCGCGATGCCCGGCTGCATCCGGCCGGCGCGGATCCGCCGCAGCCCCTGCGCGACGAGGCAGCGGTTGTTGCGGTCGAGGCGGACCACGTCGGCGACGGTGCCGAGCGCGACGAGGTCGAGAAGGGCGTCGAGCCTGGGTTGCGACGCAGCGTCGAACTCGCCGCGCTCGCGCAGCTCGGCGCGCAGCGCGAGCAGCACGTAGAACGCGACGCCGACCCCGGCGAGATGCTTGCTCGCGAAGGCGCAGCCCGGCTGGTTCGGATTGACGACGACGTCGGCCTCGGGGACGACGACGCCGGCGTCGCCGCGCGCGGGCAGGTGGTGGTCGGTGACGACGACCGCGAGACCGGCGGCCTGCGCATGCGCGACGCCGTCGACGCTCGCGATGCCGTTGTCGACGGTGACGAGCACCTCGGCGCCTTGCGCGATCGCGAGGTCGACGATCTGCGGCGTCAGGCCGTAGCCGTGGATGCGGCGGTCGGGAACGACGTAACCGAGCGTCGCGCGCTCGGCGCCGAGCATCGCGAGGCCGCGCAGCATCACCGCGCACGCGGTCGCGCCGTCGCAGTCGTAGTCGGCGACGACGGTGATGCGGCGGTGGGCGCCGATCGCGTCGGCGAGGAGCGTCGCGGCGTCGGCGCTGCCGAGCAGCGTCGCCGGCGGCAGCAGCCGGGCCAGCGCATCGTCGAGCTCGTCGGCGGCGCGCACGCCGCGCCCTGCGAACAAGCGCGCGAGCAACGGATGCAGGCCCGCCTGCTCGAGCGCCCACGCGGCGCGCGGCGGAACGTCGCGGGCGACGAGGCGGATCGGCGTCATGGCTGCCTCAGAGCGACGCCAGCACGTCGCGCGCCGCGACGCGCGAGCCGCGCAGGCGCTGCCAGAGCGTTCGCGGCTGCAGCGCGAAGCGCGCTGCCGAGCGCTCGCCGCACAGCGTGAGCGTCACCGCCGTCCCGGCGCGCGCGGCAGCGAGCCACCGCGCGATCGCGCCGGCGTCGAGCGCGCGCCACGCAGCGGTCCACGCCGCCCAGTCGCCGGCGAGGAGCGGCGCGCGCAGCGCCGCGGCGACCTCGGGCGCGTCGGCATCGTCGGCCGCCTGACGGCGGCCGCAGCCGCTCAGCCAGAACGAGTTGACGACGAGCGCGCCGCGCTCCTCGCGGCGCTCGTTCACCTCGTGGGCGTGGAAGACGAGCTGCGCTTCGCTCTGCAAGCGGCGGACGAGCGCCGCGGTCGCCCTCGGCGCGCCGGCGCGCGGGCGCAGCCAGCGCTCGACGCTGCGGCCGACGACGCGATCGAGCGACGCGGTCGCGAGCTCCTCGAGATCGTCGCGCGCCGCGTACCAGCGTTCGGCGCTGCCCCACGCGACTTCGAATCCCTCGCTCGCGAACAACTCGCCGGCGCTGGCGAAGAGCGCGCGCGAGTCGTGCTCGTCGAGCGCGAGGTCGGCCGGGTCGAGCAGCGTCGCGCCATCGCTCGCGAGCAGCCAGTGGCTCGGTGTCAGCAGCGCCCACGCCTGCGTGCCGGTCGCGATGCCGTCGGCGGCGGCGGCGTGCGCCGCGAACGGCAACAGGCCGTCGCGGCCGTGCCAGCGCCGCGCGGCGGCGAGCGCGCGCTCGTGTGGCGGCGACAGGCTGGTGGCGTCGCCTTCGTCGCGCGCCTCGGCGGCGAGCAGCGCGAGCAGCCGCTCGAGGTTCGGCAACGCGAGGTCGCCGAGCACGCGCCGGCAATCCTCGGAATCGTCGACGGCGAACGGGACGAGCAGGTGCATGGCGCGATTATCCGAGTCGCCTTGCAGACGTCCGCACGAGATCGGTCGGGTAGCATCGCCCCCGCGATGAACTGGCCCTACGAATTGCAGATCGGCTGGCGCTACACGCGAGCCGGCCGCGCCGGGCGCAGAAACCGCTTCATCTCGTTCATTTCGGGTGTCTCGATGCTCGGCATCGCGCTCGGCGTCGCCGCCCTGATCATCGTCCTCTCGGTGATGAACGGTTTCCAGAAGGAAGTGCGCGCGCGGATGCTCGCGGTGATCCCGCACGTCGAGGTGACCGAGCCCGGTGGCGGCGCGCTGCCGGACTGGCGCAGGACCGCGGAAGAAGCGCGCCGCAACGCCGAGGTCATCGGGGCAGCGCCCTTCGTCTCGTCGCAGGCGCTGATCGTGCGCGGCGACGAGACGCGTGGCGTCGTCGTTCGCGGCATCGAGCCCGAAGCCGAGGCGACGGTGACGCCGCTCGCGGCGCGTCTCAAGTCGACGACGCTCGCGCGCCTCGTCCCCGGCGAGTGGAACGTCGTCCTCGGCGGCGAGCTCGCGCGTTCGCTCGGCGTGCGCAGCGGCGACAAGGTGACGATCGTGCTGCCCGGCGGCCAGGTCACTCCGGCGGGGATCGTTCCGCGCCTGCGCACGCTCACCGTCGCCGGCACCTTCGACGTCGGCCACTACGAGTACGACAGCACGTTCGCGCTCGTCGCCCTCGACGACGCCGCCAAGCTCTTCCGCACCGAAGGACCGACCGGCGTGCAGCTGCGCCTGCGCGACCTCAACGACGCGCCCCTCGTCGCCGCCCAGCTCGCCGAACAGCTCGGGCCGGGCGTCGACGTGCGCGACTGGACGAGCACCAACCGCAACTGGTTCTCCGCGGTCCAGATCGAGAAGCGCCTGATGTTCATCATCCTGACGCTGATCGTCGCCGTCGCCGCGTTCAACCTCGTCTCGACGCTCGTCATGACGGTGACCGACAAGCGCGCCGACATCGCGATCCTGCGCACGCTCGGCGCGACGCCGCGCTCGATCATGGCGATCTTCGTCGTCCAGGGCGCGGCCTCCGGGATCATCGGCACGCTCGCCGGCGTCGTCCTCGGGCTCGTCGTCGCCTTCAACATCGGTGTCATCGTGCCGTTCATCGAGCGGCTGCTCCACGTCACCTTCCTGCCGAGCAGCGTCTACCTGATCAGCCGGATGCCGAGCGATCCGCAGCAGGGCGACATCGTCCCGATCGCGATCATCTCGCTCGTCCTCGCGTTCGTCGCGACGATCTATCCGAGCTGGCGCGCGAGCCGGCTGCAGCCCGCCGAAGCGCTGCGCTATGAGTGACGCCGGCGGCGACGTCATCGTCGCGCGCGCGCTCCACAAGCGCTTCATCGAAGGCAGCGGCGGCTCGCGGATCGACGTCCACGTGCTGCAGGGAGTCGACCTGACGCTTCGTCGCGGCGAGACGCTCGCGATCGTCGGCGCGTCGGGGTCGGGCAAGAGCACGCTCCTGCACCTGCTCGGCGGCCTCGAGGCGCCCACCTCGGGCAGCGTCGTCCTCTGCGGCCGCGACTTCGCGTCGTTCGGCGCCGCCGAGCAGGGCGAGTGGCGCAACCGCCACCTCGGCTTCGTCTACCAGTTCCACCACCTGCTGCCCGAGTTCACCGCCGTCGACAACGTCGCGATGCCGCTGCGCATCCGTCGCCTTCCGATCGCTGCGGCGCGCGACCGCGCGGCGCAGGCGCTCGCGCAGGTCGGCCTGGGCGAGCGGCTGCTGCACCGGCCGTCGCAGCTCTCGGGCGGCGAGCGCCAGCGCGTCGCCATCGCGCGCGCGATGGCGGGCGAGCCCGACTGCGTCCTCGCCGACGAGCCGACCGGCAACCTCGATCGGGTCACCGCCGCCAGCGTCTTCGACCGCATGCTCGAGCTGACCAAGAGCCGCGGAACGGCCTTCGTCCTCGTCACCCACGACGAGTCGCTCGCCGAGCGCTGCGACCGCACGCTCCATCTCGTCGTCGGCCGGCTCGTCGTCTGAGACTTCGGCCGGGCGGAGGTCAGCGCCAGTCGACCCCGCCGAAGCGGTCCTGGCCGAGCAGCGTGTAGTAGATCCCGATCGTGTTGCGGACCTGCTTGACGTCCTCTCCGCCGGGGAAGCTCGCGTCGCGGCGGTTGCCGATGTAGCGGATCGAGACGGCATGCTGCTTGTGCAGCCGCCAGGTGAGCGCGGCGTCGAGGCGGACGATGTTGTCGTGGCCGCCGCTCGTTCCGGACGCGACCTTGCTGACGAAGTACTCGCGGCCGGTGACGTCGAATGCGAAGCGATCGCTGTGCGTCAGGCGCAGCGCGAGCAGCGCTTGCGGCGTCACGCCGTAGTTGTAGTCGCGGTCGCTCGTCGAGCCGTGCGCGCTGCCGACCGCGGTGTAGCCGACGCCGGCGAGGCCGCTGCCTTCGAGCGACCAGTCGCGCGCGAGCCACCAGTGGCCGGTGGTGCCGAGCGAGAGCGCGGTCGTCGAGACGCGGAAGGTCTGCGGCGCGATGTAGTCGTAGCTGCCGTAGATGCCCCAGACGCCGCGGTACGACGGGCCGGCCTCGTAGGCCTTGCCGATCAGGAGGCCGCGCGTCAGCACGTTCTCAAAGCCGTTCGCGCTCGACGCGGTCGCCTGGAACGCGAACTGGTCGAAGGGCCGCCGGTAGTCGTAGTCCTTCGCGCCCGGCAGGCCGTAGTCGATCGAGAAGTCGACCTGTGCCTCGTTGCCGCGGACGCGGTCGGAGCCGGTCGTGTCGTCGTGGATGCTGCGCGCGTAGCCGACGCCGAGCCGGCTGTAGTACGCGGCGTCGTTGCTCGAGAAGACGGCGCCGTAGCGGTCGTTGAAGACGAGCCGGTTGAAGCTCGCCGACGGCGCGATCGCCGCCGCCGCGACCTCGCGCCAGGCGCGCGGCAGCCCGCCGCCGTGCTCCAGGACGAGGTTCGACATGCGGTAGAGCGCCTCGCCGAGGAAGGTGCCGCCGATTCCGCTCGCGACCTGGTCGTTGCGCGAGGGATGCGTCGTCTCGCCGAAGATCTCCCAGAACGCGCTGCCGGCGAACGTGTACGCCGCCGATTCCCAGTAGTTGAATCCCGCCGAGCGCGCGAAGCCGTAGTAGATCGAGCCCTGGTACGGGTGCGCGAGCTGGTTGATGTTGAACGGATCGTTGTCGGTCCCCCAACTGCTGCGCAGGTTGCGCCGGATCGATTCCATCGTGACGTGGTAGTCCTCCTTGTTGCTGCCGAAGTGGTAGTTGGCGCGGTTGAGGAGGAAGTCGAAGCCGACGATCTCGAGCGCAGGCAGCGCGTAGTCGATCGGCTGCGATGGAATCTTGCGCGCCTCGCCGAGCCCCTGGCTCGGCGCCGACGCGCCGCTCGCCGGCACGCTTGCCGCGGCGGCGGGCGGAGGCGCGTCGGTCTCGGCGGCCGGTGCGGCGCACGGTGTGGCGATCGCGACAGCCGCCGCAGCGGCGCACGACACGCGGCCCAGGCGACCGAGCAGAGAGGCGACGGAGGGCGGCGACATGACGCAGGCGGACAGCACGGCGTGCGAGCGTAGGGCGGAGCCGGCGGTCGTTGGGCTCCGGCCGGCCGCGACGCGGCGCGCTCCTACGAGCGTGCGGCGCGTTCGCCGGGAGCGCCGTGGCCGGTTCGCCGCGCGCCCCGCCTCACGCGCTCGCTGCCCGCTCCGCCGCGAGGTCGTAGCGGATCATGCCGATGTGGCGCCCGACCTTGTCGTAGAGCGCCCGCGCCGTCGCGTTGCCGGTGTGCGTGTGCCAGTAGACGCGAGACGCGCCGCGCCTGCGCGCCGCTGCCGCGACCGCCTCGATCAACGCGCGCGCGACCCCGCGGTTGCGCGCCGCCGGGTCGACGAAGAGATCCTGGAGGTGGCACGCGTCGGCGAGCCACACCGTCGGATGGAAGAAGAAGTGCGCGATGCCCACGAGCGTGCCGTCGACGTGCGCGCCGAGCGCCTGCACCGCGTCGCCCGCGACGAGGCGGTGCCACGCGCGTTCGTATTCGGCGTCCGCGAGCTCGGTCTCGTAGAACGCCTTGTAGCCGCGCGCGAGCAGCTCCCAGCGCGCGCGGTCGCCGGCGCCGAGCGGACCGATCGCGACCGTGGCGCTCGCGCTCGTCACGGTCGCGTCGCGAAACGCGTCGCCGAGCGTGCCTTGGCTCGCTCGGCCTCGACGGCGCGATCGCGCGGCGGCGCGTGCGTGACGAGCGAGCCGATCAGCGTCCGCGCTGCCGCGGCGACCTCCTCGATCGCCTGCTCGAACGCCGCCTCGTTCGCCTTCGAAGGCACGGTGAAGCCGCTCAGCTTGCGGACGAACTGCAGCGACGCGTCGCGGATCTCGAGCTCGGTCGCCGGCGGCTCGAAGTTGAACAAGGTCTTGATGTTCCTGCACATGGTCAGCGTGTCATCGAGTGGAGCGCGACGCGGTTGCCCTCGCTGTCGACGACGATCGCGCGGTGGCCGTGCGGCCCGATCGGGTGCGTCGCCTGCAGCACGCGGCCGCCGTGCGCGGCGACGGCGCGTTCGGCATCGCCGATCCGGCCGTCGACGTTGAGGTAGACGAGCGGCCCGCCGAGCGAAGGCCCGGTGTCGCCGCTCGCCGGGACGAGGCAGCCGCCGACGGCGCTGCCGGCGTGCGCGAGCACGGCGAAGGTGAAGCCGGGGCCGCCTTCGCGCGTGACGTCGCAGCCGAGGACGGCGCGATAGAACGCGATCGCGCGATCGAGATCGGCGACCGGGATGTCGACCCAGACGAAGCGATGGCTCATGGCGCGACGGTGTTCGCGGCAGCGCGGTTGGCCGGGCCCTTCAGCTCGACGACGTTGCCGTCGGGATCGTGGATGTAGAGCGAAGGGCCTTCGCCCTCGGCGCCGAAGCGCTGTGCGACCTCGCCGGCTTCGACTGCGTGCGCGCGCAGGTGAGTGCGGATCGCCGCTTCGTCGAAAGGCTCGACGCGGACGCAGAAGTGATCGACGTTGCGTCCCTCGACCCCGGCGGCGGCGCCGCCGGCGCGACCGAGAACGCCGTCGATCGGCACGAGATCGATCAGCGAGCGTCCGGCGCGGAGCTGGACGAGGCCGATTTCGTCCTGCCGGCGCTCGACGGCGCAGCCGAGGACGCCGCCGTAGAACGCGAGCGCGCGCTCGAGGTTGACGACGCGCAGCACAACGTGGTCGATCTCGCGGATCCGGATCACGGCCAGGCTCCTGCGAGGTGGACGGCAGCGAGCACCCAGAGCACGACGAGCGCGAAGATCGACAACGTGAACGCCGCGAGGCGATGGACCACGCGGCCGGAGGTCAGGTGGATGAGGCCGTGGACGACCTGCAGCGCGACGTACGCCCAGGCGAAGAACATGGCGACGTACGACGCGCCGCCGCTGACGTAGAGCACGATGCCGACGACGTAGAAGAGCATCGACAGCTCGAGCAGGTTCATGTCGTTGCGGTTCGGCAGGCCGACGTGCCCGGGCAGCTTCGCCGACTCGCCCTCCTTGAAGTCGTCGGTGCCGATCTCGCGCAGCCGGACCGAGCGGACGCGCGCGAGCGGGATGAGGACGAGGACGACGAACGTCCACGCGGCGAGCGCGAACAGCGGATAGAGCATCGCGGGGTTGCTGCGCATGCGGCCGCCGCGGGGTCAGCGTTTCTTCTTGGCGAGCCGCCTGGCGTTGGCGACGGCGCGTCGATGCACCGGCGCGAGCCCCTTGCCGAGGATGGCGAGCGCGGCGCGTTGCATCTCGAGCTGCAGCGCGAGAGCGCCCGCGTGCGCCTTGCGTCGCGACGGCGACGGCGTCGCCGCGCGTGCGAGCGCCGCCGCGAGCTGACGCTGCGAGCGCAGCGCCTGCGACGCCATCGCCTGCCACGATTCGCCGAACGCGGCGTGCTTCTCGGCGACCATGCGAACCGCCTCCTTGCGGGTGCGCGCGGTCTTCCATGCCGAAGGGTCGGCGAAGCGGGCGACGCGATGGCCGACGACCTGCGGCACCGCCCACGCGAGCTCGGCGGTGCGGGCGGCGAGGGTGCGCGAGGAGCGGGCGGGGCGCGAGCGACGAATCGTCATGCGGATCTCCGGATCCGCGTGACTGTAGCGAGTCAGCGCGCCGGCGGTGTTTGGGTGGCGAGTTTGCCTGCTGTCGCGCCTGCGCAGCGCTTGCAGATGCAGCGCGACGGACCCTCGGCGCGCGCCGCACGCGCGCGCAGCGCGGCGTCGAACGATGCCTCGACGCACCAGCACCGCGATTGCGATCCGGCGGCGATCGCGCAGCGGTTCGCTTCGCCGCAGAGCGGGCAGCGGTCGGCGCCTGCCGCACCCGCCGCAGCGTCGGTCACTTGGCCGCGCGCTTCCACTCGCCGCGGAGCGCGCTGCACTCGTTCGCGAGCGTCTTCTCCGCGTCCGGCGCCGACGATTTGGTGCCGCCGGCGAGCGCGATCTCGCGCTCGGCCTTGTACGTCGCGCCGCCGCGCGCCTCGGCGAGGCGCGCCTTCGTCTTCTCGTTCGGCTTCGCTCGCCAGAGGCTGAGGTACGCCTCGTCGCGATGCCCCTTCATGTCCGGGAACATCTTCTCGCAGCGCCCGTAGCTCACGTCGTAGCGCGCCAGCGCCTTCGGCTCGTAGGCGCGGCTCTGCGCGCCGGCGCTCGCCGAGGCGGCGACGACGGCGGTCGCGAGCAGGAGGTGGAGTCGGTTCATCGAGAAGCGCCGGAAGCGTGGGAGCCCGGATTCTGCGCCGCGGACGGACGGCAACGTAACAAGGTGCGCGCCAGACGTCACGCCTTGGGCGCGGTCGTGCGTGCGAGCAGCGCCGCGCGCCGCTCGAGGCTCTCCTTCGGCCACAGCTCGGACGCCTTGTAGTACTCGGCGACGACGGGCGTCCCCGGCGGCAGCACGACCCACGGCTGCTTCGTCGTGGTGAAGATGTGGACGTCCGGCGGCAGCCGGCCGGGCTCGTCGAGCGTGCCGACGCGAACGAAGCGCACCGCGTCGCCGCCGCCGCCGTAGTTGCTCCAGACCGCGACCCTGCAGTGCGGGCAGCGTGCGATCCGCTGGCCCTTGCCGCTCGCCGACGGCGTGTCGACGACATCCACCTCGCCGCGCAGCAGCTCGACGCGGTCGGCCTCGATCATCGCGTTGATCGCGAATGCCGAACCGGTCTCGCGCTGGCACCAGGTGCAGTGGCAGCAGTTGACGAAGAGCGGCCGGCTCGTCATGCGGTAGCGGACGGTGCGGCAGGCGCAGCCGCCGTCGAAGGTCGCGGATCCGTCTTCCATCGCTCGCCTCCATCGCGCCCGGACCTGCCGGACGACGCGCGATCGTAGTCCGGGTTCGCGATCGACTAGAGCGTCACGGTGCGCGCGGACACCGCGCCGTCGACGATGGTCAGCTCGCCGACCGAGATCGGCAGCTTGAATCGCCGCGGCCCGGCGCTGCCGGGGTTGACGAAGAGGACGCCGTCGCGGCGCTCGACGACCGGACGGTGCGAGTGACCTGAAACGACGACCGCGACTCCGGCCGACGCCGGGTCGATGTCGATCTGCGCGAGATCGTGGATCGCGTACAGCCAGACGCCGCCAACCTCCACGAGCTCGCTCTCGCGCAGCCGCGCCGCCCAGCCGCCGCGGTCGTTGTTGCCGCGCACCGCGGTCAGCGGAGCGATCGCGGCGAGCGCGTCGAGCACCCCGGGCGAGCAGACGTCGCCGCCGTGGACGATGCGGTCGCAGCCGATGAGGAACGCGAGCGCCTCGGGGCGCAGCAGATCGTGCGTGTCCGAGATCAGGCCGACGCGAAGCGCCCGTTCGCGCGTCGCGCCTGCGTTCACGCCGGCGGCGGGACGAGCCGGAACGTCGCCGCGACGATCGCGCGATCTTCGTCGTCGGCGATCGCGGCGAGCGCAGCTTCGGCCTCAGCGTACGCGTCGCGGTGCTCGCTGGCGCGCCCGGCGACGTGCGCCGCGTGCGCGTAGATTGCGTGCGCGAACGCGATCTCCCAGTCGGGGCTCTGCTGCGCGAGGAAGTAGGCGCGCATCTCGTCGGCGTGCGCGAGCGCGCGCTCGCCCATGCCCAGCAGCGCGTGGACCTCGGCGAGCAGCATCGTCGCGCGCATCCGGTTCAGCTCGCCGCCGACCTTGCCCCAGTGCCACGCGGACGCGTGCGCGACGTCGAGCATCTCGCGGTCGTCGGCCGCGCTGCGCGTCGCCGTCGTCAGCTCCCACGCGCGGTTGTTGCACTCGCTCGCGAAGCGCTTGTGCCATGCCGCGCGTTCGCTCTCCGACGCCTGCTCGCTCATGCTGCCCCCTCGAGGACGAGCTGGGTCTGCGTCACGACCGCACAGAGCTTGCCTTCCGCGGTGCGGATCGACGTCTGCCAGACCATCGTCGTCCGGCCGCGGTGCAGCGCGACGCTCTCGCCGGTCACCGTCGTGCCGACGCGCGCGCCGCCGATGAACTTGGTGCTCGAGTCGGTCGTCGTCGTCCGCTTGCCGGGCGCGAGGTTGACGAAGGTTCCGAGCGCGCCGAGCGTGTCGGCGAATGCCATCGACGCACCGCCGTGGAGGATGCCGCCGCTGGTGCAAAGCTCGGGTCGCACCGCCATCTCGGCGACGATGCGTTCCGGCTCGCAGGTGACGAGGCGGATCCCCATCAGCCCGGGAAAGATCGGCTCGATCAGCTGTTGCAGCGCGGCGATGTCGGTCATGCGCGGATCTCCTGGCGTGCGGCCTCAGCGGCTCGCGGAGCGCGTCGCCATCCAGTAGGCGATCGCGATCACGAACGGCAGCACCAGCTCGGGGATGAGATAGCCGAGCCAGACCGCATGCGGCTCGGGCAGCCCGACGCGCGCGATCGAGACGAGCCTGCCGGTCCCGGCGAGCAGCACGCCGAGCGCGAGCAGGTAGACGAGCGTTCCCTGCGCGCCGATCGTCCACGCCGCCCACGCGGCGATCACGCCGGTCGAGAAGTAGACGCCGGCCATGAAGCGGTGGACGTTGTCGAGACGAGGCGACGTGTCCGGCTGGCCGAGGACGAACTGCAGCGTTCCGCCCGCGATCGCGATCGCTGCGACGAGGAAGAGGCATACCTGGACCACGCGCAACGAAACCGGCATCGACTGTCTCCTCCACGGATGTGCGGCCCTTGCCGCGGTCACGCTCGCGAGCCTAGCCGACGTTTCCGGCCATGGCCAGCGCGAGGTTCGTCCGCGCGCGCGCCTCGAGCTCGGCGCGCAGGCGCGCCGTGCGGTAGATCCGGTCGCGGGCGAGGAAGGCGGCGAGGACGGCGCCTCGCCGGGCCCGGAACTCCGCCTCGGCGACGTGCGCGTACTCGCGCCGGATCTGCGCGTCGTATTCGGCAAAGCGGTCGCCATCGGCGCCGAGGATCGCGAGGTCGATGTCGACGAGCAGCTCCTCGTCGGCGCTCTCCGGGGTCGCGGATCCGTGGCGCGTCGCCATGACGAGCGATTCGACGCGTGCGACGACGTCGGCGGCGACGCCGGCACCAGCGAGCGCGGCGCGCGCCCAGTCGGCGCTGCGCCGCTCGTTGTCGTTGCGGTGGACGTCGTAGACCGCATCGTGGACCCAGAGCGCGATCTCGACCTCGGCCGGCCGCGCCGCGAGGTCGCGGCACGCGTTGCAGCGCTCGATGCACTCACGCAGGTGCTGTAGCGTGTGGTAGTGGCGTTGCGGCTCGCGGTACGCGGCGAGCAGCGCGTCGCCGACCGGCGCGCCGTCGCCGGCAGCGCCGATCGCTCGCCACGCGCCTCGCCACGAGCGCTCGAGGATGTCGACGTCGTCGCCCGCCATGCCGCGCCTCAGAGCACGAACGGAACGAGCGCGCGCACGCGGCGGCGGTAGCGTTCGTAGTCGGCGCCGAACTGCTCGGCCATCCAGCGCTCCTCGAGGCGAAGCTTTCGCCACAGCGATGCGGCGACGACCGCGACCGCGAGCACGCCGCGCAGCTCGCCGAGCGCGATCGCCGAGCCGACGAACGCGAGCACGAGCCCGGTGTAGATCGGATGGCGAACGATCGCGTACGGTCCGCCGGTGACGAGCTCGTGGCCGCGTTTGACGGTGACGATCCCGCTCCAGTTCGCGCCGAGGTGGATGCGCGCCCAGACGGCGAAGGCGAGGCCGGCGGCGACGAGCACGGCGCCGGTCCACTCGACCGCCGGCGATGGCGGCACGAAGCGTGCGCGCAGCGCGCCGAGCTGGGGCGACGGGCCCCAGATCAGCAGCACGGCGATCGCGAGCGGGGCGAGGTGGAGCAGGCGCGACAGCATCGTCTCGCGGCGCGCGCTCGGCTTGACCGCGAGCGACGCTGCCGTCCAGTACGCGATCCAGCACAGCCACAGCGCGACGACCGTCGAGCCCGGGGAGATCGCTCGCATCGTGTCATCGCGCCTGCGCCGTCGCTCTCAGCAGGCGCGCCGCGCTCCTCCTAGAACGCGATCCTGCCTCGGACGATGTCCCACCAGAGCCGCCAGTCGCCCATCAGGCTGAGCAGCGGGTACTTGAAGGTCGCCGGCTTGTTGTGCTCGAAGAAGAAGTGGCCGACCCACGCGAACGCGTAGCCTTCGAGGAGCGCGACGACCACGAGCCACCACGTGTTGCTCCACGCAGCGAGCCCGAGGAGCACCAGCGCGACGCTCGAGCCGACGAAGTGCAGCCGCCGCGACGTCCGGTTGGCGTGCTCGCCGAGATAGAACGGATAGAAGTCGGCGAAGCTGCGATACGTCTTGGCATCGGTGCTCATGCCGGGCTCCGCGCCGTCGTGCGGTTCGCGTCGAGGTGGGCGCGGCCGCGCGCGGAGACCGCGACGACCGCCTCGCATCCCGGGTCATGGCGACGTTCGAGAAAGCCGCGCGCGTTCGCCTCCTCCCACACCGGCAGCCGCGGGCACGACGTCCGCCAGGCGTCGATCACCTCGGCGTACGGACGCGGCGCGCGGCCGATCCATTCGAGCAGATCGAGGACGAGCGGATCGACGACATCGGACATGGCTGGCTCCCGCGGCGGATCGCGCGCCGAGTGTAGACGGCGCGACTCCGCTTCGCGGCAGCCGCCGCGCCGCGGCCAGCATAGCGCTCAGTCGGCCCGGCGCGCGACGCACGAGAAGCAGCCGCGCTTGGCGAAGTGCAGGTGAACGTAGTCGACCGCGTCGGCGGCGAAGAAGCCGTCGAGCGCGGCGGCGACGTCGGCACCATCGCACACGGTCGCATCCAGCATCATCGCGTCGGGGTCGTACGCGCGCAGCGAGATCAGCCGTCGCGTCACCGTGGCCGGCACTTCGCCGCGATCGAGCTCGCGTTGCTTCGCGCCCCGGCGCACGAAGATCGGTCCCGACGCGCGGTACGGCGAGCGCGCCGGATGGTGTTCGTAGGGAAGCAGCAGCAGCTCGCTGCCGACCGGCGCGTCCTCGAGCCCGATGCGGCACGGGAAGCCGGGGACGGCGTCGGCGATTCGCCGCACCGCGCCGAGCCGACGCAGCGCGTCGTCGCTCGCATCGAAGAGCGGTTCGAAGGGAGCAGGATCCAGACCCGCAAGGCGCCAGCGCGACATCGTCGTCTCCTCGAGTGATGCCGCCATCGTGGCCGCGACGGCGCGTTCTCGCTCGCCGTCTGCGGACATCGAATTCGCTTCGCTCAGCGGCTCGCCGACAGCCCCGGTGCGCGGCAGCGCTCGGCGCGGACGCGGTTGAGCAACTCGGCGAGCTCCGTTGCCGACCGGCCGTAGGTGTCTGGTAGCGCGCCTTCAGCGCCCGCGACCGCGGTCACGAACTTGCGCGCGGTCGCGTGTCGCGTGTAACCGGGAGCGTAGCGAAGCGCGACCATCGGTCGCGCCCGAGTGTCGAGACTGATCGGGAAGAACTCGGCGATGTCGTCCCACGGCACGAAGCTCTTGCGGAACATCGTGCAGGTGGTGAACCCGCGCTCGTCGAGCTCGAGATACGAGCTGTTCGGAAGCAGGTGGAGCAACGCGACGACGGCGCCGAGCCCGAAGAACACGATCCCCGAGTACGCAACGGCCGGCTTGACCGGCAAGACGGCGACGCTCGCGATGACAAATGCGATGCAGCCGAGGAGCAGCAGCAGCATGCTCTTGCGGGTCGTGTGAAGGCGCAGCGGAAGCGAGGTCCTGGCCGTCATCGAACGAGCGTAGCACCCGCGGCGCGAGGTCGGTTCGCTGCGCGCCGCGAATCACCAGTCCTCCTTCACGGCCAGCACCATGTCGCGACCGGCGACGCGCCGCGCCGACAGCCACGCCGTCAAGGCGCCCGCGACGACCACCGCGGCGCACAGCGCCGCGAGCCGCCCCTCGGGCAGCAGCAGGTCCATCGTCCAGTGGAAGCTCTGCGGGTTGACGACGTCGACGAGGACGACGCTCACCGCGATGCCGAGGACGAGCCCGAGCGCGGCGCCGACCGCGGTCCAGACCGCGCCTTCGGCGGCGACGACGGCGACGATCTGGCGTCGCGTCAACCCGAGATGCGCGAGCAGACCGAGCTCCTTGCGGCGGGCGAGCACCTGCGCCGAGAAGCTCGCGGCGATGCCGAACAGCCCGATCGCGATCGCGACCGCCTGCAGCCAGTAGGTCACCGCGAAGCTGCGGTCGAAGATGCGCAGCGACGTCGCGCGGATCTCGCGCGGCGACGCGAACTCGAGCAGCGCCGCGTCGTAGCCGCTCGCGGTCGCGAGCGCGCGCAGCGCCGCTTCGACAGTCGCCGTTCCCGCGCCCGGTGCCAGCCAGACCGCGAGGTCGTTGACGCGCTCGTCGCCGGTGAGCCGGAGCCAGTCGGCGCGATCGAGCACGATCGCGCCGTACTGACGAGCGTAGTCGCGCCAGACGGCGCGGACGAAGACGTCGACGCGGCGGCCGTCGGGCAGCGGCAGCGCGAGCGTCGATCCCGGCGCGGCGCCGTAGAGAGCGACGACCGCCTCGCTCACGTACGCCGGCGTCGCTCCTGCCGGCGCCGCGACGATCGCGCCGGCGAGCGGCAGCCGCCGCTCGGGGTCGCCGACCGGCCGCGCGATCAGCGTCACCGCCGGCCGCCGCGGATCGAGCTGGAGCGCGACGACGCGCTGGGCATCGACGCGATCGACGCCGGCGATCGTCGCGGCGCGCTCGGCGAAGTGCGGCGGCAGCGTCGCGATCTCGCTGCCGATCGGGCCGACGGCGGCGCGGACGTAGAGATCGGCCGGCAGGACGACGTCGAGCCAGCGCAGAACGCCTTCGCGAAAGCTCGCGACCATCACCGTCAGCGCGACCGAGAGCGCGAGGCTCGCGACGACGCCGGCGACCGCGATCGTCGCGCTCGCGCGCTGATGGCGCGCGCGCTCCACGGCGAGCAGCGCGAGCGGGTGGCGCGGCTCGGCGATGAACGCGAGCGCAGCGCCGACACCGGCGGGAACGCACGCGATGCCGCCGACGAGCAGCAACCCGACCGAGACGTACGCGGCGAGCGGAATCTCGAACAGCGGCGGCAGCAGCGCCAGCGCGGCGCCGACGACGACGAGCGCGACGCCGAGCCGCCACGGCGTTCGCGTCGACGTCGCCATGCCGAGACCCTTGAGCGCCTGCGCCGGAACGATGCGCTCGGCCGAGCGCGCCGGCACCCAACCGCCGACGAGGGCGGCGGCGACGCCGAGCGCGCCGTACGCGAGCGCGCCGGGGACGTCGAAACGGAGCGCCGGCGCGACGCCGGGGAAGTAGCCGCCGCCGAGGTCGCCGCCGAAGAGACGCAGCGCGACCCAGGCGAGCGCGGTGCCGAGCGCGACGCCGAGGATGCTGCCGACGACGCCGAGGATCGCCGATTCGGCGAGGACGAGCGCGCGCCGCTGCCGCGCCGCGAGGCCGAGCACCGCGAGCAGCGCGAGCGCCTGCACGCGCTGCGCGACCGACAGCGCGAGGATCGAGAAGACGAGGAACGCGCCGGTGAACATCGCGACGAGCGCGAGCACGGTGAGGTTGACGCGGTACGCGCGCGAAACGTTGGAGACGCGCTCGCCGGCTTCCGCGGGATCGGCGGCGCGCACGCCAGGCGGCAGGCGAAGCGAAGCGACGACAGCGTTGCGGTCGGCGCCGGGGGCAAGTCGGACGTCGATCCGCTGCAGGCGGCCGACCATGCCGAGCGCGACCTGTGCGCCGGCGATGTCCATCGCGGCGAGCGGGGGCCCGCCCGCGGCGACGCTGCCGGCGACGCGCAGCTCGACCCGGCCTCGCGGCGTCTGCAGCGCGAGCGATGCCGCGTCGCTGCCCAGGCGCCGCTCGGCAGCGGCGTTGAGGAAGACAACGCCCGGATCGATCGCTGCGAAGCGGTCGCTGCCGGCGCGCGGCCGCGGCAGCATCGCAGGCGCGATCCGCGCCACGACGAACGCGTCGATGCCGACGACGCGGATCGGGACGCGGCGCCCGCTGGCGTCGAACGCGAACGTCTCGGCCTCGACGACCGGGCTCGCGACGGCGACGCCGGGTGTCTTCGCGATCGTCGTGTAGAGCGCTTCGTCGAAGCCGCTGCGTGCGCCGACGAGCTCCAGGTCGGCGTCGCCGTTGATCGCGCGCACCGCCGCGCCGAACTCGGCGAGCGCCGACGCGTTGATGAGGTGGACCGAGAAGGCGAGCGCGACGCCGAGCGTCACCGCCAGCAGCGCCGCGATGTGGCGCCACGGGTGGTGGCGCAGCTCGGGCCACGAGAGGTGGCGCAGCAGCTCGACGTTCACTGGTGCACCCTCGGCCTGCGGCCGGTCCCGCCGAGCGGGACGGAGCGCCTCCTTCGGAGCGGCCGTACGGAAGCGCTCACGCGACGATCCCCGCCGGCGTCAGCGTCACGCTGCGGTCGGCGCGTGCGGCGGCGGCGCGCGAGTGCGTCGCGAGCAGGCAGGCAGCGCCGTGCGCGCGCACCTGCTCGACGAGGAGCGCGAGAACGCGCTCCGCGGTCGCCGGGTCGAGGTTGCCGGTCGGCTCGTCGGCGAGCAGGAGCCGCGGCCGATGGACGAGCGCGCGCGCGATCGCGACGCGCTGCAGCTGGCCGCCGGAGAGCGTCTGCGGCAGCCGCGGCTCGAAGCCGCCGAGGCCGACCGCGTCGAGCACCGCAGAAACCCGCTCGGGATCGGGGGCGCGCTGCAGCAGCAGCGGCAGCGCGACGTTGGCAGCGACGGTCAGGTGCGGCAGGACGTGGAACGCCTGGAAGACGAAGCCGAGGTGGTCGCGCCGGAAGACCGCACGCGCGGCTTCGTCGAGCGCGTGGACGTCGGTGCCGTCGATGCGCACCGAGCCGGCATCGATCGTGTCGAGCCCGGCCGCGCAGTTGAGGAGCGTCGACTTGCCGACGCCCGATTCGCCGACGACGGCAACGAACTCGCCCGGCGCGAGCGTCAGGCCGACGTCGGCGAAGACCGTGCTTGCCCCATAGCGCTTCGCGAGCCCCGCGATCGCGAGGACCGGCGGCTCAGCCAACGCGACCCTCGATGAAGAGCCGTTCGGCGATCGCCACGACCTGTGCGACCGCGCCGACGTCGTCGGCGGCGACGACGACGCGCTGCGGCATCGCGCGCAGCCACGTCATCTGGCGTTTGGCGAGCTGCCGCGTCGCCGTCGTCGCGCTCGCCGCCAGCGCGGCGCGATCGATGGCGCCGTCGTTCGCTCGATCGAGCGCTGCCCACGCCTGCCGATAGCCGACCGCGCGCATCGAAGGAAGCGTCGCGTCGAGATCGCCGCGCGCGCGCAGCGCGCGCACCTCGTCGACGAAGCCGGCGTCGAGCATCGCCGCGAAGCGCTCGCCGATGCGCGCGTGCAGCCAGCCGCGGACGCCCGGCTCGAGCGAAACGAGCGGCGGCGCGCGTCCGCGCGGCGCGGTGTGCCACGCCGAGAGCGGCCGTCCGCTCAAGCGTTGCACCTCGAGCGCGCGCTGGATGCGCTGGCTGTCGTTGGGCGCGATGCGGGCCGCGCTCGCGGGATCGACCGCTGCAAGCTCCTTGTGCAGCGCCGGCCAGCCCGCGCGCGCGGCGCGCTCGTCGAGCTCGGCGCGCAGTGTCCGGTCTGCCTCGGGAAGCGCATCGAGGCCGTCGAACAGGGCCTTGAAGTAGAGCATGGTGCCGCCGACGAGCAGCGGCATTGCGCCACGCGCGCGGACGGCGGCGATCGCCGCGCGCGCGTCGGCGACGAAGCGCGCCGCCGAATAGCGCTCGCTCGGCTCGACGATGTCGATCAGGTGGTGCGCCACCGCGTTGCGTTCTTCGCTTCCAGGCTTGGCGGTGCCGATGTCCATGCCGCGGTAGACGAGCGCCGAGTCGACGCTGACGATCTCGACGCGCGCGCGGCCGCCGAGGGCTTCGGCAACGGCGAGCGCGGCCGCGCTCTTGCCCGCTGCCGTCGGGCCGGCGATGCAGAGCGGCTCGACGTCGCCCGGACTCGGCTGGGGCATTCTGCGAGGGTAGCAGCCCGCGCGCGGGTGCGGACGCTGCGGGGTAGGAGCTCGCCTACAGGGCGGCGTCGCGCGCGCCGACGCGCGCCGCGTTGCGCTTCCGATGGCGTGCCTTCGCGGCGGCGATCGAGACTGCCTGCTTCCGTCGACGCTTCGACGCATCGGGAACCGCCATGCAGATGACCCTCGCCATCGGTCCGCTGATCGCCCTCATCGCAGGCATCCTGATCCTCGTCGTTCCGCGGCTGCTCAACTTCATCGTCGCGATCTACCTGATCATCATCGGCCTGCTCGGGCTGTTCGGCGGCCACCTCAACATTCACTAGCGGCGCGTCAGCGCGTCGTCGTCAGCGAAGCGCTCGTCGGCGCGCAGGTAGCGCCACTGACCCGCGGGCAGCGCGCCGAGCGCGACCGCGCCGATCCGCACCCGCTTGAGGCCGAGCACGTCGAGGCCGACGGCCTCGCACATGCGGCGGATCTGGCGCTTCCTGCCTTCGTTCAGGACGAAGCGGAGCTGCTCGGCGTTGATGCGCTCGACGCGCGCCGGCTTGAGCGGTCGACCGTCGAGCTCGAGGCCGTGGCGCAGGAGCGCGAGCGAGCCTTCGGCGAATGGCGCAGCGCCTCGCGTCGCGACGCGCACGAGATATTCCTTCTCGATCGACGTGTCCTCGCCGATCAGCTGGCGCGCGATGCGGCCGTCCTGGGTGAGCACGAGAAGACCGGTCGAGTCGATGTCGAGCCGCCCGGCAGGAACGAGGCTCTTCAGGTGTTGCGGCTGAAAACGCACTCCGGAACGATCGTCTCGCCACTGGCGATCCGGCGTGACGAGAACGCGTGCCGGTCTGTAGCCGTCCTCGGCCTGGCCGCTGACGTAGCCGACCGGCTTGTGGACGAGGACGGTGACGAGCCCGGCCTGCGCCCGGCGCGCGCGCGGATCGAGCGTGATGCGCGCCGCAGGATCGACGCGCGAGCCGAGCTCGGCGACGACGCGGCCGTCGACGCGCACCCAGCCGCGCGCGATCCACTCGTCGGCCTCGCGGCGCGACGCGAGGCCGAGCTCGGCCATCCGCTTCGAGAGCCGCACGCCTGCATCGGCGGACGGCGAGGGCGCTGCCGCTGGTGCCGCGGGCGGCGGCTTCATCGGCCGCGCCAGAACAGGCGATCGAGCTCGGCGTGCGTCACCTGGCGCCACGTCGGCCGGCCGTGGTTGCACTGATCGGCGCGATCGGTGCGCTCCATGTCGCGCAGCAGCGCGTTCATCTCGGGCAGCGTCAGCGCGCGGTTGGCCCGGACGGCGCCGTGGCACGCCATCGTCGACAGCAGCTCGTCGCGCGCGCGAACGAGCGCGTCGCTCGTGCCGACGTCGGCGAGCTCGGCGAGCACCGAACGCACGAGCTCGACGACGTCGCCGCCGGCGAGCGGTGCCGGAACGGCGCGCAGCGCGAGCGTGCCGCTGCCGATCGGCGCCAGGTCGAGGCCGAGCGCACGCAGCGTGTCGACGTGCGCTTCGGCGGTGGCGATCTCGGTGGCGCTGGCGGGAAACGTCGCCGGGATGAGCAGCGCCTGCTGTGCCGGCGCGCCGCCGTCGACCGCTGTCTTCAACCGCTCGTAGACGATGCGCTCGTGCGCTGCGTGCATGTCGACGATGACGAGGCCGTTCGCGTTCTCGGCGAGGATGAAGGCGCCGCCGAGCTGCGCGAGCGCGCGACCGAGCGGCCAGTGCTGCGAATCGTCGTCGCTGCGCGCTGCGGTCGCCTCGCGCAGCGCGTGCGACGTTGCAAGGGGGGCAGCGCTGCGATCTCCGACCTGCCACGGCGGCAGCGATGGCTCGCCGACACCCAGCGTCCAGGCGACATCGTCGCGCGCCGGCAGCTGCAGCGGCCGCTGCGTTGCCGCGAGCGATGCGTGCGCGGCGCCGGCAGCGTCGTCGCCGGTCGCATCGCGCTCGGCGGGCGCTGCCGCGAGCGCGCCGGCGACCGCCTTGCGCACCGCCTCGTGCACCTCGCGCGCATCGCGAAAGCGCACCTCGACCTTCGCCGGATGGACGTTGACGTCGACGCGCTCGGGCGCGACCGCGATGAAGAGCAGATAGGCCGGCTGCCGGCCGCCGTGGAGGACGTCGTCGTACGCGGCGCGCACCGCGTGCGCGATCAGCTTGTCGCGAACGTGGCGGCCGTTGACGTAGACGTACTGCAGGTCGGCACGCGCACGCGCCGATGCCGGCGTGCCGACGCGGCCGACGATCGCGAGCCCGCCGAGGTCGACGTCGACGGCGCGGCTGTGCGCGAAGAACTCGCCGCCGAGCAGCTCGGCAGCGCGGTCGTTGCCGCCGGCGCGCGGCCAGCGCGCGACCGGCTTGCCGTCGTGCCAGATGGCGAACGCGAGGTCGGGGCGCGCGAGCGCGTGCCGGCGCACCGCCTCGACGCAGTGCGCGAGCTCGGTCGCTTCGCTCTTCAGGAACTTGCGCCGCGCCGGCGTGCTGAAGAAGAGCTCGCGGACGTCGACCGTCGTGCCGACCGCGCGCGCCGCCGCGCGCAGCTCGCCGCTCGCGGCATCGATCGTCGTCGCGTGCGCGGCGTCGGCGGTGCGGCTCGTCAGCGCGACCGCTGCGACCGAAGCGACCGCCGCCAGCGCCTCGCCGCGAAAACCCATCGTCGCGACGCCTTCGAGGTCGGCGAGCGACGCGATCTTGCTCGTCGCGTGGCGGCGCAGCGCGGCGGCGAGCTCGTCGGCGGCGATGCCGTGGCCGTCGTCCTCGACCGCGATGTGGCGGATGCCGCCGCCGGCGAGCCGCACGGCGATGCTCGTCGCGCCGGCGTCGATCGCGTTGTCGAGCAGCTCGCGGACGACGGACGCCGGCCGCTCGACGACCTCGCCGGCGGCGATCTGGCTGACGAGCTCGCTCGGCAGCTCGCGGATCGGTCGGCGCGCGGCGCGCTCGAGCACGGCATTCATCGCCGCATTGTCGCCGTTCGTGACGCAGATTTCGCACTGCGTCGATGCCGCGCCGTCCGCGGCGCGTGCGTGCATGTTAGGTTCGCGCGATGACCGAGAGCGCGATCCCGAGCGAGGCGGCCGCTGCCGGCAGCGAGGCGCCGCCGGCGTTCGTGGACGCCGTCGCCGAGCTCGGCGCGCGGCGCACCGTGCGGACGTCGCAGGCGATCTACAACACGCAGGGCCTGAAGCTGCTCGAAGGCGGCGTCGCGATCGACCGCACCCTCTACGACAAGCTCTTCTCGCATCGACTCTCCCTGCCGCTCGACGAGTGCATCGACCCCGGGCCGGGGACCGACAGCGAATCGCTCGCCGGCAGCGCGCGGGCGGCGACGCTGCGCCATCCGTTCTTCTCGCGGGTCGCTCCCGCGGGCGACTCGGGTCGCGTGCTGCTCGACGCGATCGCACAGGTCCGGCTGCCGAAGCCGGTCGCACTCCATCTCACGCTCGCGCGCGAGACCCGGCGCGCGCTCTACGATCACGGCATCCTGATGGCGCTCCTCTGTGCGCATCTCGTGCGCGAAAGCGGCGGCTCGTCGGGCGAGCTGCGCGACGCCGCAACCGCCGGCCTGCTGCACGACCTCGGCATGCTGCACATCGCTCCCGAGCTGCTCGATTCCGACGACCGCCTGAGCGGCGACGAGCTGAAGCCGGTGTGGGCGCATCCGCTGACCTCTTCGATGCTCGTCGACCGCTTCACCGAGTATCCGAAGGACGTCGTTCGCGCCATCGTCGAGCACCACGAGCGCCTCGACGGCTCGGGCTATCCGCGCGGCCTCGCCGGCGACGCGATCGGCGCGCTCGGCCGCGTCCTCGGCATCGCCGAGGTGGTGACCGCGATGTTCGACGGCGAGCGTCGCTTTCCCGAGCAACGCGTCTCGCTCCTCTTGCGCATCAATCCGCGCCGCTACGACGCCACCCATGTCGCCGCGATCCACCGCCTGCTCGCGACCGCGCCAGCGCCGGTCGACGACGACGCGATCGACGCTGTCGCGCTCGTCGAGCGCCTGCAGCGGCTCACCGACGTGCTCGCACGGTGGCGCGCGGCGAGCGCGGCGATCGGCGGCAACGTGCCAGCGGCGCAGGCGGCGCTCGTTCGCGCCGTCGACGCGCAGAACTCGACGCTGCAGCGGATGCTCTACGACGCGGGCGTCACGCGCGAGCAGCTCGCGGCGATCGCGGGCGAGGTCGGCGGCGATGCCGGCCTCCGGATCGAGCTCTGGGCGATCGCCGAGGAGCTGCTCTGGCAACTGCACGCGGCCGCCAACCAGCTCAAGCGCCGCTGGCCGGCGAGCACGAGCGGCGTCGCGCACCCGGCCGAGCTCGTCGCCTGGTTCGACGCGGTCGCCGCGCTCGACGAAGCGAAAGCCCCGGCGTAGCCGCGGGGCATCTTCGATGCGGCGTCGATAATCGACGCATGGATCTGCTCGGATCGGTGCTCGACTTCGTTCTCAACATCGATGTCCACCTCGCCAACTTCGTCGGCCTCTACGGCACCTGGGTCTACGCGCTGCTGTTCGCGATCATCTTCGTCGAGACCGGCCTCGTCGTGATGCCTTTCCTGCCCGGCGACTCGCTGCTCTTCGTCGTCGGCGCGATGTGCGCGCACGGGCTGATGAGCCTGCCGCTCGTCCTCGTCCTGCTCTGGATCGCTGCCGTGCTCGGCAACCAGAGCAACTACGCGATCGGCCGCATCGTCGGGCCGCGCGTCTTCGGCTGGAAGAACTCGCGCTGGTTCAACAAGAACGCGTTCGACCAGGCGCACGCGTTCTACGAGCGCTA
>Ga0068852_100000609_pt1 | contig 23480 bp, 14 predicted proteins | sample KBSCornC22_FD_66594 | JGI IMG/M metagenome (GOLD analysis project Ga0068852, IMG submission 66594) | Corn rhizosphere microbial communities from Kellogg Biological Station, Michigan, USA - KBS Corn C2-2 | ecosystem: Host-associated > Plants > Roots > Rhizosphere > Soil ... | reverse complement strand
ATCGCGCCGCAGTTGACCGCGACGAACGGGCCGTTGCGCCGTTCCGAATGACGATGGATCGCGACGGCCGTCAGCTCCTTGCCGGTTCCCGTCTCGCCGAACACGAACACCGGTGCGTCGGTGCGCGCGAAACGCCGCACCGTATCGAACAGCCGCAGCATCGCGCTGCAGGTGCCGACGATGCCGTTCTCCTGCGATTCGAGGCGTTCGCGATCGCGCGCGAACAGGCATTCCATTCCGTACGCATGGCCAACCGTGTCGGCGATTCGCTGATGCGACGCGGGCAACGTGATGTAGTCGAAGCAATAGTCGCGCAACAGCGCGCGCACGTTCGGCGACGCGGTCTGACCGGTCTCGACGAGTGCGACCCACACGACATCGCGCATCGACGCGCAGGTGGACGCGATGCTGCCGATCGCGTCGGCGTGGCCGCCGCTCAGGTCGAGGATGCCGCAGGTGATTTCGCCGGAGGTGTCGCGCAACTCGCTCGCGTGCGCGACGATCGTCACTTTCCAGTCGCGTCGCGCGAGTTCCTTGCGAAGCATGACGGAAGGCGACTGCGTCCAGTAAATCAGAGGACGCTGCCCGGAAGTCCTCCCCGCGCCGGCGCTCTTATCGCGCGTTATTGGCATATTCATAGCGAACCATCACTTTCTCCACTCCGCGAACCGTTCGCGTGCGCTGCGGGCGGCGGCGCATGGCCGCCGGTCCGTGCTGCGTTTCCGCAGCCTTGGCGAAGATCGAAACTGCACACGGCGAGAGCCCCCGGAGGTCGAGCCGGATTTCATCCGGCCTCATTGTCATCGAACTCGAAGGGAACGCGCGGCCGTGGTAGCCACGGCGTTCCGGCTTTGATGCGACGCGCCGTCAGGCGGAGCACGTCGGCAAACGGGAATCCCGTCCGCATTTGCGTCGCGTCGTACACGACAGTCGCGCTCGATGCTGAACTGGACGGCCGCCAGCCCGCTTTCGGAATGGCTGCCTCGTTTCATTTACTCCCGAATTTACACCCCGTATCGAGACGGCTTGTTACCAAACGATAAACATCGATTCAGCCGGTTACGCCGCCACCCCGCCAGCCCCGCCGCATTTAGCGACTCAGATTTGATTATCTACGACCATTCGCGTCAATCAGTGGCAAATACCACTTTTCTGCAAGATCGGTACTGCTCATTGCCTACGATTCCGAATGAAATCGCGTGCAAGAACCGCGCAGTATTTTTCAGGCGTCGGTAATCGCCTGCGTCGCGCGACACCGGAATGTCACATCGAATGCCGGCGAACCGCGCGCGGTCGTTACAACGTCGTAATGAAGCGGCGGTGCATCGCCGCGGCGCAACCTGCCGTGTCGTCCGCTTCATTGCGCAACGCAGCATGCTCGGCATGCACGGCGCGCACCCTGTCGCTCCCGCCGAGCCGACGCGACCGGCAACGCGCAGTAGCAAGTATGCACGCGTCGGACCGGTGCGCCGAAACGGCGGTGTCCGAATGACGGACCTGCGCCGCGCGAGGGAATCGATGAAGCGGCAGACGTTGGCCCGCATTCGGTGGTCGATCGTATGCGCGCGGCGCGGCGATGTGCGCCCCGCCGGTCGTGAGCAATCGCAATGTTCAAGTACGGCCCCCGGTTTCTTCAATCGCGTTCGATGCCGACGGCCCGTGCTGCGTGCTCGGCAGCGGGCCGTCGCGACAGGCTAATTATGGAAAAGCCTCCACTCGGCCAGTGTGTGCTACCGCACATTGCTCCGCTCGCGGCACGCGGATGCGCCGCGCAGCCTGCGCCGGCCCGCGTGAAACGGGTGGGTGAGTAGGCTGTCGAACAGACCGGCGCACGCCGCATCCGCATCATGGGCATCGCCGCGCCGTACCGCATGAACGCGTTCGTGCGTACGGCGTGCTGAAGGCTTCACACGAGGACCGCATCATGGAATGGCATTGTTGTGATTTCGAACATCTGGGCGCCGTCGATCTCTATGCAATCCTGCGCTCGCGCAACGCGGTGCTGGTGGTAGAGGACGCGCACACGCATCTCGACATCGACGGCAAGGATGCGCACGCGCTGCACGTGTTCGCGCGCATGCACACGGGCGACATGATCGAAGTCGTCGCGTACGCGCGCGTGCTGCCCGGCGACGAAGTCGATCCGGACGTCGTGATCGACAAGGTGCTGACAAGCGAGGCATGTCGCGACGACGCCACCCTCGAGCAGCTGATGCAGCGCGCGCTCACGGCCGCGCAGGCCGCGTGGCCCGACGTGGCGGTACGCACGCACGTTCCCGCTCAGCGCCAGGCGTTCTACAAACGCTTCGGATTCCGCAAGGCCTACGGCCCCTATCTCGAGCAGGGCGCGCCGTTCGTCGGTCTCGTCCGGCCGGCCGACCGCGCCGCCGGCGCGCTGCGCAAGCTGCTGTCGCGGGCCGCCCCGGCGCCGCGCTCGCGAAACGACGACGCGCGCGTCGACGGCCGCACGCACAACCGGCTGCCCGCCGATACCGGAGCCAATCGATGACCGCCACCCTTCGCCCGGTTCCCGAACCCGAGCTGCCGCGCATCCTGCCCGTCATTCTCGCCGGCGGTTCGGGCACCCGGCTCTGGCCGCTGTCGCGCGAGCAGTATCCGAAGCAACTGATCGAGCTGACCTCGAACGAATCGCCGCTGTCGGCGACCGCGCGCCGCCTGAACGGCATCGCGAACGCGTCGCTCGGCGACACACTGCTGCTGGTATGCGGCGAACAGCATCGCATCATGAGCGCCGCGCAAGTGCTCGGGCGCGCCGCGCCCGCGCGCATCCTGCTCGAGCCCGCCGCACGCAACACGGCGCCCGCGCTGACGCTCGCGGCGCTCGACGCCAGCGTGCTCGCCGACGACCCCGTGCTCGCGGTCATGCCGGCCGATCACGTGATCGGCGACGTCGGGGCGTTCCATGAAGCGATCGGGCGCGCGGCGCGCTACGCGCAGGAAGGCGCGATCGTCACGCTCGGCGTGCTGCCGCGCCGCGCGGAAACCGGCTACGGCTACATCCAGGTCGGCGAGCCGCGCGCCGGCCGACTCGGCGGACAAGGCGGCTATACGATCGGGCGCTTCGTCGAAAAGCCGAACGCCGCGCTCGCCGAGCGCTACCTGCATTCCGGCGATTACTGGTGGAACAGCGGTATTTTCGTCACGCGCGCATCGATCTGGCTGCAGGCGATCCGCGCGCTCGCGCCCGACATCCATGCGGCCTGCGACGCGGCATGGCGTGCGGGCATCGCCGAGGATCCGTTCTTCCGGATCGACGCGGCGGCCTTCGACGCCTGCCCGGCCGACTCGATCGACTACGCGGTCATGGAACGCCTCGCGGAAAGCCCCGACCTCGGCATCGAAGGCATCGTCGTGCCGCTTTCGGCTGGCTGGTCGGACGTCGGCACCTGGGATGCGATCTGGGAAATCATGCCGAAGGACGATCAGGGCAACGTCGCACGCGGGCCGATCGTGTTCGAGGACACGCAGGACAGTTTCGTGCGCTCGGAAGGCCGGCTGATCGCATGCGTCGGGATGAAGGACGTCGTCGTGATCGAGACGCCCGATGCGGTGCTGGTCGCGAACAAGCACGACGTGCAGCGCGTGAAGAACATCGTCGCGCGCCTGAAGACCGAGCAGCGCCCGCAGGCGAGCGAGCACCGCAAGGTGCAGCGGCCGTGGGGACACTACGATTCGATCGATCTCGGCGAGCGGTTCCAGGTTAAGCGGATCGTCGTCGAACCCGGCAAGCAACTGTCGCTGCAAATGCACTATCACCGCGCCGAGCACTGGATCGTCGTGCGCGGCACCGCGAAGGTCACGCGCGGCGACGAAACGTTCCTGCTCAGCGAAAACGAATCGACCTACATTGCCGTCGGCGAGGTCCACCGCCTCGAGAATCCCGGCCGGATCCCGCTCGAGATCATCGAGGTGCAGTCGGGTGACTATCTCGGCGAAGACGATATCGTGCGATTCGACGATCGGTATGGACGACCGGTCGTCGGTTCCGCGCAGCCGGCGCCACGTTCACCGTGCGAACCCGACGAGCCGCAGGAGGAAGCGGCGGAACGCGACGCCGTTCGATAAGCGCGTTCGATTTGCGCCTGCGCGCGGTCAATCGATGCTTCGCTGCGACCAGCGCGCGTGCCTGACGGCCTCGCGCACACGCGGCAGCGACGACGGATCCGCGCCGAGCGCGTCGGCATCCGTCGCCGTCGACCGATGCACCGTCGCACACGTCGCCCCCTTCACCGGATTCGCCGACGGCCGCGACGGCCCTTCACTCGCGCAATCCTTGCCGGGGCCGACCCGCACCGCCATGCCGCCGATTCCCGACAGCTGGTTGTCCGTGAGCCGCACGCCGGACACGTTCCCCCACAGGCGAATGCCGTCGAAGCGCGCATTCGACACGCGGTTGCCGATCACGGTCACACGCGACACCGAACCCGACCACGTGCTGACCTCGATCGCCGCCTGCTGCGTGATCGGGCGCGGATCGGTGCGGCCCGTCGCCGTCTGGATGTCCGCGATCACGTTGTTCTCGATGCGCACGTCCGACGCACCGTACGTGCGGTTGCTGTCCTCCTGCGCGACCAGAATCCCCGCGCTCACCTGCACGTTGCGCACGATGTTGTTCGAGATGGTGACATTCGCGCCGCCCACCACCGTGATACCCCGGCCCCACGGGTTGCCTTCCAGCGAATTGTCGGTAATCAGCACGTTGCGCGTCAGCACGCCTTCCGCCTGGTAACTCACCACGGCGATCATGTCGTCGCCGGTGCCGCGCACGAGATTGCCGCGCACGAGCACGTCGTGCGAGCCGTGCGTCATGTGAATGCCGTCGGCCAGCGTCGACAGCACCTCGTTGCCGACGATCGCGACCTCCGCGCCGCCGAATACGAAGATGCCGGCGCCGGCGCCGCCGTCGATCACGTTGTCGAGCACCTGCACGCCGCGCCCCGTGACTTCGATCTTCGTCGATTCCGGTGTCGTCAGGCGCGTCGTGCCGGTGCCCGCAAGACGGAAACCGACGAGCGTCGTACCGTCGCCACGCATCTCGACCGTCTGATCGTCCGCGGTGGTCGCGATCAGCGTCGCGCCGTAGCCCGACACCACCACATTCGGCCGCCGCACGACCAGCGAACGGCCGACCACGTACCGCCCCGGTGCGAATACCAGTCGCTGGCCCGGCTGCAACGCGTCCAGCGCATGTTGCAGCATGTCGGCCTGATCGGCCGCGTCCGCGGCGGGACGCACGTATGCGTCCGGCACATTCGCATGAAGCGCGCCGGATGCTGCCGCTGCACCCTCCGGCCAGGACAGTGCGCCTGCCATGCACATGCCGGCGATCAACGCGCAGGCGCGGAACGAGCATTGCGATCTACGCATATCGAATCGTTTCCTCGGGAAGGACGTCACGCGTGTCGGCCTGAGCACGCGAATCGCCGCGTGTCGGCCGAGTTGTCCGCCCGCGACACCCTCGTCGCAGCGGACGACGCGATATGTTCGATTGAATCATCCGATCCGGCCGGGTGTCGGTGCGTCAACAGACCGATGCGTGCCGCCTGCGCGGCGCATCGCCGAACGGTAGGCTCGCGAACCGAGCGCCGATCGGCAATCCGTATCATGGCCACCATACGACACGGCCGCGCTCCAGCGTCGCCGCAGGGCACCGTGCATCCGGGCCGTCCGCTCTTCGCTCGTCCAGAACCCGTCCATGACCGACCTGACCATCGCCATCTGCAACTACAACCACGGCGCGTACCTGCGCGACGCGATCGATTCGGCGCTCGCGCAGACCGCGCCCGGTGTACGCGTGCTGGTCGTCGACGACGGTTCCACCGACGATTCGCGCGACATCATTCGCTCATATGGCGAGCGCGTGACGGCGGTGTTCCAGGAAAATCGCGGTCAGGTCGCCGCGTACAACCGCGCGCTCGAGCATGTCGCGACGCGCTACGTGATCCTGCTCGACGCGGACGACCTGCTCTATGCGGACGCCGCGGCCCGCGTGCTGGCCACGTTCGCGTCCGGCGACTTCGTGAAGGTCCACTTCCGGCTCGACGTGATCGCGCGGGACGGCGCAATGACCGGCGCGAGCGTGCCGCAGTCGGCCGTGGACACCGATTGCGGCCGCCTGTTGCGCGCGGGCTGGCTGTATCCGTCGCCGCCCGCGTCCGGCAACGCGTACCGGGTCGACGCGCTCAAGCGCATCTTTCCGGTGCCCGTCACGCCCGACAACCTGCACGGCGCGGATTTCTATGCGATCTACGGCATCGCACTGCTCGGCGCCGTGCACATGATCGACGCAACGCTCGGCGGCTATCGCGTGCATCAGCATCCGGATTCACGCCAGGCCGCCGACACGCCGGCTCTTGCACTCACCAATTCGGAAGACGCCGCGACGGGCGCGCTGAAGGCCGAACGCCGGTGGTCGACGCTGCGCATGCTCGCCGGCACACGGCTGCACGAAGCATTGCCGATCGCGCCGCTCGACTTCGCGATCGAGAAGGCCCGCTTCGCAAGCACGCTGTATCACGCGCCGCTCGTGCGGCGCTGGCGCTGGTTCCTGTGCGAATCCGGACGCTACTGGCATACCGTGCTGCGCAATCCGTTCTGGCGTCCCGCGAAGAAGGTGGCCGTCGCCGGGCTGTCGCTCGCGTGCCTGCTGCCGTCGTCGACGCTCAGCGACCGTGCGATTCGCTATATCTCCAATCCGCTTGCGCGCGTGCGCAAGTCGTCCGGGCAGCGTGCCGGCACACGATAGCGTCGTCGCGCCATGACGTCCGCCGCCGAATCGCTTCTTCGGTAAGCCATCGCACCCAGTCGTTCGCGCATGCGCTGCACAATGATTCGGGCCAGTGGATTCACGCGCACTGACCGGACTTCGCCGTTGCGTCGCCCCCGGTCGCCATAGCCGAACGCGGTTTCGATTCGTCGCGCCGCATCGTGTTTGGCGCAATTCGACCGACCGCTTCACCCGCATCGCACACGCGATCCGCGCAGCGGGATCCAATGGCCACGACTCGCAAGCATTTATCAATTAGGAATGCATAGTTCAATTAACCAGGCGACGCGACCGCACGATTCACCGGCTGCCCGTCATCGCGACGGGCGATGACCGGCAAGATCGAATCGCTGGACCCAAAGATGACCACAGAAAAGATCGTTCATATTGCCGAAGCGTTCGGTGGCGGCGTGCTGTCGATGCTGACGCATCTCGCCAACCATGCCGCGGCAACCGGCGCCGACGTCACGGTGCTGCACTCGATCCGGGCGGAAACGCCGGTCGATTTTGCAATACTGTTCCGGCCCGACGTGAAGCTCGTCCATGTCGACATGGTGCGCGAGGTCAGCGTCACACAGGACCTGCGGAGTTTGCGCGCGCTGATCCGCAGCCTGCGCGATTGCAAGCCGACCGCGATTCATCTGCATTCGTCGAAGGCCGGCGTGCTGGGACGGGTCGCCGCCCGGATCGCCGCGCCGAATGCGACGGTCCTCTACTCGCCGCACGGGCTTTCGTTCCTGCGCTGCGACGTGTCGCGCATGAAGCAGTTTGCATATCTGAGCTTCGAACGCATCGCGGCGCGAATCGGCGGCACCGTCGTCGCCTGCTCGGGCAGCGAGCTCGGCGAGATCAGAAGAAAGGTCCGGCCGAAATCGGCGGTCCTGGTGGAAAACGGCGTCCATGTGGCGGAGATCCCGCCGCGTCGAACGCGTGACGATCGCAAGGTCGTCATCGGGATGAGCGGTCGCGCGTCGTTCCAGAAGAACCATGAAGCATTCGTGCGCCTCGCCGACACGCTGCACGGCGTCGACGTCGAGTTTCTGTGGATCGGCGGCAACGCGGCCGAGATTGCGGATCCCGGCCAGCGCCCGGCCGTCGTCTGCAGCGGCTGGGTGACCCGCGCCCGGGCGCTGGCGCTCACGTCCGAACTCGACATCTACGTGCAAACCTCCCGCTGGGAAGGCATGCCGGTCGCGCTGATCGAAGCGCAGGTCGCCGGCATTCCGGCCGTGGTGACGGACGTCGTCGGCAATCGCGACGTGGTGATCCACGGCGTGACCGGTTACGTCGCGTCGAACGCCGACGAGATGTCTGCATACGTGGCCGTGCTCCGCGACAACCGGCAGCTGCGCGAACAAATGGGCGCCGCGGCCCGGCAACGCGCGATCCAGCGGTTTTCGATCAACGCGATCTTCCGCCAGTGGAATGCCCTCTACGGACTCGGCGCCGACGAGCCGCGAGCCGGCACGCGCGACTTCGAGCCGGTTGCGCCGGATCACGTCAAAGCCTGATCCCGATTTCGACACATCCTTATCGATATGATCGCTAGCAAACCGAAGCAACTCGTCTACAACGGCCGATTCACGACGCAGAAGACGACCGGCGTGCAACGCGTCGCGCGCGAGCTGATCGCCGCACTGATCAAGTTTCATCCGCAGGATCCGGTGACCGTGCTGGTGCCGCCACGGCCCGGCGTCGCGGTGAGTGGCGCCAAGACAGTCGAAGTCGGCTTTTACAAAGGCGTGGTGTGGGAACAGCTGATCCTCCCGCTGTTCGCGCGCCGCGGCCGCATCGTCAATCTCGGCAATTCGGCATCGATCTTCCTCGGCAACCAGATCATCTACATGCACGATGCGGCGGTGTTCGACACGCCCGCGCATTTCTCGCGGCCGTTTCGGATGTGGTATCGGATCATGTTCTGGATCCTGGCGCGAACCTCGGCGTGCTTGCTGACCAATTCCCGGTTCTCGCGGGATCGTCTCGCCCATCACTGCGGCGTTTCAGCGGAGAAGATCAGGATCGTGCCGCTCGGTGCGGATCATCTCGACGCGCTGGAACCGGACACGAGCGTGCTCGACAAACATGCGCTGACGCCGGATCGATTCGTGCTCGCGGTCAGCAGCATGAATCCCACCAAGAACTTCGGCCGGTTGATCGCAGCATTCCGGCAGATCGGCGATCCGTCGGTCGATCTCGTGATCGTCGGGATGCAGAACACCACTGTGTTCAGCAAGCACGACCCGGTTGGCGCGTCGGAACCGAACATCAAGTACGTCGGCTACATCAGCGACGAGCAACTGAAGGCGCTGTATCAGAACGCGGCGTGCTTTCTCTATCCGTCGATCTACGAAGGCTTCGGCATTCCGCCGCTCGAGGCGATGCGTTACGGCTGCCCGGCGCTGGTCGGAAACTCGGCCGCACTACCGGAAGTCTGTGCCGATGCGGCGCTGTACTGCGATCCGTATTCGCAGGATGACATCGCGCGGAAATTGCGTGGCCTGCTCGATTCCCCCGAGCTGAGGGCCGAGCTCAAGCGCAAGGGAATCGCGCACGCGGCGCAATATCGCTGGAGCCGCAGTGCCGAGATGATGAAGGCGATCTTCGAGACGCTGTAGCGCGAGCCGCAGGCGACCGAATCGGCGCGTTTACGCGACGTTGACGGGGCTGCCGGTCGCGGCCGCTTGATTTCCGAACAGGCGCTTGCCGAGATACGACCTGATCGGCTCCTCGACGAATTTCGCGAGGAAGGCGGCCGACACGATCGACAGGCACGCGGCAAGCATTGCCGTCCTTACGACGTGGCCGTCGCCCTGCGGCGCATACGCGAACACCAGCCTTCCGATCGGGTAATGCACGCAGTAGAGCGGGTACGAAATCCAGCCGAGGAACGCGCTGATCCGAGCCATCGCGTTGCCGCTCGGAGTGAGCATGGCGCCGCGATAAACCAGCGCGGGGGCGACGAACAACAGCACGGCCAACGCGTACATTCCCTTGATCGACGTCGGAAACAGGACGACCAGCAGGAACACGACAAACAGCATCCGGTCGCTCCTGACGAGCCCGGCCACGAACCAGTGCGGCCTCGCCGGGAGGCCGGCGTCGTATATCTTCGCGATTGCCACGCCCAGCAGGAACCCGTAGCCGACCCTGAAGAATCCGCCGAAGAAATTATCGGCCGCCCAGCCCTGATTCAGGATGACAGTCACTTTGTCGTGGTCGAGGCCCACGAGCCATCCATACGCGACGAACGCACCGAGACATGCATGGGCCAGTCTCAGCAGGTTCCGCTCTTTCATCCTGACGGCCGCAATCAACACAACGCTCGCGAACAACTCGAAGAACAGCGACCAGGCGGGCGGATTCAGAGGAAACACACCGGGATCGTCGACCGCCTGCAAGCCGTGATTCGTGGCGCCGATAAAGCCCGACACCGAAAAACGACCCAGATACGGAACGAGAAAATAATTCTGTCCGGTGGCTGCGGCCAGGTTGCCGAACGAAAACGCCGCTGACGCATTGGCGCGCATGACGACGAGGCTCACGAACCCGATCGTCAACCCGATGCATATCATCGGATAAAGACGGATTACCCGTCGCTTCACATACTCGCCCCGCCACGACGCCTGGCGCAATTGTTCTCCGTAGGAGTACGTGAGGATGAAGCCACTCAGCATGAAGAACACGTCCACCGAAAGATACGCACTCTGCAGTATCGGAATCGGCAGATCCTGAAGGAAATGCATGAGCATCACGCTGATCGCCGCAATGCCGCGCAATCCGTCCAGAATTTCAAACTTCTGCTTGTGAGTCGCCATGATGAGTAATGGGTCGACCATCGCCTTATCGCGACAACACCGGATCAACGTCCGCGGCCCGATTGCCACGCGCAACGCCGCGCCGGTTTCCGTCCCCATCGGCTCCGCCTCCGCTGGCAGGCACTGCATGCGCGGGCGCCTTGGCGAACCACTGGAAGATGGCGATCAGCAGCACGACCGGCACGAAATTGCGTCCGCTGAACAGGTTCGGCGTTCGCATGACTTCCATGACCGACACGTAAAGCACCGCATGGATGCAGCACCAGAACCCGTTCCCGCTCCGCCAGCCCGCATAGCTGCGGCCAACCGCCCAGCCGAGCGCGAGCGCATCGAGCAAGCCGAACCAGCCCCACTCGTAGAAGTGGACGAAGATGCCCGACGGGTTGTTGAACTCCGGGTCGGCGTAGCCGTTCAGGAACAGGTTGATGCTGTCGCCCGAGTCCAGCCACGGCTGCAACGTCGCGCCGATGACCGGGAAGCGCAGCAGCCAGTCGAACGTGAACATCGGGTGGCCCTGGTCCCAGCCCAGCACACTCAGTATTCCGGCGCCGTTGTTCAACGACGTCGAGTAGTACAGGCCGAGACGTTCGAGCGCGAAATCGAACAGGTTGTCGTAGATGTTGACGTAATAGGCTTCCCACGACCGGTTGTACTCGTTCGCGATGAACAGGCCGAACAGCAACGGGATCGCTGCATACGGACCGAGCGTCAACAGCCGCGAATACCTGCCGCCGAGCCGGAACCGCACGACCATCAGCGCAAGCGGCATCACCATCTCGATCAGCGCAAGCCGTTCGGCGAAGATGAAGCTGCGCATCAGCGTCAGCACGGCAAGCACCGCGAAGTAGATCTTGTAGCGATTGAGTCCCTTGACGGGTGTCCGGAACACATAGAAATACAGCACGACGAACGGTGCGGTCGCCTGCGTGAAGGTGCTGAGGCCCGTGATGCGCCCCTTCAGTTCCAGCATGTCGTACGCATTCGCTTCGCCGCGCACGAACGCGACCAGCAGCGCCGGGTGCGTGAGGATGCCGCTCAGCAACAGCACATAGCCGAACAGCGCGAGCGCGAACACGAAATCGAGCACGCGAGGCGACAGCTCGACCGCGGCGGGCGGCGGCCCGCGTCGCGTGCGCGCATCAGCCGTCGCGAGCCATGCGGCCGCCATCACCACCATCAGGAACAGCGCGCCGACGAACGCGTAGTAGCCGTCGAAATACACGCGCGCGATCGCCTTCGGGTCGCCCAGCAGGCTGAGCGACAGCATGCCGTACAACGGCAGGATGAACATCAGCACGAGGCGTGCCGGATCTTCCCACCAATAGCCCGTGTAGCCGCCCACGTAACCGCCCGCGGCACCGCGCATGCGCGCCGCCGTACGCATCGTCACAGGGCGCCGTCGCGGCCCGTACCCGGCCCCGCCCGCTCGCCGGTTCATGACGCCCGTTCCACCCGTTGCCGCGACGCGATCCCTGCCGTATATCCGGACGCGGCCTGATGCGTGTTCGTATCCTTGTAGCCGTAGTCGTAGCGCCCCGGCGCGCCCTTGTAATCGTTCAGGACTACGCCGCATACATCGATATGCGCGTGTTCGAGCCGTCGCGCGCTTTCCTCGAGTTCGGTCAGCGTCGTCACACCGCTGCGCGCGACGAGGAACACGGTTCCCGCGAGACGGCCGAGCACCAGCGCGTCGGCCACCGGCAGCAACGGCGGCCCGTCGATCACGACCATGTCGTAGCGCGCCGCGACCTGCTCGATCAGTGCGGCGAGCGCGGGCTGCAGCAGCAGTTCGCCCGGGTCCGGCACGATGCTGCCCATCGGGATGAAATCGAGGCCCGGCGCGACCCCGCGCCTGATCGTCTCGGCGAGCCCGTGCGTGCCGGTCACGATGTCCGACAAGCCCGGCGCGCGGCTATGGCGGAACCGCTCGTGCTGCGAACCCTTGCGCAGGTCCGCATCGATCAGCAGGACCCGCCGTTTCGCCGCGCCGACGAGCGACGCGATATTGGCGGCCACGAACGACTTGCCGACGCCCGTCGTCGGCCCGGAAATCAGCACGACGGGATTCGGTGCGTCCGGCATCGACAATTGCAGCGCCGCACGGAAATTGCGCAGGCCTTCGAGCGCCGCATCCTGCGCGTCGATCGGCGGCATCGGCGCGCGCATGCCGCGCCGTCCGGCCTTCGGGCGCGACTCCGCTTGCATCGCGACCGCGCTGTGTGGCACGGTCGCGAACACGGGCAGCCCCGTCGTCCATTCGATTTCCTCGGCGTCGCCGATCGTGCCGACGACACGCTGCCGGACGATCACGATCGCCGCGCCCGCCAGCAGCCCCAGCATCAGCAGCGCGATCACCGCGACGCCGCGATGCGGGCCGATCGGTTCCTCGGCGACCTTCGCCGTGTCGACGATCCGCACGGTGCCGGTCTTGCTGGCCCGCGCGAGGATCATCTGCTGGCGCGTGTTGAGCAGGTTCGTGTACAACGCGGTATCGACGGCCACATCGCGCTGCAACTGCAGCACGCCCTGCTCGACGGTCGGCAACTGCTGGATCTGCTTGCGTGTCGTGTCGAGCGAACGCTGCGCGTCGGCCAGCTGCGCATCGACGGCCACCAAGGCCGGATGCTTCGGCATGAAGCGCGTCAGCAACTCCTCGCGCCGCTGCTGCAGCGTCTGCACGCGCGTCTCGATGTCGACCGACTGCTGGCGCAATGCCAGCGCCTCGTCACTCGTATTGACGGTGCCATGCGACGCACGGAATGCGTTGAAGCGGTTTTCCGCCTGTTCCAGTTGCGCCTTCAGCTGCGGCAGCTGGGTATCCATGAAGCGGATCAGCTTGTCGGCCGCCTCGGACTTGCGCTGCGTGTTCTGCGCGAGGTACGCGTCGCCGATCGCGTTCAGCACGCGGCTGTCGTGCACGGGATCGATGCCGTCGAGCGTCACGCCGATCATGTTCGATTGCTTGCCGCGCTCCGAGATCAGCGCATTCTTCTGCAGCCAGACCGTCGCCTCTTCATCGCTGTAGCGCGTCAGGTCGAAGCGTGCGCCGGGCTTGCCGGCCACGTCGCGCACGAAGATGTCGAGCGGCCCCTGCGGTGTGTCGACATGCAGCGGCTGCCCGATACGGCCCTGCCATGCCGGCCCCTTCCGGCCGAACCAGCCCGTACGCTGCAGCGTATAGACGCCGTCGTCGCCGAGCGTCAGCGCGAAGCGCTTGCCGAGCAGGCGCTTCGGTACGTCGAAGGTCGGCACGTCGATGCGCTCGGTGCCGTACACGTAGCCGCCCGGCAACGGCGACGACAATCCGTCGGCCGCGTTCACGAACCGCCAGCCGATCAGCGGAAGGTAATGCGGCCGCGCGTCGACGGCCAGGTTGGTACTGTCGATCGCACGGTCGAGCACGGCGCGGGATTTCAGCACCTCGATCTCGGTCGACGCGTCGGTCTTCAGGTCGAACACCGCCGACGGATCGCCGGGCGGCGACGTCGGCTTCGAGTCGGTCGGGCTTTGCTCGACCTGGAACAGGATGTCGGTCCGGTAGACGGGCGCCGCGCACAGCGCATACACGGCGCCGACGAGCGCGCCCGCGAGCGCCGTGCAAAGGATCAGGCGCCGGCCGCCGTACAGCATGCCCCAATAGCGGCGCACCGGATAGGACGGCCGCAGGGCGGGCCCGCTGTGCGGGTCAGGCAGGGTCGAAGAAGTCATACAGCATCAGTCCCGTATGGCGCGACGCGCGTCGCGGTCACGAAATCCGCCACGAGCGTCACGGCGAGATGGCTCTGGCCGTCAGCGCACCCTGCGCGGACGACGGAATCAGCAGGTTGACGACGCGGCTCCAGCGCACCAGCGACGACGCATCGACGAACACGACGTCGCGGCGCTGGAGCGGAAACTGGTCGGCCAGTGCGAACGACGCGGGCGAACTGCCGTCGAGGTGGTACACCCGCGGGCGGTTGTCCGGGCCGCGGCGCACGACGAACACCTGGCGCGCGTCCGACGTGTACTGGCTCACGCCGCCCGTGTCGCCTAGTGCTTCGCCGAGGCTCATCCGGCCGTCGGTCAGCGTCAGCGTCGCCGGCCGCGACACCTCGCCGAGCACGAATACCTTCGCGTCGCTCGCCGCGCGCACGCGCACGAGGTCGCCGTCGCGCAGCAGGATGTTCGACGGGTTCACGCCCGCGGCGATCAGCGCGGGCAGGCTCACGTTCACGGTCCGGTCGCCGCGCGTCACCGATACCTGCGAGCGGTCGGCCGTCGGGGTGAAGCCGCCCGCGCGGTCGATCGCCTCGGGCAGCGTCATCGGCATGTCGTTGACGATCTGCAGACCCGGCGTGCGCACTTCGCCATCCAGATAGACGCGCTTGCTGCGGTAGGTCTGCACGCGCAGCGCGATCTGCGGCTTGCGCACGTATTCGCCGAGCCGCTTCGTCAGCAGCGCGCGCGCCTGCGCCTCGGTCAGCCCCGCGACATGCACGAGGCCTGCGTACGCGAACTGCACGTTGCCGTTCGCGTCGACCGTATAGCCGGTCGCGACCGAGCTGGCGCCGACGCCGTCGCCGCCGCCCGTCGTCTGCGTCGTCGGCAGGTTCAATTCGGGGTGGTCCCACACGACGATGCCGAGCACGTCGCCCGGGCCGATCGCGTACGGCTTCGGCTTGCCGAACAACTGGCGGATCTCCGCGTCGACATCGGTGCGCGGGCCCGCATGCTGCGCGACGAACGCCGGCGTGATTTCGATCAGATCCTCGCTCGACACGTTCTGCACGCCGTCGAGGCCGCCTGCGCCCGATGCGTCGGCGCTCACGCGCGCATTCGCGTCGCGCGCGGCAGGCGCCCGGTAGCTCATGCCCGGCGATAACGCACATGCGCTCAGCGCGCACGCGGCCGCCACGATCGCCATGCGCGACAGCCACGGCGCGCGCCGGATGCCTGCCGTGCGTGGCCGCGGCGTCCCGAGCGTCGATTCCGGTTGCGTGGTGATTGACATCGTGTCCTTCCAAAACTGTGCGGTAACCCGCCGAACGCGGCGAATTCCGGCATTACGCTTGGCGGCGCGGCTCGCATGGCGGTGCCGCGCCTCCCTCTTCACCGCACGTACTCCGTACGATTCGTCATGAACTGCTCTGCATCGCTTTCGTCAGTCGTCTGCATCGTCTCGGCCTGCTTTGCCTGTGCTGCCGGCGCGCAGACTTTTCCCGGCGCGCCAGCCGACACGCCGGTCTTCGCGTCGTCGACGCCGCTTGCGCCGGTGCCGCTCCAGCGTTCCGCACAAGCCGCGATAACCGGCGCGGCCGCGGAGCCGGCCACGGCGGCATCCGACGTCGCGTCAACTGCCGTGGCGCTTCCTGCGGCGCTTCCCGCCGCGAGCACCGCCGCAACGCCCGAATCGCGCGGCCGCGGTGCACTGCGCCGGCCGCTCGTGCCGACGCGGCCGCATCGCCCGCCAGTGGCCGATGCGCCCACCGAAGACCCCTGGCACCCCGGCACGCTGTACACGTCGCCTTACGAGAAGTCGCCCTACGCGCAGCCGGGCGATCCGGACTGACGCATCCCGCCGCGCACGCGCCGATACGGGATTGGACACCACGGCGAACGGCGCGTCTGTGAGCGAGCCCACCGAACGCCGATCTTCAAGCCAAACGCGATCGCACCCCTGAGCGTCGACGCAAGGGACGCGGCACTCATCACGATCTGCCGACCGACACGTTCGCGTACGGTCGCGCGGCCGCCTCCTGCGTGGCCGGATCGGCGACGCGCGCGACCGGCCACGCCGAGTCGCGGCCCAGCGCCTGCATGCACAGATCGATCACGATGTCCGTGCCTGCCGCGCCGTACACCGCGTGATCGACCCGCGGCTCGAGATGCAGACGCACGTGACGCGAGCGCCGGAATGCGTGCTCGATCGCGCCGAAGTGACGCCGGACATCGTCGATGCCGGGATCGAGCGCGCCGTACACCAGCGTCGTCCGGACGTTGCGCTGCGCGAGTTCATGCATCACGCCGCGCGGCGTGCCGCTGCGCGGCTTCCACCCGACGCGCGCGGCGAGCGCCTTCGCCGGCACGCTGACCCGCGCGATCGCATTCGCGGCCACGGCCCGCACGATCGGACGCAGGTCGCGCCGCTCCCGCACGAGGCGCTTCCACTTCTGCCAGTCGCGCACCGACAGCCAGTAGCCGCGCACCGAGTTGTTCCGCTGCTTCTGCACCGCTTCGAGCGTGAGCCCGGCCGGCCACACGAAGCGTGCGAGATTGACCGCGATCACGCCGCCGAGCGACGGCGTCTTCAATGCCGCATGCAACGCCGCATACGCGCCGGAGCAAATGCCGGCCGCGACCACCTCGGGATGACCGAGCACACGCAGCCAGTCCGCGGCAGCGGCCACATCGTCGCTCGACTGCGTCGAATACACGACATCCGACTGATCGTCGGGCGCGGCGGGCCCGCTATCGCCGACGCCCTGCACGTCGATTCGCAGCGTCGTCACGCCGGCGCGCGCCAGCGTGCGGGCAAGCCGCACGCTGAAGCGCCCTTCGCCGCTGCGCGGATTCGTCGACGTGTTCGCGATCACGACCGCCGGGCCGACCGGCTTCGCCGGCCGCGTATCGGCGGGTCGGCACAGCACGCCGACCAGCCGGTCCGGACCGACCGCGACGACCTGCTCGGTCATGTCGTTCATGTCGAGCGCGACGGCCGACTCGCCATTCCATGCGGGGTCCGCTCGCGACGCGGTGTCGGTTCCGGCCGGCTTATGCGGTGCGCGTTCGGCGATCCAGTTCGCGAGCGTGTCGATCGCAGCAAGCGGCAAGCGCGAGCGCGTACCGTCCAGCATCGTCGTCGGCCATTCGCGGAACGGATCGCTCGTCACGTCCACGCCGCGCGCGAGCAGCGCGTCGCGCAATGCCGGCACGTCGCCCTGATCGGGCTGGATCAGCAGCATCGCCCCGGGCAACGTCGGCGCATCGCGCACGACGTCGCACAGATCGAGCGCCTTCAGCGCATCGACGAAATCGGCGGGAAAGCGGTGCCCGAGCACGTTCATGCACGGTTCGTCGCGATGCGCGGCGCGGATTGCCGGCGACGTGGTGTCGAGCCACTGGCGATGCACGAACGACAGCTCGCGCAGATAGGCGCGGCCACGCACGACCGGTGCGAGCGCCACCACTGCATCGACGCGCGCCGACGCGCGCGACCCCATGCCCGCCGCGGCCAGCATCGCGAACAGCGCACCCGCGCGGATCCCGACGAGCGTCAGTGCGGTGACGCCGGCCTGATCGCGCAACAAGTCGATCGCGTCGTGAATGCTGTCGATGCACGCGGCATGCCGACCGGCGTCGCGATCGTCGCCCGCCGAGTCGCCGGTGCACGGATAGTTGAATCGCAGTACCGTGACGCCGTCGCGCGCCAGCCGCTCCGCGATCGCCCGCATGAGCTTGTGCGTCCACGAGGCCTCGTGCCCCAGCGATTCGCACAGGATCACGCCTTGTGTCGTCTGTCCTTCGTGCAGCCACCCCACGCAGCTGCCGAACGTTATCGGCTTCAATCGGTACTCCTCGGATCGGTATTTGTTATCGGGTGCGGATACCCGCGCCGGCGGCTCCGCCAGGATCGGCCATGCCGCGATCGTGCGACCGGTCGGCGAACGCACGGCCTTCGGGTAACGGACTGCCGTCGCGCCCCTGCGCGCCCCGCTCGCCCTTCGCCATGCGTCGTCGTGTTCCCGTCGCCCAGGGACGACGGTTGTCGGCCCGCGTCGTCGTCAAGCCCTTTGCGCGCTGAACCAGAACAGTGCGCTCGATTAGAGCACCGGGCCCGAGCGTCCTTCGGTGCGCCAGCTTACAAATGCATTCGTCACTGCGGCGATACAACGATGCGCGTCGTAGCGCGATTCGCGCCGCACGCGCGCGCGGAATCCGCGAACGGTAGGCTCGCGAACACAGGCGTCTCGCGCGGCCCGTATCATGACCGCCATACGATGTGGCCGGGTCCGGCATCGCCGGACCAAACCGGCGCCCGCCGGAACGGGCCGCGAACCCACGCAGCCGGGCCAGCGCCGGCCGGCCGCGCGCGCACGGCGGTCCGCACTCCGCCGCCATGCGCCACTCACGGCGCCGACCGAGCGAATGTCAAACATCAAGAAGAACTTCCTGCTGCTGCTGACGTTGCAGATTTCGATGTACGCGGTGCCGCTGCTGATCGCACCGCTGCTGACGCACGCGCTGGGGCCGGAGGGTTACGGGCAGCTCGCGTTCTCGCTCGCGGTCATCGCCTACCTCACCAACTGCACGAGCTACAGCTTCGACCTGACCGCGACGCCGCGCATCGCGCTCGCCCGCGACGACCGCGCAGAGCGCTCGCGCATCTTCTGGGCGACGCTGTACGCGCAGATCGGCATCGCCGTGATCTGCTTCGTCGTGCTGATCGCGCTGACCTTTCTGGTCGAGCGCTTCGGCGAGGACCGCGACCTGCTGCTGATCGGTTTCGGAATGGTGGCCGGCGTGGCGTTCACGCCGGGTTGGTATTTCCAGGGCATGGAGAAGCTGCGCGCGCTGAGCGTGATCCTGTTCGTCGGCCGCATCCTGAGCCTGCCCGCGATGTTCGCGCTCGTGCACAGCCCGGCGGATATCGACCGCGCGATGATCGTCAACGCCGCCGTGCCGACGCTGTCCGCGATCGTGCTCGCCGCCTATCTGTATTTCCAGCGGGAAATCGACTTCGTGCGCGTCGGCGTCGCCGACATCGCCGAATCGCTGAAAGGCGGCTGGCAGGTGTTCCTCGCGTCGACGTCGATCGCGTTCTATGCGTCGACCAACACCGTGCTGCTCGGCTTCGTGTCGGGCAACGTCGCGGCCGGCTACTTCGCCGCCGGCGACAAGCTGATCCGCGCGGCGCTCAGCATGCTCCAGCCGCTGAAGGCCGCCACTTATCCACGCATCAGCTACCTGATGCGGCACGCACGCAACGACGCGTTCTCGTTCCTGCGCAAGCTGTTCGTCGTGCAGGTCGTGATGGTGCTCGGCATCTCGCTCGCGATCTTCTTCGGCGCACCGCTCGCGGTGCGCATCCTGTATGGCCCTTCGTACGAACCGACGGTCCAGGTGCTGCGCTGGATGGCCTTCATTCCATTCATGGCCGGGATGACCGACTTGTTTGGTGTGCAGACGATGCTGCCGCTCGGCATGAAATCGGCGTTCACGCGGATCCTGATGTCGTCGGGCATTCTGAACATCGTCCTGGTGCCCGTGCTCGCGAAGTACTTCGCGGAACTGGGCGCGGCCGCCGCCGTGCTGACGGCCGAGGCCGCGGTTGCCGCGGCGCTCGCGACCGTCGTCTATCGCGCCGGGATTCCGCTGCCCGGCAGCCCCGTCGCGCGACGCAGCTAGCGCGTCGGCCGTGCTGCACGATTTCTTCGCAGCGGCCGGAATCCGATGGCGCTCCCTTCGATGCGCGCACAACGAAGCGCATCGCGCAGGTACTTCTTACTCCGCCGCGCGCACCCTATCGGGAACGATGACCGTCTTTTTCCGGCGGCCAGCCATCGTATCGAAAAAAGATCATACGGATCAGTAGAAACACCGATGCTGTAGTCATACTACATTCGTACGATTGGTCCCTGCAGAGAATCGCTACATCCGATTCGGCAGTGTCGGGCGGTCCGCGTCGCCGTCCGCGTGCTCCGATCGGGCCCAACCGGCCGTAGCGATTCCCCGCCTGGCCTGGCATGCCGACGCGCAATCATCCTGCATCGCCAGCCGAATGCGTTCGATGCGAATCCATCGGACGTACGCAGCTCCAGACATCATCCGAACAACAACCGGCAATACGATCATGGAGAGCAACATGCGGGACACACTCTGGCCGGCCGCCGTACTGGCGGCGACCCTCTGCACCAGCGTCTATGCGGGCAACGCCGATTTCAACTCACCGGGCGACGCCGCCGACGCATTCGCATCATCCGCCGCGCAGCGACGCGCCGACCTCCTCGTGCGCAAGATGACGCTCGACGAGAAACTGCAGTTCATTCATTCGCAATACGAAATGTCGAAGGTGCCGGGCGGTGGCGCCGGCTACATCCAGGGCGTGCCGCGGCTCGGCATTCCCGATCTCAACATGGTCGACTCGGCGACGGGCTCCGGCAGCACGTCGCTCGCGAGCACCACCTTTCCCGCGACGATCGCCGTCGCCGCGAGCTGGGATCGCCGCCTGTCGTACGACTACGGCAAGCAGGTCGCGATCCAGTTGCGTGCGCAAGGATTCGGCATGGGTCTCGCCGGCGGCACCAACCTCGCGCGCGAGCCGCGCGGCGGCCGGCTGTTCGAGTATCTCGGCGAGGATCCGCTGCTCGCCGGCGACCTGCTCGCGGAGCGCACGCTCGCCACGCAGCGGCAGAAAGTCATCGCGACCATCAAGCACTATGCCGGCAACGAACAGGAGCACGGCCGGATGGGCGGCAACACGCAGATCGACGAACGCACGCTGCGCGAGCTCTACCTGCTGCCGTTCGAGATCGCCGCGAAGCGCGGGCAGCCCGGCAGCGTGATGTGCAGCTACAACCGCCTGAACGGCACGTACGCGTGCGAGAACAATCACCTGCTGAACGACGTGCTGAAGAACGAATGGGGCTTCCAGGGCCAGGTGCAGTCCGACTGGGGCGCCGCGCACAGCACGGCAGCCTCGATCAACGCCGGGCTCGACGAGGAAGAGGACGTCGGGCCGAGCGTCTACCTGACGCCGGCCGCCGTCAAGCAGGCGATCTCGAATGGCTCGGTGTCGACCGCGCGCCTCGACGACATGGTGCGCCGCAAGCTGGCCGTGATGATCCGCGTCGGCGTGATGGACGATCCGGCCAAGGCCGGCGGCACGATCGATTTCGCGGCCGCGAACCGGTTCGCGCAGGGCGTCGCCGAGCAGTCGATCGTTCTGCTGAAGAACGACGGCAACCAGTTGCCGCTCGTCGCGTCCGCGCTGTCGCGGATCGCCGTGATCGGCGGCCACGCCGATGCGGCCGTGTTGTCGGGCGGCGGCTCGGGCAACACGCGCGATCCGGTCACCGGTTCGTTCGCGGGCTGCGGCGGCCTGACGTTCGGTTCGTCGACGGGCTGCAGCTGGTGGCGCAATCCGTGGCTGAAGGTCGACGTGCCGATCGTCGCGGCGATCCGCGCGCTGGCGCCGGCGGCGCAGGTCACGTTCGCGGGCAACAGCGACCAGCAGTCGCCGTTCCGCGCGTACACCCAGCAGGAAATCGACCAGGCCGCGGCGCTCGCCGGGCGCTCGGACGTCGCGATCGTCGTGGTCGCGCAAGCGGCCGGCGAGGATTTCGGCGAATTGCAGAGCCTGAGCCTCGCGAACCCGTCGAACCAGGACGCGCTCGTCGAAGCGGTCGCGCGCGCCAACCCGCACACGATCGTCGTCGTGCAGAGCGGCAATCCGGTGCTGATGCCGTGGAAGGATCGCGTGTCGGCGATCGTCGAGGCGTGGTACCCGGGCGAAGGTGGCGGCAAGGCGATCGCGAACGTGCTGTTCGGCGCGGTCAATCCGTCCGGCAAGTTGCCCGTCACGTTCCCGGCGCGCGACGAGGATTCGCCGGCGTGGCGGCAAGGCGGCGCGTTCGAGAACGATCCTGTCTACGCGGAGAAGTTGAACATGGGGTATCGCTGGTACGACGCGCGCAACATCAAGCCGATGTATGAATTCGGCTACGGGCTGTCGTACACGCACTTCGCGTATTCGGGGCTGTCGGTGTCGCGGCAACGGGACGGCTCGCTGAGCGTCGCGTTCACCGTGCGCAATGACGGCCGCGTCGCAGGCGCGGAAACGCCGCAGGTCTATCTCGGCGTGCCGTACAAGGACGAACCGCCGAAGCGGCTGGTCGGCTGGGAGAAGATCCGGCTGAACCCGGGCGAGGCGCGGCATGTGCGCGTGACCGTTTCACCGCGGATGCAGAGCGTGTGGGATACATCGCGAAACGGCTGGAAGTTCGTGCCGGGCGGGACCGTGTATGTCGGCGCGTCGTCGCGCGATATCCGGCTGCAGGGTAGCTGAGCGACGGTGATGCAATGGCGGGCGCCGGACGGAACATCGTTCGGCGGCCGCCGCGCTTCACCGAATCACCCGAGGCCACCGGCACGGCAGAATTCGGCGAGCACGTCGAGGCCGCGCGCCGGTTCCCGCACGAACGGATTCGACTCGTCCCACGCATAGCCGGCCAGAATCGAGCAGACCATGCGTTTCACGTCGGATGCCTTGTCTTCATGAAACACGATGTCCTGAAGCGCCCCTGAGTACCAGCGCTCGACGAACGCGCGGAAGGTGTCGATGCCCTTGCGCAGCGCGATGTCGTAATCGCGCGTCCAATCGACCGTCTCGCCGCGCAACTGACGTTCGAGTACGGCGACCGCCAGTTGCGCGGAGCGCATCGCGATCGTCACACCGGACGAGAAGATCGGATCGAGGAATTCGCCCGCGTTGCCGAGCAACGCATAGCCGCGCCCGTGCAGGTGCTCGACATTCGACGCGTAGCCCGCGATGCGACGCACCGGCATCACGAACGGCTTGCTGCCGACGAGCCGCGACAACGTCGGCTCGCTCTGCAGCAATTCCCGCAGCAACGATTCCTGCTGCGCTTGCGGCACGTCGAGAAAACCGGCGTCGGCCACGCAGCCGACCGACGAGCGCCCGTTCGTCAGCGGGATCATCCAGAACCACACGTCGCGACGCTCCGGATGGACGGCAATGCAGATCTTGTCGCGATCGGTCGACCCGGCCGGCAGACCGTCTTCGACGTGCGAAAAGATTGCCGCGCGCGTCGGCATGCCGGTCGGCGCCTCGAGATCGAGCAGCCGCGGCAGCACGCGCGCGAATCCGCTGGCGTCGAGTA
>Ga0068852_100000608_pt1 | contig 23481 bp, 27 predicted proteins | sample KBSCornC22_FD_66594 | JGI IMG/M metagenome (GOLD analysis project Ga0068852, IMG submission 66594) | Corn rhizosphere microbial communities from Kellogg Biological Station, Michigan, USA - KBS Corn C2-2 | ecosystem: Host-associated > Plants > Roots > Rhizosphere > Soil ... | reverse complement strand
GATTGCGGCATGGGAGGCATGTCGGGGTGTGGGCACCCGTAATCGCCTGCAAAAACAAAGTTGCCAACGATAATCTGGCACTTGCTGCTTAATTAAATAAGCAGCCGTCTCTCGCGGCTTTGCCTATGGGCTGCGAATCAGACGTCATTCAGTAGGCTGGTGGTTGCAGCTCGGTCCGTGTTGCAGCCATAAGATCATCGGACTAGCTTCCGGCGCATCTTGTCCGTTCTGAGTGCCTGAGGCGAAAACATGCGGAACCGGACTGAGCATGGATTCTCCCGGCTGACAGCGATTTCGGACGCGGGTTCAACTCCCGCCGCCTCCACCATAATTAAGCTTCTTTATTTCTGGAGCTTACTCAATCGGACGGAAAAATAGAGGCCAAACTGTACAGTCACTGTACAGTCGCATAAACTTGAGCCTCCATTTTTTGCCCCAATTCGGCGACGAGAGCAGAATCTCGCTGAAGCTGGGGGTCGAAATGCTCTCCGTCTATACCCGCCACCATCCCGACTGCAAAAACGCCGGTGACAAGACCTGGCGCCGCTGCCGCTGCCCCAAATGGATCTGGGGATCGCTGAACGGCAAGTTCATCCGTCAGAGCGCCCGCACCCACCGCTGGGAGGAGGCGGAGGAATTTCGTCGCCAGCTCAGCGAGGGCCTGCCTCCAGCGCCTGCTCAGGAGGCAAAGCCGTCGCCTGCGGCAAGCGCCGGCGGACGGGACTCGAGAGATCCATCCGCGGAAGCCCCGCCCTCAACGCCGAAAAAACTGCGCGTCACGATCAAGGCGGCTGTCGATTCCTACCTCTCCGACGCGGTGAGCCGCAATGTCGCCGAAGCCACTCTCGACAAGCTTGAGACCATCTTCCGCAAGCAGTTTCTCGCCTGGACTCAGGCCCAGGGTTTCGAGTTCATCGATGAGATCGATCTCGACGCCCTGCTCAACTTCCGCAACACCTGGAGCGACAAAGCGCTCGCCAAGCAGAAGAAACAGAGCCGCGTGATCGGCTTCTTCTGGGCATGTGTGCGCCGCCGCTACCTGATCGAGAATCCGGCACTCGGTCTTGGCAAGATCAAGGTCTTTCAGATCCCGACCGACTACTTCCCTCCCGATGAATTCGAGAGAATTCTCAATGCGACCCACAGCTACGGAGATCCACGAGGCGGTTTCATCCCCGTCGAGGATCTTCGCATCCGCCTGCGCACCATGACGCTGCTGATGCGCTGGAGCGGCCTGCGCATCCGCGACGCCATCACCCTCGAACGGCACCGCCTTCATGGCGACAGTCTTCTGCTCTACCAGGCAAAGACCGGAACCCCTGTCTACGTGCCCCTCCCGCCGCACGTCGTGGAAGCAATCGAGAATGTTCCTCCCGGTCCCAAACCGAATCCCCGTTACTTTTTCTGGAGCGGCAATGGTGATCCCAAAAGCGCGGTCGCCAACTGGCAGCGAAGCTATCGCCGGCTGTTCGAACTGGCTGATATCCGAAAGCCGGACGGCGAGATTAAGCGCTGCCACCCTCACATGTTCCGCGACACATTCGCTGTCGATATGCTGCTGGCGGGTGTTCCCATCGATCAGGTATCGCTCTTGCTTGGCCACGCTTCGGTCAAAATTACCGAAAGGAGCTATGCGCCTTTCGTGAAGGCCAGACAGATCCAGCTTCAGGAGAGCGTCCGCAATGCGTGGAATCTGAACCAGACCAACGGAGGTGGACCGGGGAACGGCCCGCCCGCTCTCTCCAAACCGGAAACGAAACGCACGGGCTTGCAGTTGATCCACTCTCGAAAGAAGACGGGAACGGGATAAAGGCTATTGGAGCCGAAGACCTGGATAGTGAGCCATGTGCACCTGCATCCTGGCATGTACTTCGTCCCAGTGCTTTATCGCGCACCTGGAAGAATCGTTCCTCGGCGCGCTCGTTCAGCAATCTCATGCGGACTCGTGAGCGAAGCAACATCGACATCCTGCGGGCCTCCTTCCAATTCGCAGTAGGTAATCGCGTTTTGGAGATCATCGAGAGCCTGCTGCTCTCATGTGCTTCGCTACCATCGTTGTGCGAAGCTCCCGTGATGCGGACTCGATGGCAGTTCGGGTCCGGAAGATCGTCGCCCAACTCGACCGAGACTTGCCGGTCTCGAATGTGATTACGTTGCGAGAGGCTATCGGGAAGAGCACGATCGACTCGGAATTTGATTCGATTCTGGTTTTGGCTTTTGCCATCATCGCGCTGGTTCTCGCCGCTGCAGGGCTCTACGGAGTGCTGGCGTATCTGGTGGCCCAACGGCTGGTTGAGCTTGGCATCCGCCTGGCACTCGGCGCACAACGCAACGCCTTGCTAAGCCACATGCTACTGGATGGCCTCAAGCCCGCGATGGCGGGACTCTTGATCGGCTTGCCGGCAAGCGCAGCCGTAGTACGCCTCATCCGCAGCATGCTCTACGAAACAGGGCCGCTCGATCCAGCAGTCTTCGGCACCGTCCCCGGACTGCTCGTGTTCGTGGCTATTGCGGCCTGCCTCGTTCCGGCATGGTATGCATCGCGGCTTGATCCGATGCGGACATTGCGAACTGAATAGCGTTAAATTTGGCCAACTGGGATTTGAATATCGCATAATCGCCTACGCACTTTTTGAAGCGAGATTGCCTCCTCCAGGTCTACTTTGTGCATGTTAGCGGGCGTGGAGGCCGCTCATATGCACAAAAGGAACAAGAAGCCACCCTGCCGCGAGGTCGTCCTGAAACTGCCAGATCTCGATTATGCGAAATCTGCGGTACTCAACAGCCTCAGTTCTCCCCATTCAAGGAGAAACTACAAGTTCGCAATGGATCAGTTCATCACCTGGTATTGTTCCGAACCTCGCCTTGCATTGAATCGAGCCGTTGTCCTTCGATTTCGTCTATATCTGGAATTTCTGGGTTTGGCAGCCGGAACTGTCAATCAGCGGCTTGCCGCAGTCAGGCGACTTGCGTATGAAGCTGCAGATTCCGCTTGCTCAGTCCGGAACTAGCTGCGGGAATTCGCAGGGGCAAAGGAGTTAAGCAGCTTGGAGCCCGCACGGGGAATTGGCTGCCGCAGGACCAAGCTCGATTCTTACTGCAGCAGGCCGACGGAGACGGCCTTCGCAGTGCCCGCGACCTCGCAATGCTCTCCTTGCTCGTGGGCTGCGGAGTACGTCGCGCCGAACTGTCTGCACTCAGAGTTGAGGATCTACAGATCAGGCAAGGACATTGGGCCATTGTGGACCTAGTTGGCAAAGGCGGTCACGTCCGGACCGTTCCGATGCCCGCTTGGGTCAAGGATGCAGTCGATCGATGGAGGCAATCAGCAAAGGTGACAGCGTGCCAAATCTTCCGCGCCGTCAGCCGATACGGGACGCCTTGGGGTAAGGGAATCTCTGAGAAGGTCATTTGGTACGTGGTGCGAAGGGTCGCTGAGCGGATTCGGCCAGACCATCTCGCACCACACGATCTTCGCAGAACATGCGCCCAGCTCTGCCATATGAATGGCGGCGAGTTGGAGCAGATTCAGTTCCTCCTCGGTCATGTGTCCGTCTTGACCACCGAGCGATATCTGGGCTGCAAACAGAACCTTGAGAAGTCTGTTAACGACCACTTCGGTTGCCTGTTCTCTCGGACATCCGTGGAATTTCTCTAAGGCCTGTTATCGATAGACAATGCTCTCATATGCGCATCTTCCATATCGAACTCGAGGGCTGCTAAACCGCAAGCCCGATTCGGCGAACCAAATCCTGAAATCTTGGTTCGGAGCGCAATGCATCGAACCGCGGATCCCAGAGTTCACCGGAAAGCCGTGGCGTTCTCTCCCGGTATGCCTTTTCGAGGTAGTCGAAAGCCAGATCGGTCTTACCTAAAGCGATGTAGATAGTCGCAAATTCATAGGTTGAGACGTATTCACTTTTCTGGCGCTCACGTAGATTGTTAAGAACCCTGGAAGCGCCAACCGGATCGCCAGCCCTTGCAAGGGCATACCCCAGGTGGCCTGAATACGGGGAACGATTCTCAGCGAGTTTCGCCGCCAGCTCCGATTCAGCCAGCCCCTCTTTCGTGCGCTCAGCCGCATCCAGGCTCCGCGCAAGAAGCCAATGGCCGAAGGGGTTATTCGGATCGAGTTCGATGGCCTGGCGACACGACTGAATTGCGAGGTTATACTGCCGAGCGCGCATGTAGATGAACCCGGCGAGGGCGTTGGTGATCACTGAAAGTGGATCGAGCTCGCGCGCACTAAGCGCTTCCTCAATTGCTTCGTCGTACCGTCGCAAACCGCTAAGCAAAATGGAGTAGCCCTGGTGCGCCGCGCACAGCGACGGATTCAAATCAAGGGCTCGCCGGAACTCCTCCTCGGAAGCCGCCCAGTTCCAGTCGTAGAGGTTGTTGACGACAGCCAAGGACCGATGTGCCTCAGCAATTTCGTTGTCGCGCTGCAGTGCCTGTTCTGCAAGTTCCCTCGCCTTAGGAAAGACGTCGCACGGACGACGTAGATACAATACTCCGAGCAGAGCATAAGAATCGGCGAGGCCAGCATAAGGCGCGGCATAAGTGGGTTCGACCAGAATTGCCTTGCTGAAGTATTCGAGGCTTTTTTCAACTCCGGTTCCCTTCATGAGGAAATAGCGGCCCTTCAGGTAGGCCTCGTATGCCTCCGGATTCACGCGGAGTTTCCCCCGGGAAGCATCTTCCTCGGTCCTCAAGCGGGCTCGCACCTGGTAGGAGATTGCGCGCGCGATCTCAACTTGCAGGTCCAGGATATTGCACAATTCGCGTTGGTAGCTTTCGGCCCATATATGCCGGTCCCTTAATGGGTCGATCAGCTGCGCTCTGATGCGCACGCGATCTTCTGACACCACTATGGATCCATGAACGACGGCGTCGACGCCCAACTCGCGCGCGATCTCCGTGAAGCCTTTAGAAGTACGCTTGAACTGCATTGCTGAATTTCGCGAAATGACCCGAAGGCTGGCTATCTTGGCGATTTGGACGATGAGCTCGTCGGTCAGTCCGTCGGCCCAGTGTTCCTGGTCTGGATCTACTGAAAGGCTCTCGAACGGAAGCACAGCCAGCGAGCCGATTTTCTGGGCGACTTGCGCGATAAACCGATATCCCCGGCGGGGCACAGTTTCGATGAAGCGGGGATGCGCACTCGAATCGCCTAAAGCCTCCCGCAGCCGGTTGACAGCCTTGTTCAGTCCCCGCTCGAAGTCGACAAATGTGTAGGCAGGCCAGATTCTTTGCCGGAGCTCGTCTCTGGTAATCACGTCGCCGGGGCGTTCCAATAGCGCTGCGAGAAGCTGGAATTGCTGCTCCTGCAGCTTCACTCTGGATCCCGAATTAAGCAGTTTCCGGCCTGCAACATCGGCCTCGAATGGGCCGAAGCGCACAGCGGGTCGGAATCCTCGCTCGGCTTCCATCACGTTTCACCCTCAGTTGTTGCAATATAGCACTCGCCCCAGAGAAGATTCTGGTCACACTCCGGGAATGTTCCAGCCATTGAACCGGAACCTCTCCTGCCGTACCTTGCCTCTAGAAGTCGCCATGACTGCGCGGTGACTCAGACGACATCTTCGGGGGAGATCATCAGCCATGCGAAGCGCTCTTGCCGGTTGCGCATTATTATTCACCTGCATCATGGCCAATAGTCAGGAAACTCCAGTCGTTCAAAGGAAACAACCTCCGTCCCAAACGGTCTACGTACGTTGCGGAACGCTGATAGCAGATGCGCAGAAGCCGCCATTGAACAATGCTGACGTGATCATTATCGCGGGAAAGATTACGGCCGTCGGCCCGAATCTCCCAATTCCCGCTGGTGCACAGATAGTGGACTTTTCTCAGAACACGGTGCTGCCGGGGTTGATTGATGCGCATACACACCTCTGGAGAGGCGCTTTCTACGAACGCCCGCCCGTCGGGTTGACTGCTCTGCGCTCGCAGAAAGCGATTCAATATGCGCTCTCCCGGGGCATCGTCGCGATGAGGGTGCTTGGCAGTTGGGATTTTGTCGATGTGGCCCTGCAGCGCGCGGTCGATGAAGGCACGATTATTGGCCCTCATATCATTCCCGCGGGGCATGCTATCTCGACGATTGGGGGACATGGGGATCTGATCGACATGCCCTGGCAGTTTGCTCTCAGGGACTATTACACCCCGCTACATGGGTTTATCAACTCGCCCGCGGAAGCAGAGGAAGCCGTTCACTTTCAACTGAAGTACGGCGCACGCGTGATCAAGGTGCTTGTATCCGGCGGAGTGATCTCGCCGCTCGATTCTCCTGACGCCGAGCAAGTTTCCCCTGATGAACTCAAAATAATAGTGGAACAGGCGCACATGGCCAATGTTAAAGTCGCGGTGCACGCGGAGAATATTCGCAGTGTCATGGCGGCGGTCGATGCTGGAGTCGATTCGATCGAGCACGGCTCAGAGTTGAACCAGCAGGCAATCGAGCTGATGAAATCTCATCACGTCTATCTGGACCCCACGCTGTTCGTGATTGGCAACCTTGAGCGCATGGCGAAAGCCGGAAAAATGCCTAGTTTCGTCGCCGCCAAGGCGAGCGGCCTTGCAACAAAGCACTACACGAGTTTCGCGATGGCGCTGAAGGCAGGTTTGCCGATGGCCGCCGGTTCGGACCAGTTGTATGAGCCAGGTAAGGCTACTGTACTGGACGAAGTCATCGCCCTCGTGGATCACGAAATGTCACCGCAGATGGCCCTTACCGCTGCAACCAGGAATAATGCCGACCTTTTGGACCTGCCGGAACTTGGCACCATTGCGGCAGGAAAAGAAGGTGATCTCGTCGCAGTACAGGGCGATCCGCTGACGGATATTCGAGCATTGAAGAATGTGCAGGCGGTGGTGTTCGAGGGTAAACTGGTGCCCACTTGGCTTGGCCACTGACTCAAGTCCTTACCTTTTGAGCCTTGGGGGCGTGGCAGCAACTTATGCTGGGCACACTGATGGGGACGACGGTCCGGCGGTAAGTTTATTCCGAGCAGGTTACCCCGAGGCTGCGATGAAATGGCAGGTAGGACGAAGGGGGCATCTCGCAGGGGAATGCATCTGGATTTACGCCAAATCGCCAAGTCGTGAACTGATCAAGCGCGGCAGCTCGACGAGTGCCTCGGCCGGGATGCTTCAACCGTCGCATCAGATCTGATTTTCCGACCTTCTTTTGGAATCGGCCGTCTGTACTCAAAGAATCTATTAGCCAGCAGCGATCACTCAACTTTGAGCACATCTACGGGATCAATTGCGAAAACGCGAGACGCCGGCAACAAACTTGCGAGTGCGGCCGCCGCAACCAGGATGAGAGCCACCATGGCGAAGCTCAGAGGATCCAGCGGACTGATTCCAAACAGGAGGGTCCTCATCAGTTGGGCTACTGCTGCGGCGGCACAAAAGCCAATAACTAAACCGGCACAGGTGAGCACCAGGGCAGAACGAACGAACAGCCAGCGCAGTTCGCTTTTTTGAGCGCCAAGAGCGATGCGAATTCCCATCTCTCGCGTGCGCTGCGAAACCGAGTAGGAGATAACCCCGTAGATGCCGATGATGCCGAGCGCCAGTGCTATCGTGGCAGCGATTCCGAGCATCGTGAGTGCAAACGAAGTTCGCGCCAGGGACTTCGAGGTGATCTCCTGCATGGTGCGAAGCCCGCTGACGGGCAGCTCGCCGTTGATTTGCCAAACAGCCTGCTGCATCTCCTGCGTGAGGCTCTCCGAACCCGCGCGCTGGCTGTGTACAACAAATGTCACTCCCCGCACCGCATCGAGGGGCTCGGGGCCGTAGAGATTCTCACTCATCGTCGGCCAATAGACGATGGCTGGCGCCGGCGCGTCCACACCGTTGTGCCGCGCGTCCTCAACCACACCGATCACTTGATGCCACGGCACCCGCTGGAAATAGGTGATCTGCTTTCCAATGGCGGCCTGGGCCGAGCCGAAAAGTTCGCGCGCAAGATTCTCCGAGATAATACCGACCGGCCGCTGATTGTACACATCGTCCCACGTGAATTCACGGCCAGCGATCATGCGGGAACCCATCGTATGGAAGTAGTTGGGCGAGGTGTAGTTGAAGAGGCGCATCGGAAGTGTGCTCTTCGCGCCCCACGCATCTCGTCCCTGGACGAAGATGCTGTTCCAGTTTGGCTCGAGGCCCTCCATCGGTACGTCCGCCGCATACCCCACTGAGGAGACACCGGGGAGTTGGGCAACCTTGTCCGCGATCTCGTTTTGCGCATGCGTCACGGCGACTGGATCGGAGACAAGCGACGGCAGAATGGCAACCCGCATGGTCTGCAGATGCTCCGGGTCTGAAAAACCCGGTTGCGTGTTGAGCAGCACGGCAAAGCTGCGCATCATCAATCCGGCACAGACCAGCAAAACCAGGGCCATGGCCACCTGCGCTATGACCAGCACGTTTTGCGAACGATGGCGATCGCGTCCCGCGCTTGCGGTACGGCTCGATCTGCGCAGCGCCGCTGCCGCGCCGACACGTGAGTACTTGAGCGACACGATCGATCCGAAGAAGAGCCCGGAAAAAATCGAAAGTCCGGCGGTGAAGCACAATGACTCGAAGCTGAGCGAAATCTCACTCAGGCGAGGCAGGTTCACAGGCCCTATGGCCGAGAGCAGCCGCAGCGCCGCGTATGCCACGGCAATCCCCGCCCCTCCGCCGACTGCTCCGAGCGCAACGCTTTCGATGATCAGTTCACGAGCGATGCGGCCGCGGCCGGCCCCCAGCGCTGCCCGCACTGCCAGTTCCTGTTGTCGGGAGTCGGCGCGCACCAGCAGAAGGCTGGCCACATTGGTGCACACGATCAGCATCACTATGCCAATGGTGCCCATCACCAGCCAGAGCACATTACCGATGTTGCCGATAACCTGCTGCTTCAGTGGCTTCAGCGCCGCGGTAATGCGCCAGACCTCAAAGAAGTGCGAATTGCTTTTGGGACCATCCGACCAGGAATCCATCCACACAGGAATCATGCTTGTAACATCAGCATCGGCCTGTCCGATCGCGACGCCGTTTTTCAGCCGCCCCACACCATTCCAGGCAAATCCTTCCATGATCTGATGGCGTGGATCGAAGGCTGAAGGTGCCGGCCTCAAGAAGTCGAAGTCGGTGTCAACCACTTTGAACCCGCGCGGCATGATGCCGACAATCTGCCAGGACTGCGCATCTAATCGGATCGTCTGCCCGATTACGTTCTGTTGACCGCCGAATTGACGCTGCCAGAAGCCGTAACCGATCATCACGCTTTTGCTCGCGTTCGGTTTTTGATCGTCTGCGTTCAACCAGCGTCCCGCGAGGGGCGGAATAGCCAGCGTCTCGAGCAATCCCCTGCTCACCGTGATCACGTGAACCTCTTCCGGCTGTGCAATTCCAGTAAGGTTTGCCGTACCCGCGCTCCATACTCCAAGCGACTGAAACGCGCGATTATGCTCGGCGAAGGTGAGGAACATGGACGGGGACAGCAGCAGGCCGTCGCGAAAACTCGTGAGTCCCGCGGCTCCGGGTGCCTGGAGCGATAGCGTAACCAGCCGATCCGATTCCGGATAGGGGAGTGGCTTCAGGAGAACACTATCGACGACGCTGAACACCGCCGTATTGGCGCCGATACCGAGCGACAAGGTCAGCAGAACGGTGACTGCGAAGCCAGGGGACCTCGACAGTCGACGAGCGACAAGTTTCAGATCGACTAGAAAAGCCTCAAGCCTGGACCACTCCCAGACCTCGCGGCTGTGCGTCTGAACCAGAGTGGGGTTTCCAAAGGCGCGAAGAGCAGCCTGGCGAGCCTCGGGTCGCGACAGATGCTCGAGGCGCATGATCTGCTCGGTTCTCTCTTCGATGTGCTCAAGCAACTCCTCGGCTAAATCGTCATCGTGACGCCTGCCGCGAAAGATTCGTTCAAGCCAACTCATACCAGCGACCTCCTTAGGTGTTGGTAGCGCGCCGCGCCGGTCCAAGTACCATCTGGATGCCCTCAAGCATCCGATCAAAACTTGATATCTGCCGTTCCAAATGCTCGAGACCGGCTTTGGTGATCTGGTAGATACGCACGCGGCGGTTGGTCGAAGGTGAGATCGTCCATGCTGCCTTGACCATCTTCGTTTTGAGCAGTCGTTGAAGAGCCGGATACAACGAGCCTTCCTCCACCTGGAGAAGGTTTTTGGAGCGCTGTTGAATGTGCTGCACCAGCGCATAACCATGGGCAGGCTGGCGGCGGAGAGATTCGAGAATCATCATCTCCAGTGCGCCGGGAAACAGATCACGAGAAATATCTTTTTCATTTTCCATGAGGCATTGACCGATAAGGCCTAGCGTAAACAAGTATCTTAGAACTGTCAAGTTGATCGCGGCGCGCGGAGAGAAGATGCGCTATCGGCCTACTGGGACCGAGGACCAAGGAGACAGAACAGCATCGCTTATCGGCGGGTAGCCTCGTCAAATCGCCGAGTCACTCATCGAGCCACTGGCATCGTCGGGCTATCATCTTCCATTCCGCGCCGGAACTCGCGAGCGCCTGCTTCCATCTTCGAAATGATCCCGGTGACCAGAGATCCTTCTCTTCGGTGATCATCAGGCCGGTCTTCTCAAAGACTAAACCGAATCGGGCCTGACGCGATCCTGCTGGAGACTTCTGGTAATCTCCCCGCGCTTGGCCTCATCGGGAGACTCGATGTTCTCCCGCGTCTCGGCCGGAACTGGCCTGATGTGCGGGAGCATCGTTCCTGATTTGTCGCTAGACAGAACATCGCGCCACCTGCCGATAGAGATCCTCACCTTCGGCTCTATTCCACGTCGCGGTACGCGTGGGGGGCGAGGGTTTTGACCCAGGAACGAATCCACGGTAGACGTATTCCGCATGGTTTTTGCTCCGATCGATCGGATTCGCTGCTTCGTCACCATTAATCTCAGAATCTGGAGGCACAGAATGGAAGTCGCACAATCGCAGATCAATGTTCCGGAAAAGCCGCAGAATGTCTTCAGCCCTGTCGCTTTGGAACGGCACTACACCGTCTCGGAGCTGTCAAAGCTGTGGTTCTTCAGCGAAAACACTATTCGGCGTTTGTTCAGCCATGAACCCGGGGTGATCAAGATCGCCAGGCTGCCCACACGTGTCAAGAGGGGCTACACTTCCCTCAGAATTCCGGAACGAATCGCTCAGCGGGTACACCGGCGCTTGCAGGGCCTTGCTTGAGACCTGCTCGCCGCTGGCTCCCCGATATGGCGCCGCGCATAGATTCCAGCGGAGGACTTCAAGAGATTTGACAGAGTTGCTGATCGGCAGCATGCTGCGACCGCGCTCGTAAGAGGAGCATCTGCGAGAAATCGTCCCGACGCGCAGTGGTCGGGACGCCCAGTTGAACGGAGCAGACGATGTTTGACTCGGTTGAACAGTTAACTCGCAAGCTCGCCGCGATTGGCTACTTCATCGATCCGGTCATGATCCAGGTGGTGTACCTAGCCGCCAAGTTACAGAAACCTCTTCTGCTTGAAGGTCCCGCAGGCAGTGGCAAGACCCAGCTTGCGATTTCCGTTGCCGCCGCGGCCGGAACCCACGTGGAAAGGCTGCAGTGCTTTCGCGGCGTGACCGAGGACAAGGCCATCGGTCGCTTCGACGAAGGCCTTCAACGACTCTACATGGAATTCTCAAGAGGCCAGCACGAGAACTGGCAAGCTGTGCAGGCGAACTTCAAAGGGCGGGACTTCTTTCGTCCTGGCCCCCTCCTGCGCGCGCTCGAATGCGAGCAGCCGTGCGTATTGCTGATTGACGAAATAGATAAAGTCGACGAGGGATTTGAAGCGCAAGCTTTCAAGCGTGCGGCAAGCTGTTTTGGGCTTGGGCGGTACCTCTACAACTTCACCGAGATGTGGGTGCCGCTCAACGAACACCGTCAGCCTACGCGATTTCCGACACTTCCTCGATGGGCGCTCGCCAAGACTCCAAGCAACGGCAAGGCTCACCCTGTATCCGGCCCTCGTCCTCCCATAAGCCAAAGGGGGCCCATTGATCAGGAGGTGATGGTGAAGATTGAGGGATTCCGGCGCATTCTGGGGGCCGCGATCTATGGCGAGATCCTCTGGCGCGCCGGACACGCCCGCCGGGCGAATGACATCCCCAATGCGCAATTCCAGGCTAACGTGGCGGAAGCAATGGAGCGGGCCGCGCGAGGCGTTCACAAGGCATACTCGCTGGCGGAGCAGATCGGAGAGGCCACGTTCATCGCCGTCATGGACAAACTGCAAATCGAGTCGATGACCAAGATTCCGAGGCTTGAATCCCTTAAGGCACTGGTAACTGAGCTTGCGGAGGAAGCGGCACGTTCTGTCGCCTAATCCAGAGTATCTTACGATTTTCTGAGTTTGGAGCATCTATGCGGAATGTCACAATGATTCGATCTGACCCCGCTCTAATCTCGATCCCAGTGGAGAGAGCGGTATACTGCCAGACCTGCGAAATGATCTCAACATCAGTGGAGCGCTGCGGATTGTGCGGATCGGACCGGATCATCGACTTGATGGTGTTATTGAATGACCCCTGGGATCCGGGCCCGGTCCCTGCAATCGCGCTTGCGGCGTGAAAGCCGAGACAATCCGCCTCGATATGATACTCGGAAACTATTTACCTGGTGATCCACGATGCGTTTCGCATGTCCGCGGTGTGAGGTGTTACCAAATGGTCGAGCCGGGAGCTTCAGGAGCAGAGGACCGGCAACAGGAGACGGCACAGGAGCAATCCAACGGCCGCGGAGAATCTTTGAAGGAATAAATCCGTACCTCAGGTCAGTGGACAAGTGCCGCTTTCGGAGAGAGCACGATCCATGAGTGTGTCCCATGATCCGGCGATCGAGCAAGCTGGAGTACGATCTGGTCAGTTCGCTGGAACGCGATCCACTGCTTAAGGATCGATTGCGGCGGTTACGGACTATGCCTGGAGTTGTTCGTTCACGGCGCTCACCTGGGCTCTCGAAGATCCGCGACTACACACGCTTCCGTTCCAACCGGCAGGCGATCAGCTACTGCGGATCATGCGCCGACGAAAGAGTTCGGCCGACAACGTAATGCGCATGCCGCTGTCGGGCCAGCGGCGATCCGATTGATTGCCATCCAGCGGTGACTTTGGAGAGGGCTGCTTCGTGTGATGCGTTACATGATCCGGCGTGTGTCTTTGATCTCTAGTATTGTTCTCTCGATATCCACACGAATACGAATCAACCTAAGGCCCAACCCCACGACGTTTTTCCATGGAACTCTGTCCAGAAAATTAAACTCCTCCACGATTCCAATCAGGCAGAGGTCGAAACGCTTCCCGATTTGATCACGTCTCAAGTGCTTGCGTTCTTCCTTTGCCTTACTCCTCAATTCCGCGAAAAGATCTGATGATACGACTTACGCTTTGCCAGATCTGGGTGCGCGAGAACTCGACACGCGCGATGCCGAAGGTCAACAGATACGTTCGTTTCAATTCGCGATCGAAAAACTCAGACGCAGGCCGGCATTAGGTCCCTTCTATATTCACAAACCAGGACCACTCTCAGATGAATCCCCGGATCATCAGGTGGCTTTAGCGGATGTCTACAAGCGAGGCCTCGCGGAACTGGCGACATTGCTTGAGGCTGTTCGGACTAGGCCGAGTTAACAGTCGACATGAAGCCTGCGCTCGTAGACTTTCACTGTTACCTCGATCTCTTTCCGGATCCGATTACGGCTGTGAGCGCCGCTGAACTTGCCTGTATTTACACCCTTACCGTCACGACCACGCCGAAAGCTTGGCCGCGCAACCGTGAGCTCACGCAAGGGACGAAATTCATTCGCGCGAACGATCGTCTGAAATCGATCTATGGGAAGAGTATCTGCCGCAAGCTCGATACATCGGCGAGGTCGGTCTAGATGCCGGTCCACAGCACTACCGCTCGCTCGATCTGCCAAAGGAGGTCTTCTCGCGCATTCTTCAAGGGTGTTCAAGGGCAGCATTGATTCCATGTTCGAGCTTCGCCAGGAGCTTCGCGAATTCATTCCTCGACCTCGAGGTAAGTTTCCTTAGTGAGGCGGCTCGCGAATTCTGTGTACCGCGGCGACGATGACGTGCCAATGGCATCGAGCAGCATTGGCATTCCGTCATAGATGGAGATGCTTTTGTCGTAGTCGGGGTATGGCGGATCGAAAAGGTCTGTCAGGAATCCTTCGGATTCCCCAGCATCATGCGGAAATCCAGGCGCGGCCTTATGTTCAACGATCGGATTCTCGTCGCAAAGAAGGGGAACGGGCCCATCTTCGCCGCCAAGGGTGGTTGTAGTTCCAGTCTTCGCAGTGGAATCTGACAAGCGCACGAACGAGCGAAGAAAGCGCCTCGTATTTCGCAGGCGCGAATGCGATCAGGTCGCGGCGTTGGCAAATTCCGCATTCATGTCCTATTGTCACGTGCTTCAGGACGAACTTCTCCAGGCTCGGATGCTTTGCGCATTCAACGCAGATTGAGCACGGCTCCGTGTCAAGGACTGGTGCCGCCGTGCTCGGCACAGAACGTTTCTTCGACGGCGAGCCCTTCCGGTTGGAGGTGGTCCGGGATTTCGGTTTATCGCGCAGGACTTTCCCGCCCTGTTATTTACGGAAGCTGTCTAGCGTGCTCTCGCAGCGGGTGCGTGTCAGCGCTGCGACGGCTTCGGCGAAAGGATTGGCGATTTCGATTTCTCCGAGAGCAGTGAGCACGGTATCGGCCAGTTCGGGGACGCGCTGTTTCACAAGCGGTTTGCCTAAGCCCGCCTCTTCCGCCAGCTGCTCGAAGTCCTTCGGCACGACTTTCTCCGACAGGTATTCACGGCCGATCTTCATTGCCATTTCTTTGCTCAGTTCCGGGTAATAGGCCGTGCTGACGATGTCATAGAGCGGCGCCAGCCTGATCTCAAGGATTTCCGTTCCGGCACCGTGATAGAGCAGGGAGAAGTTCTTGCCGTGCGCGTCGTTGTTGCCGACCAGATAGTTGAAGATCACCGCGTCGAGAAAACGCGCGAGGTCGACGACCGGCGCGCTTGAGACGTCGCGCAGCAGGCTGAAACATTGCTTCAGGGACGGGCCGCCCTCTTTCTGGTATTTCATTTCCGAGACGATGCCCTGGACCTGGCAGAAATCTTCCTGGTGGAGGCGTTCGAGGACGGGCGCGCCACCGTCTACCGTCCGATGCGCCCGGTCATAGCGCTCGACCAGCAGGTAATCCATGCCGTCGACGCTGCGGGTCTCGACCGCCGCCGTCGGCAGCCCGGATGCAGTCGCCAGCCTCATGCAGAGATGTTCGTTGAAGACGACGCCGGCGAAGCGCTCGACTGCGGGTTTGAGGATGTGCGTGCTTGGCGCGCCGCCGAGCGGCAGGGAAACTTCGTCGCCTTCAATGCGGACGGCGACCTTGTCCTGCGCGCCGGCGAGCGAGAGGCGTATCCCTTCGTCGCCCGCCAGGAGCGGGCGTTTGGGAAGCTCTTTCAGGATCGCGGCAAGTTCGGCCGGCGAGAGCGGACGGTAGCCGTAATGCTGTTCGAGCAGCTTTTCTCCTGCCGGAATGAAAGTAACGGCGCCGGCACACTCGCCGCCGATTTGCTCCAGCATGGCGAAGTCGTTGCGCGCGCTGATGCCGAGATTGCCGGCGATGAGTTCGCGCTTTGCTTGTTCGGGCAGTATGCCGCTGAAGAAGCCGCGGCACTCATTGCGCGAGAAGCGCTCTGTGCGCAACGGCAGTGATTGCGAGAGTGGCGTCGCGCCGGTCCGGTTCAGCCAGCTCTCGGCATAAGCGAAGCGCATCTGGCCGCCATCGTCCTGGACGAGCTGGCCAGCGAGGTAGTTGTGCAGATAGACATCGAGCGTCCGCGCCATCTTCAGTCCTCCTTCATCGTCGCCGTAGTAGTCGTCGCCGTCGTCGTCGCCGTTGTCGCGGGCGGCGTCAGAGTCAGTTTGATCCCGAGCGTCTGCAGGACCCTCAACGCCTTGCCGATCTCGCAGGTTTCCTTGCCCCGCTCTAAGTCGATGACGAAGCGCAGCCCCGTTCCCGAGGTCAGCGCCAGATCCTTTTGGGTGACACCCAGTTTCTTGCGTGTGTCCCGGATCATCTGGCCAATCTGCTGAGTTGTGTATCTCAAAGCCGCTCCACCTATTAAATGTTACCGTACGGGAATAGTAGGCCGATTTTGGGCCGAAATCAAGATAATATTACCGTACGGGAATAGTTGGTCTCTACGTGGTCAAATCAATTGAAATGTTACCGTACGGGAATATTGTTATCTTCAAAGTTGTATACAAGTAGCCAATCCAGAGGCGAATTGACGCAAAGACATTTGATGAAGATGGAGTATCCAGGTCCCTTATGGGACTACCAGCCCGACAACACCCCGGAGTGGCTCAAGCAGCACAATCAGGAGACGGCCACCCAAAAGGCTCGCACAGAAGCGGCCGCGCAGAGACGCCAGAAAGCGGCTGTGTCCATTGAGGTGGCAGGGCCGGACTACTGGAAGCGGTTGCGGACCGCGTGCTCGTCAATGGGCAGGCACTGGAGAAACTGGATCGCGAGGAATTGGTGGGACGTGTTTCGCAAGCGACTTCGCCGATGAGAACGGGTGTCGAGCAGAACCTCTATATTCAGGTCAACCTCCAATCGGTTCGCTTTGGCCCGGAGCTATCGAAGATGAATCTTTGGTATGTGCCTGGCGGGAGCCGCATTCGCTGCTGGTATCAGGATCAAGAGATGGCGGACATCCAGCTCGCCATTCGCGGAAACGACGTGTGCGAGCGGCATACTCACTGCGGAAGAAATGGCGGACCACATCGTGCAGTGGATGCGGAGCGCGTTAAGGCGCGAAGGTCAGCGTAAAGGGGCCGTCAGGCGGACTGAATTCCGAGCAGAGGTCTTGCGAGAATGGTTTTGATAGCCGATATATTGACGAGTATCAACGGCGCGTTCCCGATCTTCTCTTTCGGAGAGCGGCATATTGACGAGTTTCTCGAAAAATACCCATTTAATGAAGACGGAATCAAGTCGCAATGGGAAACGTTTCATCGCCTGTCGAGAAACGTGTCGGATTTTTTAAGGATGCGATTCCCGGCACTCGGCGAAACGGGCCGCGCAATCTGTTGTGAACTCCAGATGAGCCATCTCCGGGACAAGGTGGTCCGCGCCGAGAACTCGCATAGCTGTTACACGTCGATTTTGCTGGCCCACAATCTCGATGGAAGCCGGTCAGACGCGTCGTCAAAATATCAAGCAGCGGAGAAAGGGGTTTTTGAGTAGACCCAACATTCCGAGACTAAGGACCTGGCCGCGCAATCCAAGTACGTCGCGGGGCAGCGGTTTATCGACCTCCCAATATGGCGGCATGTCAACATCGCAATATGGCGGTATGTCCACTTCCCAGTACGGCGGGATGTCGACCCCTCAATATGGCGGTCTATCAACGTCACAATACGGCGGACTTTCAAGCTCCCAATACGGGAGGACTGTCCACATCCCAATATGGCGGGCTTTCCACTTCCCAGTATGGTGGCCTGTCCTCGTCGCAGGGCGGCTGGATGTCCACGTCTTCATCGAAGGTATGCAGAAGCAATATTCCGCCCTGGCCCGTGTTTCTGAGGGAGCTTGAGTCACGGGCTATGAAGGTCAGGCGCGCTTAATTCGATAGTATTTGCCTGAGTTCCTATGGCCGGAGAATTTCTTCTGAGAACTGCGACGGAGTGGAGAATGTTATTCTGCCGCAGACCGCCGGGCGATCTCCAGCCGCATGAACGGGCCTTGTACGCCGCGCGTCTCCGCTTTGTAACATTGGCATGAGAAGGTTTTCATCAGTTCACTGATCGCGGGCATGCAGCCGCTTCGCCAGGCAGCCCGCTCCGCAGTTACCACGCTGCGTCATCAGCCGCTGATGGCGGAGGATTTCGGGGCGCAACCACGCTCACCGCAGGTTGCCTGTCTCAACGGCGTCCGCGAAGCGGATCTTGTCGTCCTGATCCTCGGCGAAACCTGCGGCGCCCTTCAGCCTTCCGGTCTTTCAGCATGACTAGGGCCTCGCAGACAAGATGGTGGAGGGGGACGGCCTTCTGGGAGGATTCGGTTTTGCGCGGTCCCACAAAACCGTGAACGATGGAACGGGCTACGTTCATCGTTCCTGCGGAAAGATCGATATCACTCCACTTCAGAGCGAACAACTCGCTCTGTCGAATACCGGTCGACGCCGCCATGAAGACCAACATCCTTTCACGAATCTCCAAGCCTTCTAAAAGCGTCCTGATCTCTCTAGGAGTCAGCACAATTTTCGGCGATCGGCGCTTGCGCTCTGGCGGACTAGCTTGATTGGATTTCGGTCGAAGAACTCATACCGACAAGCGTGGTTGAACAGAACCGACATGACGTTGCGGATCTTGGCGCACGTACTCCTCGCGACGGGAATCCCTCGGAGCCACAATTCGACTTCATTCGTCCCGATATCGCTCAACAGATGGTCGCTCCATTTTGGGATTACCCAGCGTTTCAGGTAGACCTTATAGACGCTCTTGGTTGAATTGTTGCGCCATGTATTTGTCGCGCCCAATTCGCGTTGTTCAAAGTGACTGTAAAGTTGAGCCATTGTCATTACAAAAGGTTGAGCGCTCGCTGTTCTGGCGTTCAGTGCCGGCACCAGAAGTCGCGCTGCCTTGCGAGCGGCTACCAAGTCTGGAATCTGCTCGACTCTTCCGATGACGTAATTTAATGAGGTCGCAAATGCGCGCAGCGTCCTATGTCGGCAGCTCACACTCGAATGAGTGTGGATCCCTGACACTGGCCGACTTGAACGAAGCGGCGATGGCAGAGGACGCTTAGGCGTATTCCAAGATCGGCTTGGACAGGCTTGCGACCAGCTCTAATTACAGGGAAGGAGGTCCCCTGTGACCCATCTGCCTCCGCTCATGATTGAAGAGTTGCAGCGTCGCAACATCGCCTAGAACACGATCCGCTCTTGCGTTCACAGAATCGAGCACTTCGGCCGGTACTTCCATCGCAGTCCCGAAAAGCTCGCTCAGGAGCACATCGGGAAGTACCAGGCGATGTTGCTTTCGAAGCTGAAGTTCAATCTGAACACCAGGGCTCAGATCTGAGTAATGTGATTTCCATCGGCTCCTGCTTCTCAAATAATCGAATAAGGTTCGAGTCGAGTCGAATGGCTAACGCGAAAGTAGAGCGGTTGCTAGGATCGATACGCCGCGTCGCAGCTCTGCGGGAGTGCAGCTTGCGAAACCGAGCATTAGTGCCGGGGGCTGTTGGTATTTTGTGGTGAACACTGAAAGTGCCTCTACTTCGAGGCCGTGCACCCGCGCTCGCCGCGCTGCGTCCCGATCGGACTTCCATGTTCTGAGCCAGCCAAGTGTGCGTATCCCCGCTTCTGCGTGAACGACATCGAGCATTCCCTCCAGGTGCTTATCAGCAACACTTTTGAGGATGTCCATACGCTCTGCATAGTTCTGGCGCATACGGCGGATGTGATGACCAAAGTGGCCTTCGGTAATGAACTCAGCGAGGATGGCCTGTTCTAGAGTCGGCGGATGACGGTCGATGAAGGTGCGGGCAGCGACGAATTGCTCAACGAGGGGGTCAGGTAGGACCATGAACCCCAAACGCAGTGCGTTGAAGAGCATCTTGGTAAAGGTGCCGACGTAGATAACGCAACCGGAACTGTCCAGTGCCTGCAGAGCAGCTAAAGGGTGACCAGAGTAGCGATACTCTGCGTCGTAGTCATCTTCGATGATCCAAGCGTTCGCGCTAACTGCCCAGCGAAGGAGTTCCAATCGGCGATCCGCTGACATGGTGACACCCATCGGAAATTGATTGGCCGGGGTAACGTAGGCGAGCTTCGCTTTGGGTGCAAGCTTACGCCCCGCCTTTACGATGAGGCCATCTCCATCTACAGGCACCGGAACGATACGCGCACCTGTAGTACGTAACGTCTGAAGGGCACCTGAATAACCAGGATCTTCCATCCAGACCCAATCGCCGGTGGTCAGGAGGAAACGACCGATGAGATCAAGGGCCTGTTGTGTGCCAGAGGTGATGATGACCTGTTCAGCGGTGCAGTGCACTCCGCGCGACGCACCAACATATTCTGCTATAGCACGACGGAGAGGCGCGTAGCCCGCAGCGTTGCCGTGACCGTAAAGCGAACGCGGAGCTCGGCGCAAGACGCGTGAAGCAACACGGGCCCAGAGATCCACGGGGAAGAGATCGATGGCCGGTTCATGAGAGCGGAAAGCCTTATTGATGGTGTGAGACGCGGGCAACACTTCCACATTCTTTAGAAATTCTTGTGCAGGTTTCGAGAGCGCAGCCTTCGAAGTCGACGCAGCAGCCGTTGTGGGTTTCCGCGTTGCAGACATGAGCCCATCCGGAATGAGCGAGGCGACATAGGTTCCTGACCCAACTTCAGTGCGCGTGTATCCCTCGGCCTGTAGCTGGTCAAAGGCCTCGACTACGGTTCCTCGCGAAAGTGAATACTGCATGCCGAGGCTGCGTGTGGAGGGCATGCGAGCGCCGGGCTTTAGTCGTCCATCCAGAATGGCGTTGCGCAACTCTGTATAGAGCCAGCGCCAAAGTTTTCGCGTGCCCGATGGCTGGTTCAGCGAGATGTCCTGAAAGGGTTCTTTTTTAGCCATGACTGGCATCCCTCTTCTCGAATACTAAGTGGACTACTTCATGTTTGCATTATGGACCTTTTTCCTCAACCACACCAAGCCTAGTGTGGTGCTAAGGAGATACACCGATGCAGGCAGCTACGGCGAGCGTGAAACGAATCCTGGTATTGGCTTTTCTTGCAGCCAGCACCCTGACCATAACTAGTCCCCTGACAGCGCAGGAAACCATTACGTCGATCATGTCACACACATTGGCGGAAGCCTCCGACAGTGAAGTTCTCATGTACACCGTTGACTTTCCTCCGGGTTTTTCAAGCCCTATCCACCGCCACGACGCACAAGTTTCTGTTTACGTGCTGGAAGGCAACGTAGTGATGCAAGTAAAAGGCGGAAAAGAACTGACCCTCGGGCCTGGCCAAAGCTTTTATGAAGACCCCAGCGATATTCACGTCGTGAGCCGGAATGCAAGCAGTTCGGAGCCTGCGAAATTTTTGGTCTTCCTCATTCACAAGAAGGACTCTCCGCTAGTGATACCGGTCAAGTAACTCAATGACTGAAGAGAACCGGCGCGACGTTTGCGCCTCGAGAGGGTAGCAGAATGCCGACACCTTGGATAAGCGACCCTGGCCGTCTACCCGGATTGTTGTGCAGATTATTTGGACGTGGCGATCGCCACAGGAGGATCAAATGTTTATCCGAAATAGCAGCATGAGTTCACTGGTTTTGAGACTTGGGCTCGGCTTGGGTTTCCTTTCGGCGGTAGCAGACAGGTTCGGCCTGTGGGGAGCCTTTGGGCAACCGAATGTCGAGTGGGGAAATTATTCACGATTCCTGGATTACACGCACAGCCTCAATTGGTATTGGCCGGCGGGAATGATTCCTGCCCTTGGAACCGGGGCTACGGGCGCGGAGCTTATTTTCGGCCTTCTTGTTCTCGTCGGCTGGCGCACACGACTCGCCGCGCGACTAAGCGGATCTCTCCTCATTGTGTTTGCGACAGCGATGACGATCGCTTTAGGGGTCAAGGCGGTCTTGAACTATGCCGTTCTGACTGGGATAGGAGGATCTTTTCTCCTCGCAAATTGCGAAATCTTTCCGTTCAGTGTGGATGAGTTCTTGTCACGTCGAGCCAGTTCCAAAGAAAGCGCAATCCATGCTCCCGGTGTTCCGGAGGCTAATAAGACGCGCGCGATGTAGAGCATCGCTGCTGATTTCCAAAATACGGCACCTTCGTTCCACAAATCAACACTAAAGGATATCCCAAAATGACTCTTATCAAAGCCGCCGCTGTGCAGCTTAGTCCTGTCCTCTACAGCCGCGAAGGCACCGTGGACAAAGTTGTCAGAACGATCCTTGATCTTGGCAGCAGGGGTGTGCGGTTCGCGACCTTTCCGGAAACGGTAGTGCCGTATTACCCGTATTTCTCATTTGTCCAGCGACCCTACGAGTCGGGCGCTGAACGTCACCGCCTGTTGGAACAAGCGGTGACTGTGCCGTCGAATTCAACAAACGCCATCGGTGAAGCTTGCAGACAAGCTGGGATGGTGGTGTCAATTGGCGTGAACGAACGCGACGGCGGCACGCTCTACAACGCGCAACTGCTATTTGACGCCGACGGCGCGCTGATTCAGCGGCGACGCAAAATTTCCCCGACCTATCACGAGCGCATGGTCTGGGGGCAAGGCGACGGATCAGGGCTTTGTGCTGTCGACAGCGCCGTCGGGCGCATTGGTCAACTGGCGTGCTGGGAGCACTACAATCCGTTGGCTCGTTACGCCCTAATGGCCGATGGCGAGCAAATTCATTCGGCAATGTATCCAGGCTCTTTCGGGGGAGACATTTTCTCCGAACAGACTGAGATCAATATTCGCCAGCATGCCTTGGAGTCCGCTTGCTTCGTCGTCAATGCCACAGCGTGGCTCGATGCCGAACAGCAGGCAACGATTCTGAAGGATACCGGGACAGACAAGATTGGTCCGATCTCCAGTGGCTGCTTTACCGCAATCGTCGCGCCGGACGGTCAATTGATAGGGCAGCCTTTACGCTCTGGTGAGGGCGTGGTGATTGCTGATCTGGACTTCGCTTTGATCGACAGACGCAAACAGATGATGGACTCGCGTGGCCACTATAGCCGACCAGAACTGCTTAGCCTCATGCTTGACCGCACTCCTGCCGCCCACATTCACGAGCGAAATGCACTTCCAAGCTCGATTGCCGTCGAAAGCGAGATCGGCGTTTAGCGACTCCAGCCGGCATCGATTGAATTGTTCTGGTGACAGTGCGACGAACAAGAGAAAAGAGAGTAAATGTCGTGAAATCGACTAAAATCACGATCGAGCGATTCGACCTTGTGTCGAAGAAATCCTTCGAACAAGTGCTTTTCGAATTGGACAAGGGGATCGGACGCCCCATTGCGAACTACTTCGAGCGAAAGGCTGTCACTCAATCTTTCGAAGAGTATGAAGGCCTTGTGAATGGAGCAATCGGAACATCTGATCTGGTGGAATTTCTTCGCTTCGATCCAGGGGCGGTGTTTCGCAAGGATCCGGCAGCTAAGGAACTCAAGATGGTGAGGATCATTGCTGGCAACCCGCTCCTCATGAAAAAGATGGCAGAACGAGTGCCAGACGCCGCATCGTACGCTCCGGTGACCATTCTGGTAAGTGAGCGCGAGGACGGCGTACATCTGTCCTATGACACGATGAGCAGCTATCTTGCTCAGTACGGAGATCTGCCGGCGCTGGAAGTGGCGAGAGACTTGGATGAAAAGGTCATCAGTTTACTCGATCATGCCGCCAATTGACCGCTCGTGTACGTGGATCAGAT
>Ga0068852_100000607_pt1 | contig 23490 bp, 32 predicted proteins | sample KBSCornC22_FD_66594 | JGI IMG/M metagenome (GOLD analysis project Ga0068852, IMG submission 66594) | Corn rhizosphere microbial communities from Kellogg Biological Station, Michigan, USA - KBS Corn C2-2 | ecosystem: Host-associated > Plants > Roots > Rhizosphere > Soil ... | reverse complement strand
ACGCCGCAGCCGCGGCTCTCTGATCCACCCGACGGGGGCTGGCCACTCGGCCAGCCCCCGTCCACCACCACGAGGAGCACCTGATGTCCAGCACCATCGAGCACCCCGGCACCGGGCTGACTGCCGACGAGGTCGGCATCCCGCGGACCGCCGACGAACGCCCCAAGGGCTACGCGCGCGACTACGTCCCTCGGGCGGGCTCGGAGCGGGAGCGCTTCATGGACGCCGCCCAGGCCGAGATCGAGGCGCAGGCCTCGCCCAGGACGACCCGGTTCATCGCCTACCGGACCGCCGGAAGGCTGGGCGTCGGGCACGACCAACTCGACAACATCGAGGAGGCGGTGCTCATGCTCCGGCGCACCGGCCGGGTGTCGATGGGTGCCGTCCGGGACGGCCGCTCGGCGTGGCACCAACTCTGGGTGACCTCCGCCGCCGAGGCGGCGCACGGCCTCCTGGGGGAGATCCAGGACCTGCACCACGACCGGCAGGACGGCCAGCCCTGGCGCGCGGTGCTGCTGCTGGAGGCCGCCGGGCTGATGGAGAGCCTGGCCGCCACGGCCGACCTCTACGGCGTGCCGATGGTGTCCGGCTCAGGCTCGGTGCCGCTCTCGGTCACCGAGCGGTTGGGGTTCCAGGCGGCGCAGTTGTTCCGCAAGACCGGCACCCGGACCGTCGTGATGAGCATCGGCGACTTCGACCTGATGGGGCTCCGCAACATCTTCGTTCCGGCCGCCCGGGACATCGAGCGGTTTGCCGCCGACTACGACGCCCCCGGCGCGGTGGTCGTCGAGCGGATCGCGGCCACGCCGGAGCAGATCGCGGCCCACCTCCCGCGCAACCTGCTCCAGCCCGCGCCGCCGGTGCCCTGGTGGCCTGCCGACTTCTCGCTCCCGGCCGCCGAGGCGCTGGAGGACGTGCTGCCCGGCTACGTGGCCGCCGAGTTGGACCGGTACCTGCCGGACGCCGAGTACCGGGCCGAGGTGACCGCCGCCGAGGCGGCGCTGCGGCTGGATGCCGGGCGGCTGCTGGTCGACCTGCTGTCCTGATGGTTGCTACCGTGCCACACGGTGTGGTATGGTAGCCCTACCAACCACCACCACGTCCTGGAGGACACCATGAGCATCGCCCGCGAGACCCTGCAGAGCATCCCGGCCCCGTCCGACCTGCCCGCCCACCCCGTAGCCACCTGGAACAACGAGGACGGCACCGTCACCGCCGACTGCGCCTGCGGCCACCGCTACACCGGCCGGAGCAAGTTCAGCGGCCAGGGCGCCATCACCATGGGCAAGTCGATGGCCAAGAACCACTGGCGCTCGGTCCGCACGGCCGCCGCGCTGGACGCCCTGTTCGCCGCCGCGGACGGCTACGGCGACGAGTGGGTGCTGGGCGAGGTCCAGACCCGCATCGCGCAGCGCGCCGAGGCCGCCGAGGCCGCCCGCCTCGCCGAGATCGAGGCCAAGCGCCAGGCGTTCCTGGACCGCTACTCCGACGCCGCCCTGCAGGCCAAGGTCGACGCCTGGGACCGCACCCGGCCCGACGGGTACGCCCGGGCCGCCGAGGCGCTGCTCACCGTCACCAAGGCCCCGGAGGGTGTCGACCTGCGCCAGTTCCGCGCCGACATCGACTCCGAGGCCGAGATCGTCTGCAACGTGGCGGGCGGGGTCTACTCCTACCGCGTCGAGTCCGAGGTCCGGGGCGCGAACCACGACGTGGCCGCCGGTCACGCCCACACGTTCCCCTACACCGAGGCCAACCGGGCCATGCTGCTCCGCGAGCGGGCCTCCCGCGACGCCCGCACCGGCGTCCGCACCATCGAGCCCATGAGCGTCACGTTCGCCGGGCTGGAGGTGCACCCGAGCGCCCGGTAGCCCAGACAGACCTCCGCCCCCCACGGCTCCCTCTCCGCGGGGGGCGGAGGCGTCTTAGATGAGCACCAGCACCACGATCAGGATGATCACCCAGCACCCGGCCGCCATGAGCAGCACCGGCCAGTTCAGCGGCGAGCGGTACCGCCGGTCGGTCATATCGGTCAGGTCGGGATGGGCCCGCACTCCGAGGTCACCCACTGGATGGCGTCGGCGACCTGGGCCTTGGCCGAGGCCTTCTGGTCCGGCGGCACGGTGACGTAGGGCTCCAGCGCGAGCAGTTCCACCTGGAGCAGTTTGATCTGGCCGAACGCCAACTGGCACCGCTCGGTCTTGGCCTCGTCGAGCGTCCGCTGGAGCCAGAACCCGCCGACCACCACCACGGTGACCAGCAGGCCGTAACTCACCGCGAGGAGGATGCGGTCGAGGAGCGAGAGCCGCCGGTTCCCAGCGCGGACACCAGCCCCGGTATCCCGATCAGGCCCCCGCCGATCCCGATCCAGAGCAGTTCCCCCGTGATCAGGCCGGTGATGAAGGAAGCCGCCCCCAGGACCAGCGGCAGCACCAGCCGCAACTGGGTCACCCACCACGCCTCCGGGTTCGCTGGCTCGCTTACCGGTTCCGGGTCGGTCGTCATCGCTCGGTGGCTCACTCACGACTACCGGCGCAGTTGCGCGGTGTTGTTCTCCGCTCCGGCGATGGTCTCCAGCGCGGTCCGGGTCGTGGAGTTGTGCACCGCGTTCTGCGAGTAGTAGGCGTGGCCCGGGGTGATCTTCTCCCACACCGCCTTGACGATCGCCGGGGTGGCGTCCTTGATCGCCTTGTCGACGATCTTCTTGAGGTCGGCCTCAGATGCCATGTCGAACCAGTCCTTGTCCGGTGGGGTGGGGGAGGAGCCGAGCAGTGCCCGGGCCTTGGCGATGTACTGCGGGAGCGTCCCAGGCGCCCGGCAGAACCCGTAGTGCATGGCGTCGGCCTTGCCGGTGTACCGGCCGCCCCAGTAGAGGCCCAGCGACTCCAGGTCGGCCACCATCGCGGGCGGCATGTCGGACTGGAAGTTGGTCGAGTACGGGTTGTTCGGCGCGTTCATGTCCACCGACAGGCCCATCGAGTGGCCCGAGGGGGTGTTGGTGCCGCTCACGGCCCGGTTCGAGTAGCCCCAGGGCCCCCAGACCTCGCCGTTCTTGACCGCGTAGACGCAGTAGCGATGCTTGCGGTCGATCAGTTCAAACGCCAGGTTCCAGAGCGGGACCAGTTCCTTGCGCATGAGCACGTTCAGCCGCTGGCCGTAGGTCGAGGTGTAGGAGGTCTGCGCCAGCAGCCCGGTGGGCACCCCGCCGGGCCAGGCGTACCCGCCCCAGGCGTTCCGGTCGCCGTTCGCCGGATACCCGGCGTTGGGGTTCGTCGAGCCGTAGGCCGAGCGCGGGTAGTTCGTCACTCCGGCTCGTCCTCCTCGTCCTCGTCACCGTCCACGACCGGGAACTCGGCGTCGATGTCCGGGTCGGCGGTCACGTCCAACTGCTGGTCGGCGTCGGGGTCGTCCTCGGCGCCGGACTGGTCCGCCGGGCGGACCGCGACCAGATCCTCGTCGGTCGGCTCCTCCGGCTCGCGGACCTTCTCGGTCACTTGCGGGCCTCGGCGTCCGGCTTGCCGTCCGACTCGTTCGAGCCGGAGTCCTTGGCCTGCTGGGCGGCCTGCTCGTCGACCACCCGGGCCTGGGCGGCGATGTCCTCGAAGTTGGCCGGGACGGGTGTCGTGCCCTCCGCCTCCTGGGCGGCCTTGGCCACCTCGTCGCGGTCCTTGTCGGCCTGCTCCTGCACCTTGGCCTCGGCCTCGGCCTGCTGCTCAGGGTCAGGGGTCGTGTCCTTGGCGGCGGCCTTGTCGGCGGCGGCCGGGTCCTGCTTGCTGGTTGCCATGGCGACACGGTAGGCCGCCGCGGCGTCGTCGGGTGGGATCAGCCGTTCACCTGGTACCAGAGGGCGAACGTGCAGCGGATCGAGGTGTTCGCCAGTTCCCCGCCGTCGACCACCCGGCGGGCCTGGAACGTGATGGTGGCCGTGTTGGTGTGATCGCCGCGGAGCACCGGGTACCAGGTCAGGGAGCCGCCCGAGGTGTAGTACGGGGTGGCCACCGCACCGATGAGGCCGGTGGCGGTCTCCGGGCTGCTGATCTGGAAGAACCCGTGCCCGTCGGTGGCCTGCGAGGTGAACCCGGCGTAGGTCTTGGTCGGCCTGGTTGTGGAGAACGTGCCGATCGGGTCGTCGCTGCCGTTGATCAGCGGGCGGGTGCCGTAGTTGGGGTCCGGGTGGGAGTGATCGGAGCGGGCCGCGAGCCGCGAGGTGCCCTCGACCCCGGTCCGGCCCTGGCTGGCGACGCCGCCGCCACCGCCGCCGGTCGGGCTGACCTCGGTCCAGGCCGTCGCGGACTGGTAGTAGAGCCGCTGCTGGTCGGTGGCCCAGTAAAACGTCCCCTTCTTGGCCGCGGAGAATGCCGGGCGCGCGGCGAACGTGCCCTCGGCGAAGATGGCCGCCTTGGTGGTGAGCAGGTCGAGGAGCGCGTTCCAGCCCGGCCGGGCGGGCCACGGGTCGGTGCCCGCGCCCCACCGGTTGGTGCCGAACCGCGGGTCCTGAGTTACCGGCATGTCAGCCTCCGAGTCCTGTACTGTCCAGGTCCGCCCAGTTGGTGATGGCCTCGTCGGCCGGGGACCAGGTCGCCCCGTAGCGGGTGTCCGCCGCGTCCCAGGCGATCTGCAGCGGCTGGATGCTCACGTCGTACCCGGCCGGGAGTTTGTTCGAGGCCCGGATGCGGGTGGCCAGCGCCGCGGTCCCGCCGATCGGCGTCGTCTCGGCGTCGATGACCTGCACCCGCAGTATCCAGGCCGTCGAGGAGGGCGAGACGACGACGAACTTGGAGCCCGAGAGCAGGGTCTGGATGTAGGCCTCCAGGTTGGCCGCGGTGCCCGGGCGGGCCGCTGTCTGCCGGGCCTGGATCGCGGCGCGCTGGTCGGCCGGGTTGGGCGCGGAGATGATCCCGAGGACGGCGACCAGCCAGCCCAGCCAGGCGTCCGGGCAGGCGACCGGGTCGGTCATGGCGCCGCCGTAGACCTCTCGGGCCACCGCGATGGTGTCGTCCGACCCGACCCCGGCGCCCTGCAGGTAGTGCAGCAGCGGGTAGGCCGGGGACTGCTGGCCGTCGACCCGCCGGTACAACTCCGGCAGCGAACCCCAGACCAGCGTGCCGAACGTCTCGACCGAGCCGGTGGGCGGTACCGGTCCGGGGTCGTAGAACCCGCGGACCAGGACCGGGTCGGACACGGTGACCCCGGCCCCCGGGTCCGGCAGGGTCTGGCCGTCGGTCTCCCAGGAGGAGCCGACCTGCTGCACGCCCCACAGATCCAGCCAGCGGTAGAGCAACTGGCCCGGCTGCAGTGGGTCGGTGTTGAACGAGTAGTCCGCCGCCGCCGGGCAGACGATGCGGACGGCGAGGCCGACGTAGCCGACCGGGAGTGAGCGGGTGACCGTGCTCCGGTGGGTCGTCCCGCCCGGGTGCCAGTCCGCGCCCAGCGCCTCCGGGGTGTCGTCGGACCGGACCCCGTACAACTCGATCAGGATCGGCCCGGTGCTGGTCGTCGTGAACTGGTAGTCCTCGCCGCCGGTGACCGGGAGCGGGACCGGCTGGGCGTACCGCTGCCGGGTGGTCAGCGAGTGGTCCCCGGCCGGGAGGTAGGCGTAGGTCGCCAGGCCTGTCCCGCCCGGGACGACCGCGGTGGTGTCGTCGAGCCACCAGTCGAAGTAGAGCGCCTGGCCACCGTCCGCCGGGTCGACCGGCAGCAGGTTGGGCAGGGTGGGGAGCCAGGTGACGTCCGGGTCGGTCGCCAGGGCGGCCGGGAGGCTCACACCACCACCACCGTGACCGTCGGGACGGCGGTCGAGGCGATGAGGCCCTGCGGCAGCGTCGAGGGCGCGGTCCAGTTGGCCCCGCCGGTCGCGGTGACGGCCGCGACGCCCGGGTACCGGCCCGCCCGGACGACCAGCGCGTTGGTGGTGATCGCGGTGCCCCAGGGCCACGTCGCCGGGCTCATCCACGCCTTGAGGTCGGCCTCCAGCCCGGCCTTGAGCACCGCCGCACTGACCCCGGCCTCCGCTACCACCGAGACGGAGACGGTCACCCCGGTGGCATAGGACGGGTTGATGACGTGCACGGCCAGCCCGGCCTGGGCCTGGGCGGCCAGGGCGACCCGGACCGCGTCGAGGTCGGCCTGCGGCAGGGCGACCCCGCCCGGGCCGGTGACCGCGACCGTGATGTGGCCCAGTTTCGTCCCGACCTGCGCCTGGTTGCCCGTGCCGTCCCAGCGGTCCCAGGCTGCCGCCCGGGCCACCTGGACGTACTCCATCGAGGCGTCGGCGAAGTTCTGCGCGACGACCAGGGCACTCGGGCGACGTCGGAGGATGGCCGCGCCGCGGGTCCAGAACTCCTGGTCGGTCTCCGGGTCCACCCCGCCGGTGATCCCGGCCGGGCCGACGACGGCGCTCTCGACCCAGGTCGGCCCGCTGATCAGCGACGCCGTGGTCCCGGCCTTGGCGGTGTGCGGCCGGGTGCCCAGCGTCTCGCACTGGGCCCAGACCGGAGTGCCGGTCGAGGCGACCGGGATGGACTGGTCGGCCAGGGTCAGGAAGTCGACCGTGGTGCCGTCCGGGAGCGGGACCCGGAACCGGGACGCCTTGGGCAGCAGCAGGTCCCCGTCGATCCCGGCGGAGGTCTTGACCGTCATCTGGGTCCGGGAGGCGACGCCGGGCTGGCGGACGACGCCGTTCATCTCCAGGACGGCCTCGAACACCACCCGGGGTAGTTGGTTGATGGTGAACACTTCTTGCGCGACCTGCAGGGCGATGCCCTCCAGCAGCACGACCTCGGTGTTGCCCTCGACCGGCTGCCACTCCGGGAGCCGGACCCGGACGGCGTTGATGGAGGCGTCCAGCAGGTCGTTCTCGGTCATCCAGTGCAGCGCCAGATCGACGTTGGGCACTGCACTCGGCGCGGTCATCGGAGAGGTCATGGCTGGTCAACTCCCAAGGTCGCGGAGGAGACCCGGTCCCAGTTGACCGTGATGTGCGCGGAGGTCTCGGACACCCACTCGGTGTCGACGCCGTTGATGGCGATGTTGGTCGGACCGAACAGCGACAGGGCCGCCTCGATGTCGGAGGCTTCCAGGCCGTGCCAGGCCGGATCTGGGACCCCGTAGGGCATGCACATCTCCCGTTCTCCGACGATGGTGCCGACCACGGTCTGGATGCACTGGTCCAGGAACGAGTCGGAGTCCTGCGGGACGGTGTAGACCGTCCCGTCCCCGGCCAGGTGGAACGGATGCCCCAGGGCTCGGTACGTCACGTCCTGCAGCATCCCCGACGGGCGGCCCGGTCGGTGGGACCGCCCGTCACGGCAGGGCCTTGATGAGGAAGATGACGCCCAGCCAGGGCGGGAGGTCGGCCGCCGACGACAGTTCTGTGGAGCCGACCAGGGCGGCACCGAGCGATACGGACGTCGAGTCGCCCACCGCCGTCGTCCCGGTCGGCGCGGCCTGGGACATGACGTTGGCGGTATAGGCGTCGGACGTGACGCGGCGCATCCGGTAGAACGGGTTGCCCGCGTTCATCGAGATGGCGGCGAAGCCGTTCCCGCCGAGCGGGTGCGAATGGGTCGCCGATCCGCCGGTGCCACCGGCCGCGCCGTACCGAGGGAACTTGGACCCGCCAGCGAAGTTGGGAACGTTGAATGTCGTCGAGCCGTCCCCGGAGCCGTAGGCGGTGCCGATGACAGCGAACAACTCCGGGTAGCCGCCGACGCCCGAGCGCGGGACCGCTGCGTTATCGCAGCGGAGATACCCGACCGGGAGCAGGCCGGTCACGTTGCTCCCGAACATGATGATCGTCCCGATCGGGTTGCTATCCCGGGCCGGGTTCAGCGAGACCCACGGCCCGAACGACGAGGTCGCCAGCGAGCGGAAGTAGAGCGCCTGGGTGCTGATGTTCGACTGCATCCACCACTGCGAGACCACCGTCGACGTCGCGGATCTGACCGTCATCACGGTCGCCGAGGCGGCGATCGGCCAGCCGCCGTCCGCCTGCGCCTCGGCCAGGGTGATCGAGAAGATCGAGATGCCGATCGGGTAGGAGGGCCCGCCCGCCGTCGAGGCGAGCGCGGCGATGGTGCGGGCCGCCGGGTCGGCCCACGCGGTGTTGAAGTCGACGACGTCGACCTTGGTCAGGACCTGCCCGGCCGTCCCACCGGTCGCCACGCCCGGGTTCATCGGGCCCTGCGGTCCCGTCGGTCCGGTGGCTCCGGTGTCGCCCTTGACGCCCTGCGGCCCCTGCGCACCGGTCGCGCCGATCGGCCCCTGCGCGCCGGTGTCGCCCTTGGGACCTTGGCTCCCGGTCGAGCCGGTCGGCCCCTGGCTGCCGGTCGGGCCCTGCAGACCGGTGTCACCCTTGACGCCCTGGGCGCCTGGTGGTCCCTGGGCGCCGGTGGAACCGGTCGGCCCCGTCGGTCCGGTCGAGCCGGTCGCGCCGGTGGCGCCCTGGACGCCCTGGGCACCCTGCGGCCCGGTGATGTTGGTCTGCAGCGCCCAGGTGGTGCTGCCGGTCTTCTGGTAGACGTTGCCGATCGTGATGTCGAGGTACCAGTCCCCGACGACGCCCAGCCCGCCCGCCGGAGCACCGACGCCGGAGCGCCAGGCGGTGGACGCGCCGGTCGGCCCCTTGAGACTCCCGGTGCCGCTCCACCCCTGGCCGAACAACTGGTAGGTGACACCGGAGGCCGTGTCCAGGAACAGGTCGCCGAGCACCGCGCCGGACGGGTTCGTCGGGGTCGGCGCGCCGGTGCCGATGTACCACTTGGTGCCCGGCGTCCCGGCAGGGCCGGTCGTACCCGGATCGCCCTTGGGACCGCCCTCCATGTGGGTGAACGAGACGGCCACGTCGCGCGGGACGGTGGACGACAGGGTCGCGGAGTCCAGGGTGAACGTGTAGACGTCGCCCCCGCCCGCGGGGGTGATGGCGACGATCTTCGCCCACACCTCGGTTGAGTTGTCGACTGAGTCGACGCGGATCCAGTCGGTGACCCGCACCAGGTCCAACTCGGCCCGCTTATTGGCACCAGCCTTGTCCGCGACGCTGACCTTCACCGTGGCCGGGCCGACGATGTAGACCCCACCGAAGCCGGGCGGGTTCGCCGCTGTCGTCGTCCAGGTGCTCTTGATGTACTCGCCACCGGCCGGGCCGATCGGACCAGGCGGTCCCTGAATGTTGCCCTGGAGCGTCGCCATGTCAGCCGTTCTGGCTCAGCCGGTAGACGTCACCGGTCGTGGTGTCGAGGTACAGGTCGCCTACCCGGGCGGACAGGATCGGCTCGACCGGCGCTCCGGTGCCGGTGAACCAGAGCGTGCCCTGCATGCCGACGTAACCCTGCGGCCCTTGTGGCCCGTCGTTACCGCGCGGTCCCTGCGCGCCCTGCGGCCCGGTCGGCCCGGCAGGCCCGGGCACGGTGGAGGCCGGGCCAGTCGCTCCGGTCGGTCCGGCAGGCCCTTGCGGTCCGGGCACGGTCGAGGCGGCGCCGGTGGGTCCGGTGGGTCCGGTGGCTCCGATGTCGCCCTTGGGTCCCTGCAGACCCTGCGGGCCTTGCGGTCCGGGCACGGTCGAGGCTGCCCCTGCCGGGCCCTGAGCGCCTGCTGCGCCGGTCGCGCCGGTGGGTCCGGTCGGTCCGGCTGGTCCTTGCGGTCCCAGGCCTCCTGGTGGCCCCGTAGCGCCCGTGTCGCCCTTGGGTCCGGCGACGCCCTGCGGTCCCGGACCACCGGGTGAGCCCTGCGGCCCGGTGGGACCGACCGGCCCTGCTGGGCCCTGGGCGCCCACCGACTGCCAGGCCGAGGCCGAGGTCGAGCCGATGCTCCGGTAGAACACCGAGGCCGTCGAGACGTTCGACTGCGCCCACCACTGGGTGACCACCGTCGAGGTGGCCGACTTGATCGTGTAGACGATGGCCGACGCCGCCACCGGCCAGCCCCCGTCGGCCTGGGCCTCGGCGAGCGTCACCGAGAACACCGAGAAGCCGATCGGGTAGGCGGTGGAGAAGGCGCTGGCGAGTTGGCGCGGGATGGTCTGCGCCAGCCGGTCGGTCCAGTTGGCGTGGTAGTCGACCGAGTCGATCTTGGTGAGCACCTGCCCGGCCGTGCCGCCCGGTGTCCCGCCGCCGCCCCCGGAGGACGACCCGGAGCCGAGCACCAGCCAGTCCATCGAGCCGAACCGGCGGCCCTCGATGGCCACCACGTACACCTGCTGCCCGGTGGTCAGGCCGGAGCCGAGGGCCGCCACGGTGTTCTCCGCCCCGAACATCCGCGGGATGAGGATCTGCACCTGGGTGGGCGAGTCGATCCGGGTGACCGTGGCCGCCCACGCGCCCGAGACCCGGGGAGCCGGGCGCGACGGCACCAGCCCGGTCATCCCGGCACCACCGTGCGGACCAGCAGCGGCGGCTGGTAGGCCGCCACCCAGCGGTCCGGGTCGGGCTCGGTCACGGCGTACACCTCGCCCGCCGGTTCCACCACGTAGCCGCGGCCGACGGTGATCCCGATCCGGCCGGAGGCGTTGAGCACGACCAGGCCGCGGGCCTCGTACTCGGCCGGGTCGACCGGGGTGAACTCCGCCAGGAGTTGGGCCACCGTCAGGTCGTGCCCGTAGCCGTAGCAGTGGGTGACCAGGTGTGAGCCGTCCAGGTCGGGCTCCGGGTCGCAGCGCTCGTCCGCCGCGCTCGGCGACCCGGCCGCACTGGCCATCTCGAACGCCGCCGCGGCCACCACGACGTCGACCCTCATGGCGTCGCCACCCCTCCGGTCGGCATCTCCGGCGGCGGCTTGGAGGTGTTCGAGGCGGTGGTCGAGTCCGGCGCGTTCGGGTCGTCGAACGTGCCGACCCGGGCCGGGTTGACCACGCGCTGCGCCTCCACCTTGGCCGTGACACTGGCCGCGCCGCCGAGGTCCAGGGCCACCGTGCGGATGATCCACCAGCCCTTCATGTCGCCGACCGAGCCCTGCAGGTAGACCAGGTCGCCGGGACGCATCTGGTAGGCGGTCGTGGCCCAGACGGTCAGGGTCAGCACCTCGACGTCGCTCGGCGTCGGTGCGTCGATCGTCGCCCGGTACTTGGGCAGCCCGTCCAGCCCGTCGGTGTAGACGGTGTGCGCCGACCAGGCCAACCGCCAGGCCCGGACCTGCTTGCGGGACGCCAGCCACGTCGGCTGGCCGAACACGATGGTCTGCTCGTACTCGAAGCACCAGCACTGCTGGAGTTGGGCCATCGAGACCATGACGTCCCAGGTGGACTGGCCGTCGCCCCGGGTCGGGACCAACTCGTAGAGGTCCGGCTGGACGAGCGTGCGCGCGCCGACCTCGGACGCCCGGGCCTTGACCCAGTCGGTGGACTTGACCTCGCCCCACGACCCGGCCCCGACCTGGTTGCCGGTGCGGAGCCGGAAGATCGTCCGGGACCGCGCCTCCACCCGGATCTCCGGGCCGCCCTTGCCCGGCGCGGTCTCGATGCTGCGGATGTCCATCCGCTGGTCGGCGAACGAGAGCGGCACGCCCAGGGACAGGTAGCCGGACTTGAGCAGCGAGCCCTTGGCGTCGTCCTGGATGGTCAGTGACAGCGCGCCCACCGCGTCGGAGGCGTAGGTCATCGAGGCGCTGGTGACGACGTTCTGGATGTCGCTCGTGAAGCCGTTCCCGCCGAGCCGGATGTGGCCGAGCATCCCGGCGAACACCGGCGACCGGCCGCTGATCGGGGTCAGCGGCAGGCTCGGATACTTCTTGAGGGTGACGGTGTCGACGTCCTTGGAGGCGGCCCCGACGCTGGTCCCGGGGAGCCCGGGCCCCCCGGAGGAGACCCCGCCGGAGACCGGGCCGTAGTCCGGGTTGGCCAGCCGCAGGGCCTGCGCCGTGTTCGTGATCAGGTACCGGTCCAGCGTGTTGATCTCGATGTGCATCTCGTCGACGCTGTCCGGCGTCCAGTCCCCGCCCCACCGGACCACGCCCTGGGTCTGCTCGATGATCCAGTGGATGGTCGCCTTCATCTGGTCGGAGAACGTGTAGGCGTGCTGCGGGTGCTTGGTGTAGTTCAGGTCGATGGCCGTGCCCGAGGAGTGGTTGCTCATGGTGGCCGACCCGGCGATGGTGCGGATCTCCAGGCCGCCGCACTGGCTGGCCTCCAGCGGCTCGATCCGGCTGTTCCACTGGGCGCAGCACCAGATCAGGCAGAACGCGGCACCCTCGTCGGCGGTCAGGGTCAGCGAGACCGAGGAGCCCGGCACCTTGTACTCGCGGGTGGGCTGCGGGTAGGTCCACCCGTTCTGCGAGGTCCCGCCCATGTCAGTTGAACAACTGGGTCGGGTAGTCGGCGGCGGCGTTCGGGTTCGGCCGATCCTTGGGCGCCTGCACGCCCGGGACCTGCGGGATGGTCAGGACCAGACCGGCCTGCACGTACCGGTTACCGGTCGTCGGCTTGGTCTTGTTCGGCCCGGGCGAGGTCAGCCGGTCGTCCCACTTCAACTTGGCCTTGTTTGCGTTGTAGAGGTACGGCCAGAAGTAGCCGTTGCCCCAGATGATCGCGGCGATGGCGAACAGCGTCTCGCCCTGCTTGACGGTGACCTCGCCCTGCGAGGCCACGGGCCCGGTGGCGGCGGGCGGCACCTGCGAGTTGTAGACCGACCCACCCGGGGAGTTGGTGGCCCGCGTCGGTGCCATGGTGTCGATGGGCTGCAGGTCGGCCTTGAACATCCCGCCGGGTGGCGGGGTCTTGCCGATCTTGGGCTGGACGTCGAACGACTGCACCAGCACCCAGGACAGCCGGAGGATCTTGGGCTTCTGGTCCTCCTTGCGCTCGACGATCTGGACCTCCAGCGACTGGATGCGGAACCAGATCCCCGCCTCGATGTTGGACACCCCGATGATCCGCACCTCGAACCCGCGCTGGGCGAGCGAGATCAACTCGTTGCCCGCGCGCGTCAGGTCGCCGCGGGTCCAGATCATCTGGTGGTCGAACCGGTAGGACAGGTTCTGCGGAGCCGAGAGTCGGGTGAGTGGACGGCGTCCCGGCCGCGGGATCTCCTCGACCGTGTAGGCGGTGTTGGTGATGGTGGCGGTCTCCGGGGTCAGGCCGAGCGAGTAGGCGCGGCCCTGCTTGGTGACCAGGTGGGCGACCCGCCGTCCGCCCCGGACGGCGGACCAGGCCCGCACGGTGGTGGATGGCATCAGAGCCTCCGGTCGTTCGCGCGGTTGATCCGCTGGGCGATGGCGTCACCGAGCCGGTCGGTGATCTGCGAGGCCAGGCCCGCGTCGCCGCCGTCGATGTTGATGGACCCGATGTGCACCTGCACCCCGCCGCCGCCGCCCTTGCCGACGCCCGAGAGTGCCTTGACGTCCTTCCACTGGTCCTGGGTCAGCACCGCCTCCGGCTCGCCCGTCTTGTTCACGGTCTGGGTGACTCCGGGCTGCAGCCAGCCGCCGGAGTCGTAGGCCCCGTAGGCCCCGTAGCCGCGGTCGGTGGCCAGGGCGGCGATCGAGCCGTACCGGTCCGGCACGTAGTTGGTCAGCGCCCGGATCTGGTCCTCGACGCCCATGAAGTTGGTGTGACCCGGGTCCGCGTAGGCGTCGAACGTCGGCTTGATGAACTGCAGGATGCCCTGGGAGCCGCCGGACCCGTTGCGGGCGTTGACGTCGTTGGGCGATCCCGGGTTCACCCGGAGCGAGGACTCGTGCTCGGCCTGGTGCAGGATGTGGATCGCATCGCCCGGGTTCATCCCCTTCTCCTGGAGGATGCGCTGGGCCAGGCCCAGGAAGTCCGCCGCCGAGACCGTGCCCTCGGCCCCGACCAGCGCCCCGTTGTCCACGCTGCTGCCCGGGACGGCCCCGGTGCCCGCGGTAGCCGTCGCCGGAGCCCGCATCGCGGCCGGGAGATAGATGCCGCCGCCGAACCCGCCGCCGCCGTACATGGACGCCGTGGTGGCGGCCGCCCCGATCCCGTTGGCGTAGCCGCCCCGCTTGCGCAGGCCGACCCGGTTCATCCGGTCGACCTGCCCGGGCCCGCCCATCATGGCCACGGTCTCCGGCGTCAGGATGCCCTCGCCGCCGGACAGCGGCACCAGCATGTTGTCGATCCCCGGGGACCAGCCCGGGACGGTGCCGCCGGTGGCGAACCCGCCCAGGGACGGGCCGCCGAACCCGACCGAGCGCTTGATCGCATCCCAGGTGGACTCGCCCTCCTTCTGGCCGATCGCGCTGCCCAGTGGCGTCTTGGTGTCCCGGTAGAACCCGGTCGGCGCCGTGATCGAGGTGAGGCCGCCCGAGGTGTACGCGCCCGGGCGCTCGTCCGCCGGGTTCTGCCCCGACATGAACTTGAGCGTCGAGGAGATCGTCGTCAGGGTCCACACCACCGGCTTGAGCAGGGTGGCGATGAGGTCGATGGCCGGGGAGATGATGTCGACCACGAAGTTGAGCAGGTCGATCAGCGGCGCGGCGAGCGGCATGACCGCCAGCAGGATCTTGTTCAGCGACGCGCCCAGTTTCTGGCTGGCGTCGTCCATCGCCGCCGCGGCGGACCGCTGCTGGTTGGCCAGGGAGGTCGGCGAGGACCGCAGGTAGTCGCCCCGGGCCTGGTTGGCCCCGGCCGACTCGGTGATGGCGGCCAGCCGGGCCTGCATCAGTTCGTTGGTGGTGAGATTCTGAGATCCCTTCTTGTTGAACAACTTCTGGGACTGGATGTCGATGGACTTCTGGTTCAGGAACACCCCGATGGTCTCCAGCGGGTCGTTCTCACCGCGGAGCCCGGCCTGCAGGGCGGTGGTGGCCACGTCGGAGTCCACGTTCTTGAACGAGCCGAGGTCGGCGGCCAACTGCACCAACTCCGACGACTTGGTCGCCGCCTGCCCCTTGCTCAGCCCGCCGCCCAGCAGTTGCCCGGAGAACCCGCCGTAGGCCTGCAGGTACTGGGTCCGGGAGAGACCCATGTTCTTGGCCGGGTCCACCGAGCCGAGCCGGGCCTGGGCGGACCCGGTCCCGTACAGGGCGTCCACCTGGTTGCGGTACTCGATCTGATCCCGCGCCCCGCCCATCCCCTGGACGCCAAAGTCCAGCAGTTTCTTGGCCCCGTAGGCCAGGCCCACGCCGCCACCGACGGCGGCCAGTGTGCCGCCCAGGCCCAGCGTGCCGACAGTCGAGGCCCCTGCGCCCAGCGCCTTGGCGGTCCAGCCCATCCCGGCCCGGTTCGCCAGGGCGGCGCCGCCGGTGAGCCCGGCGACGGTCAGCCCGGTCGCCCCTCCGGCCAGAGCCTTGCCCAGGGTGCCGCCCGCGCCGAGCATCCCGGCCATCTTCCGAATGGTGCCGATGATGCCCTTGGCCCCGGCCGCGCCGCCGATCAACTCCTCCTCCAGCGCCTTGGCCGCGTTCTTGCCCGCGAACGCGGCAGCCGCGGCCAGGCCCATCGAGCCGGTGCGGTAGTTGCGGGTGGCCAGCGCCAGCGAGGAGAGCACCGACTTGGACAGGGCCGCCGTGGCGAACTCGGACAGGGCGATGATCTTGCCCAGTTTCAGCAGCGAACTACCGGCCGACTTGGCGTAGCGCTCCCAAGACGAGGCGCCGTTGTCGGCGGTCGACTTGGTGGTGGAGTCCAGTTTGCCGGTGGCCTGCTCCACCTGGCTGATCTGCCGGACCGCTACCTGGGAGCCCTTGACGGTGAACTGGAGGACGACCTCCTCGTCGTTGGTCGCCACGGTTCACCTCCCTCTGGCCGCTTGCTCGATCGCGCGGTTGGCCTGCTCGTTGGCCGCCCGCTGCTCGTTGGCGACGACGTTGTGGGCAGCCATGAACGCGGCCAGTTGCACGGGCGTCAGGTCGTTGAGCAGCCGGACCGGGTCCTGGTTGAACGTGTAGGCGATCCTGGCCACCATCTGCAGGTCCGGGTCTCCCTGCATCGCCCGGACGACCCGGCCTAGGAAGGGTCCTGGCGGGTCAGTTCGTTGTCCAGGCCCGCGTCGGTCATCAGGGCGTTGGCGGCCTGCACCACGGCGAAGTCGTTGTGCCCGAACATCGCATAGACCGCCGAGGCCGAGTCGTTGACGTCCTCGAACTGCTCCCACAGTTCCCGGGACCGGAACGTCGCCGGGTGGCCGTTGCCGTCCTCCACCTGCTCGCCGTTGATGTAGAGGCCGATGTTGTAGTGGGCCAGCAGCAGCAGGTTGAACCGGAACTGGCGCACCGAGCGGTCGGGGTACTTGTTCGCCGTGATCTGGAGCCGGTTCAGTTGCCGGGACTCCAGGGTGGTCGAGTATTCGGCGAACAGCCCGGCGACGGCCGGGACCTCGATCCGGGTCGGCTTGGCGGAGAACTCGGAGGCCTTGCGGGCCACCGATGCCAGCAGCGAGCCGGGCTTGACTCCGGCGTCCTCGCCGAGGAGCGCGCGCTCCTCCTCCTCCGAATAGCCGGTGTCCATCCCGGCGTCGTCGTCGTCGTAAGCAATCGGCATCGCAGCCCTCCCAGGGTCGTTGTGGCCTGATCGTGCCACGAGACCCGGTGGCGGTCATTCCCCTACGCGCGCGACTGCGGCGCGAACTCGATCTCCCAGTTGGCCGGGGAGGAGTCATCCTCGGAGTAGGTCGGCTCCCCGACCCGGACCAGCAGGCAGCCCGTCCAGGTGTCCGGCGAGTGGCCGATGGCGACGTCGTTGGCGTCCAGATCCTGCTTGGTGATGGTGAACGTGCGCTCGGTGCCGATGAGCCGGATCAGTGTCCGCAGCGCGGCCCGGTCCCGGCCCGGGTTGAACGGCCGGGTGACGGTGATGTTCCCGTAGACCGGCCGTGACTGCGTCCGGTCCGGGATCTTGATGCCGCCGTTCCACGCGGTGCCGATGGTCACCGTCGGCTCCCCGCCGGTGAACTGGGCGAACCGGCCCAGTTTGAGTTTGCCGTCGGCGGCGTGGACCTCTACCGCGAAGTAGCGGACCCCGGACGTTCCAGCCATTACGTGACTCCCGTCAGACCAGCGGCGCGGTGAACGACGCCTTGACCAGTTCGATCTCGATGAGGGCGGCGAACGGCGACAGTTTGACCGCCGCGGTGGCGGCGATGGTGTTGCGGCCCAACTGGTCCGCCGTCGAGGTGGCGGCCACGACGTAGCCGCCGTGGATCTGGTTGCCGTCCTCGTCGTACTCGGAGTAGAGGCCGCCCTGGTCGCTGATCGGCTGCAGTACGCCGATCATCGCGCCCAGCACGTTCGACTCCAGTTGGTGCTTGCCGTCGATGACGTCCCAGACGAACGGCTCCAGGGCGGTCGAGAGCCGGGCCGTCAGGGCGTTGATGGTGTCCCGGGACTGCAGCAGTTCCCACTGCTGCTCGTTCGTCGAGAGCGACCGGTACTGGTAGAGGTAGACCGCGCCGCGGCGGGTGATGATCCCGGAGACCTGGTGGTTGTCCGCCAGGTCGTTGATGTCGTCCAGGTCGTAGACGACGTCGGTGCCGCGGACGAACCGGGCCAGCGACCGCTGCCCGGCTGGCACCTGCCAGAACTGGTCCTCGATCGAGAACGCCCGGGCCCTGACCCCGGCGATGTAGCCCTCCGGCGAGATCGTCCGGGTGGCCGAGCCGTCCGGGATGATCACCCAGGGCGCGAACACCCCGCCGAACTCGGCCAGCCCGGCCGAGGAGGAGGACAGCGCGCCCAACTCCGAGGTCGTCGCACCCTGCAGCCCGGCGGTGATCGCCACCCGATAGGTCCGGGCGCAGTGCCCGGCCAGCGGGGTCGCCAGCACGTCGGCGGTGTAGCCGGGGATCGAGACCGCGCCCGGCCCGTAGTCGTCGCCGAACCGGTCCAGCGCGGCGAGGAGCAGGGTCAGGTTGACGGCGGACAGGTCGTCCGTCCCGTCCTCCAGCGGGTACGGGCCGTCCTGCAGCAGCAGGAGCGGGTCGGCCGCGCCCAGGTCCGAGGCGTCGACCAGGAGCGAGGAGCGCATCGAGGTGGCCAGGTCGGCGACCGACGACTTGCCCGCGAACGTCTCCTGCACCTGGCCGTCCCTGGAGACCTTGGCGGTCATCAGCCCGTTGGCCGTGGTGATGGTCACCGAGAGCCGGAGCCCGTCCAACTCGCCGGGGTTCTTGGCGGTGATCTCCAGGGCCGCCTCGTCCGCCGTGTTCGACACGGAGACCGTGGCGTAGTCGGCGGCCGGTCCGGTGGCGCGGCCGACGAACAGCGTCCCGCCGCCCTCGGCGAAGAACGTCATGGCCTGGTCGTAGAGGATGCCGGAGGACGGCGTCCGCGGTCCCCAGGTCGCCTCGTAGTCGGCGATGTTGTGCACGGGCGGGATGCGGCCCTCGACCGGTCCCATCGCGGTCACCCCGGCGACGAACCAGGCCGAGACCTGCGGTCCCGTCGGGTTGGTCGGCCCGGTGCGCAGGCTCGTGCGGATCTGAACGCCTACCGGCATGTCAGGACTCCTTGTCTGCCTTGGCGGCCTTGGCCGTGGTGCCCTTGTCGATCAGGGTGCCGCGCTCGACCAGCCGGTGGGTGACGTCCTCGCGCAGTTCGGCGTCGATGAACTCGCCGACGGCGAGTTGGTGTCCCTCGGTGTCGTAGACGACCGGGTTCGGGCCTGGATTGAACAGCCGGTGCATGGTCACGTCGGACAGCATGGACGACGGCGCCGCCTCGGGGTGGGAGGTCATGGCGCACCCGGCATCGGGACGTTGATCGGGACGGGCACGATGTTGGCGGTCACCCAGTCGACCTGGCCCTGGGTCGGCTGCCAGGTGTCCATCTGCTCCTCGGCCTCGACCTGCACGGCGACGTTGAACCCGCCGACGACGCCCTGCGGCTGGGCGGTGCCGATGTTGGAGTAGCGCTCCTGCCAGAGGTCGGACCGGACCGTGCACGAGTAGTAGACGCCCGTGCCCAGGGTCGGGACGTAGAGGCCGGGCTGGTAGAGCAGGGCGGTCCGCACGGCCAGCACCACCGCGCGCCGCTGCTGGGCCAGGGCCTGCGGGTTGACGCCGCGCAGGTAGGCGTCGACGCCGATCTGGTACCGCCACATGATCACGTTTTCCACCCCGGAGGGTGCCGTGCGCACCGGGCCGCTGACCGCCGAGGTCTGCACCTCGGACACCCAGAGCGAGGGCATCAGGTCCAGCCCGACCTCGACCGGCTGCCAGTCCGCCCGGACGACCGGGTTCGGCAGGTCCGCGACGGTCCAGCCGTCGTGCTGGCGGATCTTGGCGAGCAGGTCCGGCAGGCGATCGTCCAGCCGCTCGGCGACCAGTTCGATGACCCGGCCCGGCCCGCCGTCCCAGGCCATCAGCGACTCCTGGGCTGGTCGTTCTTGATGTAGCCGAGGATGTACGCCTGGACGATCTTGACCAGTTCCTGCCGCTGGGCCTCGGTGAGGTTCACCGGTGGGCGGCGGGGCATCCGGGGCGTGCCGGTCTGGTGGTAGCGGGCGTAGGGGACCTTGGCACCGACCCGCAGGGTGTCGGTGGTGATGACCTCGATGCCGAACGGGCGGCGGGTCAGGTCACGGCGCAGGTCCCCGGTGCGGACCAGGATCGGGCGGCCCGGGTAGTTGCGCTCCTTCCAGGTCCGGTAGCCGGGCGAGAGCGGAGCCCACGGCGCGCCGCCGGAGGCGCCCTCGGTGGCGAACAGCAGCAACTCCATCGAGGCGAACCGGTCGGCGATCTCCTCGTAGGCGGGCCGGAGGTCGGTGATGGCCTCGGTCCACCGGACGAGTGTGCGCTTGAGTTGCTGGGACCCGTTGGCCCGCAGCGTGATCGTTACCACCGCAGGTCGTCCGGGAAGGCCACCGGCGGGAACAGCGACCAGACGAACCCGGCGCCCTCGACATAGATCGGGACGTCGTCGACGGACTCGGAGCCGCCCTGCTCCAGCAGGCCCTGCAGGAGCGCGTCGACGGCGTCGACCGAGCGCAGGTAGCGCTGCCAGAGGACCCCGGAGTATGCGGTGTCATTGACCCCGGCCCGCTCCGGGTAGAACGCGGCCTCCCAGTAGGAGGCGACGCCGTTGGAGACGGCGTCGCGGCCCATCAGATACACCTGGGACCATGCGACGGCATCGACCCGGAACAGTTCGGTGCCGACGGCCAGGCGGCCCATCAGGTCGCCGGACAGTTGGGCCACCCAGGCCAGGATGTCGTCCTCGGTGATCACGATGGTGCCGCCGGGGTAGGCGGTGCCCGGCGCCGACGGCAGTTGCCGGTAGGGCACGAGCCGGTGCACGTCCTGGACGACGAGGTCGAACGGGTTGGCCAGATCCGTCGGTGGCCAGACCGGGTCGGTGGCGGTCACGTCACGTCCCCTCTGGAACTACTCGGTCGGAGCGTCGACCTGCTCGGCCAGGATGGACCCGGTGTCCAGGTACCGCCGGGCGGTGGTCGGCTTGAGGGTGACGACGTCGCCCTGGTTGCCGGTGACGAACCGGCCGTCGGCCAGCACCACGTTGACCCAGGGCCGATTGGTCACCAGGTAGCGCGGGCCCTTCTCCCACTCCCGGACGATCCCGGTGCGCACCACCCGAGGCTCCACATAGCCCCGGTAGGTACCCACCGGGACCGGCGTGTGGTCCTCGGCGTCGTCCCGGTCGATCACGACGAACCGGTCCAGGCCGAGTGGTTCGACGACCGGCTCGACCGTGGGCTCTACGACCACCATGTCTCGGCCCCTTCCAGGGCTATCGCCGGGACCATCGGCGCGACGTTCTCGACGCGGACGTGCGGGTCCACGTCGTCACTCCGGCCGGGCTGCCGGGCAGGGTCCAGGTTCACCGTAACCGGCGGCTCGGACCCTTCTCCCGTGCGGAAGCCCCGGTAAGCGACCTGGGGCATCAGGTTGCGACGCCGGTGATGACGTAGGCGGCGAGGGGATCGGTGACGACGGGGATGTCGAGCCGGGCGGACTGCACCCAGTAGGTCTCGACGCGGGCCTCGTCGACCACCCGGGCGTACTGCGGGATCTCCTCGGCCACGGCGCCCACGGTCTGGGAGCCGCAGATGATGGCCGACTGCCGCGGCTGCTGGGTGGTGGTGACGATGTTCAGGCCCATGATCGAGGGCAACTGCTGGAAGAACAGCGGGTTGTAGGCCACGTTCTCCCGAGGCATCCGGGCGATGACGTCCGGGTTGCCCAGCAGCAGCCCGGCGGTCGACGGGTGCAGCAGCAGAGTGTCGGCGTTGTAGCCCATGTCGGCGTTCTCGACGGCCAGGATGCCCGCGAGGATGTCCTGGATCGCCTTCTGGCCCGCCGAGTCCCAGGTGGCCGCGGCAGGTACCCGCGGGATGGCCGGGTTGGCGTTGAACGCGGCGATTGCCCGGGCGTCGGACAGTTTCACCAGCGTGTTGCCCAACTTGGTCAGCCCGCGGGAGATCACGTCGTAGTTCGCCCGGCGGCTCTCGGTGTAGGTCACCGGGAACATCCCGCCGTAGTGCTTGACGGTGGCCACCTGCTCAGGCAGGTCGGCGACGTTGACGATCGGGAACTCGGCGCCGTTGGCGATGTCGCCGGGCTGCCGGTTCGGGTCGGGGTCGATGAACGCCTGCGGCGTGGTCGACACGTTGTAGAGCACCGCGCCGCCCGAGGCAGCAGCCGACCGGAACAGATACCGGGACACGAACCGCGGCAGGGTCGTGATGTTGATCAGCGTCGTCAGGTCCGTCGGGTTCTTGGCCCAACGGTCCAGGTAGACGTAGTTGCCGACGATCTGGGGCGCGCCCGGAAGGTTCGGGTATAGCGGCGGCTGGACGGAAGTCACGGCAGGGGTTCCTCTCTCAGCCGATGGTCAGGGCGATGGGGGCGGAAGCGTTGGCCGCGGCGTCGGCCACGCAGATGCCAGCAGCGGCCTCGGCGGCGCCGCCCTTGGCGGCCTTGCCGGAGGCGTCCGGCACGACCAGGTCACCGGCGACCAGGGCCACGGCTGCCTCGACCGGCACGACGCCGGAGCGCCAGGTGCCGACCGACTCACCGAGGGCCGCGTCGGTCATCGAGACGCCGAACACGCCGTCAGCAGCAGCGGCGGCGTGGACGACCTTGGGCCGGTTGCCGACACCGCCCGGGGCGATCTTGACGAACCGGCGCGAGGAGATGGCGGCGGCGGCGATGCACGTCGGGATCTCCGCCGGGGAGATGTACGGCGCGTTGTCCACGTTGGCCACTGTCAGGCTCCCTTGGTGTCGTTCTCGTAGACGCGGAGGCCCAGTGCCGCCGCGTCGGCCCGTGCGCGGGTCGTGGTCGACCCGCCGCCGGAGCCACCGGTGGGCGCGTCGACGTGGCCGAGCGGCACCGAGTGGTAGAGCCGTGGGCTGGCGGCGAGCAGGGCCACCGTGCCCTCGAAGTCCTTGGCCAACTGGGTCCGCCACAGAGGCTCGGTGACCGGGGTGATCCGGCCGCCGTCCTGCGGGTCCTCGGAGAAGCGCTTGACCACCGCGTCGATGGCGGTCACGGCGTCGGCCTCGTTGCGGGCCTGCTCGCGGGCCAGCAGTTCGTCGAGCCGGGTGGACATCTCGGAGAACGTGGCGACCTGGGCCGGGGTGAGCACGATGCTGCCCTCGGACGCGGCGACCGCGACCGGGACCTCCGGCGGCTCGGCGGGCTTGTTCAGTTCGGTGATCTTGGCCAGGACGGCATCCTCGTCGGCGTCCTCGGCCAGCCCGAGGGCGGCGAGCACTGCCGCCGGGGTCTTGGTGTCCGTCATCTGGACTCCTTCTGTGTGATCGACGGGGACAGCATTAGGCGTGGGCGGCTCGGACGGTGGGAGGTCGGCGTCCTCATCCAGGGCGGACATGAACACGACCGTGCCGTAGTCCGGCGCCTCGCTGGCGGTGGCGGTGAGGACGTCGCCCAGGTCCTTGATGGCGGGGCGGGTCGCGCCGAGCAGCGCGACCGCGGTGAGCACCCGCTTGAGCACCTTGCCCGCCCGGGTCCGCATGTTGTAGCCGATCTCCACCGACCGGGAGGGGTAGGCCGACGGCATGACCTCGGCGAGTTGGCCGGGGACGTTGACCAGGTCGCCGTAGAGGGTGTCGTCCTCGACGGTCAGGTTCTCGACCTGCCCGTAGACGGGGTCACCGTCGTACTGCGGGTTGTTCATCCGCGGGTCGAGGTGGCCGATCTTGATCACCGTCTTGCCAGCCATCGGGTCGCGGCTGGAGCGGACGATCTCGGCGAGGTCGTCGTGGGTGATCGAGGTCTTGCCCGTGGAGGCCGAGTGGGAGCCGACCTTGGCCAGGGCGACCCGCTTGAACGTTGCTACTGGCACGTCGCCCATGGTGGTGCGGATCGCATCCGGTAGGTGGGACCCTTGAGGGGTGGAGCACTCAGCGGAGTACGCCGGTCACACCTACTCGTGGGCCGGTGACCTCTACCTGGACACGGTGCTGACCCGCGAGGACGGCCAGGAGGTCCGCTACTCGTCGCTCTCGACCATGTCCAACGGCCGGGCCGATGCGGCCTTCCCCGAGGCCCACGGCTTCGCTCAGTAGGACTCGTAGTCCTCCTCGACGGTCCAGCCCAGGGCCCGCAGGTGGTCGACGAGGTCGGC
>Ga0068852_100000605_pt1 | contig 23555 bp, 21 predicted proteins | sample KBSCornC22_FD_66594 | JGI IMG/M metagenome (GOLD analysis project Ga0068852, IMG submission 66594) | Corn rhizosphere microbial communities from Kellogg Biological Station, Michigan, USA - KBS Corn C2-2 | ecosystem: Host-associated > Plants > Roots > Rhizosphere > Soil ... | reverse complement strand
CCGCCCACCCGTCGCGCGCGCATGATCCAGCTCGGCACGGCGATCGGTTGGTTCACGCCTGCGCAGGAGCGGGGCGAGCAGGTGGCGCTGGTGAACGACCTCCTCGCGAAGCGTACGATGGGATTCGCCGAGGTGGACCTCGTCTGCTCCCTCGACGCTTCCCATGCGCTCGACGCGGAACGCGGCCAGTTGCAGGCTACGCGCGCGTCGTCCGGATACATCCCCCACATCGCGACCCTGGCCTGCATGGGCGACGAGTCCGCACGCCAGGAGCTCATGCGCTCGGTCGCCTCGTCGAGCGAGAGCGACGCGCAGGTCGTGCAGACGTACCTGCGCTATTACCCCGTCACCGACCGCGGCCAGTTGCGCGCGATGGCACGCGAGGTCTCGCAGGCCTCGGGTCCGGCACAGGTGCGCGGCATCGATGCCATCGGGCGCCTCAACATCTCCGATCGCGAGGTGCTGCGCGAGCTTTCGACCATGTTCGCGCAGTCGCACTCGCTGGAAGTGCAGCGCGCGCTGGCCGAGCTCTTCATCCGCTCCGATCCCGCCGCCCTGCCGCGCCCGGATCTCCTGGGCATCGTTCGCGAGCACCGCATCAAGCCGCCGCACGGCGGGCACGACCTCGTCGACACGCTGCTCGAGCGCCTGCAGCCCGGCTGACCGGGCGGCGGGCAGGGGCGATCCGGGGGGCCGCCCCTATAATCGGCCCACGATGATCACGCTCGAGCCGATGTCGCAGGCGCACTTCCTGCGCTATCTCGACCACCTCGTGCCCGAATACGCACAGGCGCATGTCGCGTCCGGGGATGGCGAGCCCGCCACCGCGCTCGAGCGTGCGCGCGGCGACATCGTGAGCCTCCTTCCCGAAGGGCTCGCGACCGAGGATCACCACCTGCTGTCGGTCTTCGCGGACGGCATCGCGGAGCCGGTGGGCGCCGTCTGGTTCGAGCTGCGTGAGCGCGACGGGCGCAAGTCGGCGTTCATCTACGACTTTCGCATCGATGCGGCGCACCGCGGCAAGGGTTACGGTGCCGGGACACTTACGCGCATCGACGCGACCCTGAGGGCCATGGGCGCGCGTCACGTGGGGCTGAGCGTGCTGGGCGACAACGTGCGCGCTCGCTTGCTCTACGAGAAGCACGGCTTTCGCGTGAGCGGCATCCTGATGGAGAAAGTCTTCGGCGCGCGGCGGGAGGCCTGATGGCGCGATCGCGAGGCGCGGACCGGCTGGCGCAGGCGTTCGCCCGCGCGGGGGCGAAGCGCGTCTTCACGCTCTCGGGCAACCACATCATGCCGGTGTTCGATGCCGCGATCGACGCGGGCATCGAGCTCATCCACACCCGGCACGAGGCGGCGGCGGTGCACATGGCAGACGCCTGGGCGCGCATCACCGGCGAAGCCGGAATCGCGATGGTCACCGGCGGACCGGGTCACACGAATGCGGTGAGCGCGCTCTATACCGCGGCGATGGCCGAGTCGCCGGTGGTGCTGCTCTCGGGCCACGCACCCACGGACCAGCTCGGTGCGGGGGCCTTCCAGGAAATGGCGCAGGTCGAGGTCGCCGCACCGCTCGTGAAGGCGTCGTGGCGGTGCGCCCGCGCCGGCGACGTGGCGGCGCATTTCGCGCGCGCCGTGCGCATCGCCCGCAGCGGTCGGCCGGGGCCGGTGCACTTGAGCCTGCCGAGCGATGTGCTCGAACAGGAGGCCGCCGGCACGGCGCTCGAGTTCAGCCTTGCCGCAACGACGCTCTCGGATGCCGACGCCGATGCGATCGTCTCCGCGCTCGCGCGCTTTGCGCGGCCGCTGGTGCTCGCGGGCCCGCTCGCGCTCACGCCGGCAGGACGGCCGCGCGTGAAGCGCCTGGAAGAGGCGCTCGGCGTCCCGGTGATCGGCATGGAGAGCCCGCGCGGCATCGCCGATCCGGGCCTCGGCGCGTTCGGCGAGATGCTGGCGCAGGCCGATGGCGTGCTGCTCCTCGGCAAGCGTCTCGACTTCACGCTGCGCTTCGGCAAGCCGCCGGCGATGCGCGCCGATTGCGAATTCCTGCAGGTCGATGCGGAGGCCGCCGAGCTCGAGCGCACGCGCCGCGCGGTCGGCGAGCGGTTGAGCGCCGGTGTCATCGGCGACCTGTTCGCGGCGATCGACGTCCTCGCGGCGCGCGCCGCGAAATCGGGCCACTCCGCGAGCGGCTGGCACGACGAGGTGCGCGCCGCCATCGCCTGGCGTCCCGCGGAGTGGGAGAGCGCCGCATCCGCGATCGAAGGACGCCTGCATCCGGTGCAGGCGCTGCGGCCGCTGCAGGCACTCCTCGATGCGCACCCCGAAGCGGTCTTCGTCTGCGACGGCGGCGAGGTCGGACAGTGGGCGCAGGCCTGCCTCGACGCAACCACGCGCGTCATCAACGGCGTGGCCGGGTCCATCGGCGCCGCGTTGCCCTTCGCGATTGCGGCAAGGCTCGCGCGACCGCATGCGCCCGTGCTCGCGGTGATGGGCGATGGCACGTTCGGATTCCATTGCGCGGAGATCGACACCGCAGTGCGCTACGGTGTGCCCTTCGTCGCGGTCGTCGGCAACGATGCGCGCTGGAACGCCGAATACCAGATCCAGCTCCGCGAATATGGGCACGAGCGCGCACGCGGGTGCGAGCTGCTGCCGGCGCGTTATGACGCGGTGGCGGCGGCCTTCGGCGGCCATGGCGAGCTGGTCACGCAGGCCCGCGATGTGTTGCCCGCGGCGCGGAGGGCGCAGGACTCCGGCCGCCCGGCGTGCCTCAACGTGATGATCGAGGGCGTGCCGGCACCGAACCTCCGGCGGAAGGGATGAGCGTGGACGCGACGATCCAGGTATGGCAATGCGTGGGATGCGGGCGCGTCGAGGGACCCGCGCAGTGCATCGGCGTTTGCCAGGACCGCATCGCGGAGCTGGTCGACGTTTCCGCGCTGCACGCCGCGCGCGCGGAGATCGATCGCCTGCGCGCCCTGCTCGCGCAGATCGCGCACACCACGCCCCGCCCCGGCGAGTTCGAGAGCACCTGGCGCGCCTACCAGGCGCAGGCGCTCAAGGCGCTGGGGAAATAGGCGTCGGGACCCGTTCCCGGGTCACGGCTTGCTGGAGCCGGTCTCGCGGTCGCCGGTGCGCTTCGTGCCCTGCACCACGTCCCGCGTGGATTGCGCCATGCGCAAATGGTCCTCGAGGGTGGGAAGCTTCGAGGCCGCGAAATTGCGCACGTCGGCGTCCTTGCCGTGCTTCGCCTCGTGGCGGAAGGCGTCCACGTCCTTCTTGTGGTCCTTCACCATGTGGCTCATGTACGCGCGGTCGAAATCCGGCCCCATCTGCTTGCGCAGCTTGTCGATCTCCTTCTGGTCCTTCTTGTCGATGTCGTTGGGGATGGCGACACCTTTCGCGGCGGCGAGCGCGGCGAGGTCGCGATTGGCATCGCTGTGGTCGCGGTCCATGCGGCTCGCGAACGACTTCACCGGTTCGCTCAGGCCGTGCTCCTTCGCGAGCTGTGCGAGGGCGACCTCGGCCATGCCGTCGCGCGCGGCCTTCTCGATGAAGCGCTTGTCGCCGGAAGACAGCGACCCCGCGGGAGCAGTCCCGGTCTCGCCGGGTTTCCCCTTGTGCTCGACCGGGGCTTGCGCGAGGGCTCCGGCGGATAGGGCGAGCGCCGCCGCGAGGGCGGCGGAAGCGGCGTAACGCATGCGTTCCTCCTACGGGTTGCCCAGCGTATCGAAGGGCTTCGTGATCGTTTCGGCCTCGCCGTCGCGCGGAAGTTGCGGCCGGTCGCGGTCGGAGGCGACCAGGCAGAGGAATCCGAGCGGCTCATCGGCCGCGGCGCGGAACTGGTGCCACGTCATCGGGGGGATGTTGACCAGGTCGTGCAGCGCGATCGCGTGCGCCTGGTCACCGACGAGGCACGTGCCACGCCCGCGGATGACCATCACCGCGTGCACGTGCTCGTGGCGCTCGAGCGTGGTCCAGCCGCCGGGCGCCACCTCGAAATAGCGCAGCTGCGTGCCGAGCCCCTGCGGCTCGAAGAGCACCTGGCGCGTGACATCGCGGAAGGGCGCCGCGCCATCCTGCTTGTATGCGAGCACGTCCACGGCGTCCCAGCGGTAATCGCCGCGGTGCTTGCGCAGGAGGGTGTCGTCGCGCTCGCTCATCGCGCCATCTTACCGGCTCACCGCTTCATCGAGCCGCCCGGGTCCTTCCCCGGCTGCTCGGAAGCCTTCGGCTTCTCCGCCTTCGATCCCTGTTGCGCCGCTTGGGCCATCCGGAGGTGCTCGCGCAGCGTGGGCAGCTTGCCCCTACACGAGGACGGGAATGCGCATGGAGGCTCCGGAAAGAGGGCCATGCCCGAATGACGCTGGCGGCGGCCTCGCGGTTCCCGGCGCTAAGCCCTGACGGCCGCGACGAACTCCCGGCCGCGCTCGAGGAGCCGCTCCTTCGCCGACAGCAGCCCGCCGCCGATGAGCAGCATCACATCGGTGCCGTAGGAGGCGAGCATCTCCGGCACGCGCTCCACCGTCATGCCGCCCGCGGGGACGGGGAGCACGGGCCGCACCCCTTGCCACGACGAGCGCGCGCAATTGGCGATGCGCCGGCAGGTCTCGGCGCTGAAGCTGAAGCGCCCGCCGTGATTCGGGAAGATGGTCGCATCGGCGCCGAAGAGACGGAAGAGCTTGCCCAGCAGCAGCGGCGGGGCGACGCGCACCGAGCCCGCAAAAGCCGGATGCGTGAGCACGGGGATGCCGAGTACCGCCTGCAGCTCGATGAACGACGGGATGCCCACCAGCATCGGCGCCACGAGCGCCATGCCGACGCCGCACTCCCGCGCGATGCGCGCCTGCTCGCGCAGCGCCGCCGGCCCCCCGGAAAACGTCGGCGCGTAGACCGTGCGCCCGCCCGTCTCGCGATTGGCTTCGTCGACCGCGCGCTGCACGGCGGGCACGCGCTCGGCGAACGGCGAGAACGGCTGGTTCGCCAGGCCGTGGTCGTCCTTGATCACGTCGATTCCCGCAAGCGCGAAGGTGTGCGCGAGCTTCGCGAGATGCGCGACCGGTGACCCCTGGGGCTTGAGCGCCGTGCAGGTGAGCGGCCGGCCGGTGACGCCGGTGAGCGTGCGGATGCCGTCGATGCCGAAGCGCGGGCCGCCGAAGGCACGCTCGTAGCCGTCGGGGAACTTCACGTCGACGAGCTCCACTTCGGGCTGCAGCGAGCAGTTGCCGAAGAGCATGTTCATGAGCTGCGAGGCTTCATGACCGGTGGTCGCGGGGGCGATGCCGAGCGTCACGTCGAAGCGGTCAGCGTGCGGCCGAATCGATTCCACCGTCGCCACGATCTCGTCGCGCACGTGCGGGTCGTCGATCGCCGCGACCGGCATCTCCACGCTCTGCTCGGCGGCGAGCGCCTCGGCACGGGCGCGGCTCTCGGCCTCGGCGACGGCGATGCGATAGGTGGCGAGGATGCGCATGGCGCGATTCTATGCGGCGCGCAGGGCGTCCACGATCTCCAGCCGCGACGCGCGCACGCTGGGCAGGAAACCGCCGACGATGCCCATCGCGACGGAAAAGGCGAGCGTGATGAGGACGATGCGCGGCGTGAGGTCGAAGCCGAAGGCGAGCTGGCTGAACGACTGGAAGTTCATGGTGGTGACGGTGAAGGCCTGCAGGAACGAGGCGAGCAGGAGCCCCACGATGCCGCCCAGGAGCGCCAGCAGCACGGATTCCGCGAGGAAGGCCGCGAGGATGCTCGAGCGGCGGAAGCCCAGTGCACGCAGCGTGCCGATCTCGCCGGTGCGGTTGGCGACCGCCGCGTACATGGTGATCATGGCGCCGATCATCGCGCCGATGGAGAAGATGGCCGAGAGCGTGACACCGAGGATGCTGATGAACTGCGACAGCGACCGCGACTGGTCCTCGTAGAAGACGGGCTCGGGCTTGACCTCGAGCGTGAGGCGCTGGTCGGTCGCGATGCGGTCGCGGAAGGAGGCGAACTCGTCGCGCTGGCGCAGCCGCACGAGCATGGAGGAGAACGTCTGCCGCCGGAACGCCTGCACCATCTGTTCCACGTCGCCCCACACTTCCGAATCGAAACCGGACTTGCCCCCTTCGAACGTGCCGACGATGAGCCACTCCCGGCCCGCGAAGCGCAGCGGCACGCCGAGCTCGACGCCCTCGAAGCCGTCGACCACGCCGCTGCCGGCGACGATCTCGGAGGTGCCGGGGCGGAACATGCGGCCGTGCGTGAGATGCACCTGCGGGCGCAGGCCCACGCCGGTGGGCGAGACGCCGCGCACCACCACGTTGGCGGGCTTGTCGCTGCCGCGCTTCGGGATCGCGATGAGGGCCACGATCTCGCGCGAGACGAGCGCATCGCCCGAGGCGCTGCGGGCGACCTCGGGCATGGTTTCCACGAGGGACGCCTGGTCCCGATAGAGGATGCTCTGGATCTCCGTCTGCGAGCCCTGCCGCATGAGCAGCGCATTGTCGTAGCTGCCGGTGCCGACGAGCGTCCTGCGCAGGCCCGCGTCGAGCATCAGCACCGCGGCGAACACGAAGACCACCAGTCCCATGCCGCCGGCGGTGAGCAGCGTGGTCACTCGCCGCGTCCACAGGTTGCGCACGATGTAAGACAGCGGGATCTTCATCCGATGTGCCTCAGTCCCTCGACGATGCGCACGCGCGAGGCGCGGTACGAGGGCACCAGGCCCGCGAGCACTCCCACCGCAAGCGCCGCGGCGAGCTGCATGCCGACGGTATCGCCGGTCACGTGGAAGACGGGAAACATCGCGCCCAGCAGCGCCTTGAAGCCCTGCGCCACGGGGAAGGTGGCCGCGATGCCGGCAACGCCGCCCATGAGCGTGATCAGGACCGATTCGCCGACGATGAGCGCTCCCACGAAGCCGGGGCTGAATCCCAGCGCCTTCAGCGTGGCGTGCTCGGCCAGCCGTTCGCGCGCGGTCATGGCCATGGTGTTCGCGACCACGGCGAAGATGATCACGATCACCACGAACGAGACAATCCGCACCGCCATGACGATGGTCTCGGTCTGGGCGACGAAGCCGAGCTGGAACGCCTTCTCCGTCTCGGTGAGCGTCTCGGCGAGCGAGTTGCGGAACTCGCGGTCGATCGCCTGGCTCACCTCGGCGGCGCGGCTGCCGTCGGTGATCTGCACCACGAAAAGCCCCGCGGATTCCGCGCGCTTCGGGAAGAGCTGCTTCAGGCGCTCGTTCAGGTAATCCCAGTGGAAGTACATCTGGCGCGTGATGGTGGTCTCGTCCTTCGGCTCGTAGATGCCGCTCACGTTGAATTCCCACGTGCCGGGGAAGATCGCGCCCTTGAGCGCGATGGTGTCGCCGACCTTGAAGCCGTGCTCGATGGCGAGCTGGCGTCCCACCATCGCGCCGCGCCGGTCGTGCTTCCAGGCGAGCAGCTCCTGGGGGCTGGTGCGGAACTCGGGGAAGAGGTCGAACCAGATGTCGTGGTCCACCGCGAACTGCGGAAAGAAGTTGCCGAACGACTGGTCCTTGTAGATGCCGCCGAACCAGTTCGACACCGCGACCGCCTTCACGCCGCCGATCGCGCGGATGCGCTCGCGGTAGTAGATCGGGACGGGGAAGACCAGCGAAGTGGCGTTGCGCGTGATGAGGCGCGTGGCCGAAGCCATGTCGGCGCCCGCGTACCACGCCTGCACCACGGTCTGCAGCAGGCCGAAGGCGAGGATCGCCACCACGAGGCCCAGCATCGTGAGGAAGCTGCGCAGCTTGTGGCGGAAGATGTTGCGGAAGACCAGCTTCAGCAGGTGTCCCATCTTTACGGGCTACGCCCTCCTGGGTTAAAAGCGGAACACAGATGAACACGGATGGACACGTGTTTCGTTTCAATCCGCAGCGGCAGCGGCAATCTTGAGCTCGCCCTTCTCGAGGTGGGTGACATGCCGCGCACTCTGCACGGCATGCGGATCGTGCGTCACCATGATCACGGTCTTCCCCATTTCGGCGTTCAGCCGGCGAAGCAGTGCCAGCACCTCCTCGGCGCTCCTGCGGTCGAGGTCGCCCGTGGGCTCGTCGGCGACGATGATGGTCGGGTCGGCCACGAGCGCGCGTGCGATCGCCACCCGTTGCTGTTGTCCGCCGGAGAGCTCGTTGGGGAAATGCGCCATGCGGTCGGCGAGTCCCACGAGCGCCAGCGCGGTCTCGGCGCGTGCGCGCCGCTCCTGCTTGCCGAGGCTCGTGAGCAAAAGCGGCAGCTCGACGTTCTCGAATGCGCTCAGCACCGGCATGAGGTTGTAGAACTGGAAGATGAAGCCCACGTGCGACGCGCGCCAGTCCGCGAGCTCGGCTTCTCCCAGCCGCGTGATGTCCTCGCCATCCACGAGGAGCGTGCCGCTGTCGGGCTTGTCGATGCCCGCGATGAGGTTGAGCAGCGTGGACTTGCCCGAGCCCGAGGGGCCCATCAGCGCGATGAAGTCGCCTTCGGGGATGTCGAGCGTGATGTCGTGCAGCACCGGCACCACCTGGTCGCCGCGCCGGTAGCCCTTGGTGAGGTGCGCGATCTCGACGATCGGCCGCGCGGCCATGGCTACTTCTTCGCGATGTCGACCGCGGTCCCGTCGCGCAGGGCCGGGGGCGGGCTCACGACGACGCGGTCCCCCGCCTTCACCCCGGCGACCGCGACGACCTCGCCGAGCTTGCGCGGCGTGCCCACGTCCACGGGCTTCGCGACATTGCGCTGGTCGAGGACGAAGACCACATCGCGGCCATCGCGCTGCACGACCGCCTCGGGACGCACGGCCAGCACCGCGGTGCGCTCGTTGGCGCCCGGAGGCCGCTCGAGGAAAGCCACCCTGGCGCTCATGTCGGGCAGCACGCGCGCATCCTTCTCGGTGAAGGAGACCTTCACCAGCAGCGTGGCCTTGCTGCGGTCCACGGTGGGCACGATGCGCGACACCTGTCCCAGCAGGCGCACGTCGGGATACGCATCGAGCTGGATCTCGGTCGGCATCCCGGGGCGGATCTTCGCGATCGAATTCTCGGACACGTCGGCCTCGACCTCGAGCGTATCCATGTCGGCCATGTTGACGACGGCGCCCTTCGAATCGACGGCCGACGAGAAGGGCGTGATGATGTCGCCGACGTTCGCGTTCTTGGTGAGGACGATGCCGTCGAAAGGCGCGCGGATGAGCGTCTGCTCCACGGCGACGCTTGCCTGGCGCGCGTTCGCCTCGGCCACGCCGATCGCGGCCTTGAGGCTCGAGATGCCCGCCTGCGCCTTCTCGTAGCGCGCGCGGGCCGTGTCCAGCGCCGATTCGGCCACGAACTTCTTCTCGAAGAGGTCCTGCGTGCGCTTGTAGTTCACCTCGGCGTCGCGCAGCTCCGCCACACCCTGCTCGAGGTTCGCGCGCGCGGCCGTGGCGCCCGCGAGCGCGGAATCGCGCGCCGCCGCCACGTCCTGGTTTTCCAGCCGCGCGATGACCTGGCCGGACTTCACGCGCGAGCCTTCCTCGACGCCCAGCCACTCGAGCCGCCCGGTGGCCTTGGTGGAGACGGCGGCCTTGCGCCATGCGACGACGCGCCCGGTGGCATTGAGCAGCGTGAAGGTCTGGGACGGATACGCGGTGGTGACGCTGGCCGCCTCGACCACCGGGCGGGCCGTGCGGCTCCGGTAGACCAATCCGGCGGCGGCGAGGGCCAGGATCAGCAGCGCGATGGTCCAGCCATTCAGCCAGCGCCGCCGCCGGCGCACGCGCGTGCCGCGGTCGATGACGAGCGTGGAGAGGTCGGGGGCGTCGTTCATGGCTTGCGCCGGAATGGGGACCCCCGCAGTCTGCGCGCCTTCAGCCCACCAGGCTTAGCGTTGCGTCAAACAATGGCTGGCCGCGCTCGGCGAAGGCGTCGAGCACGGTGAAATGGTTGAGCCCGGGGAGGAGCTGCAATGCCTTCACCTGCGTGCTCCAGGCGTCCGCGAGGCAGCGGGACTGGCGGCGGAATTCCGAGCTCTCGAGGGCGCCCGCGGCAACCACGAGCGGCGCGCGCAGGGTGGGCTTCTTGTCGAAGAGGTTGAGCCGCCGCACCTGCGCCTCGTCGAGGCCGAAATCGGCGTTGAAGGAATGCAGCAGGAGCGGCTCGAAATCGAAGATGCCGCTGATCGGTACGCCGCCTGCGATGCGTGCCGGATCGAATTCCAGGGCCTCGCGTGCGGCGGCCATGACCGCGGCCACGAGATGGCCACCGGCGGAATGCCCGCTCAGGACCACGCGCTCCACGGCGATGCCGTGCGCCGGGCCGGCGCGGAAGAGCCAGTTCACGGCCGCAAGCGCATCGGACACGATGTCCTCGATGCGCACGCCGGGCGCCAGGCGATAGTTGGGCATCGCCACGTTGAGCCCGGCCGCGACCCAGGGCGCGGCGAGCCACGAGAACATGCCCTTGTCGAGGCTGCGCCAATAGCCGCCATGGATGAACACCAGCGTGCCGCGCGCACCTGCCGCGGGGAAGAGGTCGATCCGATGGCGCTCGTCGGGCCCGTAGGGCACATGCAGCGTGCCCCGGAGAGTCTTGCGGACGTATTCCGAATCGCGCTGCCAGCGCGCGAAGATCTCCCCGTGCTCGGGGACGAGGGCGCGATTGTTGTATTCGCGCTCCAGCACTTCCGGGGCAAGCTTGTTCCTCATGCTTGCCAGTTTACAGGCAGCCCGCTGCGCCCGAGTCACGAGGCACGAGTCGCCCGAACTCCGAACAGTCGCTCTCGTGGTGAGATCCCTGGCCTGCAACATGCAAGGTGTCAGCGCAGAGCGGCGGCGATGTCCCGTCCGACCTTGTCGAGCGCGCGGCTGTGCGCGGCGGCAAGCGTTGCGGGGTCGCCCGAAGCGGCCTCGGTCACCCGCGTGCGCCCGGTGCGCACGCTCCCGCCTTTCGCGGCGGAGGGCGTGATGGTCCAGAGCGCGTCGATGGTGGCGCCTTCCGTGAGCGACGAATCGAAGCGCTGGACTTCGATCGCCACGCGGTAGTCCACTGCCAGGGCCGCGGCCGACCGGCTGGTGAGCACGCGCTGCGTTCCCAGCTCGCGCGTGAGCGTCTCCGCGATCACCCGCGGCACCGCGCTCTTGAGCGGCTCGGCCCAGCGGTACTTCTCGCTCACCTCGACCTCGTTGGCGCCCGTGCGCAGCACCATCTGCGAGCGGTCCACCGATTCCGGCACCGAGACCGGCCCCACGAAGATCGAGACGTTCGAGGTCGCCGCCGTGGACGCGCCCGCCGATACACCCGCTGCCGGCGCCGACAGCGTATAGAAGCTCTCCCGCACCGCGGCGCCGCCCCCGCAGCCTCCCAGCACCGTTCCAAGGACCACCACTCCCACCCAGCACTTGATCCCCTCTTGCGCCTTGCGCCCTGCGCCCTGCGCCTCTTCATGCGCCTTGCGCCCTGCGCCTCGTGCCTCTTTCATTTCTTCTCCTCCGCGCGCCTGCCGCGAATCAGCGATTCCGGATGCCGCTCGAGGTAGTCCACCAATGCGCGCAGCGACTCCGCGGACTTCGTCACTTCCTGCAGCGTCTCGCGCAGGTCGTCCTGGATCGGCGAATCGGGCGCCACGGTGCGCTCCGCGGCCGCGACCGTGCGCTCGGCCGCGGCGAGCGTCTTCTTCGCCTGCGCGATCGCCTCCTTCAGCTCCGGCGCGATCTCGTTGTTCATCTTCGCCACCAGCACGTCGGCCTTCTCCAGCGTGCGGTTGAGCTTCTCGAGCGCCTGGCGCAGGTCCTCGCCGATCCGGTCGAACGGGATCTTGTCGAGGCGCCTCACGATGTTGGCGAGCGTCTCCTGCAGCTCCGAGAGCCCGCCGCCCACGGTCGGGATCTCGGGCGGGTTCTTGGTCTTGTCGATGGTGGCCTTCGGCGCGTCGGGGAAGAACTCGAGCGCGACGTACATCTGGCCCGTGAGCAGGTTGCCCGAGCGTAGCTGCCCGCGCAGGCCGTGCTCGACGAAGCGCTGGAAGCGATCGGCCGGCGCGTACGGCTTTCCGCTCTGCCGCGCCTCGCGCGTGCGCATGCGTTCGGGGAAGAGCAGCACTTCGACCGCCGTGCGGAAGCGGACCGTCTTCGGATCGTAGGTGAGGTCGATGCTCTTCACCTCCCCCACGGTGATGCCGCGGAAGTCCACCGGGGCGCCGATGCCGAGGCCGCGCACCGACTGCGCGAACGTGAGCAGGTAGGTCTCGATGACCGTCTCGCGCGGCTTCTGCGCATCGTCGCGGGTCTTCCACAGGATGAAGGTGGTGTTGGGCCCCGCGGGCGGCAGCGATTGCGCCTCGTCCGGCGTCTCGAAGGCGATGCCGCCGAGGAGCACCGTGATGAGGCCCTCCGAGTTCATCTTGAGCCCGTCGGAGCTCACGCTGAGGTCCACGCCCGAGGCGTTCCAGAAGCGCGAGCCGCCGGTCACGAAGCGGTCGAAGGGCGGCGTGAGGAAGATGCCGACCTGCACGTGGCGCCCGTCCCTGGAGAGCTCGACCGACACGACCCGGCCGGCGTTGACGCTGCGGTAATAAACCGGCGAGCCCACGTCGATCGAGCCCAGGTCCTCGGCGCTCAGCGTGAACATGCGGCCCGGCTGTCCGGAGGTGACCACAGGCGGCGTCTCGAGCCCCTTGAACTCGTGGGTCTCGTTGTCGGACTTGCCCGGATCGGCGCCGATGTACGCGCCCGCGAGCAGCGTCGAGAGGCCGGTCACGTAGCCGCCGGTGAAGCGCGGCCGCACGATCCAGAAGCGCGTGTCGTCGGCGAGGAAGCCGCGCGAGCCGCGCCGCGCGAGCTCCGCGTGCACGATCGCGTCCTTGCGGTCCTCGGAGAGCTCGATCGTGCGCACGATGCCGATGTCCACGTCCTTGTACTTGATGCGCGTCTTGCCGGCCTCCAGCCCCTCGGCGGACTCGAAGTGGATCTGGATGGTGGGGCCGTGGTCGAAGAGCGCCTTGGCCGCGAGCCACCCGCCGACGATCGCGGCCACGACCGGGATGATCCACACGAGCTGCAGCGACCGCGGGCTGGGCTTGCGCGGCAGCGCCTCCGGGAGCGGTTCGTGCTGCGGGTCTACGGGCGGCGGCGTCTCAGGCATGGAAGCGGTCCACGGGGTCCCACGTGAGGCGCGGGTCGAAGCTCAGCGATGCCAGCATGGTGAGCACCACCACCGCGCCGAACGCGATCGCTCCCGGGCCCGGATGGATGGTGGCGACGGTCTTGAACTGCACCAGCGCCACCAGCATCGAGCCCACGAAGATGTCCACCATCGACCAGCGCCCGATGAGCGTCATGAAGCGATGCATGCGCCCGCGCGCCCGCGGATTCCATACCGAGCGGCCCTGCGCCGTGGCGAGCAGGAACCCGACGATGCAGAGCTTGGCGAGCGGGATCACGATGCTCGCGACGAAGATGATCACGGCGAGGCCCCAGGAACCGGTGCGCCAAAGGAATTCCACGCCGGACAGGATGGTGTCGTCCTGCGTGCCGAAGATCGATCCGCTTTCCATCACGGGCAGCATGTTGGCGGGAATGTACAGGATCGAGGCCAGCGAGAGCAGCATCCACGAGCGCAGCACGCTGTGGGGCTTGCGCACCGCGACGGTGGCGCCGCAGCGCGGGCACCCGAAGCTCGTGCCCTGGAGCGGGCGGCGCGACAGCAGCTCGCACGTGGGACACAGCAGCAGCCCGTGGCGGGCCGCGGTCGGCATCATGCGCCGAGCTCCGCTGCGCGCTGCCAGAACGCCCGCTTCTCGAACGAGGCGGCCGCGGCCGTGAGCAGCAGGATGAAGCCCGCCATCGCATACAGCGCTTCGCCCGGATGCACCGTCGCGATATGCCGCAGCTTCGAGAGTGCGACCAGCGCACCGAGCATGAACACCTCGACCATGCCCCAGGGCTCCAGCGCATCGACGATGCGGAAGCCGATGCGCAGTCCCCGCGGCACGACTCCCCCGCGCAGCGGCACCAGCAGGTAGAGCAGCAGGAAGACCTCGAGCGCCGGCACGAGGACCGCCGTCGTGAACACGAGCAGCCCCACGCTCGTCATGCCTTCCTCGTGCAGCGCCCACGCGGCGCCCGTGATGGTCGAGCTGGTGCGCAGGCCCTGCGCATCGAGCGACATGATCGGGAAGGCGTTGGCGACCAGGAAGAGGACGGCCGCGCCCAGCACGAAGGCGAGGGTGCGGTCGAGGCTTTGCGGCTGGTTGCGGTAGAGCTCGGCGCCACAGCGCACGCACTCGGCGGTCCCCTGCTCGGGCAGGGCGACCTCGCGCTGCAGGCAGTCGCACTCGGGACACGCCACGAGGCGTTCGCATGTCGTTGTCATTTCATGCCTTAGTCAGGTGATAGACTCCCGCGTTCCATGGATGCCGCGGTTTCCCCACGCGATCGCGCCGGCCGCACGGTCCTCGAACGGGCAATCGCCCTCGCGCGCCACAGCGACTCCCCCGAACATTACACGCGCACGCTCTTCACGCCCGCGCATCGCGCCGCCGCGCGCCAGGTCGCGGAGTGGATGCGCGCGGCCGGCATGGCGGTGCGCGTCGACGCGATCGGCAACGTGATCGGCCGCTACGAGGCCGCGGAAGGCGCCGGCTCCAGGGCCATCCTGCTGGGCTCGCATTTCGACTCCGTGCGCAACGGTGGCAAGTATGACGGCGTCCTCGGCATCCTCGTACCCATCGCCTGTGCCGCGGAGCTGCATGCACGCGGGGAGCGCCTCGCGCACGCGGTCGAGGTGATCGCATTTTCCGACGAGGAGGGGGCGCGTTTCCAGACGAGCTTCCTCTCCAGCCGCGCGCTCGCGGGGCGGTTCGACCCCGCAGTGCTCGCGCGCCGCGACGCGGACGGCGTTTGCCTCGAGGCGGCGATGCGCGAGGTGGGGCTCGACCCCGCCGCGGTCGAGTCCGCGCGCATCGATCCGGCAGGCGTCGCGGCCTATGTCGAGGTCCACATCGAGCAGGGGCCGGTGCTGCTGCGGGAGGGACTGGCGCTCGGCATCGTCACCACCATCGCCGGCGGCACGCGGAACACGGTGCGCGTTCGCGGCGAAGCGGGTCACGCAGGCACCGTGCCGATGGCGATGCGCCACGATGCGCTCGCCGCCGCTGCCGAAATGGTGCTGGCGGTGGAGGGCCGCTGCGCTGCCGGCGGATCGCTCGTGGGCACCGTGGGCATCCTGCACGTGAAGGACGGCACCGGCAACGTGATTCCCGGTGATGTCGAGCTCAGTGTCGACATCCGCGCCGCGGAAGACGCGGTGCGCGAGGCCGCGGAACACGACGTGTTCGAGCACTTCGAGGCCATCGCGCGGCGCCGGGGCGTGTCGCTCGAGCGCACGCGCACCCACCACGTGCATGCGGTGCCGTGCGCGCCCTGGCTGCAGGACCGCCTCGCGGAGAGCGTGCGGCGCGCCGGCGTCGAGCCGCGGCGGTTGCCCAGCGGCGCGGGCCACGACGCGATGATCATGGCCGAGGTCTGCGACGTGGGGATGCTCTTCGTGCGCTGCGGGGCGGGCGGCGTGAGCCACAACCCCGCCGAGACCGTCACCGCGGAGGATTGCGGGCTTGCCGTGGAAGCGTTGCTGGATTTCCTGCGGAGGCTTTGAACGCGGCCGACGCGATGTCGCCCTCGCGTGACGTTATTGCGACGACACCAGCTTGAGCGGCGGACGCGACGAAGCGGCGGCGCGGCACTCTTCGGCGATGAGGCGCACCTGCTGCGCGATCGCGGGCGGCACGGGCAGGCGGCCCTCGAGCACGTCGTGGGTCCATTGCGCGGTGGCAGGCGCATCCCGGGCGGGCAGCGCGGGCGCTTCGCATTCGGTGAGGAGTCGTGTCACGACGGCGCCGGTGGGATCCATCTGCTCGATGGGCTGCGGCGAATGCAGGCGCACCACTGCTTCGCCCTCGACGCCGCGCATCAGGAACGCATGGCCCGGGACCGCGATGAAATGCTCGCGCATGAGCGACAGCGCGTCCGGATGCGTGACCGCCACGAGGCGGAAGGCCGCATCGGCGGCGATGTTGGAGGGCAGCAGCAGCTTCGTGAAGGTATGGCCGCTGTTGCGCACGCCCGTCACCAGCCGCACCGCGAGCAGCCGGTCGAGCGCGGGCGACAGCAGGCCCAGCGGAATGGCCGCGATCGAGTGCTCCTCGAGCCGGCCCTCGGCCTCGGAAAGCGAGGCCGATGCGCGGTGCCCGAGGTGCGCGAGCACTTCGAAGGTGGAGACCCGCTGCGGCTCGTGCGCCACGCCGTGCAACAGCACCGGGACGCCCTCGCGCGCCAGGAGGAGCGATACCAGCGGCAGCAGGTTCGGCAGCTTGCGCGAGCCGTTGTACGTCGGAATGACGACCGGCAGCGTGCGGCGCATCGGCATGCGCAGCGCGTGCACGTGCGGCGTGAGCGCCTCCACCATGCCCGCGAGCTCCTCCGCCTTCTCGCCCTTGATCCGATAGGCGACGAGCAGCGCGCCCAGCGCCACGTCGGCGACCTCGCCCTCGAACACCGCGGTGAAGAGGTCGCGCGCCTGCTCGCGGGTGAGGTCGCGTGCGCCGTGCTGGCCGCGCGCGATCTCCTTCAGGTACGGCCGGGCATCGAAGGTCATGCCACCATTTTCCCCGCTTTCGGCGGGATGCGGACCGCGAGGGCGCGCAGCTCCGGCAGGCAGGAGCCGCAGGTCACGCCGCAGCGCAGCCGTTCGCCGAGCGCCTGCACGCGCTGCCGCGTATCCCCTTCGCATTCGCCCAACGCCGCGGCGATGTCGGTCTCGCACACGTTGGCGCACTGGCACACCACGCGCCCCGAAAGCACGAACCCGCTCGGCGCATGCGTCGCGGGCGAAAGCAGCAGGCGGCGCACTTCCGTGACGGGCCGCGCGCCGACGAGCCATTCGCGCAGCCATTCGCCGCTCGTGATGGCGCCTGGATCGCCGGTGAGGCGCACGGCGAGCAGGCGATCGCCGTCGATGCGGATGCGGCGCGAATGCGCGCGCCGCATGTCGTCGTAGCGCAGCACGTGCTTGCCATCGAGGCCGAGGCGGCGGTCGAGGTGGTCGATCCATTGGGCCGGCGGCGCGGCATCGTGCGCGGCCCGGATGAGCAGGCCCGCGCGCTCGCGCCCGATGGGCACCACGCTCATGAACGCTACGTCGGCCTGGAGTGCCTGCATCAGCGCCTGTGCGGCCGCCATGCCGGCTTCCTCGACCTGCGCGAACGCCATCAGGCGCCAGGGCAGGTCCACGCCCCCCACGCGCACGGCCGCGTGCTTGAGCTCCGGCTGGTGCGAAACCGGATCGCGCGCGGGGCAGGTCACCGTGTTCGTGCCGGCGCTGTCGTGGCCGCCGAGGAAGCGCTTGCCCCAATGCATCGGCAGGCACGCCTGTCCCGATCGCAGGCTTTCGTCCTGCTCGACCATCACGTAGAGCGCGCCGCGGGCCGATTCGACCCGCGCGAGGTCGCCGCTTCGCAGGGCACGCCGCGCCATGTCCATCGGCGCCATGGCGAGGCGCGGCTCGGGCGCGTGGCCGAAAAGCGCCGGCAGCGTACCGGTGCGCGTCATGCCATGCCACTGGTCGCGCAGCCGCGAGGTGATGAGCCGCAGCGGGTAGCGCGCGCTCGCGGGTTCCGCGACGGGCTTGTGGCGTTCCGCGAAAAAGCGCGCGCGCCCGCTCGGCGTGGGAAAACGTCCATCCTCGTACAGGCGCGCCTTGCCCTCGCTCGCGCCCTCCGGGAAGGGCCAGTGCTGCGGCCCGCGCGCTTCGAGGATCGCGTACGAGAGGCCGGTGATGTCGAGGTCGCGGCCGCGCGTGCATTCGCGATGCTCGTTCCAGATCTGTTCGGGGGTGGTGTAGGGGAAAAGGGTGATTGGATCCCGGCCTTCGCCGGGATGACTGGCTTCGTCGCCCCGGGCGCCGCAATGCGGCGATGGCCCGGGGCCCAATCTCGCTTCCAGCCGCCGCGCGAAGTCGCACACGATCTCCCAGTCGTGGCGCGTCTCCCACGGCCGCGGCAATGCGGCACGCACGCGCGAGATGCGGCGCTCGGAATTGGTGACGGTGCCTTCCTTCTCGCCCCAGCTCGTCGCGGGCAGCAGGACGTCGGCGAAGGGCGCGGTCTCCGTGTCCGCATACGCTTCCTGCAGCACCACCAGCTCGGCGGCTTCGAGCGCGGCGCGCACCCGCGGCAGGTCCGGCAGCGACTGTGCGGGATTGGTGCAGGCGATCCACACCGCCTTCACGCGTCCATCCTGCAGGGCCTCGAAGATCTCGACCGCGGTAAGCCCGCGCTTCGAAGGCAGGCGATCGACGCCCCAGAGCCGCGCGATCTCGGCGCGATGCTCCGGATTGGCGAGGTCGCGATGCGCCGCGAGCTGTGTAGCGAGGCCGCCGACCTCGCGGCCACCCATCGCGTTGGGCTGGCCCGTGAGGCTGAAGGGGCCGGCGCCCGGCCGGCCGATGTGGCCCGTGGCCAGGTGGAGGTTCACCAGCGTCGCGTTCTTGGCCGTGCCGCTGGAGGACTGGTTGAGGCCCTGGCAGTAGAGCGACAGGGTGGCTTTCGAGCGCGCGAACCAGCGGGCGGCGGTCACGATGTCCTCCGCGCGCACGCCACAGGTCTCCGCGGCCGACTGCGGGGAGTAATCGCGCACGAGGTCGCGCAGCGCGTCGAAGCCTTCGGTGTGCGCGGCGATCCAGTCGTGGTCGACCAGGTCTTCCCACAGCATCGCGTGCAGCATGCCGTGGAAGAGCGCGACGTCGGTGCCCGGCAGGATCGGCAGGTGCAGGTCCGCGGCCTGGGCGGTTTGCGTGCGCCGCGGATCGACGACGATCACGCGCAGCGCAGGATTGCGCTCGCGCGCTGCCTCGATGCGGCGATAGAGCACCGGGTGCGCGAACGCGGTGTTGGAGCCGGCGATGAACAGGCATTCGGCGGCGTCGATGTCGTCGTAGCACGAGGGCGGGGCGTCCGCCCCGAGCGTCTTCATGTAGCCGCTCACCGCCGAGGACATGCACAGGCGCGAGTTGGTGTCGACGTTCGCGGTGCCGATCAGTCCCTTGGCGAGCTTGTTGAAGACGTAGTAGTCCTCGGTGAGAAGCTGGCCCGACACGTAGAAGGCGACCGCGTCGGGACCATGCTGCGCGATGATGGCGGCGAAACGGCCGGCGACGTGGTCGAGGGCTTCGTCCCACGTCGCCCGGCGACGCGGATCCGCTCGCGCGTGGCGCATCCCGGGATATCTCGCGCGCGAGGCCTGCGCCGCGGGCGTCATCGTGAGGTGGAGCGTGGAGCCCTTGGTGCACAGCTTGCCGCGGCTCGAGGGATGCGATTCGTCGCCGCGCACGTTCACGATGCGCGTGCCGTCGCTTTCGGCCACCACGCCACAGCCGGTCCCGCAGTAGCAGCAGGTGGTGCGGGTTTCGGTCACTCGAGCAAGTCCAGTCGCACCATGCCATCGCTCACCTCGACCTGGAACCGCTCCACGGAGCCCACATCCGGCGCTGCCGCCTCGCCGCTCTTCAGGCTGATGCACCAGCCGTGCAGCGGGCACGAGACGCTTTCCCCGAAGACGATCCCCTGCGACAACGGCCCGCCCTTGTGAGGGCATTGGTCGCGCAGCGCGAAGACTTCATCGCCGCCGGTGCGGAAGATGGCGATGGCGGTGCCGTCGTCGCTGCGGTAGCGCCGTGCGCCGAGGCGTGGAATGTCGCCGAGCCTGCAGACGGCGATCTTCATGCGGACGCTCCCACGGGCTGGAACTGGCGCAGGTCCACGCCGGCACGGCTGGGCTCGTGCCACGGATCGGGCTCGCCGTCGAGCGCGAACTGCAGGCGCTGCCACAATGCGCGCCGGCCTTCGTGGTCCTCGAGCACGCGCTTCTTCGCGTAGTCGAGCCCCACGCGCGTGATGAAGTGCACGGTGCGCTCGAGGTAGAAGCCCTCCTCGCGGTAGAGCTGCAGGAAGGCGCCGGCGTATTCGAGCACCTCCGCGTGGGTCTTCACCTTGCAGAAGAACTGCGCGACCTCGGTCTTGATGCCGCCGTTGCCGGCGACATAGATCTCCCAGCCCGAGTCCACGCCGATCACGCCCACGTCCTTGATGCCGGACTCGGCGCAGTTGCGCGGGCAGCCTGAGACCGCGAGCTTCACCTTGTGCGGCGCGTACATGCGCCACAGCGCGTGCTCGAGCTCCTGGCCCAGGCGCGTGGAATCCTGCGTGCCGAAGCGGCACCACTCGCTGCCGACGCAAGTCTTCACCGTGCGCAGCGCCTTGGCGTACGCGTGACCGGAAGGCATGCCGAGGTCGGCCCACACGCCGGGGAGGTCTTCCTTCTTCACGCCGAGGAGGTCGATGCGCTGGCCGCCGGTGACCTTCACCGTGGGGATCTGGTACTTGTCGACCACGTCGGCGATGCGGCGCAGGTCGGCGCTGGTGGTCTCGCCGCCCCACATGCGCGGCACGACCGAATAGGTGCCGTCCTTCTGGATGTTCGCATGCGAGCGCTCGTTGATGAAGCGCGACTGCGGATCGTCCTTGGCGCGATGGGGCCAGGTGGACAGCAGGTAGTAGTTGATCGCCGGGCGGCAGGTGGCGCACCCGTTCGGCGTGCGCCACTCGAGGAAACCGTACACCGCGGGGATCGAGAGCAGCTCGTGCTCGCGGATGGTGTCGCGTATTTCCTGGTGGGTGTGCTCGGTGCAGGCGCACATGGCCTTTTTCTTCGGCGCGGTCGAATAGTCGCCGCCCGCCGTGGACATGAGGATCTGCTCGACGAGACCCGTGCACGAGCCGCACGAGCTGGAAGCCTTCGTCTGCCTGCGCACGTCCTCGAGCGTGAAGAGGCCCTTGTCCTTGATGGCCTTCACGATGGTGCCCTTGCAGACGCCGTTGCAGCCGCACACCTCGGCTTCCATCGGCATCGCGGCGGCCTTGTTCTGCCCCTGGTGGCCCGCGTCGCCGAGGTTGGACTCGCCGAACATGAGCTTGTCGCGGATGTCGGCGACGCTCTTGCCCTCGCGCAGCAGGCGGAAGTACCACGCGCCATCGACGGTGTCGCCGTACATCACCGCGCCCACCAGCTTGTCGTCCTTGATGACGATCTTCTTGTAGACGCCGGCGCCCGGGTCGGCGAGCACGATGTCCTCGGTGCCGGGGCCGCCGCTGAAGTCGCCCGCGGAGAAGAGATCTACACCCGTGACCTTCAGCTTGGTCGAGGTGAGGGATCCCGCGTAACGGCCGATGCCGAAGTGGGCGAGGTGGTTCGCGCACACCTTCGCCATCTCGAAGAGCGGCGCCACCAGGCCGTAAGCCGTGCCACGGTGATTGACGCACTCGCCCACGGCGTAGATGCGCGGGTCGAAGGTCTGCATCGTGTCGTTCACGACGATGCCGCGATTGCAGTGCAGGCCCGCCGCCTGGGCGAGGTCGGTATTGGGACGGATGCCGACCGCCATGACGACGAGGTCGGCGGGGACGATCTCGCCGGATTTCAGGCGCACGCCGCCGGCTCGGGGAATTGGGCCCCGGGCCATCGCCGCAGTAGCGGCGCCCGGGGCGACGGGCATTTCTTCAGCGGCGCCCGGGGCGACGGGCATTTCTTCAGCGGCGCCCGGGGCGACTGGCATGTCGTCGTGAGCGACGATCTCCTGCGTCGTCGCCTCGAGCCTGAAGGAGAGCCCCTTCTCCTCGAGCGATTGCTGCAGGAGGTTCGCCGCCGTGCGGTCGAGCTGGCGCTCCATGAGCCACGGCATGAGGTGCACCACGGTCACCTCCATGCCGCGCAGCCTGAGGCCATTCGCGGCTTCGAGCCCGAGCAGCCCGCCGCCGATGACCACGGCATGGCGATACCTGGCCGCCGCTTCGATCATCCGCTCGGTGTCGTGGATGTCGCGATACGTGAGCACGCCTTCGAGCTGCGTGCCGGGTATCGGCAGGATGAAGGGATTGGAGCCGGTGGCGAGCAGGAGCCGGTCGTAAGGCTCGGTGGTTCCATCCTCGGCCACGACCTCGCGGGCCACGCGGTCGATCTTCGCGACCTTCTTGCCGAGGTGCAGGCGGATGCCGTTCTGCGCGTACCACTCGACCGGGTTGAGGACGATATCCTGCAGCGTCTGCTCGCCCGCGAGGACCGGCGAAAGCAGGATCCGGTTGTAGTTGGGATGCGGCTCCGCGCCGAACACCGTGATCTCGTAGAGATCGGGTGCCAGCTTGAGCAGCTCCTCGATGGCGCGCACGCCGGCCATGCCGTTGCCGACGACGACCAGGCGCAGCTTGCGCGGTTGGGACATGTCCATTTATGCAACCTTCCTTGCCTGGCGTTGATACAGGAACGCGAGCACCTCGCGGCGGCAGGCGATGTAGCGGGGATCGGTCGCGAGCTCGAGGCGTTGGCGCGGGCGCTCGAGCGGCACTTCCAGCACCTCGCCGATCGTCGCCGCGGGCCCGTTGGTCATCATCACGATACGATCCGAGAGCAGCACCGCCTCGTCGACGTCGTGCGTCACCATCACGACCGTCGAGCCGGTCCTGGCGACGATCGACAGGAGCTCGTCCTGCAGGTGCGCACGGGTGAGCGCGTCGAGCGCGCCGAAGGGCTCGTCGAGGAGCAGCAGCTTCGGCTCCATCGCGAGCGCGCGGGCGATGCCGACGCGCTGCTTCATGCCGCCCGAGATCTCCTCGGGATACTTGTCCGCGGCGGGCGTGAGCCCCACGAGCGCCAGCGCCGCGCGCGTGCGCGCCGCGAGCTGCGCCTTGCCCTCGCGTTGGGCGAATACGCGTTCCACCGCGAGGTGCACGTTGCCCGCGCACGTGAGCCACGGCAGCAGCGAATGGTTCTGGAACACCACGGCGCGTTCGGGGCCCGGCCCCGCGATCTCCTTGTTGCCGAGCAGCAGGTGCCCGGCGGTGGGGCGCAACAGGCCGGCCACGAGGTTCAGCAGCGTCGACTTGCCGCATCCGGAGTGGCCGATGAGGCTCACGAACTCGCCGCGGCGCACGGTGAGCGCGATGTCGCGCAGCGCCTCGAAGCGCACGCCGCGCTTCTCGAACGCCATGCCGACATTCTCGACCTGGAGGTAGCGATCGGTCGTCATGCCTTGACTCCGTGGGTGACGCGCTTTGCGAGGAAGATCAGCGACTGCTCGAGGGCGAGGCCCACGATGCCGATCACGAAGATGGCGATGAGGATGTGGTCGACCTTGAGGTTGTTCCACTCGTCCCACACCCAGAAGCCGATGCCGACGCCGCCGGTGAGCATCTCGGCCGCGACGATCACGAGCCAGGCCACGCCGATGGAAAGGCGCACGCCGGTGAGCATGTAGGGCAGCACCGCGGGAAAGAGGATGCGCGTGAACACCTTCCACTCGGAGAGGTTCAGCACGCGCGCGACGTTCAGGTAATCCTGCGGGATCTGGCGCACGCCGACGGCGGTATTGACGATCATCGGCCAGAGCGAGCAGATGAAGATCACGTAGATCGACGCGGGGTTCGCCGCCTTGAAGACCAGCAGCCCGATCGGCAGCCATGCGAGCGGGCTCACGGGCTTCA